>Ga0081540_1003737_pt1 | contig 11926 bp, 9 predicted proteins | sample TabmetS2T1R1_FD_71024 | JGI IMG/M metagenome (GOLD analysis project Ga0081540, IMG submission 71024) | Tabebuia heterophylla rhizosphere microbial communities from the University of Puerto Rico - S2T1R1 | ecosystem: Host-associated > Plants > Roots > Rhizosphere ...
GGGCGGTGGGCGAGGCCGAGACAAGCTTCGCCAGGTCTGGTTCGCCCAGCCGATGACGGCCGGCGATGTCGGACCAGATCGGACCGGCGTCGGCAAGCTGCCGTTCCAATGGCACGCCGCTACCGTCGAACGGCGCGGGGTCGAGGCCGAACCAGCCGGCCAGCCGCTCCCACATCCAGCTCCAGCGGAACACGTCGCCGTTGACCACGTTGAAGGCTTCGTTGCGCGCGGCGGCGGTGGTGGCAGCCCATTCCAGGTGATGCGCGAGCAGCATCGCGTCGGTCATGTCGGTCAGGCCGTTCCACTGCACGGCGGAGCCGGGGAACGCGAACGGCCGTCCGGCCTCGCGGCAGATGGTGGCGTAGACGGCAAGCGTCACGCCCATGTTCATGGCGTTGCCGAGCGCGTAGCCGATGATCGTGTGCGGCCGGTGCACGCTCCAGCCGAAGCGGTCGCGCCGGGCGGCGGCGAACACTGCGTCTTCCTGCGCGTAGTAGAAGTTCTCGACGTCGAGCCGCGGCTGCGTTTCACGGAACGGTGTCGACGGCAGCTTGCCGGTGCCGTAGGCCTCGAACGGACCGAGATAGTGCTTGAGGCCGGTCACCAGCGCCACGTGGCGCACGGAGTTGGCCGCCGACAGCGCGTCGAGCACGTTGCGCACCATGGTGCCATTGACGCGGATGTTGTCCGCCTCAGTCGGCTGGCGCAGCCATGTGGCGAGGAAGACGTGCGTGGGTTTCATGCCGGCGGTTGCGGCGCGGAGCGAATCCGCCTCCAGGAGATCGGCCGCGATCGGCTTGACGCCATCGATGGCGGGAGGCCGGCGCGCGAGGCCGTACACGTCCCAACCGCGCCGCACGAGATGCGACGCGAGGTTGTTGCCGACGATCCCACTCGCGCCGACCACCAATGCGGTGCCTGTCATGTGCGGCTTGCCTCATTCACTGCGGAGAAGAAAGCGTGGCTGCACGCCTGGCGATACAGGGACACCGCTGCGTTGCAGAGAAAGGCGGAACAAGTTGGCGCTGTTCCGCATTCAGATTCATCGCAGCACAGCGGCGTTATAGGTCCTCGATGTCAGGCGGGCACAGGCAATGTGTTGCAGGTGCGATGCTACAGATGAATGCCCGTTAACCTTCGCCATGGCAACGTTTTTTCCGTTGCGTGCCACCGGTGATGAGGGTAGCCTATTTGTCGCATGTCAAGGTTCAGCTTCTTGTAAGTGAGGCCGACGGGCCGACAGACTGAAGCGCACTGGCTCCAAGATCACTTCCGCATCTGCCTTCAGGCAGCTGCAAAAATACGGGCCGGGAATTGAGTGCTTCGTCGCGGGGTTCTGTCAGCAGGTAGGAGGTTCCGCTATGGCGCGCACCAAACAAACTCAAAGAAGCCGTCGCAGCAAAGCTCTCCCGTTTCTCGGCGCCGCAGGCGCTTCCCTGGCCATGACCGGTGCCGCATCGGCCTCGGCCGTACCGGCTGCGGATCTGCCCTCGCAGCGCTTCTCTCCAGTCGTCGTTCTCGGTGAGGAGGAAATCTTCGACGTCAGCCTGGGTACGTTCTATGTCCTCGATCAGGAAGACGCCGCGTATCTCGGCGTACAGCTGGCCCAGCGGTGTGGCGGCTGCCGGGGCTGCGGAGGCGGCGGTGGCTGCCGAGGCTGCGCCGGGGCGGGCCGATGCGGTGGAGGGGGATGCGCCGGCATCGGGCGCTGCGGGGGCATCGGGCGCTGCGGCGCCGTAGGCATCGGGCGCTGCGGGGTTGTCGGGCGGTGCCGGTGCGGTGTGCGCTGCGGGTGCGGATGCGGCGTCGGCATCGTTGGGTGCGCGGGCTGTGGCTGCAGTTGCTCCGGCTGCGCGGGACCCTGTTGGACCTTCTTTCCTTTCGGCTGGTCGTTCATCTGCTAGTTGACCGGTCTCTACGTCATGCGCGGGCTTGACCCGCGCATCCATCGTGTTGCGTCCCGAATGCCGGGATGGGTTGCCGGGTCAAGCCGGCCTAGATAGGAGGATTTCTATGGCGCGAGCGAACCAAACGTCGAAGAAAAGCCGTCGCAGTAAAGCTCTCCCATTTCTCGGGGCCGCAGGCGCTTCCCTGGCCATGACCGGCGGCGCATCGGCCTCGGCCGTACCGGCTGCGGATCTGCCCTCGCAGGGCGCATTTTCTCCGGTCGTCGTGATCGGCGAGGAGGAAATCACCGACGTCAGTCTGGGTACGTTCTATGTCCTGGACCAGGAAGAGTCGCAGTATCTCGGCGTACAACTGGCGCAGCGGTGTGGCCGCGGCGGAGGCTGCCGAGGCTGCGGCGGGGCGGGCCGATGCGGTGGTGGAGGTCGCTGCGCCGCCGTCGCGCGTTGCGGAGGCCGCTGCGCCGTTGCCGGGCGCTGCCGGTGTCGGGGCGGCTGCGCGTGCGGATGCGGCGTCGGCGTGCGCGGCTGCGGGGGCTGCGGCTGCACGTGCTCCGGCTGCTCGGGACCCTGCTGGTCAATCCTTGGTGCCGGCTGGGTATACGTCTGCTAGCGGGCTCGCACTGAATCGTCATGCGCGGGCTTGACCCGCGCATCCATCCTGTTGTCTCAAAGGCAAGGATAGATGGCCGGGTCAACCCTCGCCGCTTGAGGCGGCTCGCCCGGCCATGACGATGTAGAGTTCGGAATATGGTACGCGTACTGACATCATGAGCGGTGCCGACAGGACAAGCCGGAAGCCGCACGCGGGCAAAGACGTTCTGCGGTTCGCCCCGAATTTTAGCGTCTATTCGCTGCAGCCCGATGCGGTCTGCCTCTATTCCGAGGACCGCAAGTTCTTCCTGCACGGCGCGCTCTACCACGCGCTGGCCTTGGCGCTGGGACAAGGCGGAAAGCGCGAGCGCGAGCTCGTCCGCCAGCTGGCACCGCATTTTCCTGCGGACAAGATCGACGAGGCGATCAAGCGGCTCGTCGAGCGCGGCTACGTGCTGCGCGAGCCGCGTTCGTCTGCCGGCGCGGTGACCGCCTACTGGGCGAGCCTCGGTCTGTCGCCGCAGGCCGCCGCGGAAAACCTGCGCAAGTGCCGCGTCGGCATCCAGGCGCTCGACGTGGACGGTGCGGAAGAGCTCACGGCCGCCTTGAAGCGGCTCGGTGTTCGCGTTGCCAACCGCGCGCCCGACCTCACCGTCGTGCTGGTCGGCGAGTATATCGACAAGCGGGTGGCCGAGCTGAACCGGAAGCATCTCGCGGACCGCACCGACTGGCTGCTGGTCCAGCCCTCCGGCGTCTTCCCCCTGGTTGGTCCCGTGTTCAGGCCTGGCAAGACCGCCTGCTGGACTTGTCTCGGGGCTCGCATGGTGCGCAACCGCGAGATCAAGGGGATGCTCGACCGCGGCCAGGCCCGGCCGGTGGCAGTTTCGCCCCTCGCCCGGCAGCCGGTCGGGCAGACCGGCATCGAGCTTGCCGCCATGGAGATCGCCAAGGCGATTGCCTCCGGCTTTCGCACCTACCTGAACGATCACGTCATCAGCCTCGATCTCCTGGGCGCCACCGTCGTGAAGCATTACGTCGGCGCGCGTCCGCAATGTCCGGCGTGCGGCCGCTCGCGCCTCAGCGACCCGACGCGTCCACCGACGCCGATCAAGCTCGAAGCCGGCGGCAAGCTGGTGATGACCAGCGGCGGCTTTCGCAGCGTCATGCCGCGCACCACCGTCGCGCGCTTTCGCAAGCTGGTCAGTCCGCTCACCGGCGTCGTCTCCCGCCTGGAGCCGATCGCCGCCGACGTGCCGCTGAACACCAACTACTATGCGGTGCACAATTTTTCCTCGCCGTCGCGCACGGTGGACGAGCTCAGGGCGGGACTGAGCGGCGGCAGTTTCGGCAAGGGCAGCACGGCCGAGCAGGGCGAAGCGAGCGCCCTGATGGAAGCGATCGAACGCTACTCCGGCGTGTTTCAGGGCGACGAGATCCGGGTGACGCGGCGGTTCACGGATTTTCCGCCGGGCGACGCCATTCCGCCGAACGACATGCAGCTGTACAGCGAAGCGCAATATCGGCGGGGCCAGGAGATAACCGCCGAGGGGGCGACTCACCCGGTGCCACCCCCCTTCGATCCGTCGGTCGAGACCGAATGGTCGCCCGTGTGGTCGCTGCGCGACAAGCGGTTCAGGTACATTCCGACCAGCATCCTGTATTTCTTTCACCACGGCCCCGAGCATATCAACGCGGATTCCAACGGCAACGCCGCCGGCAACACGCTCGCCGAAGCGATCGTGCAAGGCTTCCTCGAGCTGGTGGAGCGGGATGCGTACGGAATCTGGTGGTACAACCGCCTGGCGCGGGGGCAGGTGGACCTCGATCAGTTCCACGATTCCTACATTCGCGATTTCCGCGCTCTGCTGGCCGAGCACGGCCATCGGCTGTGGGTGCTCGATATCACGACCGATCTCGGCATTCCGAGCTTCGTGGCGATCGCGCAATGGATGAACAAGCGCAAGGAGAACATCGAGTTCGGCTCCGGTTCGCACTTCGATCCACGCATTGCCTTGCTGCGCGCGCTCACCGAGCTCAACCAGTTCCTGTCGATCGGACTGATGGATGGAGGCAGCGGCGAAAAATCCAGCCTCGACGGCGTGAAGCCGTTCCGCCTCAAGGACCATCCCTATCTCGTCCCCCGCGATGGTCCGGCGGTGCAGGTTTCGCCTTCCGAATTCGGCCGCCTCGACGCGCGCGGGCAGGTGGAGGCTTGCGTCGATCTCATCAAACAGAAGGGCCTCGATTTCCTCGTGCTCGATCAGACCCGCCCCGACATCGGCGTGCCGGTGGTGAAAGTCCTGGTTCCCGGGCTTCGTCATTTCTACCGGCGCTTTGCGCCGGGCCGGCTCTATGACGTTCCGGTCAAGCTCGGATGGCGGGACTCGCCGATTGCGGAAGACGATCTCAACCCGCTTCACCCGCACACCTGAAGGCTTCCGCGGCTTGCGCCCCGCAACCAGGTCACGGTCGCCAACGCTCTCCGCCCGGCTTGCAAGCCACGTCACGCTCGTGTCGGAGCCAAGCGGACAGATGCATGCCGCCTTCGACGAAAACGCGTTGGCCCTGGGCGCGTTCAGCGCCAAGGTCGCGGAGCGCGCCCGGCATTTGCAGGATGGCGTAGCGCTGGCGTCGCTCGCCTCGGGCCGCAGCGCCGTCGACAAGGAATTCGGTGTGCTGATCCGGCGACTCGCCGGGCGCGGCCTTCTCGAGTACCGCCTGGGGCGCGCTTCGGATGACGATCCAGTCGTCATCGAGCCGCAGGTTGCCGACTATTGGCCGCGCATGCCGAAGCTCGGCGGCGGCAATCGCCTCGTGCTCTCGCGCTTCGCCTATATGCGCCGGCGCGGAGACGCGATGGTGGTGGAGTCGCCGCTCGCCGGCGCGTTGTTCATGATCCGCGACCCGAACGTCGCGGCCACCGTCGCGCTGCTGTCGACACCTCAACGGGTGAAACAGCTTCGTTGGCAGGGCGGTTTTCCGGGAGACGAGCTTCTCGCCCTGATGGTGGATTGCCGGCTCCTCGTAGCGGCCAACATTGCCGGCGAGGCGGACGAAGATGTGCCGGAAGGTGACGACCACCTCGCGCTCTGGGATTTCCACGACCTTCTGTTCCATACGCGCAGCACCGAAGGCCGACAGGCCAGTCCGGTGGGCGGCACCTATGCGTCGGCCGGCGCCATTGCGCCCCTGCCGGCGGTGCGCGTGCACTGGCCAGGAAAGAAGATCGGCTTGGGCCGGTTCTCGGAAAAGTCGGCGCCGTCGCCCTTGGTGCGGCTCATGCAACAACGGCACTCGGCCCGCAGCTTCGACGATCGCAAGCCCATCACGCTCGCCGAGCTCGCGCAGTTCCTGCACGACAGCGCGCGGGTGATCTCGCGGTGGAGCGACCGGGTGGACCTGGGCGATGCCGGCCCGGTGGTCACGTACGCGATGCGGCCATATCCATCGGCGGGTGCGAGCTACGAGCTCGAGCTCTACCTGGCGGTCGATCGGTGCGAGGGGCTCCCTCGTGGCTTCTATCATTACGATGCCGGCGCACACGTACTGGTGCCGATCGCGAGCAGCCCGCAGGATCTGCAAACCCTGCTGAGGGAAGCCGCGTTCGCCATGGATGCACCCGTCGTCCCGCAGATCCTGATCACGATCGCGGCGCGCTTCGGCCGCGTTTCATGGAAATACAGCGGTCTTGCCTATGCGCTCATTCTCAAGAACGTCGGAGTGCTGACGCAGACGCTCTATCTGATGGCGACCGACATGGGACTGGGCGGCTGCGCCATCGGCAGCACCAACATCGATCTGTTCGCCCGGATGACGGGGATCGAATTCCACGTGGAGGGACCGGTGGGCCTCTTTGCGCTCGGACGCGAGGCGCTACCATGACCAGCGTCGACCGCGACCGCCGGCTGGCGCGCGCGGTCCGGTGCGCTCGAAATAGCCGACCGGCTTGACCTTCCGCATTCCCTCCAGCGCGAAGACGGCGCCTTGCGGATCGCGGCATTGGACGGCCCAGCTGCCGCCCGCCACTTCATCCGGACCGCCGAGAATTTGTCCGCCGGCGGCCATCACGCGCTGCGCCGCGACGTCGACGTCGCTCACATTGAAATAGTACAGCCAGAACGGCATCGACATCTCCGGAAGCTTCGTGGCCACGGCTCCGATGGTCGCGTCGCCGGCGGAAAACAGGTGATACGGCGCGTCGTCGTCGCCGGTGTTTTCCGCCTTTTGCCAGCCGAGAAGCTCGCTGTAGAAGGGAAAAGCCGTATGCGGGTCGGCGGCGAGCAGCTCGTGCCAGCCGACGGAGCCAAGCGCGTCGGGCGTGGCAGGTGCGTTCGGGCGCGGTTGCAGCCATTTGAACAAACCGAGCCTGGCCGCCTGCGGGTCGGAGAAGACCGAGAAGCGGCTGATATCGGCGACGTTCGTCGGCGGGACGTGCACGCCGCCTCCCAGGCGGCTGATGCGACCGGCGGTGGCGTCCACGTCGTCGACGCCCACATATCCGATCCAGCACGGCCCGGCGCCGCTTCGCCTCGTGTCGTCGGCCAGCTCCATAAGCCCGCAGACGACGCGGTCTCCCGCGGTCAGCAAGAAGTAGGGCCGTCCGGGTGCCGAGGCGTCCCAGGTGCCCCAGCCCATCACGCCGGTGTAGAAGGCCTTTGCGGACTCCACGTCCGGGGTGCTCAACTCGTACCAGACGAAGCGACCCTGCGCGTTGACCACGGACGTTCTTTCCTTCTGCTTCGTTGCGTCTCGAATGAAAGGATGGTTGGTCGGGTCAAGCCCGGCCATGGGTCATGACATGGATAGGGGAGGGAGCCAATGGCGGCGCGGGTGATGATCCTGAACGGTCCGAATCTCAACCTGTTGGGCGTGCGCGAGCCGCACATCTACGGCTCGACGACGCTCGACGCCATCAGGACGAGCTGCGAGGAGCTCGCGGCCTTCGCGGGCGCGCAGCTTGCGTTCCACCAATCCAACCACGAGGGCGCGCTGGTCGACCTCGTTCAGGCGGCGCGCCAGGACGCCGACGCGATCATCATCAATCCGGCCGGCTATTCGTTTACGTCGATCGCGCTGTTCGACGCGCTGAAGATTTTCGACGGACCGATCATCGAGGTGCACGTCTCCAACATTCACGCGCGCGACGAGCTGCATCGCCATTCGATCCTGTCGTCGGCCGTCAACGCGGTCATCTGCGGGCTCGGACCCTACGGCTACATCGTCGCGCTGCAGGCGGCGCTGCACATGCTGAAAGGGTTGCCGGCAAGCCTGCCGGTGCCGATCCGCGTCGGGCCGCAGTGACGGGCGGTGCACGCCGCCTCACGCCGCCTTGCGCGGATCGTTCTTCGAACAGAAGTCGGCAAGCATCTCGGCGAGGCGGCGCGTCGACGGGCTGGCGTCGGGGGCGAGCAGCAGCGCGACCTCCGTGTTGGTGACGGTCGGGAACCCCTCGCTGCGCTTGAGCACGCGATGCTCGGGCAGGATCGCGACCGTGGGCAGGATGCTGACGCCGAGACCGACCGACACGGCGGCCTGGATGCCGGGCAGGTTGGGGCTGGTATAGGCGATGTGCCAGGCGCGCCCCGCGGATTCCATCGTGTGGATCATGCGGTTGCGGTAGAGGCATCCCGGCTCGGACATCACCAGCGGCAGCGGGTCGCGGTCGAAATCGATCGGGTGCTTGCGGCTCGTCACCCACTGCAGGCGCTCGGGCCACGCCGCGAAAGCGTCACCGTGGCCGGCCTCACGCTTGTAGAGCCCGAGGTCGAGCTCGCCGCGCTCGAGCGCGCGCCGCATGGTCACGCTCAATCCGCAGCGCACGTCGAGGCGCAGCCCCGGCCGCGAGCGGGCGAAGTCCGACAGGAGCTCGGCCAGGCGATAGGCGGCGAAATCCTCCGGAATGCCGAGGCGAATGACGCCATCGCCGGTGGGCTGCGCCAGCACGTGACGCGCCTCCTGCTCGAGGGCGAGAAGCCGCCGCGAATAGGACAGAAGGCGCTCGCCATGCTCGGTCGGCGTCGCCTGCTTGCCGTTCCGATGCAGCAGTGGATAGCCGAGCGTTTCCTCCAGCCGCCTGATCTGCTGGCTGACCGTGGATTGCGTGCGATGGACGCGCTCGCCGGCGCGCGTGAAGCCGCCGGTGTCGACGACGGAGACGAAGCTGCGCAGAAGCTCCAGGTCGAGCATGGGAGTTTCCATTTACGTTTCCACTGATTTCTATCGTATCATTTAATTTCCAAATAACAACGCCGGTGCCTACCTGAGGACGCAGATGACGAAGGAGTCAGCCATGCGTCCCGCTTCTGCTTCCATTGCGGCGCCAGCCGCCGCGGCGCCAGCCGCCGCCGCGCCGACCGTGCCGGGCTTGCGGCTTCCGTTCCCGCTCATGGTGGCGGCGTTCTGCCTGTTGTGGGCCTCCGCGTTTTCCGTCGCCAAGCTCGCCATCGCCGACTGTCCGCCGCTGCTGCTCTTGACCATGCGCTTCCTGCTCGCCGGCGTGTTCGTGCTCGGCGCCGCGGTGGTCACCGGCGTGCCGTTGCGGCTCGGCCGCCGCGAGCTCCTGCTGTTCGCCGCGCTCGGCGTCGCCAACCAGGCGGCCTATCTGGGCTTGAGCTATGTCGGCCTGCAGAGCATCTCGTCGGGGCTCGCCGCGATGGTGATCAGCGCCAATCCGGTGCTGGTCGCCGTGATGGCCGCGGCCTTCCTGTGCGAGCGCATGACATGGCGCAAGACGATCGGCCTTGCGCTCGGCGTTGCCGGCGTTGCTTTCGTGGTGGAGAGCCGCGTCGCGGTGGGCGCCGATCATGTCACCGGCATCGCGTTGACGCTCGTCGCGCTGGTGTCGCTGGTCGCCGGCACCATCCTGTTCAAGCGCGTCGCGCCGAGCGGCGGGCTGTGGGTCGGCAACGGCGTGCAAAGCCTCGCCGCCGGGTTCGCCATCCTGCCGTTCGCGCTCGGCTTCGAGAACGTGCGCGACATCGTGCCGAGCTGGCACCTGCTCGCGGCGCTCGCCTATCTGGTGCTGCTGGTGTCGGTGTTCGCCTATCTGCTCTGGTTCCAGATGCTCCGCGTCTCGGGCGCCACCGCGGCGAGCTCGTACCACTTCCTGATGCCGCCGCTCGGGCTCCTGTTCGGCTGGCTGCTGCTCGGCGAGCAGGTGGCGCTCACCGACCTCATCGGCATCGTGCCGGTGGCGCTGGGGATCTGGCTGGTGACGCGACCGGCATGACCCGTAGGGCGCATAGCCCGCCGTTTGTCGGCCGGGGCACCGCGCGGTTCAAATGCGTACGATCGGCTGAGCGCCGGCGGAACACGCCCTACAGCTGCCCGGCGTCGCACGAGTCCACAAACGAGGCGATGCGCTGAATGAGCTTCGGCTCAGTCAGCAGCGGCGCGTGACCCTGGTCGGGCACCACCGCGACATCGAGCTGGCTGCGGCGGTCGAGCATCGTTTGCAGGGTGGCTGCGGCCAGCATGTCGGAGTTGGCGCCGCGCACCACCATGAGCGGGATGCGCCCCAGCCCGTCGAACTGGTGCCACAGGGTAGGCGGCCGCTCAAGATTGGCGTGCTGCAGCGTGCGCGCGAGCTTCACGTCATAGTCGGGAACGAGGCCGCCCTTATGCTCGCGCCACGTGCGGCGGGCAAAGGCGACCCAGTCCGGCGGCGACAGGCCGGAAAACTGGGCGCCGAGCATCCGGCGCAGGATTTCGCCGCCCTCGGCAAAGTTGCGCGGAACCGGAAGCTGGCCGACCGTGCGCTTCAGCCGCATCAGGGCGCGCGGCTCGATCACCGGACCGATGTCGTTGAGGATGAGGCCGGCGACGATGGTCGGCCGTCCGACCGCCAGCATCATGGCGCGCAGGCCGCCGTGGGAGGTGCCGACGAAAATGGCCGGCCCGATGGCGAGCGCGGTCAGCACCGCCGAAATGTCGGCAAGATCGATGGCCTGCGAATAATTGTCGGGATTGCGATCGTAGTCCGACCGCCCGTGGCCGCGATAATCCACTGCCACCACCACCCGCGGCCGCTCGGCGTTTGCCGTCAGCGCCATCGCCAGGTCGTGAAAGTCGGCGGCGGTGCGGGCGAGCCCGGGCAGGCAAACCACCGGCAGGCCGGCGCCTGCCGGGAGGCCTGCGCCTAGCGATCCATAGCGGCGGGCGTGCAGCCGCAGGCCGTCAGGCGCCGTGACGAAAACGCTGCGGCCGTCCGTTTCCGGACGACCATCGGTTCGGCGCGTAAGAGAGAGTGGCGGCGCTGCGGGTTGCGCGCCGCGTGTCGCTTTGCGCGACAGAAGGCTGTTCAATGCCGTTGCTGGTCGGCTTCAATCTGCGGCAGCGGCGATGCCGGCGGCAAGGTGACGCTGGATGCGTTCTTGCGCTGCACGGTGGCATCGATGCTGCTGGTATCGGTGGGGTTTTCGACCCGCCGCGACACGCCCTCGAACAGCGAGTTCTCGTCGATCGACAGCGAGCGATGGAAGATATCCCCTTCCACACTGCCGCCGTCCTGCAGTTTGACCCGCATGGCGCGGATTGTGCCCTTGACGGTGCCGCATACGGTGACGTCCTGCGCGAACACGCTGCCCTCGACGCGGGCGCCATCGCCGATCATGAGCTCGGTGGCCCGCAGCTCGCCTTCGATGCGGCCGAAGACCTGGGCCGGGCCGTTGCATTCGATCTTGCCGGTGATCGACATGCCGCTGCCGATGCACGAGACCGTTCCGCTGTGCGCGGCCGGCTCCGCCCGCGCGGCCGGCTGCGGCGACGGAGCGTTGCGCTCGGGGGCCGGGCGCGACGGCGGCGCCGTGGTGACGGCCGGCGCCGTGGTGGCCGGCGCTGTCGTGACGGCTGGCGTCGCGTCGGCCTCGCTCTTGCGAGGCTCGGGTGTCTTGGACTCCGGTACCTTGCTCTTGAACATGTCCGTCCCCCTATTGCCGGCGCGCGGGACGATGCTGCATCGCATCGATCCGTTCTCGACGCTTGCCGGTCAGGTTTCGTCTACAAAATGACGTTACCTCATCGGCTGCCGGCTCGATAGCGGAGATCGGCTTTTTCAACGACTCTTGGGCGATTTATTTTTTTCTCACACGCGATTGCCACGTCTGCCACATGTGGAATCGATGCGCCGGCGTCATTGGGGATAAAGCGGACGGATTACCCATCGCGGTCCCCCCGCGATGAGTCCCGTTGCGTTCAGCCTCCGGGCGGCAGCCGCGAGCCGCGAGTCAGCAGGGCTCACTGCGTCGGCACGATGCCGAGATCTTTCGCGGCCTTCTCCACGCGCGCGCGCTGCTGATCGATCTCGGCCTGAAATTCGGCGGGCCCGCCGGGGCTCGGCATCTGGCCGGGGGTGGCGGGCCGCTCCTCGACCACGTGGTCGGCGCCGGCGGATTTCTTGTCGATGAGGAACTGCACCTGCATGTCGACCC
>Ga0081540_1003738_pt1 | contig 11926 bp, 10 predicted proteins | sample TabmetS2T1R1_FD_71024 | JGI IMG/M metagenome (GOLD analysis project Ga0081540, IMG submission 71024) | Tabebuia heterophylla rhizosphere microbial communities from the University of Puerto Rico - S2T1R1 | ecosystem: Host-associated > Plants > Roots > Rhizosphere ...
CGTCCGCCGACCCCTCGGCCGCGGTGTGGCAGCCGAGGATCACCGAGCGCACCTGCGGATGGCCCAGCGGGAAGCGCACCGCCGCCGCGAGCATGGGCACGTCGTGCCGGGCGCACGCCTCGCCGATGCCCGACGCGCGGTCCCACACCTCCGGCTCCAGCGGCCGGTACCCCTTGACGCGCACCGGCCGGTACCCGTCGGAGGCGAGCAGCCCCGCGTGGAACAGGGCGGCGCCCACGACCGCCACCCCCCGCTGCGCGCACAGCGGGATCAGCTCGTCGGCGGCCCGCTGGTCGAGCAGCGTGTACGTGCCGGCGGCCAGCACCAGGTCGACGTCGGTCTCCCGGACGAAGTCGGCGAGCATCCCCGCCTGGTTCATGCCGACCCCGATCGCGCCGACCACGCCCTCGTCGCGCAGTGCGGCCAGCGCCGGGTAGGCCTCCTCGACCGCCTGCCTCCAGTGCTCGTCCGGGTCATGCAGCAGGAGCAGGTCGACCCGGTCGAGGCCGAGGCGTTCGAGGCTGCCCGCGAGGCTGCGCCGGACCCCGTCGGCGCTGAAGTCCCATTCGAAGTCACGGTCGCCGGGGATGTCGAAGATGTCCTGTGCGCTGGGGGTGCGACCCGGTCCGGCCGGTACCAGCACCCGGCCGACCTTGGTGGACACCACGTACTGCGAACGCAGGCGGTCGCGCAGTGCGGCGCCCAGCCGCCGCTCGGCCAGCCCCAGGCCGTAGAACGGCGCGGTGTCGAAGTACCGGACGCCCGCGTCCCACGCCGCGTCGACGGCGGCCCGAGCCTGCTCGTCGGTTACCGCGTAGAACAGGTTGCCCAGCGGGCCGCCGCCGAGCCCTAGCGGCGTCAGGGGCGGGAGGCTCACGGCCGCGATGGTACCGGCCCTCCGTTTCGCCGTACCGGTTGCGGACGGCCACGGCCTCTCGTATATTCAACCTAGGAGTTGATAAACCAGAGAGGTGAGGACGGATGTCCGCGGACGACCTCAGCGGGACCTTCGCGGCGCTGGCCGACCCGACCCGCCGGGCAATCCTGGCCCGGCTGGCGCGCGGCGAGGCGACGGTCAACGAGCTCGCCGAGCCGTTCGCCATCAGCCTCCAGGCCGTCTCCAAGCACCTGAAGGTGCTGGAGCGGGCGGGCCTGATCACCCGCGGGCGGGCCGCCCAGCAGCGGCCGGCCCGGCTGCGCGGCGGGCCGTTGCGCGACGCCTCCGCCTGGCTGGCGCACTACCGGAAGTTCTGGGAGAGCGGCTTCGACCGGCTCTCCGACAACCTACGCGAACGACAGAAGGGCAGTAGCGATGACTGACAATCCGGCACCCGAGATCCGCATGACCCGGGTCTTCGACGCCCCCCGCGAGCTGGTCTGGCGGGCCTGGACGGAGCCGGCCCAGTTCGCCGACTGGTTCGGCGGCAAGGATGCCGAGATCCCGCTGTCGACCGTGGCGCTGGACGTCCGGCCGGGCGGGGACTGGCGGGCCACCATGGTCAGCGCCGGCCCGGGCGGCGTCGACATCCCCTGGCGGGGCACCTACCAGGAGGTCGTCGAGCCGGAACGGCTGGTGTTCACGCTGACCGACCGCCCCGGCGACGAGTACGAGCTGTGCACGGTGGTGCTGGCCGACGAGGACGGCCGCACCCGGATGTCGTTCACCCAGGAGGGCGGCCACATCCCGCCGGACTTCGTGGAGCGGACCATCGCCGGCTGGAACGCGTTCTTCGACCGGATGGGCGAACTCGTCGCCTGAGCCGGCCCGGCGCGGGTGCCGGTGCGCCAGCGCCAGCGCCCGCGCCCGGTGGACGATCGGCCGATGGTACGAGCGGCATTCTGCCTGGTAGACCGGCCACGTTCACCGTGGATCGGAGGATCCGATGGATACCTGGCAGATGATCAGAGCCGAGCGGGCCTCTCTCGTCGACGCCCTCGCGGAGTTGTCGGACGCCGACTGGGACCGGCCGTCCCTGTGCACCGGCTGGAGCGTGCGGGACGTGGTCGGCCACATGACGGCGACCGCGAACATGACCCCGCCGAAGTTCTTCGGCAAGATGGCCGCCAGTGGCTTCGACTTCCAGCGGATGACCCGCCGGGACATCGCCGCCCACACGAAGGGCCTCGATAACAAGGAGCTGGTCGAGCGGCTCCGCGCCCGGATCGACGCCCGCACCGCGCCGCCCGGCCCCGCACCGTCCTGGCTCGGCGAGACGATCGTCCACGGAGAGGACGTGTTCCGGGCCCTGCGCGGATACCGCGACCACCCCGTCGACCACCTGGTCGCGGTCGCCGACTTCTACCGCGGCAGCAACATGCTCATCGGCACCAAGCGACGCATCGACGGGGTGACCCTGCACGCCACGGACACGGACTGGAAGCACGGGGACGGCCCCGAGGCCAGCGGCCCGATGATCGCGCTGGTGATGGCGATGACCGGTCGCACGGTGGCACTCGACGACCTGACCGGCGAGGGCGTGGCGGTTCTGCGCGAACGCGGCTGACAGCCCGTCGCGACACGGCGGCGGGTGCGGGAACGCCGTGCACGTCCCGCACCCGCCTGCCTGCGTTGCTGACGGCCGGAGGTCAGCCGGTGGTCACCACCGTGACCGCGTCCACGTTCGGACCGCCGTTCGCGGTCGTCGCGGTGGCCCGCACGGCGTTGGTACCGGCGTTGACCGGGATCGACAGGGTGACCGTCGACCAGGTATCCCAGGTACCCGTCGAGGCGAACCCCAATCCCGTCGACACCACCGTCGCGTTGACGGCGATGTCCATCGGCCGGTTGACCGTGGTGCCGTTGGCGAACCGGATCGTCACCGTCGCGGTACCGGCGGCCGGCGCGGACACCGCGAACTCCACGTAGCTGCCGGTCACGTTGGTGTAGTCCACGAAGCCGGTACCGGTGAACCCGGTGTGGTTGGTGGCCACGGTCGCCTGCGACAGGGTCGCGGACTCCGCCTGGTAGGTCGTGGTCGAGCCGCCGCCACCGCCCGTCGACGCCGTGACGTCCACGTAGTCGATGTTGGCGGGCCCGTTGGCGGTGGTACCGGTGATGCGCAGCTTGTTGCTGCCCGCCGCCAGCGTGACGGTGATGGTCTTCGTCGCCCAGGTGTCCCAGTTCGCGGTGACCGGGAAGGACAGGCCGGCGCTGGCCACGGTGCCGTTGACCGCGATGTCGGCCGGCCGGTCGGCGGTGGTGCCGTTGGCGTAGCGGATCGCCACCGTCGCCGCGCCCGCGGCCGCCGCGTTGACGGTGAACTCCACATAGGACCCGGCCACGTTGTCACAGTTCACGTAGCCGGTGCCCGAGTATCCACTGTGGAGGGTCTCGAGGATGCCCTGCGAGATCGTGGCGTTCTCCGCCTCGTACCGGACGGTCCCGCCGCCACCGGACGTGGTGACGGTCAGCCCGTAGGACGAGGAGTGGCTGCCCGAGGAGCCGGTACCCGTGACGGTGATGGTGGACGTGCCCGCCGCCGCTGCCGAGGTGGTGGAGACGGTCATGGTCGAGGTACCGCCGGCCGTGACGGTGGCCGGGCTGAAGCTCACGCTGACGCCGGAGGGTGCGCCGCCGGCCGACAGCGTCAGGGACTGGGCCGCACCGGAGACGACCGCGGTCGACACGCTCGCGGTCGTGGACGAGCCGGCCGCCACCGAGCCGGTACCCGGGCTGACCGAGACCGAGAAGTCGTTGCCGGTACCCGAGGACGGCGTGAACGTCCACTGGCTCGCGGTACCGGAGCAGCTGCGGGCGACCACGTTGCTGCCCGAGGTACCGACGCACTTCGCGCCGGTCTGGATGTCGGAGATGGTGCCGTTGGGGTTGACCGACCACTGCTGCGCGGGGCCGCCGGTGCAGGTCTGCAGGACGATGTTGCTGCCCGACATGCCGGCGCACAGGTCGTGGATGATGAGGAACGCGCCCTCGAAGGTGAACTTCTGCTCGGTCGAGCCGTTGCAGGCGGCCGTCTTCAGCGCGGTACCGGTGCTCGTGCTGTTGCCCGGGTCGTCGAGGCACTGGCCGTTCGCGCTGTTCTTGTACTGGCCGACCGTGATGTTCGGCTGCGCCCCGCCGTAGCACGCACCGGTGCCCGTGTTGAACAGCGGCGTGGAGTCCACGGCCTCACCCGAGGACGGGCTGACGATGACCGGTTCGAGCACCGGTGTGCTGTCGGCGTTGTAGTGGGTCAGCGCGTCCTCGCAGTTGATCGCGTCGAACGGGTCGCCGCCCTTGCCACCGAGCCACAGGTCGATGTGGCGCAGCCCGGGGCCACCGTTGGGGCCGTGCCCGCTCCAGTCCGCGCCGCACTCCTCGCAGGAGTCCTCCATGATGAAGTACTTCTTGACCCGGGGCACGTAGACCTTGGTGCCGGCCGAGATCTCCGAGGTGGAGGTCGCGAAGGTGATGGGGTCGGCGAAGGTACCCGTGCCACCGGCCGTGCTGTGGAGCTTCGGGTACGCGATGTCCCCGCCGGGCGGCGTGTTGTCCCACCAGCCGTAGAAGGTGAGGAACGTCTGCTGGGTCGTCGCGGCGTAGGCGTTGTCGACCCCGATGACGGCGATGAACGCGGACAGCACGGCGAGGCAGGCCGCCGCCGCCAGGCCGATCGTGCGTCTCCTCATTGATACCTCCGAAGATATGGATGCGATGTAGACGAGGGTCGGGCCGGGCGGACGGCCACGTCAATAGTTGACAGGAAGTCTGCCTGACAATTTTTTGAGACGGCAGGTCCAGCCCTTGGTCACCCGGCCGATGGCCGCCCGCCGGCAGATCGTCGGCCCGGCGGGCATCGCCGCATGGACATATCGGCACTCGCGCGGATAGAAGATCGTGTGCGAGGATCGGTCACGCTCGGTCCCCCAGCCGCCACTTGCCGCGTCCATTCCGCGCGCGCGACGGCCTGCGGCCCGGCCGGCATACCGGTCAGTTCGAAGGAGAGATGTTGTGAGCAGATCCGGCGCGCTGGATCGCGGTTCCGTAGGCACCTGGGGCATGAGCTTCTTCACCGTCTCGGCGAGCGCGCCGATGACCGTTCTCGCCGGCTCGGTAATCGCGACCTACGCGGTCACCGGCTCGCAGGGCGTCCCGCTCTCGTTCCTGGTGCTCGGGCTCGCGCTGTTCCCGTTCACCGTCGGGTACACGGCGATGGCGCGGCACGTCTCGCACGCCGGCGTGCTCTACGCCTTCACCGCACGCGGCCTGAGCCGCGCGGCCGGCGTCGCCGCCGGCGCGCTCGCCCTGCTGGCCTACAACAGCATCCAGATCTGCCTGTACGGGCTGCTCGGCGTGAGCCTGCAGTCCCTGCTGCCCTCGGCCGGCCTGGCCTGGTGGGGCTGGGCACTGCTGGCCTGGGCGCTGATCGCGCTGCTCGGCGTGCTGCACATCCGGCTCAACGCCCGGGTGCTGGCCATCACGCTCTGCGTCGAGCTGCTGATGATCCTGCTGTTCGACCTCGCCGCCCTGGCGAATCCGGCCGGTGGGCACATGAGCCTCGCCGGCCTCGCGCCCGGGCACCTGTTCACCGCCGGCATCGGTGGCGTGTTCGCCTTCGGCATCGCGGCGTTCGTCGGCTACGAGACGGCCCCGGCCTACGGCGAGGAGGCGCAGGGTACCCGCCCGGTGGTCCGCGCCACCTTCACCGCGCTGGCCCTCCTGGCCGGCCTCTACGCGTTCTCCTCGCTGGCCCTGAGCGTGGCCGAGGGGCCGGCCGGCGTCATCGACGCGGCTCGCGACCCCGACGCGGGCCTGCCGTTCAGCATCATCTCCGACGCGTACGGCTCGCCGGTCGCGACGCTGGCCAACCTCCTGCTCGTCACGAGCATCCTCGGCGCGATGATCTCCTTCCACAACACCGCCGCCCGGTACACCTTCGCGCTGGCCCGGGAGGGTGTGCTGCCGGCCGCGCTGGGCCGGGTGCGCAAGGGCGGCGCGGCCGGCTCACCGATGGGCGGCTCGGTGCTGCAGTCGGTGCTGGCACTGGTGGTGTTCAGCCTGTTCGCCATCGCCCACGCCAACCCCATCACCACGCTGTTCACCTGGCTGTCCGCCATCGCGGCGCTGGCCATCGTGCTGCTGATGGCCGGCACCTCGCTGGCCGTGGCCGGCTTCTTCCGGCGCAACCCGGACATCGCCCGCGCGCAGTCGCAGTGGGAGCGCAGCGGCGCGCCGATCCTGGGCGCGGTGACCCTGGCGGCCGTGTTCCTGGTGACCGTGGCGAACATCGGCTCGGTGCTGGGCAGCTCGTCGGCGCTGCTGACGGTCGCCATCCCGGGCGTGGTCGCGCTGACCGCGGTCATCGGGCTGATCTGGGGCATGGCGCTGCGGGTCGGCAACCCGGCCGCCTACCAGTTCATCGGCTCCGGCGAGCAGCAGCCGCTGCGCGAGCCGACGCCGGCCTTCACCGGCGTCCAGCTGTAGAAGCCTGAGCACAAGCGAGGGGCCGCCGATCCGGCGGCCCCTCGCTCGCGTCTGTGGTTCAGCGCGTCTGTGGTTCAGCGGTGCCTGGACGTGCGCGGCGCGCGCAGGCCGCCCTGATATGCCGCGTCCAGGATCCGGGTGAGCTGGTCCAGCCAGTAGTGCATGGATTCCGGCCGGGGCGTCCACTCCGCCGGGATGGACGGGCCGCCGTCGAAGCCGATCAGGTATCCCAGGGGCTTGTTCGCCGAGACCCGCCAGTAGGAGCGGCCCCGCCGCGACAGGTCGATCCAGGTACCGTCGACCAGCCGCGCGGTGCAGCTCGCGTCCAGGTCGAGCCCGAAGGTGTTGGCCTTCAGGGCCCCCCAGTCCGCCGATTCGTCGCCGAGGCTGGAGATCGCGGTGCCGACGTACTGGGAGCCGCGAGGCAGCTGCTCCACGCGATCGGTAATTGTCAACGGATCAAATCCACCCGCATTATGGCCTCTCGCCGCGATTTCCGTCATCGCCTTGAGAAGCTTGTCCGCGTCGCGAACGTTGTACCCATCGCGGTTATCGTCAGTCCATGCAAACATCCGCGACGCCGACGAGATCTCGAAAGTCGGTCGATCCGCGGACCAAGTACCCGACGGAATGGCGAACAACAGCACCAGCGCGTGCGGCCCGGGGCGCCTGCCCTGTGGACGGTCGGCGATGGCGGTGGTGCAGTGGTTGTAGGAGGTGCGGCGCAGTCGGTAGATCGTCTCGATGCGCACATTGGTCCAGGCCAGCCGCTCCGCCGTGTCCTGCGCGTACCTCGCGTCGTCCTGGCCCTGGCCAGGTCGCGGATACTCGGACTGGGTGGAGTTCGACCACCAACCGCCTGAGCCGTGGGTCACGGCTTCCTCCTCTATATCGATCTGTCAATCGAACGCCATCGGCCACTCTCTCACACGAATGTGATCCTGTCGCTACCGCATGTTGCCGGGGCCGTATCGACGGGTGTTGACCATCGCTGGATCATCACCTAGGGTCCTTCATGCATTGCCGGTCAGTGACGATCGGCAGTGGGTCCCGTGCCCATCGGGACAGGCGCGAGCCCCCCGGAGGGTCGAGTGGACAGCATCGCTCGCGACGCTGACGTCGAGGACGAGTTGTCCACTCTGTTCACCCGGCTCTCGCGGGGCCGCGGCCGCAAGGCGGGCTTCCCCGGCGCCGACGACCTGGACTACTCGCCGCTGTGGCGCTTCTTCGACTTCGAACTCAACAACATCGGCGACCCGGAGGACGAACCCACCTTCGTCCACCACACCAAGCAGTACGAGCGGGTCGCGGTGGACTTCTTCGCCGACCTGTTCGGCGCGCCCGAGGGCGACCACTGGGGATACGTGACCACCGGAAGCACGGAGTGCCTGCAGTACGGGCTGCTGCGGGCCCGGCAGTACTACCCCGACGCCATCACCTACTACAGCGCCGCCTCGCACTACAAGGTGGCCCGGGTGCTGCGCGACCTGCGGATGCCCGGCGTCTGCGTCCCCGCGACCCCGAACGGCGAGATGTCCTATGTGGACCTGAGCGAGGCGCTGGTCGACCACCCCGGTACCCCGGTCATCATCGTGGCGACCGCGGGCACCACGATGACCGAGGCGGTCGACTCGCTGACCGACATCACCGCGGTCCTCGAGCGGCACGACGTCCTCGACCGGTACATCCACGTCGACGCGGCGCTGTCCGGGATCCCGCTGGGCCTGCTGCCCGCCGCCTCCCGCCCGTCGTTCGACTTCCGGTCCGGCGCGGACAGCATCGGCTTCAGCCTGCACAAGTTCCTCGCGACCCGGATGCCCGGTGGCATCGTCATCGCCCGCAACTCGCCGCCGCCCGGTACCCGCGCCCGCGTTCCGTACACCGGCGCCGCGGACACCACCATCGGCTGCTCGCGCAACGGACACATCGCGTTGATGGCGTGGTATGCGGTGCGGACGCTGGGCGTGGACGGGCTGCGCCGCCGCGCGGAGGAGGCCTGGGACACGGCCGCCTACCTGGTCGACCGGCTCACCACGATGTCCTGGCCGGCCTGGCGCAACCCGAACGCGATGACCGTGGTGCTGGCCACGCCGCCCAAGCAGATCCGGCACGACTGGCAGCTCGCCACGGAGCCGGACGGCTGGAGCCACTACGTCTGCCTGCCGGGACGGGGCCGCAGCCAGGTCGACGCGTTCGTCGCCGACCTGGAGGCGGTGCTCGACGGCGTGCTGGCCCAGCCTCAGGCGCTGAACCAGCCGCCGTCCTCCCAACCGTCCACTGTGGTCAGCCAGCCGTCCACTGTGGTCACTCACGCGCCAAACACCCGGGCGGCGTGAGCCGGCCGGGTCCCGCGGGCTAGGCGTCGGCGAGGGCGGCCGCGCCGAACTCGGTGAGCGTGCCGTTGAACAGCGCGTCGCTGGTCTGGGTCAGCAGGATCGCGGTGACACCCGCCCCGGGATGGTTGAACCAGGACGTCCCGTAGCCGCCCTCCCAGCCGTACCGGCCCGGTGTCGCCGACACCTCGTCCGGCCGGGTCACCACCGACATCCCGTACCCCCAGCCCCGCCCGGCGAGCAGCGCCCCGCCGAGAGCGATCTGCTCGTCGGTCAGGCAGTTGGTGGTCATCAGCCGCAGCGACTCCGCCGACAGCAACCGCGTTCCGCCGTGCACCCCGCCGCCGGACAGCAGCCGGGCGAAGCTGAGCAGGTCGTCCACAGTGGACAGCAGGCCGGCCGCCCCGTCCGGGAACACCTGCGGCGCGGTCCAGAGCTGTGCCGGGGACAGTGTCTGCAGCTCCAGCTTGCCCGTCTCGAAGTTCGTCAGGTACCAGCTCGGCAGCCGGTCCACCTTCGCGGCCGGCATGTGGAAGCCCGTGTCCACCATGCCCAGCGGTTCGAAGATCCGCTCGGCCAGTACCTGCGGCAGCGGCCGCCCGGCCGCCCGCGCGACCAGGACACCGAGCACCAGGGCGGGGACGTTGTACTGCCAGCGCTCGCCCGGCTGGTACATGAGCGGGAGGGTGCCGAACTGCCGCATCCACTCGTCCGGGCCCAGCGCCGTGCGCGGGTCGGGCGGACCCATCCGCAGCCCCAGTTCCTCGGCCGTGGTGATGACCGGGAACGGCGGGTTGAAGGTGGGCTCCACGATCATCCCGTAGCCCATCCGGTAGGTCAGCACGTCGCCGACGGTGATGGGCCGGACCGCCGGTACCGTGTCGTCCAACGGCCCGTCGACGCGGCGCAGCACCCGACGGTCGGCCAGCTCCGGCAGCCAGCGCTCGACCGGTGCGTCCAACGGCAGCAGGCCGTCGTCGGCCAGCATCATCGCGGCGGTGGCGAGGATCGGCTTGGTGACCGACGCGATCCGGAAGATGGTGTCGCGGCGCATCGGTGCCGTCCGATCGAAGTCGAACCAGCCGATCGCCTCGACACGCACATCGTCGCCGCGGGCGACGAGCGCGACCAGGCCGGGCAGCTCGCCCCGGTCCACCCTGGCGGACATTGCCCGGTGCACGGCCTCCATAGCGATCACCTCCGGTCGTGACATTCCGTAGGATTCATGCCTATCACGCCTGGGCGAACGACCCGTGTCCGGCACCGCCCGCCGGCTCCGACGTCCTCGGCGAAGGCACACCGCCCGGGTGCCCGCCGAGAGGAGACACCGATGAAGTACATGATCATGCTGTACGGCTCGCAGCAGGACTACGACGCCATGATGGGCAAGCCGAGCGGCCGGCCGGCCATGTCGCCCGAGCAGGTCGCGGCCATGCACCAGCACATGGAGAAGGTGCACCAGGAGCTGGCCGAGTCCGGCGAGCTGGTCGGCGGTGAGGGCCTGACGGCACCGGTACACGCCCGGCGGGTCCAGCTGCGCGAGGGGGTACCGGTGGTGACCGACGGCCCGTACCCGGAGACCCAGGAGGTGCTGGCCGGCTTCACCATCGTGGAGTGCGACAGCTTCGACCGGGCCACCGAGATCGCCGCCCGGTTCGTGAACCCGGACGGGCAGGACGAGTACGTCGACATCCGCCCGGTCATGGAGTCCTTCGCCGACCTGGAGCTGTGAGCCGGTGCCCGACGCCGCCGCCCATGACGCCGCCGCCGACGCCGCGGCCCCCGAGGACCTGCTGCGCCGGCTGGCACCGCAGGTCCTCGGCGCGGTCGTCCGCCGCTACGGACACTTCGACCTCGCCGAGGACGCGGTGCAGGAGGCGCTGGTGGCCGCCGCGGTGCAGTGGCCGGAGCAGGGGCGGCCGGACAACCCGCTGGGCTGGCTGGTCACCGTCGCGTCGCGCCGGCTGACCGACCTGCTGCGCGCCGAGGCTGCCCGGCGGCGGCGCGAGGACACCGTGGCGCGGCGGCTGCTGCCCGAGGAGTGGGTGGCGCCCGCCGCCGACCGGAGCGCCGCGGACACCGACGACACGCTGATCCTGCTGTTCCTGTGCTGCCACCCCGCGCTGTCCCCGGCCTCGCAGATCGCGCTGACGCTGCGCGCGGTCGGCGGCCTGACCACCGCCGAGATAGCCCGGGCGTTCCTGGTGCCCGAGGCGACCATGACCCGGCGGATCACCCGGGCCAAGCAGACCATCCGCGACAGTGGGCTGCCGTTCCGCATGCCCGCGCCCGCCGACCGCGAACAGCGGCTCGCCTCGGTGCTGCACGTGCTGTACCTCAGCTTCAACGAGGGGTACGCCAGCACCTCCGGGCCGGACCTGCAGCGCACGGAGCTGTCGGCCGAGGCGATCCGGCTGACCCGCGTCGTGCACCGGCTGCTGCCGCAGGACGGCGAGGTGGCCGGGCTGCTCGCACTGATGCTGCTGACCGACGCCCGCCGGCCGGCGCGCACCGGGCCGGACGGCGCGCTGATCCCCATGGCGGAGCAGGACCGCGGCCGCTGGCTGCCCGGCCACATCGCCGAGGGAGTCGCGCTCATCTCGGCGGTGCTCCCCCGCGGCAACCCCGGCCCGTACCAGCTCCAGGCCGCCATCGCGGCGGTCCACGACGAGGCGCCGAGCGCGGAGCGCACCGACTGGCCGCAGATCGTGGCGCTCTACGAGCTGCTGCTGCGGGTGGCGGACAACCCGGTGGTGGCGCTCAACCACGCGGTCGCCGTCGCGATGGCGCGCGGCCCGGGCGCGGGCCTGGAGCTGCTCGACGCGCTCGACGCGGACCCGCGCATCGCCGCCGACCACCGGCTGCCCGCGGTCCGCGCGCACCTGCTGGAGCTGGCCGGCGACGCCGCGGGCGCACGCGACTGGTACCGGACGGCGGCCGACCGCACGACCAGCCTCCCCCAGCAGCGGTACCTGGTGGCCCGCGCCGCCCGCCTCGACCGGTCCACAGTGGACGAACCCAGCTCGTGACGCTCACTTGAGCATCATCCGGGTCATCCGGCGTGTGGTGATCCACATCGCGACCGCGCCGAAGACGAGCAGGTAGGCCAGCGGCACCAGGGCGCTCCAGCCCAGGTTGCCCAGGGCCGGTTCGCGGACGAGCTGGATCGACT
>Ga0081540_1003739_pt1 | contig 11924 bp, 12 predicted proteins | sample TabmetS2T1R1_FD_71024 | JGI IMG/M metagenome (GOLD analysis project Ga0081540, IMG submission 71024) | Tabebuia heterophylla rhizosphere microbial communities from the University of Puerto Rico - S2T1R1 | ecosystem: Host-associated > Plants > Roots > Rhizosphere ...
AAAAATATAACGATATTTAACATATCTTAAATGATCAAAAAGTTAGTTACCGATAACATACAATTTTGTTATTTATCTAAGATTATTAACAATTTAGATACCGATAGCTTGCGATATTGTTAAAAAATCAGAAATAATCACAAAGTTAGCTACCGATAACATACAATTTCGTTCTTATCCAAAATTATCAACAAGTTAGATGCCAATATTGTTAAAAATCAGAAATAATCATAAAGTTAGTTGCCGATAATTTGCGATATTGTTAATTTTCGTTATATTATCAAAAAATATATTTATTAACGAAATATTCATTTTCATGTTTACTTCTTGGTATAATATGAACTGATATATCTACTGAATCTAAATAAACACATGTATATTGTTCAGTTAATGATAGTCTTGGACATCCGTACATATCTTCTCCATCTACTTCGTCATACCAACGCAATAAGATGAGATTTATCAGATCTCTTGAATCATCCGCAAAAAATTCCAGCAACAAAAGGGCCTAAAAATTAAATTAATACTATTAATTACTATAAAAAATTTCATCAACTACTACTAATATATTCAGTTATAATAAAGACAAAAATTACCTTTCCATACCACATAGTTTCTTCAGAAGAAACTACCACATCGCTAAACCATTCTTTACCATAGAATTTTCCTGCCGTTCGAATAATATCGGTTGATTCAACAGCTACATTTGAATATATCCTAAAATATCCAAACTCTTTATCGTATGTTAAATTATTTTCTGTTAAAAACTCCTCAAGACCTGCACGAAGATTGTCAAAACCTTCTTTATATAGATGATGGATATCGATATCTTGCTTAATTTCAGAACTTTTTGTTTCAATTGCGGCAACTTTGACTTCCCATAAAAGGTTTCGAAAACCACTGTCTCTTCTTTTCTTGGAACTTATCAACTTTTGTTTAGAAGCTATATACTGACGTCGTACCTATCATATGATAAAATATAAAATATATAGTATATTATATATATATCGATAAAAATTAAATAAACTATATAACTTACAGTATTTAACATTTGCGGGACGTGATTTTTTTTGTTTGTCATTCTATATGGATCTTTAACGCTTGTTTTATGCAACGTTTCGTACGTTTCTGTGGATGTTGTTCAACCGGTATATCATCGTCCCAGAGGCCATGTTGTTCAGCCGGTATATTTGTTTCATCTTTATTTTCATCTTCGATAATACTTTGCAGAAACTTAAAATTTTGAACGATGATGAATTGACATAGTAATGATGTTAAATATATATCGTAACGATATCGATTTGCAAGTAATATCATTATGATATTGAAATGATATCGGTACATTATTGATTCGATATATCGAAATGATATCGTAAAGATATTTACTTGAAGAAATGTCGAATCGATATCATTATGATATTGTTATAACAACGATGACTTTTTTTAAAAAATGTGAAAAAACACGATATCAATATTATATCGTTTTGATATTTATTCAATATTATTACGATATCGTAAAGATATCATCTTATAAATATCAAATTGATATTGTATCGATATCGCCAATATAACGAATCGACATCATTTTGATATAGTTAAAACAAATAATGAAATTTAAACAAATACGATATTGATACGATATCATTATGATATTTGTTCAATATCACTATGATATCGTAAAGATATCATCTAATAAATATCAAATTGATATTATTTCGATATTGGCAATATAACGAATCGACATCATTTTGATATAGTTAACAAACAATGAAATTTTTTAAAAAATACAATATCGATATGATATCATTTTGATATTTATTCAATATCACTACGATATCGTAATGATATCATCTTATAGATATCGATTCGATATCAATTTGATATCGTTAATACAACAAATTAATATCATTTTGATATCGTAAAAACACTAATAAGTTTTTAAAAAACATGAAATAAACATTAATCAATATTGTTAAATTCAATACTAAATGTTTTTTATAATATTTTATTAATTTGTAATTTAATTAATTTAATTTAAAAGCTAATTTCAATTGAGGTGATATAAAGTATTAAGAAAACCTATTAATATTATAATCCATAATTTAAAATAATTTATTATTATAAAATTATTTAAATAAACCGCATCATGGTATTAGTGTGAATGATTGTTTAAATAAGATATCAAAAACTGATTAATAAATTATTCTGAATTAACTGATACAATAAACTAGACTAATATGAGCTAAATACGATAAAATTATTTTTTCAAAGAAAATAAAATGAAAATATACACGAATTTTTGTTTGTAAGTCGAATAACTATATGCCTTAATACTCAAAAATCATAACTCATCAACCCAAAGTTGAGGATTAACCGTGTACCTTGCTTTAGATTCAGCGACACTGCCCAAGTCGGATGAGGTGCCACAGGTACGCTTTAAGAAGACTCGCTATGATTCTCTTGCAAAATAAGGATAAGTTAGAAAGTACCAGATATGAATCCACCTTAGAAGTTTGGCGGGAATCCCTATAAACAACTGCAGTTTCATCATTACCAAAATCATGAACATAGAGATACGATGAATAATCTCATAAGAATGACAACTTTTAAAAAAAAATACAAAAATATTCTCAATTAGACAAAGCATCCTTGTTCTTTGGCCTGGATTTTCATACGACTAAATTATTGTTATTTGTAATTTGTTCCATTTTGAATCCACCATAATTTTGCCAGATAGAGCGAACTCCTGTTAGACAATTATAGCTTCTTCAACAAATGATTGTGTTGTGTTTGAACGAATAACAACCTGTTGTAATTATTTTTAAATGAGCAAACGCGGACATAAAACTCATTAAAAGGCAGGCTACGGGATGCAATGTAGCCTACCTAACCCTTGCGGGCCTAAGGGTTAGGGAGTAAATTATACGCAAAAACACCCACAGTTGTATGGAGTTAAAGGTTTTACAAACCACAAAATACTTACGCGACATACCGAAGAAATTATATTTTTTTTAAAAAATAAAAATCCATCATATATATGGAATTAGTTTGTATTACGCGAGCTTAGATTTCTCCTTAAAATTTTATTTTTCGAGTTTCGCTGCCATATGGTAAGATTTCTAATATAGTAAATAGAACACTTACTTTACCATATTTAAAAAAAATCTTTAGATTTAACAAGCTTTACGCATTTTTTATTACTTTATAACCAAAATTTTACCACCTGTATGACAGATATATAACGAATTGTTTATAATATAATATACATTGGTTTCATAAAATATCAATAAGAAAAATCACGGACAATATTAGAAAAGTAGTATAAACTTATATATATGTGATTATATTGTAAATTTATTAACATAATATTAAGCAGCATCAATAATAGAAACAATTTAAATTTTAACAAAATTTTTTGATTTTATTATTTAAAATTTATAACTATGTAATTTAAAATTTAATTTTATTAATACTATGATTAGAATATGTGTACGTGAAGTACCAGTATAAATAAAATAACTTACCGATAAAGAATCTACGATTTTACTTCCGCTTCTGGAAGGTATCGTCAAGTCCTTAGTCATTCGATCCAATTCTTTAACGGCGGTCAAATTCTTACCATTCCACGAAACTTTAAAAGTTTCTCTTACGAAATTGACCAAGGTATCGAAACCCTTATTATTTATAAGTTCCGAGATGTTAACAGCTACAAGCTGTCGACTTAAAATCTTCTGGACAAATTTTTCGTCGATGTAGTCTTTGAGTTCTTTCTGGGATAAATTCCCGGGGGATCCCCTATAATTAAATTAATAATTATACAAATACGAACACTATTTGTTTACAAAACGATTAAATAAATACCTGTTTTCTCTTATTTTTTTAAATTCTTCTATAGAATTTAAAATATTCTGATTGTATTTGTTTCTAAAATCCGTGAAAAATTTTCGGGTTTTCTCTAGATAACTTTTCGCTTCGCTTGTATAAATTTTTATTTGAAAAATCTTAACGATTAAATCGTCAAGAACTTCGTTACTTGGGTTCCTTGCTCGAAGGAACAGGCACTTTACTGCTTCGTCCCAAAGACGGATATTATCCTAAAATATTAGAAGATACATTATTTAAAGATTCAGACATAATAAGTTTTAAATTGATTTAGTACTTACACCGATAATTTTGCTAGTAGATGATGATGATGATGATGTAATAGGAGACTCATTCGGTTTGTTAATTTCTAGCATTTCGTTTGCTAACCTTAAAATATCTGGATTTTCAACGAGCCAGGTAACTATTTCCAATTTTGTTTTTGACTGAAATACTTTAGGTTTTCTATGATCTTTCGCCTTGCTCACCAGTTCGTTACCATCATCATCATCATTACTATCATCATCACTACTTTTCTCACTTACTACTTCTACTACTTCTTCTGCTTCTCTATCACCTTGATTTTTACTTTTTTTTCTCGACATTAACTGACTGATCTGCTCAATATTGATTTCTCTTCTTTTTTTCGTAATTTGTCTTCTTTTCGATCCTGTACATATTTTTGGTATTTTATTAATTATTCTTCTTATATTTAAGCGAAACCTGTTATATATTTACAAAAGAGTCATATATATACATACCTCCTTCAGCTTCCATTTCTTGATTGTTTTCAGGCGATTTACGCATTTCTTGATTGTTTTCAGGAGTTTTACGTTTAGTCATATCGAGAAAATATGAGCGAACAAAAAAAAAAGTGGAGCAATCTTGTTTAAAATATCAAAATAGGTGATAAAATATCGAGCGAACAAAAGAAAAAACGAAGTAATCTTCGAGACCTCCAGGAGACAGCGAGATTGTCACTATATAACCTTGATCAAAAATAGGAGAGAGTAAGGTTGTCACGATATAAATTTGAGATCTTGGTAATTGTAATTATGATTATAGTATGTAATTGGAAAATATACATGATCTCGATATCATTGTGAATCTTATAAATTCGGGATCAGTCAAAAATATCGAAAGATGGGAAAAACTATATTCGGAAATTAAATTTAATTTATATAAATAAATTGTTTACAATATTGAATTTCATTCAGTAGAAGTGAATATACTGGACGTTTTTTTTATAAAGAAGTTACCTCAAATCAATTTTTACGGTTCCAAATTTTATTTTTACGTATCCGCGATTCGATTCATGATTGGATACAAATTTTTTTTAGTTTTAGGTCATACAAAGAGTGAGAAGAAATTGATGGAAAGGGGTGAAAATGATGGAAAGGAGCGAGATAGAAGAAAGGAGTGAGAAGAAATTAATGAATAATTCGGGTTGAATTCCCATTTTTATAAAAAGGAGTGAGAAGAAAGAAATTAATGGAATATTTCGGTTTGAATCCCCATTTTTATAAAAAGGAGTGAGAAGAAAGAAATTAATGGAATATTTCGGTTTGAATCCCCATTTTATATATGATGTGCACCAAACTCAAAAGCATAGCCGCTATATACTCGCTATATGTGATACAATGACTCAAAAAGCATAGCCATCATAGCCACTATATAAGATACGAAAGGAAAACTATATAATAAATTATGTAAGAAGTGGCGGAATTCGTCTAATATGAATATAATGACCACGTATTACAATCATTTGAGATAAAATTTTCTTTTTATACCTTTTGTTATGAATTTCTGTATAAAGAAATGAAGAATCGAACGAAAAAAATTAATAATCAAGTGGTATTGTTCCAACTTCCTTTTATGATTAATCACATTTTGAGTACAGCCACAATTGATGTCATTCTGACATATCAACTTGTATGTATCAACTTGTATGTATTATTTGTATTATTTGCACTAACATTGACCATGTGAATGTGATTACTGATTCGATAAATGATAATTGATAATCTAAGTTTTGTATTACTCTAACTTTAACTTATAAAGGCATAGTAGTATAAATAAATATATATTTTATCAGTTGAAGGCTTGAAGCTTTTTTCAACGTATTGTATTTCTTAAAACGCGCTTTTTTCAAAATCGCTCATTCCTATATAACTTTAGGTCTTGATGGCTGGAAGGATCCAAACGGTAAATCAATATACGCATTTATTCTGATTTTGCTTTCGGGCAAAGAATACATACACTCGGTAAAGGATTTTTCGCTCTTTTCGCATACAGCCGAATTTATTTCAAAAGAGATTTTAAAAGTCATTGATGACGTTGGGTTTGAGAATTTTTCATCTGTTGTATCAGACAACGCATCAACTATGGTCGCGGCAAAGAAATTGGTTAACAATAAATATGCTCATATAATTCCTGTGAGATGTATCACGCATCATATCAATCTTTTAACAAACGATATAATGAAACATGAGTTTCAAAATCAACGATTTCAAAATGTATGAAAATAGTCAAATATTTTCATCAATCATATAAAGCTGGTGCTACATTACTCGAAGACATTCAAAAAAATCTTGTCGATGGGGGAGGTCTAAAAGGATATTGTAAAACTCGTTGGACGACTGCATTCGATTGTCTTGCATCGATTCTGAGATGCGAAAGATCATTGCAGAATGTTCTTGAAAACCATCCAGAAACCCTTAACGATGAAATCAAAGCCTTACTTCGTAATCGAATCTTTTATCAGGATGTTGAAGAACTAGTTAAAATCATCAAACCAATTAAGGAAGTTTTAATTTCCTTAGAATTTAAGACAACTGCCCTTTCGGACTGTTTTATTCAGTTAATGAAACTCGGGTTTATGATTAAACTTTTGAATTTATTAAATTCAGAATTCCGTTCGTATTGTTTAGAAAAATTTAACTTGAGGTGGAGTCAATTCGATTTTAAACTGTACTTGTTGGGATATTTTTTCCACCCATCGTATAGAGGGAAGGGATTGAAAGAAGGTGTTTTTCGTCAAATTGTTTATTGGTCAATTGAAATTTTAATCAATAATATTAATGGTGGAAAAAATTCAGCTAGTGAACTAATATTACAGATGTCTGATTATAAAGATTACAAAGAGCCATACAAATACGAATATGTTCCCAAAAAATATTCAATAGAAAGTTGGTGGAGAACAACTGAGAAGGATAATAGTTGGATAGGGAAAATTGCGTCAATAATTAATTCAATCACTCCTCACAACATCCGTCGGTTGCGAAAGATTATTTTCGGTGTTAGGATGGGTATGTTCGAAATGACGTTCTAGATTATCAGTTGACCGGATGCAAACAATGGCTAAATTGCATACATACTATGTTAGTAATGCTTCGAAAGAGATGAATTATGCATTTTCAGGCCTTACACAGGATGATTTTTTAAACGAATTAAATAAAAGTTTTAATGATATTACGGAATTTTCTGATCTGAAGCCGAAATTAATGATCAAAATATGATCAAACTGACGAAGATGATCTTGATCAAGATAACGAAGAAACTCTTGCGAGAGATAATGAAATAATGCTAGATAAGTATTTTAATATAAATGTTGAATTGCAGAAAGCACTAAAAGTAGAAGTTAGAGTAGTCATCGAGAAAGAAGCAGATCCCTCTTATGATCATGGTGAAAAAGTGTTTGACATTGATGATTTAGTGAATTCTACTTTGGGTAACTAGTGTAAATTTATTATTTTTTTTTTTCATATTAATTATCTTAATATAATATTTTTCATATTAATTATCTTAACATAATAAACCCAAAGTTGATCATTTTCAATCCATTTTCAATCCATTTTCAATCCAATTAAACTTTATTAGTAAAATAAATATAATGTAATCAAATTAGCTTCAATCCATTTTCAATTCGCTTTCAATCCAATTTCGAACAAAAAGGTTAGCATTTTAAATTGAATTACGTCATTATATCCTCCTTTTTCAAAATCAAATGACGACAAAATTGATAATTATAATTGCTCCCAAAATATCAACATTTTAAATTGAATTACATCATTATAATTTAAGAACTTAAATATAGTCACGTAAGTGCGAATTTAAAATATTCATGTATTTTATAGTTACGTAAGTGCGAATTTAACTTTTTTTTTTTTAACATTTATAAAGGATAGAAATATCTTAATCTTCAAATTTTTAAATCTTTAGGCTCTAAATTTAAACTTTTATTATCACAATGGTTAATTATTTTCGTTCCCGTCTTCACCCTCGTCCTCGTCCTCGTTATCGTCCTCACCCTCGTCCTCAACCTCAACCTCAACCTCAACCTCAACCTCACAATCAAATAAGAGTGTTATGGACGGATGAACAGTGCGAATACCTGCTTGATCAAAGGATGTATAGAAATGTTGAATTCTGGAACTTGTCACATAATAATAGGAATGAGTTTTGGAGTTCTATAGCAGAAAAAATCAATGATTGTTTTGGAACAAATTTTGATTGGAGGCAAGTAAAAACTAAGTGGAAAAATTTATTACAAGATTATTTAGTAAGTTTATGTTTGAACATAAGAAATATGTCTATTTTTTTGACATGTATTGCTTTATATATATTAATGTTTAATGTTTTTAGAATCAAGTTTCGTATAGATTAGGAGATAGAAGAGGACGTAATACACGAAATGGGCAAAAATTTTTTGGATTATTCGAAGAAGGATCTTGGAGAAGACCAGGTAATAAAAATTTTATCTTTTTTAAATTCTTAAGATTAATGATTCAATTAATAATGATCCAATTATAATATTTGTTAGAATATATTGATGAAACAATTCATAATATGTATATGACACGTCGACGTGGAGAAAGGAGTTAGGAGAGATCAATTTTGTAATATCTCATTATCATAAAAATAATATTTTTTCCTAGATTAATGTACTTTCAATTTTTCATACTAATTGAACTAGGTCATTCTATTCTTTTATTCCCTAATAGATTAATGGAGAAATTTTCATTTACTAATTATGTTTAAATATCCATGCAGTTTATTTAGTTATTAATAAAAAATTTTTTGATACTATTACATAATTTGCACAAGTTAAAATTTAGATCGTCCGTCTCTTTTGTTTAGTTTCTCAAAAATAATTTGAAAAATTATCTCAGCAAAATTCTTATAATTCATTTTCGAAGTTCGAACCGTTTACTTTCATAAACTATTTGACCCTCATAATCCATTTCGACCCTCGTAATCTATTTCGACCCTCGTAATCTCTATTTCGACCCTCATAATCTATTTCGACCCTCGTACCCTCGTAATTAATTACGACTGTCAAAATTCATTTCGGTTTTGTATTTCGACCATGCAATTTTTGCCAACCATTCTACTTTGTTATTTTTATGTCGGTTTCATCTATACATTAGGGATCTCCTAATTATTTTATCTATATTAAATTTATTTTATTTACATTATTAGATAGCAGAAGGCGTCGTCGTGATAGAGTACATTTAAGATCCAGACGATCCAGCTGATTATTATAAAAAAAAATTATATAATAATTATTTTTTTTTTATCTGGTGATTGTACTACTATCACAACCAATTTTGATTATATAAAAAAAAATTTTTTTTTCTTCGAAATTGCTAAAGTGCTGTACAGTTTAATTTCATAAATTCCATAACATTCTTGCTAAGTTGTTTGATTTTTAATTTAAATTGAATAAAGTTTTTTAAATATGAGAAGACGATATATTCATTCCAATCCTATAAAACCATTTCGAATTCGCAATCGGTTTTCTCATGACAGTCGTGATGAAACAACATTACCCGATGTTAACATGGAAGAAACTAATAATTATGATGACGTTAATTACGATTATAATGAATTTGATTATGATAATGAGATGATATTATCGGAAGATGATGTGATTACTGAATCATCAGATGATGATAATGAAGAAAAAGGTAACGATGAAGAGGAAGGTAGTAGTTATGAAGAAGAAGGTAACAATTATGAAGAAGAAGGAGGTAATAATGAAGAAGAGGAAGGTTACAATGAAGATAATAATGAAGAGGAAGAGGAAGAGGAAGGTAACAATGAAGAAGAGGAACATAATCATGATGATGAAGAAGGTAATAACAACAAAAAGGAAGAAATACATCAAATCGTTGAAGCACTAGATGAAGACAAAATACCGTCCTGCGATGGTGAATTTGCACCGTACTTTAATAATTATACAACTACTGCACTATTTTGTTGGCTCCAGAAACATAATGTTTCTACGAAAGCATATGAAGATCTTGTCGATATTATTCATAATCCTCAATTTGAGCCTACTCATGTGGTAAAAAATATCCGAAGATTCCAATCATGGAGAAAACGTCTTCCTCTCCTACCAATAATAACAAAGCCTATTAAAATTTCACCAAAAAAAACTCCGTCAACTTCACGAGGATCTAAGCTTTCGTATCAGCTCTCAATTAGCGAAATAATATGGCGTGTTCTTAATAATCCAATGCTAACGAAACATATGTATTTTGGACCTGGCATTGATTCTGAAAAAAAATCTGAATTTTGGCATGGAAACTTGTGGGGTGAATCACCACTTTTTGGACAACATGAAATATTAATATTAGAAGGTAATAAAATAATATACTTTGATATAATTATGATTTATTAACATTGAATGTGTTTACTTTTTAATAAAATAGTATTGTACCGATCTGGTGATTTTATCTACTATCAAGATAACGGTCAAAAAAAGCTTGGAAGATTGAGAGCAATTTTGAAAAGTGATAATGAATATTATCAGTTACGAGTTCAAAAAATTATGTATTATAATGATTTACCTGGAAATTTAAAAAGTTCATCAAGACAACGTCGTTCTACTACCGGGGAAGTATGGTTACAGGACGAACCATTTTTAACTATAATGACTTCTCAAATTTTAGAGAAAGTAACTATAATGATGGCGTTTCAGCAAAATAATATTCCCAAAGATTCATTACGGATTAGCGAAATAATTTATAAATATAATGACCATTGGCGGGTTCGTGACGCAAAACTTTCATACCTACACCCATCCGATTACATTTCTATCAGAAACCCACCATCATTATCTATGCCAGTTTATAAGCTATTTTTAGATCTTTATTATGATGATTTTGGTACGTTTAGAAATGTATACCACTCTTTAGGTGGCGTCTATATACAATTTGGCAATATGCCAACACATCAAAGAAAGCTAATCAAGAACCATTTTGTTCTTGGGTTTATACCGTTTGGCGGAAATTTTAACGAGTTTATGGTACCATTCGTTTCAGAAATAAAAGATTTTGAGAAAGGAAAAATAATGACCGTTCAAGGACAAGACGCATGGGTAATAGCTGGTTTGGGTGTTGTTACGGCAGATTTACCTCAAGGTAACGACTTGGCAGGAGTACTCAGGTATTTTTCAACTTTATTAATAATTTAATAATATAATTTTGTAACAATTATTAAAATTTTTTAAAATAAATTTAGACACAATGCAAATAAAGGTTGTCGTACTTGTAAAATTGATAAAAGATCATGGAGTGCTTATAATCAGGATATTATAACAACATTACGTTATCATCATATTACAGACGAAGAAATCTCAAAAATTTCTCATGAATCTGTAACTTCAAGAAGAGACCAACTTTGTACAGAATATGGTTTACGGTCAATGCCTAGTATCTTAGATAAGTTAAAAATAGAAAAACATCTTCAGACGCCACAGGATGTTTATCATGCCACTGCGGGTAAGATTGGACGGCTGCTAAAATTAACTTGTGAATTATTTTCACGAGAAGGAGAAGATAATTTTATCAAAATCTGGAAAAATTTTGAAATTCCAAAAAAGTGGTCTCGTTTACCAAACCCAATAACTCACTACAATAGTTTTATGATGTCCGATCTACTCAGATTAGCTATGATTATGCCATTTTTGTTAAATCAGTTTTTAAAGGAATCAAGTCTTAAGCGTAATGAAGTAGTTACTATTCAACAAAGAATTAATACATCTCGGACTAGTTTAG
>Ga0081540_1003740_pt1 | contig 11922 bp, 8 predicted proteins | sample TabmetS2T1R1_FD_71024 | JGI IMG/M metagenome (GOLD analysis project Ga0081540, IMG submission 71024) | Tabebuia heterophylla rhizosphere microbial communities from the University of Puerto Rico - S2T1R1 | ecosystem: Host-associated > Plants > Roots > Rhizosphere ...
GGGCCGCGAGACCGGCCCGAGGTGGCGATTACCTTTGACGACGGGCCTAATGCCGATGCCACACTGGCCGTCGCTCATATTCTCGATGCCTACGGGGCCAAGGGCACGTTCTTCAGCGTCGGTAAGGCAGTGGTCGCGCGCCCGGACATCAGCCTGGCGTTGCTCGCCGACGGGCAGCTGATCGCCAACCACTCCTACTTGCACGATTCGGTTCGCTGGCTCGATCCGCGCTATCCCGAGCTGACTCGAGCCCAGCATGCGATCCAACGGGAAACCGGGGTATGCCCAATGTTCTACCGGCCTCCGCACGGTCAGCACACGCCGTTCGTGGCCTATGCCGTCCATGCCAATCACATGCGGATGATCGGATGGGATGTGTCGGCCGGGGACTGGGCGACGTCGAACCCCCGAACCATCGCCGATCGAGTCCTCCGCAAGGTGCGCCGAGGTTCGATCATCGACCTGCATGACGGCCTGGACGGGCAGGTCAATGTCGATCGCCGCGTGCTGGTGCAGGCGATGCCGCTGATCCTCGAGGGGCTCCGGGCCCGCGGCCTGCAGGCCGTCCGGTTGGATCAGCTGCTCGGGATCAGCGGGTACCGCGGGGGCTGCTGAGTCGGCGGCGGATGCTGGGGATAGGTCGATCACGGTTCGGCGGCGTTCCCATGGGGCTCGGCTATCGACAACGTGGACACCGCGGCTGGCAGGGCCCGGCGCACTCGCCGACCAAACCGAGCCCGGCCCCGGGCGGCGCGGCGGGCCGCCACCACGATCATCACCGCGTCGATCACCGCGTCGCGGAGCGTCGTCCGTGATCGGAACACCGGCACCGGCAGCACCACGTCGTTGCGAACGGTGTAACCGAGCCGGCAGAGCACAACAGCAACCTCGACCGTCTCGCTGTAGCGGTAGCCGCGGTAGAACCGGAGCGCATCGGCCAGCGCGGCGGCGCGGAACACGCGGTAGCCGGACTCGACGTCGAGCAGCGGCGCTTTGGCCCACCAACTTGCCCAACGACTGAGCATGGCATTACCCAGGCGCTTGTACGGGGGATAGTCAGACAGGTCGCGCCGAGCGAGCACGGCGTCCGCATGCTCCTCGACGGCGACCCGGACCAACCCGTCAAGAGAGTGCGGGTCGTGCTGGCCGTCTGCGTCGACCGTGCACACCAAGGTGCCCCCGGGCAGCTCGCCGGATCGAACTCTGGCCGCTATCCGGGAAAACGCGAGGTAGTACGCCGCCGACATCCCGCGGTTGACGTCGATTGTGAGCAGCTCTGCGTGGGGGTGGGCCGGCAGCCATCCCTGGACGAGTTCTCTCGTCCGGTCGGTGGAGCCGTCGTCGACGATGACCAGTTCGTGCACCAGACCGGAGAGCCGGTCGAGTACGTCGATCACCGTGGGTTCCTCGTTGTACGCGGGAACCACCGCGATGAGGCGCGGAGCCGACGGTGCCGGGTCCTCCCGACCTGGCTCGACCGCCACGTCCACCATTGCACTCCCCTACAACGCTCGGCTGGAGCACCCGTGGCCATCGCAGCCGCCGGGCCGCGCCAAGCGTAGCGAAACGGCGGGGTGCCGCTGCCCGGCGAATCCTTCGCGCACACAGCGTCGTGTGTTTTCCTTACCGCCGTGACGGGCCTTCGGGGCGGCGATGGGGCAACGCGCAGTCGGGCGATGCCGGCGCCCGTGGTAACCGGGTAACCGTCATGGACATCGACTCGATCTCGGTCATCGACGGATGGTTTCCCACCGTCGTCATCGTCTTGACCATCGTCGCGTTGCTGGCGAGTCTGGGCTGGCGCGCTACCCGAACGCGCCGGCGCCCGCGCAGCCCGTCTTCGGACGAATGGTCCACGCCGGAGGTGCGCCGGCGACCGGCCTGGCGGTGGCAGTTACTGCTAGGCGTTCCGATCGCGATTGCGTTGGTCGGGCTGACGGCGCTCGTCGACGACGGCGTTTCCCTTATTCCCTACCAGTTCCCTAACTCGTTCTATGTGTGGTTCGCCCTCATACCGTTGGCGCTTGCCTTCTGCGCTATCGGGTGGCGTGGCGCACCGTGGTGGCGGCGCGCGATATCGGTGATTTCGGTGGCCTTGGCCTGCCTATTCGCGTTCACCTTCGTGAATCAGCATTACCAGTACTACCCGAACATCGGCGCGCTACTGGGCAAGGAGGCTCAATTCCAGGTCAGCGACGCGCAGCTCACCCAAGCACAAGCCGACTACCGCAAGACGAAGCAGCTACCCAACCACGGGTTCACGATCAGCGAAGCGATACCCGGAACGGAGTCCGGATTCCACGGCCGCGCCGCCTACATCTGGCTGCCACCCGTTTGGGTGGAGTCACCCACGCCGAAGCTGCCGGTGGTTGAGCTGTTGCACGGAACTCCGGGCGGGCCCGAAGACTGGACTCGGGCCGCGTTTGCCGACCAGACGGCCCAAGCGTATGCGCTGGCACATGGTGGCAAGGCGCCGATTTTGGTGATGCCCGACGTGAACGGTAGCGAGCTCGGTGACACCGAATGTGTTGACAGCAGTCTGGGGCGCGTCGAGACCTATCTCACCGATGACGTTCCGGCGTACATGCGCAAGACCTTTCATGCGAGTACCGCCCCGCAATCATTCGCTGTCGCGGGCATTTCCGCCGGCGGGATGTGCGCGGTAATGCTCACGCTGCGCCATCCCGACATCTATACAGCGTTTGGCGACTACGCCGGGCTGACCAGCCCAACCGTAAGTGCGGGTGTTGACCCGGCCAAGACGACAGCTGCGCTCTTCGGTGGAAATAGTGACGAGTACAACGAGCATGATCCATTGTGGCTTTTGAAGAATAAGAAATTCTCCGATATCGCCGGCTGGTTCCAGGTCGGGCTCGGCGACGGCGGACCGCTAGCCGCTGAGCGCACTCTTGTGCCCCTTGCCCGCGCGGCCGGTGTGCTGATCTGCGTGAAGGAGATGCAGGGGCAGCATGACTACACCGTCTTCGCGCAAGCCTTCCAGGACTCCTACCCGTGGCTGTCCTATCGCTTGAAGAGCGGCCCCGAGCCACCGAATGCAGCGTCCGTCTGCAGTTCCTGAGCGGCTACGCTGCACCCGTGCGTCATCCGTCCTACGCGCGGTGACCATCACGACCCGGCGGTGCCACCGTGAACGACCACGTGATCGTATGCGGGCTACGCCATGTCGGGTTGCGGCTGATCGAGCAGCTGCACGGCGCCGGTGAGCAGGTCGTCGTCATCGACGACCGCCACGATGTGCGGCTCATACGGCTTGTGCGGGACTGGGGCGTCCGGCTGGTCGAGGGCAGCGCCCGCCGGCCGGACACCCTGCTCCGCGCCGGACTGGAGACAGCAACGGCCCTGGTGTGCGCCGAGAACGAGGACCTCGAGAACCTGGACGTCGCCCTGCTCGCCCGCCGGATCCGCCCGGACTTGCGAGTGGTTCTCCACCTCACCAACCCGGCCGTCGGCCGGGCCCTTACGCGGGTGACGGGTCCCGGGAGCGTGCTCGACGTGCCAAGCCTGGCCGCGCCCAGCTTTGTGGAAGCGTGTCTGGCTCGCCGTCGGCATCGGCTCACGATTGCCGGCGAGGATTTCACGGTCGTCGAGCTGCCGGCCACCTCGGAGGGCACGATCCGATCAATCGCGCCGGGTGTGGCTCCGATCGCACTCCTCCCGGCGGACGGAGAAGACATGCTTATCTGCCCGAGTCGCGACGTCTCCGTCCGCCCGGGCGACGTTGTGGCCGTGGTTGGCCGGGAGCCAGACCTTCGTTCATTGCGGCCTGAGATTGAAGAGGAGGAGGTGACCGCACATCCGCGAGTGAATCGGCTCCGGATGATGTGGCGATACGTGGCTAGCTTCGCCGAGGAAACGGGTAAACCGCTCCGCCTTATCGTCGTCGCGCTGTTCACCGTGGCTGCGGTCTCGGTTTTGCTGCTACTAGTCGGCTATTCCGGCGTGACCGGCCGTCGCATGGGGCTGATCGATTCGCTGTACTTCACGACGGAAACTTTGACGACGACGGGGTTCGGCGATTTTTCCTTTGCCGCCCAGTCGCCATGGCTGCGGGTCTGGTCCGTCTTTTTGATGATCTTCGGTGTGACACTGGTGACCATCACCTATGCGTTGCTCACGGACCTGCTGGTCAGCCGTCGCATTGCGCGCTCGTTCGGGAAGAAGCACCTCATCGACTTGCGCGACCACGTGATCGTGGTCGGCTTGGGACTGGTGGGGCTCCGCGTGGTCGAGGCGCTGGTCGCCCTCGGCCAATCAGTCATCGTCCTCGAGGCGGACGAGGACAACCGGCATCTCGCGCTGGCCGACTCAATGGGCGTACCGGTTGTGATCGGTGACTCGACGGTGACGAGCAATCTGGAAGCAGTGAATCTGTCGGCCGCCCGCGGGGTGGCGGTCGTGACGAGCAACGATCTGGCCAACATCGAGACTGGTCTCGCCATCCACGATCTGCTGGGCGAGCGACGGGACGAGATACCGATCGTGCTGCGAATATTCGACCGGCAGCTCGCCCACACCGTGGAAACAAGTCTGGGCTTCCGGTACGTCCGATCCCCGTCGGAGCTGTCGTCGCCCTGGTTCGTCGGGGCCGCTCTGGGACTCGACGTGCTCAACACGTTCTACGTCGAGCATCAGCCCTTCCTACTGGGCCGGCTGACTGTCAGTGAAACCGGCGGACTGGTCGGCCGGACGGTGCGCGACCTGTCCGCGCGCATCCGGCTCGTGGCGATCACGCGGATGGGGTCACCGGTCGATCTTGAATATCCGGTGCATACCTCCGATTGCTTCGGCGCCGGAGATCAGGCCTATCTCATCGGGCCGTACGAGGACCTGCTCATCGTGTTGCGCCGGAATCGGGCCCGCGATCTTGGACAGTATGCATGATCCGTGGCTACAGCCACGGAATATGCATACCTTCGCTTCTGGGTTAGCTGGTGATATCGGCAACGACCTCGGCCAGGTCGGCCGCTCGTCGGCTGCGTATGACGTCCTCGAGCAGCATCGGCGCACCGTCCGGGCCGGCAAGCGGCACCCGCCAGTTGGGGTACTCGTCGATCGTCCCAGGCTGGTTCTGGCCGCGACGATCGCCGACGGCATCGGTGAGGGCCACGCAGAGCAACCTGGACGGGGTCCAGGTCAAATAGCGGTGCAACGCCAATACGACGGCTTCCGCGTCGTCGGCATCCTCAGACCGAAGCGCCTGGCGGGACGTCAAGTTGGTCAACCAGGCCTGCCGTTCCGCCTCATCCGCCGCGAGCTCCTCGGCGAGCGATCGGGTCAGCAGCCCGAGTGAGTCTCGCAGCCGGACATGATCGCCAGCCAGATAGCCGGCGCTGGGTGGCAGATCATGCGTGGTGACGGATGCCAGGCAGTATTCGCGCCACCACTCCGGCCGTAATGGGGCCCCGCCGGCGTGCCACTCGAATTCGAACCACAAGATCGAGGTCCCGAGGATGCCTCGCTCGCGCAGATAATCCCGCACCCATGGCTCGACCGTGCCGAGGTCCTCACCGACGACCACCGCATGAGCCCGGTGCGCCTCGAGGGCCAGAACGCCGATCATCGCCTCGTGGTCGTAGCGAACGTACGTCCCCGCTGCCGGTGGCATACCAGCCGGGATCCACCACAGTCGGAACAACCCGATGATGTGATCGATACGGATGCCGCCGGAATGACGCAGCACGGTCGACAGCACGTCGCGCAATGGGCGATAGGCCAATTCAGCCAGGCGATCCGGCCGCCACGGTGGCTGGGTCCAATCCTGCCCGGCTTGGTTGAACGTGTCCGGCGGAGCACCGACCGTAATGCCCTGCGCGAACACGTCCTGGAGCAGCCAGCTGTCGGCGCCGTTCGGATGCACCCCGACGGCGAGGTCGTGCATGATCCCGAGCATCATCCCGGCTCGAACAGTGGCTGCCTGGGCGCCGGCCAATTGCTCGTCCAGTACCCATTGCAGCCAGCGGTGAAAGTCCACCCGGTCGGCATGGTCCGCGCGGAACGCTTCGACCGCGAGTGAACGCGGGTGCGCCAGGTCGCCCGGCCAGGCCCGCCAGTCCGGACCGTGCAGCTCCGCGATCGCACACCAGGTGGCGAAGTCGGTCAGCCCGGCTCCCTCCCGGCGCACATATGCGCGGTACGCGGCTTGCCGGCCGTCGCTGCGGGGAACGTCGTGAACGAACTGCAGCGCAGCGCGCTTCGCCGCCCACACGATGTCGCGGTCGATGCGGTCGGCGTCGCGGAGAGCAGCCTGCAGATCGGCTCGAAGCTTCTCTACATGCTGGCGCGCGGCGGCGTCGAGATACGCGTACTCCGGCACGAGTTCAGCCCGGAGATATACCGGATTCGCGAACCGTCGGCTGGTCGGCAGGTACGGCGACGGCTCCATGGGCGCGACCGGCTCGGCGGCGTGCAGTGGATTGACCAGCACGAATCCGGCGTCGTGCTCCGCTGCCGACCAGGTCGCCAGATCCGCCAGGTCGGCCAGGTCACCTATGCACCAGGATCGGCGTGACCGCACGCTGTACAGCTGGGTCGCCAGGCCCCAAGTTCGCCGATCGCCCACGTGCTCGGGGAAGCCCAGCCAGCCCGGGGTGACGATCAACGTTGCGGCCGCTTCCGCGTCGCCTGAGCGAGCCCGCACAGTGTGGTAGCCAAGAGGTAGATCGCCCGGTATTTCGAAGGATGCTTCGCCGACGAGTCGCCCGTCGACGTCTCGTGGAGGTGTCCAATTCTCTAGCTGCCGCAGGCCGTATCGAGACGAGCCGGTTTCCAGGTCGATCCAGATCTCTACTGGATCCCCGTGTGTGACATGCACCGGGATAGCAGGGGTCCAACCGGCGCGGCACGTGACGACGGGAGGAAGCATGCGCCGCCATGCGGCCAGGTGCTGCTCGGCCAGTGCCACCTCGGCGGCAGTAGGCGTCGCGGCGTCGACGCCGAGCGCCGCCAACACACGGCAGATCGTCTCGGTCGAGACGTGGATGTGGCGGCCCTGCCAATCCCAGAATTCCGTCGCGATGCCGTAGGCATCGGCGAGCTGGCGCAGCGTCGGGTCTAGGTGGTCCACCGGGGCTACCGTAGCCTCACGATCTCGGTCGACAGACTCTCAATGCGAGGCACAGTTTGACGTAACGCCGTGAGCCCGGACGCGGCGGTCGAGGCGATGCGGTCAGTTCCCGTGCCCGCGCGGGACCGCGGTGAACAACACGGTCGAATCCTCCAGCGCACGCAGGGAGTGGCGCACGGGCGGGACCACGAGCAGATCTCCGGTACGGGCCTGCCACACGTCGCCGTCGGCAGACAGTTCGACGCGGCCGGACAGGACGAGCACGGTCGCCTCGCCCGGGTTTTCGTGTTCATCGAGGCGGGCGTCCTGCAGCAGTGCGATGACGGTCTGGCGCATCGTGCGTTCGTGGCCACCAAACACAGTGGTGGCCGATCGGGACGACGTCGAGCGCCCCGCCACGACGAGCTGCTCGCGGGCGAGCGCTGTCAGCGACAGCTTGTGCATCCCGTCTGCCTCCCCGGTAAGTCTGGTCGTCACAGAGGATATGCCGCGGGGTCGTCCAGGTAAGCCGTCCGGCAGCCAGTGCCGCAGAAGTAGACGGTGCGGTCCGGGCCATCCACGTGCGGAGAGGCATTGACAGCGGCCACGGTCATACCACATACCGGATCGCGGCTCGTCATGTCGTTCGCGGGTTCTCGGACTATCGGCTCCGCGGGGGACGTTTCATGTTGCGTCGAAACGATCTCAGCGAGGATCGACAGCGCTACCTCGGCCGGCGTGCGCGCGCCGATGTCGAATCCGGCGGGCGTGTGTACCTGCTTGCGAAGATCGTCGTCGACGTCCAGGGCATCGAGAACGGCCGGGCCGCGCAGCCGGCTGGCCACCAAGCCGACATAGCCGATGCCCGCTTGCAACGCGCGCGTAAGCACGGTCGGCTCGTCGTTGCCGTGCGATGCGACGACGACGCCGACCGTGCCCACGGGAAGTGGATCGTCCGGGTTGGCGAGTGCGCGGATCTGCTGGCCGAACACCCGGTCGGCTCGGATGAGCGCAGCGGCTATCGGCGCTTGCCCGTACACGACGACCACCGGAAGCGGCCGCGACGGTTCGAGAAAGACGTCGAGCGTGCCGCCCGAGAGACACGAATTGTGTACGAGCACGACGCCCGGTTCCTGGGCCGTGTCCGGCACCGGCGTGATACGTACCATCCGAGTCTCCCCGGTGGTCAGGGCCTCGATGGACTGAGCGCGAACCGTAGCCTCGGCGCATTCGCCTCCGACGAACCCGTCCAGCTCGCCGCCGGGCAGCACTAGCGCCGAGTCTCCCGGCTTGGCGCTGGTCGGCCGCTCCGCCCGGACTACGGTCGCCCACACGAAGGGTGTGCCGGCCGCAGTGAGCGCGGCCGCTCGGGTGGCGAGATCACTGCGGGTCGGCACGTCGGTCAGTCCGTGATCGCCAGGTCAGTCCGGAACGGCCGGCCGTGAATCGCCCGCCAGACTTGGGCCGAGGTGAGGGGCATGTCCACATGCCTTACCCCGAACGGCTTGAGGGCGTCCATGACGGCATTGACGACGGCGGCTGGCGAACCCACGGTGGCTGACTCGCCCACTCCCTTCGCCCCGAGTGGGTGATGCGGCGAGGGCGTCACGGTCTCCCCGAGCTCCCAGCTGGGGCACTCCAGCGCGGTGGGCAATTGGTAATCCATGAACGAGCCGCCGAGGCAGTTGCCGTCCTCATCGAATGCGATGACTTCCATCAACGCCATGCCGATCCCGTCGGCGAGCCCGCCGTGGATCTGGCCCTCGACGATCATCGGGTTAATGCGTGGGCCGCAGTCGTCCACGGCGATGAATCGCCGCACCTTGACCACGCCGGTGCCTGCGTCCACGTCCACCACGGCGATGTACGCGCCATAGGGATACGTCAGGTTCGGAGGGTCGTAGACGCACTGCGCATCGAGGTGGCCTTCGACGCCCTCGGGTAGCTCGAGCGGACCATGCGCGGCGAGTGCAACTTCCTGAATTGTCTTGGCTATCGAGGGATCACCCTTGATCGAGAATGTGCCGCGGTTCCACTCCAGATCGTCAGGAGAAGCCTCGAGCATCGCCCCGGCGATGATCTTGGCCTTGTCGACGACCCGCCTGGCCGCGACGGCTACCGCCGCTCCGGAGACCGGCGTAGACCGGCTCCCGTACGTGCCCAGTCCGAACGGGGTGTTGTCGGTGTCCCCATGCACCACTTCGATGTCATCGGATGGGATCCCAGTCACTTCCGAGACGATCTGGGCGAAGGTGGTCTCGTGGCCCTGACCCTGACTCTGGACCGACAGCCGCACTACTGCCTTGCCGGTCGGGTGAATACGCACCTCGGCCCCGTCCGCCATACCCAAACCAAGAATGTCCATGTGCTTTCGCGGACCGGCGCCTACAGTCTCGGTGAAGAAACTGACGCCGATGCCCATGAGCTCGCCCCGCGCCCGCTTCTCGGCTTGCTCCGCGCGCAACTCCGGATAGCCCGCAAGGTCCATTGCCATCCGCAGGGTCTTCGGATAGTCACCCGAGTCGTATTCCCACCCGGTCGGCGATAGATATGGGAATTGCTCTGGACGAAGCAGATTCTTCATCCGTAGTTCGGCTGGATCCATGTCGAGTTCGTCCGCGAGGCAGTCGACAATGCGCTCGACGAGATAGACCGCCTCCGTCACCCGGAATGAGCAGGCGTAGGCCACGCCACCGGGCGCCTTGTTCGTATAGACGCCTTTTACCGTGCAATGGGCAGCCGGATAGTCATAACTGCCCGTGAAAACGTGGAAGAAGCCGGCTGGGAACTTCGTGGGCTGCGCTGTGTTGTTGAACGCGCCATGGTCAGCGAGGACGTTGACGCGCACGCCGAGGATCCGGCCGTCCCGCGTTGCTGCGATCTCGCCCCGCATGTGGTAGTCGCGGGCGAACGAGGTCGACATCAGATTCTCGGTCCGGTCCTCCACCCACTTGACCGGCTTGCCGGTGACGATCGACCCAACCACGGCCAGGACGTAGCCCGGGTAGATGCCGACCTTGTTGCCGAAGCCGCCGCCGATATCCGGGCTGATCACGCGGATCTTCTGTTCCGGCAGGCCAGCCACGATCGCGTAGAGCGTGCGGTGGGCATGCGGGGCCTGGGTGTTGCACCAGATGGTGAGCTTGCCGGTGACCTTGTCCATGTCGGCGACTGCCCCGCACGTCTCCAACGGCGCCGGATGGACCCGCGGATAGAGCACGTCTTGCGTGACCACGACATCGGCCTGCTCGAAGGCCGCGTCGGTGGCCGCTGCGTCACCGGCCTCCCAGTCGAAGATGTGGTTGTCGGTCTTGCCGTCGATGTCGTCCCGGATTACCGGAGCGTCCGGGTCCAAGGCCTTCGTCGCATCCACAACCGCCGGTAGAACGTCATAGTCCACGTCGATTAGCGCGAGGGCATCGCGTGCGGCGTAGCGGTCTTCGGCGACAACGAACGCCACCTCTTGCCCTTGGAATCGGACCTTGTCGGTCGCTAGGACCGCGACGACGTCATGAGAGAGCGATGGCATCCACGCGAGTTTCAGACTGTCCAGCAGCGCGCCAGTGATAACGGCCTTCACCTTGGGGTGGGCCTCAGCGGCCGACGTGTCGATTGACACGATCCGCGCGTGCGCATGCGGGCTGCGGAGCACGGCGCCATACAGCATGCCGGGCAGTTTCACATCGTCGACGTATAGCCCGCGGCCGCGGAGGAATCGCGCATCCTCCTTGCGGATTCTCCGGCCGAAGCCGACTGTCGCCTCTTCGCGAGCCTCGGTAGCCGTCATGATGACACCGCCTCACTGGTCTCCGCTGCGGCCTGCGACGACGGATGGGTGGCGGCCCACCGGATCGCGCGCACGATGTTCTCGTAGCCGGTACACCGGCACAGCTGCCCAGAAATCGCCTCGCGGATCTCGGCCGGTGTCGGATTGGGATTCTCGTCGAGCAGCGCCCGCGCCGTGATCATCATCCCGGGAGTGCAGAAACCGCATTGCAGCCCGTGTTCGTTCATGAACCCTTGCTGGACCGGATCGAGTTCCCCGTCGCGTTCGAGGCCCTCGACCGTGCGCACGGTGCGACCGTCGGCCATCGCGGCCAGGACCGTACAGCTCTTCACGGGCATTCCGTCCATGGACACCACGCATACGCCGCAATTGGATGTGTCGCACCCCCAGTGCGTCCCGGTCAGCCCGAGCTCGTCGCGGAGAAAGTGCACCAACAGCAACCGGGGTTCGATCTCGCGAGCGACTGGCTGATCGTTGACCGTCATCTGCACTTGCATGACTAGGCCTCCTGTCCGCGGCAGCGTGCGAGAGCGGTACGCAGCGCCCGCCGGGTCAACTCGCCGGTCAGCGCCCGCTTGTAGTCCGCCGGACCTCGCTGGTCAGTGGTCGGCCGACACTCTGCGGCGGCGCTCTCGGCGGCCACGTCTATCGTCTCGTCGTTTGCCCGCCGGCCCCGGATGGCATCCTCGGTCGCGGCGGCAACGGAGTGCGCAGCTCCCACTGCGGCGAGGCCGATTCCGACCTCGGTGATCGTCTCTCCGTCAAGCCATACGACGGCGCCCGCTGACGCAACGGCCCAGTCGCCCGCCCGTCGCTCGACCTTCAGGTAGGCGCTGCCCGCGCCGGGCCGAATTGGTATGCGAATTTCGGTGAGTATCTCCGCGGGCAGAACCACCGTCTCGTACGGACCGGTGGCGAGCTCGCGCAGCGGCACCACCCGCTCGCCGCCGGACCCGCGCACGACGCACTCGGCCCGAAGAGCGCCGAGAGCGGCGGACAGGTCCTCGGCCGGATCGGCGTGACACAACGAGCCCCCCATCGCTCCCCCATTCCGCACGACGGGCTCGGCCAT
>Ga0081540_1003741_pt1 | contig 11922 bp, 12 predicted proteins | sample TabmetS2T1R1_FD_71024 | JGI IMG/M metagenome (GOLD analysis project Ga0081540, IMG submission 71024) | Tabebuia heterophylla rhizosphere microbial communities from the University of Puerto Rico - S2T1R1 | ecosystem: Host-associated > Plants > Roots > Rhizosphere ...
GAGCCCTCGCGCCACCAGAACGCCGGCTCACGCATGGCGCGCGCGCTGCCGGCCACCAATCCGCATAAGATGCGGCTCGAGCGCGGCAAGCGTGCGTTCGAGCCCGCCGCCGAGCGCGGCAACGCTCGCACGCGCGGCGTCAATCGCCGCCGAGCGCGCGGGCGCGTCCTTGAGCCAGGCGCCGGCGCGCGCCGCGAAGCTCTGGACGCCGCTTATCTCTTCGGCGCCGTGCGCCGCGTCGAGCGCGGCATAGACCTCGGCGAAATTCCACACGTTCGGCCCATGCAGAATCGCCGCGCCCAGCTTGACCGGCTCGATCGGATTCTGCCCGCCATGGCGCGCGAGCGAACCGCCGACGAAAACGATGGGCGCCAGCCGATAAATCAAGCCGAGCTCGCCCAGCGTGTCGGCGATGTAGACGTCGGTGTCGGCGCGCGGCAATTCCCCGCGCGAGCGCAGCGCCGCGTTGAGCTCGGCGGCGCCGGCGATGTCGAGAACGGAAGGCCCGCGCTCGGGATGGCGCGGGACGATGATCGTGAGCAGGCGGGGGAAAGCGCCGCGCAGGCGCCGGTGCGCCTCGATCAGCATGCTTTCCTCGCCGGCGTGGGTCGAGGCGCCGGCAAGCACCGTGCGTTCGGCGACCGCCGCGCGCAACTCCGCCAGCCTGTCGGCATCGGCGGGCGGCTCCGGCACGTCGAATTTGAGGTTGCCCGTGGTGGCGACGCGCGGCGCACCGAGCGCGCGGTAGCGTTCGGCATGGGCCGCCGATTGCGCCAGGCAGAGATCGAAGCAGCGCAGCAGCGCGCCGATCGTGCCGGGCACGCGCCGCCACCGGTTGAACGAGCCCTCGGAGAGGCGGCCGTTGATCAGCACCAGCGGGATGGCGCGCTCGGCGCTGGTAACAATCAAGTTCGGCCAGAGATCAGACTCGACGAAGAGCGCGAGATCGGGCTGCCAATGGTCGAAGAAACGTTTGACGAAGCGCGGCGTGTCCAGGATCACGAACTGGTGGATCGCGCCCTTGGGCAGGCGCTGCTCGGCGAGATTGGCCGACGTGACGGTGCCCGAGGTGCACAACACGGCGAATCCTTTTTCGCCGATGCGCTCGATCAGCGGGATCACCGATAGCAGTTCGCCGACGCTGGCGCCGTGCACCCACACCAGCGGGCCCGGCGGACGCTCGACGGCGCTCTCGCCGTAGCGCTCCTTGAGTCGCGCGGCAATTTCCTTGCCGCGCTTTAATCGATGCGACATGAGCGCCGGCGCAAGTGGCGTCGCCGCCGCCGTCAGCAGGCGATAAGCGTACAGCGTGAGCGGCAAGCCCTCAGCCACGAGCGGGCGGCTCCTGCGGCCGATCAGCAAGCGCGTAGGCCCGCGCGGTCGCCGCATTGAGCGAAGCCTCGAGCGCGCGCCGCGCGGTTTCGAGCGCCTCGCCGTCGGCGTCCGCCGGCACGTGAATCGGCTCGCCGGCCACCCTCGCGCCGTGTCCGAACGGTAGATTGATCGCCGTGCGGTCCCAATTCTTGAGCTCGAGTCGCCGCCTGGTCGCGATCGCAATCGGATAGATCGGCCGGCCGGATGCGCTCGCGAGCTTGACGATTCCGAGCCCGGCGACGCGCGAAACCTTGGGAATGTCGGCGGTAAGCGCGACGATGTAACCTTCCTGCAATGCGCTCAGCATCTCCTTGAACCCGCTCACGCCGCCCTTGCCGAGAAACTCGCCGCCGTGGCTGCCGGAACCGCGAATGGCGCCGATGCCGAGCCGCTCCGCGGCGAGCGCATTGATCTCGCCGTCGCGATGGCGCGAGACCAGCACCTTGACGCGGTGATGTGCGCGTCTGACGAAAGGCATGAGAAAATGCTGGCCATGCCACATGGCAATGATGATCGGAGCGTCGCGATCGACACTCTCATAAATGCCTTCCGGCTCGATCACGAACCGGGTGGTGTTCCATACCAGACGGAGGTATTCCGCCGCCAGGATCCCGGTGGCTTTCTGAAACGAGCGCGAGCCCACCAGACGCTTGACCCACGACATCGCGCCGCCCGAACGTCAGCTGCTCGCGTGCCGATCCGTTTGCGGATCGAGCAAGCGGTGCAAATGCACGATGAAGTAACGCATATGCGCGTTATCGACGGTCTGCTGGGCTTTCGCCTTCCAGGCGGCATATGCGCTGGCGTAGTTGGCGTAGATGCCGACGATATCCAGCGTGCCGAGATCGCGAAATTCGACGCTCTCCAAATCCGTGAGCTCGCCGCCGAACACGAGATGCAGCAGTTGTCGCGGTTGTGCCTCTTGCGGCATGGCTTGCGTCCCTCATCGCCCTGACTGACGACCCACCGGCGCAAGAAAGTCGGTGTACCCCCGGCCTGCCGGGAGCAGACCGAGCCTGCCGCTCCGTTGGCGATTCAACGCCCCGCCCGATCACGCGAACTCGGCAAGCCGATCGCGAATGAGATCGAGCAACCGCGCGTGGCGAGCGCGCCCGGCCGCCACTAGCGCGCCATGGACCGGATCCGGCCGATTATAGATCAAGCTCTCCCCCGTCAGCGTCGTGATCAGCCCGCCGGCTTCGTGCACCAAAAGGTCGGCCGCCGCAAGGTCCCAATCGCGGCTGTTCGGGGCGACGAACGTGCCGTCGAGCGCGCCGGTCGCGACGCGCGCGACGCGCAAGGCGAGCGAGGGGATTCGCGGCGCCGTGGCGATGCGCGGCTCGATCGCCGCGAGGCTGTCGAGCCGCCGCTTGGCGCCGGAAAAGGTCGCGCCCGCCAGGTGATCGCCGGCGCTGGCTGCGATCGGCCTCCCGTTGAGCGTGGCGCCTTCCCCGGCAACCGAGAGAAACAGCTCGTCGGTCACCGGCGCGTAAAGCGCCGCCACCAGCGGGCGTCCCGCGCGCACCAAAGCCGCCGCCACCGCCCAGTCCGGCAGTCCCGCGAGATAGCCGCGCGTGCCGTCGATCGGATCGACGACCCACACCTCCTCGCGCCGCAATCGCGCCGGGTCGTCTTCCGTCTCCTCCGAGAGCCAGCCGGCGTCACGGATGCTCAGAAGCCGCTCCCGCAATAGCGCGTCGACGGCGATGTCCGCCTCGCTCACCGGCGACGAGGCGCCCTTGATCCAGCTCGCGGGTTGGCGGCGAAAGGTTCGCAGCGCCACCGCGCCGGCTTCACGCACGGCCAAAGCGAGACGATCGCGCAACGCGACGCGGTCGGCGTCATCGGCCGCCAACTGTGAGACCCTCCACGCGAACGGTCGGCGCATTGGTGGCGAAACGGAATTCCAGGTCGTTCGCGGGAAAGAGCCCCTGGAACATGTCGATCAGATTTCCGGCGATGGTCACCTCGCTGACCGGGTAGCTGCGCTTGCCGTTCTCGATCCAGAAGCCGCTGGCGCCGCGGCTGTAGTCGCCGGTCACGTAATTGACGCCGACGCCGATGAGGTCGGTGACGTAAAATCCCTCGGCGATATCCGCGATCAACGCCTCCGGCGTATCGCCGCCTGCCGCGAGATGCAGGTTGCTCGGCCCGGGCGAAGGCGCCGACGACACGCCGCGCTGCGCGTGTCCGGTGGTGACGGATCGGAGCTCGCGCGCGGTTGCGGAATCGAGCAGCCAGGACGCGAGCACGCCGTCCTCCACCACGGCGAGGCGCTTGGTGGCAACGCCCTCGGCGTCGAACGGGCGCGAGCGCAGGCCGCGCAAGCGGTGCGGATCGTCGAGCACGTGGATGCCCGGCCGGAACAGCCGCTCGCCCAGTCGCTCCCTGAGGAAGCTCGTCTTGCGCGCGACGGCCGTGCCGTTGATCGCGCTGGCGAGATGGCCGACGAGGGATCCCGCCACGCGCCGGTCGAACACGATCGGCACGCGCTTTGATTTCACCTTGCGCGGATTGAGCCGCTCGACCGCGCGCGACCCGGCCGTGCGCCCGACATTCTCGGGGGACTGAAGATCGGCGCCGTGAACCGTGGAGGAGTAGTCATAATCGCGCTCCATCGCGGTGCCGTCGCCGGCGATTGCGGTCATCGCCACGCTCTGGCCCGAGCTGAGATAGGCGCCACGGAAGCCATGGCTCGTCACCAGTACCATGCCGCCGATGCCGGCCGAGGCGGAGGCGCCGCCCGAGGTGGTGACGCCCTTGATGGCGAGCGCGGCGCCCTCGGCGCGACGGGCGCGCTCTTCCAGCTCGGCGACGCTCGGAAGATTCGGGTCGAGCAAATCGAGGTCGGGAAAGTCGCGCGCCAATCGCTCGGGGTCGGCAAGGCCGGCGAACGGGTCGTCCGGGGCGGCTCGCGCCATGGCGACGGCGCGCGCGGCGAGCTCGGCGGCGTCGGCCTTGATGTCGTTGCTCGACACGACCGCCTGGCGGCGGCCGACAAAGGCGCGCAGTCCCACATCGTCGCCTTCGGAGCGCTCGGATTCCTCGACCGCGCCCTCGCGGACCTCGACCGCAAGCGAGACCGAGCGCAGCGCGAGCGCGTCGGCAGCATCCGCTCCGGCCTGGCGAGCGGCTGCGACCAGCCGTTCGGCGAGATCGGTCAGTGCGGATTGATCGAGGAGCGAGGACATCGCGAAAAATGGCGGTTCGTTTCCGGGCGCGGGCGGTTGTTGGCGAGGTTTGCCGAGGCGCGGCAACGACTCGTCAAGCATGAGTCGAAAGGCAGGCGGTGAAACCGCAGGTTAACCAGGAACATTAAGCAGATTCCGACGGGTTTGCGGCATGTTTGCGGAGACTTTTCGGGACGAGCGGGGAACCCATGCAACAAGCCGGCGGATGTCCGGCAGTGAACAGCTAAGGTTTGAGGCGTCAAGCAACAACCGGCAGGGGTGCTCTGCGGGGTCGAGCCGTGACCAGCGGCTCGACCCCCTCTCGTTTTTCCGGCAGGTTCGAACGAAGCGGCGTCACCGCCGCGCACCGTCGCCCCTGGCGGCAAGCGCTCACATCGGCGCCATCGCCGCCGCAATGCAGGGCATCGTGCTCGTGCGCGATTGAACCGCTCCTTGCGATTTGTCATGGTCCGCACGGGAGCACGCGTCATGGCGAAAGAACGATCGCTTGCCGGCCGCGTGGCCGTCGTGACCGGAGCGGCGAATGGCATGGGCCGCGTCATGGCACGCGCGCTCGCGGGTGCCGGCGCCAAGCTAGCAGCCGTCGACCTCGACGCAGCCGGGCTCGATCGGCTCGCGGCCGAACCGGTCTTTGCCGGGGAATGTCTCAAGGCCATTGGCGATGTGTCCAAGACCGCGGAGTGCCGGCAGACAATCGAGCGGGTGCTCGAGCGCTTCGGCGCGCTCGACATCCTGATCAATTGCGCCGGCATCAGCATGTCCACTGCCGCCGGGCCGCGGGACGCCCGGATCAAATTCTTCGAAGCGGATCCGGAAGGCTGGCGCCGCATTGTCGCGGTCAACGCCATCGGCGCGTTCCTGATGGCGCGCTTCGCAGCAAAACCCATGATCGAGCGAGGCTGGGGACGCATCATCACCGTGACGACGAGCTTCGATACGATGTTGGCGGCGGGACTTTCCGCGTACGGCGCGTCGAAGGCGGCGCTGGAGGCAAGTTGTGCGAGCTTCGCGAAAGACCTCGAAGGAACGGGCGTGACCGTCAACATCCTGGTGCCCGGCGGGCCGACCGAGACGCCGGGGTTCTTTCCGCCCGGGATGCCGCGCCCTCCGATCCTGCTCGACCCCGAGATCATGGGCGCGCCGGTGGTGTGGCTCGCCTCGCCGCAATCCGACGGCATCACCGCCTGCCGGTTTATCGCCCGCGACTGGGACCCGAACCTGCCGCCCGCGGAAGCGGCTGCGCGCGTGCGCGCGCCGGCTGCATGGCCGGCGCTGGCGCAAGCGGCGGCGACGGCGCGCGGTCATGCGATGTAGCTCTCCAGCAAAACGTCCTCAAATCGCGTGCGCAGCCGCCGCATCCAGCGCCAGGGCCGCGAACAGGATCAGCCCGGCATCCCGGTTCGATTTGAACACTGCCAGGCAATTGACGGGATCGTCGACGTCGAGCCGTGTGATCTGCCAGGCAAGATGCAGCGCGAAGGCAAGAAGCCCGAGCGCGAAGATCAGCCCCGCTCCGGCGCCGAAGCCGGCGAGCGCGATCAGCGCCACGGCGAGTGCGTAGAACAGCGCCAGCATCGGCTTGGTGCGCTCGCGGAAGAGGAGCGCCGTCGACTTAATGCCGATGAGCGCGTCGTCGTCGCGATCCTGATGGGCGTAGATGGTGTCATAGCCGATCACCCAGGAGATCGCGCCGGCGTAGAGCAACAGGGCGGGCGGATCGAGCCGCGCGAACGTGGCGGGCCATCCCATCAGCGCGCCCCAGGAGAAGGCGAGGCCGAGCACGATCTGCGGCCAATAGGTGATGCGCTTCATGAAGGGGTAGACGGCGACGACGCCGAGCGAGGCGAGCCCGACATAGATCGTGAAGCGATTGAACTGCAGCAGAACCGCGAGCCCGATCATCGCCTGCAGCACCAGAAAGGCAGCGGCGGTGGCGACCGTCACCTGTCCCGACGGTATAGGCCGCGAGCGCGTGCGCTCGACGCGGGCATCGAGATCGCGATCGACGATGTCGTTCCAGGTGCAGCCCGCCCCGCGCATGGCGAAGGCGCCGACGAGAAACAGGACAAGGTGCCAGAAATTGACGTTCTCGCGCGCGTGAACCGCGGCCAGACCGACGGACCACCAGCAGGGCAGGAGCAGGAGCCAGGAACCGATCGGCCGGTCGAGCCGCGCCAGCCGCAGATAAGGCCGCGCCCACGCCGGGGCGAGGCTGTCGACCCAATTGCCGGTCGAATCGGCGACGCGGCCCGCGCCGCGGTTCATCGCGTGTTGAGCGGACTGCCGGTGAGCGTATCGAAGGTCGACTGCCCCTTCTTGGTCGAAGGGTCCGGCACCGTCGGCGTGGCGCCGAGCGCATCGCTCAGGCTGGGGGCGGCGGGGCGGGGCCCTAGGGCCGCGGCGTCGCAGATTTTCTTGCCGACTTCCGAGGCCTTGCCGTGTCCTTCCCTGACTTGCTTGAGGACGTCGGGGGGAACGCCGCAGGTCGCGCTATTGTCTTGCAAGCTCTTGATCATCTTGGTTTCGGCCGACAAGAACACCTTGAAAAGCTTGCACAATTCTTCGGGGGGCGCCTTTTTCTGGCCGGCCGTCTGAAGCGCCTTGCCGTGCTTACCGACCTCCTCGCGAGCGTCCAAGAGTTGCTGGCAGCCGGGCGGCGGCTGCGCCGGCGTGAATGCGCCTCCCGGCATGCCAGGGGCTGGGCCCTGTGACATCCCGGGCGAGCCGGGAAGGCCCGGCATGCCGCCAAATTGCCCTGCCGCCGGCCATAACGGCAGAGTGGCCAGCGCCAACGCCAATGGGAAAGCTCGACTGAGCCTCATACCGTCTGTCCCCTGAGCTGCGCGACTCGACGCTGCCCGATCCTGCGGCCCAACGTATTAACAGCGCTTTGAATTCGGCGATAACACGGCAACCGGGCACCCCCAAGGCCGGTGTGGCCCACGGGGCCGTAGCGGCGCGGGGTGGAGAAGTTCCCTGATTTGCCCCGTTGCGCCGTGATTTTACTGCAAAATGGCGATCAACGGCCCCATCCTGAGCCTCAACCCTTTGCCCCAAATGCCTCGCTGCTCGTCCCGCACCCCTCGCCTTTATGTCGATGCCGCGCTCGGGGAAGGCGCGAGCGTGGCGGTCTCCCCCGCGCAGGCGCATTACCTCGGCAACGTCTTGCGGCTGAAAACCGGCGATGGCGTGCTGGTTTTCAACGGCCGCGACGGCGAGTGGCGGGGGGTGCTCGCGGGCACCCGAACTCGCCGGCTCACGCTGACCATCGCCGAGCGCACCCGTGCGCAGGAAGGCGCGCGCGATCTGCATTACCTGTTCGCGCCGCTCAAACACGCGCGCCTCGACTACATGGCGCAGAAGGCCGTCGAGATGGGCGCCTCTCGCCTGCAGCCGGTGCTCACCCGCCATGCCCAAGTCGCGCGCGTGAGCCTCGAGCGCATGCGCGCAAATGCCATCGAGGCGGCGGAACAGTGCGGCATCATGACGCTACCGGAGATCCGCCCGCCGCTCCCCCTGCAGCAAGCCATCGCCGCGCTCGAGTCCGAGCGTCTGCTCGTGTTCTGCGACGAGGAGGCGCAGGTGAAGGACCCGATTGCCGCGCTGGCGCAAGCACGAAGGGGCGACCAAAGGGAACCGCTTGCGCTCGCCGTGCTCATCGGTCCGGAGGGAGGGTTTGCTGCGGACGAGCGCGCCGCGCTGCTGCGCGTGCCCAACGCGGTGCGGCTTTCGCTGGGGCCGCGTGTGTTGCGGGCCGACACAGCGGCGGTCGCCGCGCTTGCGCTGGTGGGGGCGGTGCTCGGCGACTCGCGCTGAGCGCTTCCGTGGCACCTGAAGCCCCGGGTGCGGCCCCTCGGTTTGCTCCTTCTCCCCCCAGTTCAGGCGATCGCGCTAGGCCCGTCCGCCGTGCCTAAACCACTGCACCTCCTGCGTTAAGCGCGTCCGCGCTTTGGCATCGAATTGACGGCGCAAGCATGCTAAAGCGCCGCCGCCACCGGCTGACCCGGTCGCGAGCGCGCCATGACGAGTGCAAGAGTCATCTCGACGGGCACCGCGCCCGATACGCGAGCGGACGCGCTGATCGCCGCGTTCGAGCGCGCCGGCTATGCGCGGGTGGCGCCCGCGATTCTCCAGCCGGCAGAGCCGTTCCTCGACCTGTCCGGCGAGGACATCCGCAAGCGCATGTATCTCACGAGCGATCCGCAGGGACGCGAACTGTGCCTGCGCCCCGACCTCACCATCCCGGTGTCGCGCGACTATCTCGCCTCGCCCGCCGCCGGCAAGCCGCGCGGCTTTTGTTATCTCGGTCCGGTGTTCCGTCACCGCGGCGAGAGCGGCGGCGAATTCCTGCAGGCCGGCATCGAATCCTTCGGCCGTGACGACACCGCGGCGGCGGACGCCGAGATGCTCGCGCTCGGCCTCGATGCGACGGCACACTATGGTCTTGCCGCGCCCGCCATCCGCATGGGCGACGTCGGCTTGTTTGCCGCGCTGGTCGCGGCGCTCGACCTCGCGCCCGCCTGGAAGCGGCGCCTGATCAAGGATTTCAACCACAAGAGCTCGCTGGCGCACGATCTCGACCGGCTCACCCTCGGCGCGTCGAACGCGCGGCCGGAATATCAAGGCGTACTCGCCGCGCTGGCCGGCGCCGATCCGAAAGGCGCGCATGCGCTAGTCACCGACCTCCTCTCGATTGCGGGCATCACCGCGGTCGGCGGGCGCTCGGTGAGCGAAATCGCCGACCATTTCCTCGAGCAGGCGGCACTCGGCGCGCAGCCCTCGCTGCCGCGCCAGAGCCGCGCGCTGATCGAACAGTTCCTCGCCATCGCCGGCGATCCCGAGAGCGCCGCCGCCAAGCTCGACGCATTTGCGCGCGAGGCCAACATCGCGCTCAAGCCCGCGCTCGAGCTGTTCGAGAGCCGCATCCGCCGCCTCGCCGCCCGCGGCGTCGAGCTGCGCCGCATCCATTTCTCCACCGCCTTCGGCCGCGGGCTCGATTACTACACCGGCTTCGTGTTCGAGCTGCACGACCCGCGCGCGCAAACGGACGGTCCACTGGTGGCGGGCGGCCGCTACGACGGGCTGCTGACGCGGCTCGGCAGCGCCCGCGCGATCTCGGCGGTCGGATTCGCGGTCTGGATCGAACGCCTGGCGGCGGCGCGGGGCGCGCCATGAGCGCGCCGCTCGTGATCGCGGTGCCGGCGAAAGGGCGCCTGCAGGAGAACGCGGAAGCCTTCTTCGCGCGCGCCGGGCTCGAGCTCGTCAAGCCGCGCGGGGCGCGCGACTACCGCGGCACCATCGCCGACCTGCCCGACCTCGAGGTGGCGTATCTCTCCGCGGCCGAGATCGTCGATCTCTTGGCGCAGGGCGCGGTGCATCTCGGCATCACCGGCGAAGATCTGGTGCGCGAGAAAATACCCGACGCGGAGCGCCGCGTGGTGCTCGTGGAAGGCTTGGGCTTCGGCCACGCCAATGTTGCCGTCGCCGTGCCGCAAGCGTGGATCGACGTGCACAGCATGGCCGATCTCGACGATGTCGCCATCGCGTTCCGTCTCAAGCACGAGCGCAAGATGCGCGTTGCGACCAAATACGTGAATCTTACGCGCGACTTCTTTTCCCGGCACGGTGTGACCGACTACCGGATCGTGGAAAGCTCGGGCGCCACCGAGGCAGCGCCCGCGGCCGGCACCGCCGAGCTCATCGTCGACATCACCACCACGGGCGCAACGCTTGCCGCCAACGCGCTCAAGGTGATCGACGACGGCGTGATCCTGCGCTCGCAGGCGAATCTGGTCGCGGCGCGCGGCGCCAACTGGGGAACGGCGGAGCGCGCGATCGCGCGCGGGGTGCTCGACCGCATCGCAGCGCAGGCCCGGGCGCGCGCGTGCCGCGAGGTGCGCACCCGCTTCGCCCGCTGCGACGCGGCGCTCATCAGCGAGGCCAAGCAGCGTTTCGGCGTCGAGACTCCGTTCGGCGGAGCCACCTCGTCGGGCATGCTCACGCTGCACTGCCCGCCAAAACACGTGCACGAGCTGGCGACGTTGCTGCGAGAGCGGGGCGCCGAGACCGTGGTGGTCGCGGACCTCGGCTACGTCTTCTCCAGCGCCGATTCGCTTTACGCCAAGCTCGAGGCCGGCCTCGAGCGGCCGCGATAATTGGTCCGCCGTAGATCATTCCCCCTTGATGTTCGCCGCCTTGATGATCGGCCACCATTTGTCGATCTCGGCGCGATGATGGGCGAACAACGCCTGCGGGGTCTGCTGCTCGCGCGCGGGAATCTCCTGGCCGAGCTGGGCGAGGCGCTCACGCACACCGGCATCGCCCAGCGTTTCGACGACGACGGCATTGAGCTTGTCGATGACGGCTTTCGGCGTGGCCTTCGGCGCCCAAAGCGCGTGCCAGATGGCAATGTGCAGGCCCGGCACGCCAGCCTCGTCCACCGTGGGAATGTCGGGCGCTGCCGCCAGGCGGACCTTGTCTGTGACGGCATAGGCCTTGATCGTGCCCGCGCGCACCTGCGGCAGTGAGTTGGCCGCCTGGTCGATCATCAAATCGACCTGTCCGGCCACCAGGTCCTGCATCGCCGGACCGGCGCCGCGATACGGCACGAACTGGAATTGCGCGCCGGTGATGTTCTGGAAATAGATACCGCTGAGGTGCGAGCCGCTGCCATAGCCGGCGGTGCCCTGCGTCGCGGTCGCGGAATTCGCTTTCAACCAGGCGATGAGCCCCTGCAGATCCCGCGCCGGCACCGCCTTCTTCGAGACAATGATCTGCGGGTTGGTGGCGATCATCGCCACCGGCGCGAAGTCCGTCAGCACGTCGTAGGCCAGCGTGTAGATCGCGCCATTGACGACATGCGTGCCCCAATGGCCGATAGAGATCGTGTAGCCGTCTGGCGCGGCGCGCGCGACCTTGCCGACGCCAATGGTGCCGGCGGCGCCGGTCACGTTCTCGACGATGACCATTTGACCGAGCGCCGCGCGCATCCGCTCGGCCACGATGCGCGCAATCGTATCGGTCGGGCCGCCCGCGGAATACGGCACCACCATGGAGATCGGGCGCGATGGATAGGTCTGCGCATCCGCCCGTGCAGCGCCTGCCACCGCGGCAATCACGAGGACGGCGCAAGAAAGCTTGCTCATGAACGACCTCCGTTGAGAAAATATCACAGCGCAGCGAAGTCGATCGGCCGCGAGCGGTCGAGCGTGCGCTCGCTCGGCGGCAGCGGATATTTGAGTCCGGTGGCGCAATTGAACAGCATGGCACGCGCGTCGTGGCGGATGCGCCCGTCGGCGAGGCCTTGCTTGAGCGCGGCGTAGGTGGCGGCGCCCTCCGGACACAGCAAGAGCCCCTC
>Ga0081540_1003742_pt1 | contig 11922 bp, 6 predicted proteins | sample TabmetS2T1R1_FD_71024 | JGI IMG/M metagenome (GOLD analysis project Ga0081540, IMG submission 71024) | Tabebuia heterophylla rhizosphere microbial communities from the University of Puerto Rico - S2T1R1 | ecosystem: Host-associated > Plants > Roots > Rhizosphere ...
GGAAGGTGGTTGCTGGCCATGTAGCTGACCGTGCGGGGGCTCAGCAGCCGGGTGCCGTCCAGCTCCCCGGCCGGGCTGTCCGGGCGGTGCAGCAGCATCTGCGTGAACCGGTGGTAGTCGGCCGCCGTGGACACCAGCCCGCCGCCGCCGCTCAGCATCGCCCCCGAACGCGTCGATTCGCCCTTGCCGCTGGCTGAAGCAAGAATCTCGCCCGTACTCGTGTCGATCATGCGAGCAGTAATCGACACCACGGCCTTCGACTTCGATGTGCCGACGCCGCCAAGTCCATAGCCGCTGCCCCACTTGCCCAGCATGCCGCCGATATTCTTATTCTGGTCATCTCGGCCAAACTGCGTAATGTCCCCGGTGATCACCGCGTCCACGCCCAGAATGTGACCGATCTTCGCAGCCGTAGCAGAGTCAGCGCGATTGCTGTTCGAAAAATTCTGCTCATTCAGAATCTTGTCAATCTGGTTGCGCTCGATCACGCGATACGTCCCGTCATTGACGAGCTCGTTGATCAGCATGTCCGAAATGCCTTTGCCAATATCGACATTCGTGCCGAAAACCGCCTGCGTTGCCGTCATCACCGTGCCATAGTTAAAATCCAGCACCGCCACTTTGTGCTTGACGGGTTGCTGCGCGACAACCGCCGAGCTCACCAGCAGAAATGAAAAAATAGCCGAAACCACCTTACGCATGGGTACTGTCTCCTATTTGATGTTCAAGAACTTTTCCAGAGTTGAAACTTCCTTATCGGCACGATCCATAAAATCGTTTGCCGCCTGAATATCGTTTTGACCGAGCGCGTGACTCGCCTCGCTCATTGAGCTGTTCATCCTGTTCAGCGATCCCAGCACGTCGCCGCGTATATCGAATCCCTGCGCCTGCTGCTGGCTGCGAATCTGCTGCACGCCGCTGCGAGCCGCATCAGCACGAGCCTCCAAGTTTGAGTAGCGATCGCGCGCCTCCCGAATTTCCTGCGGTGAAGGCCCAGCAGGCACAACAGGCGCGACAGGGATCGTCGCCGCAGGCTGTGCAGTCATAGCAGCCGTTGGTCGGGACCGTGGCGTTGTTGGGTGCGCCGCAGAAGCGACTGCTGCGTTCGGAGCCGGCTGGCTTGCTGCCGGAGGATTCTCCTGCGGCGTTGCCGTGTTCAGTGGATTCGCCTGCTGCGCCGTATCGGCAGCCTGAGCGCTCGGCTGTGCTGGCACCGCCGTACTCGGCACTGTTGGCGGAGTCTGCGTATCCGTGGTTGCTGCTGGCGGTTTCTGGTCAGCATGCGTCGAAAACAAATGAGGCAGCAGAGTCGCCGCAGCAACCAACGCCAGAATTGCCGCCCCCGCCCCCAGCCCGATCCACAGGCCGCGATGGCCTTTGCCTGAGACGGATGTTGCTGCAGCAGGTACGGCGCCCGCCACCGGAGCAAATCCCTGCGGCTGAGCTTGTGCCTGCGCTTGCTGCATAGTCTGCGTCGGCTGTACTCCGCTCAGGCTCTTCAGCGCATTGCGAAACTCATCCGCCGTCCTGAATCGTCCGTCAGGATTCTTCACCATGGCGCGCAGCACAATATTGTTCAGCTCAGGTGAGAGCGCCGGATTCACCTGCATCGGAGGCATGGGCGCTTCATTCAACTGCGCATTCAACACGCTGTAAGAGGTATCCGCCTGGAAAGGCTTGCGCCCCGTCAGCATCTCATACAGCGTCACTCCAAACGAATAAATGTCCGAGCGCGCATCCACCATGCCCCCGCGCACCTGCTCCGGAGACATGTAATAAACCGAACCCATCGTCGTGCCCGGCCGCGTCAACTGCAGATCATTGGTAGACTTCGCGATCCCGAAATCCGTCAGTTTCACCAGCCCATGCGACGTAACCATAATGTTCGCCGGCTTGATGTCGCGATGAGTAACGCCGCGGCTGTGCGCATAACTCAACGCCGAAAGCACCTGTGTCGAAAAATCAAGCACTCGGTCGAGAGGAATTCTGGTTTGGCTCGCCAGCGTTTCCAGCGTTGTGCCTTCCACAAACTCCATAATCATCACAAGTTGGTTCTCGAACTGAAACGCCGTCCGCAACTGGGCGATGTTCGGATGCTCGAGGCTCGCCAGCGTACGAATTTCGCTCATGAAGCGTGTCGCCAGCTCAGGCTCGGAAGCATAATCGGGAAGCAGGATTTTCATCGCTTCTTCGCGATTGGAAATAATGTTGCGAACCTTATAGACGCGGCCCATGCCGCCCGTACCTAGCAGCGCCAGGACTTCATAGTCGCCGACGCGCTGGCCAACCTCAAGTGCCATAATAGGGGCCCTCTGTGGGTTAAGTTGTGCCGGGGGAGGAGAAGAGGTGCCGAACTCTCTTGAACGCCCTGAGTTTACTCCATTTCGCGGTTATTCCACCGCAAAAATTCATCTCCTGGGCTCGTCCTCATCCCGCCAACAACGCTTTCCTGAACCGGCTGTTTTCTGCTCCGGAAAATGGTGCAAAACATTCCATCGGCGTTGCAGGGAATTGCTTTACAGAGCCCCGCGCATCTGTCAGTCTTATCCGGCACCCTTCGCATGCTGTAGCCTTTGGTTATAAATCGGTCACTACCCCGGCCGGGACCAGTTGCAAATGGGAAGAGTTTCTTAACGATGCAAAGCCAGACTGGATTAAAGCTCGAAGTTGCTGGATTAACCGACGTTGGCTGTAAGCGCACCAACAACGAAGACAGTCTTGGCTACGATCTGGCCTCACAGATTTTTGTTGTCTGCGACGGCATGGGAGGCATGGCTGCGGGTGAAGTAGCTAGTAGCACGGCCGTCAATGCGCTGCTTCGTTACTTTGGTGACCACGAGGCGTCTCCCACAGCTATTGAAGAGCGTCTCTATCACTCGATTGCCCACGCAAATCAGGAAGTCTGCGCCCTCTCCAGATCAAACGACGATCTGCGCGGCATGGGCACGACCCTTGTTGCCGCTTGCCTCGAGGGCCGCAAAATCGTCATCGGCAATGTGGGTGACAGCCGCGCCTATTTTCTGCGCGATGGCGGCTGCGTGCAGATCACGCTCGACCACTCCTACCTGGCTGAACAGGTACGCAGCGGAATCATGTCTGCAGATGATGCAGGCGCGTCTCCGCTTCAATCGCTCATCACCCGCGCTATCGGAACAACCGAAACCGTTGAGCCCGACCTCTTCTCCGCCGCATTGGAAGCAGGAGACATCGTCCTGCTCACCAGCGACGGCCTCACGCGCTATGCCGATGCCGATGCGATCGCCGGTATCGTCTTTGCTCAGCCCGACCTGCAGCAAGCCTGTCAGACCCTCGTCAACCTCGCGAAGGCGCACGGAGCTATAGACAATGTCACCTGCCTGTTGCTTCGTTTTTCAGAGGAGAACGCGGTAGTTTAGAGCGAATGTGGGTATGCTCAGGATCCTGGTGGCACTCACTTAGGCTGTGAGTATCTTCAAAAGTAGGGGACGGAATATCTGTTGCGGCTGATGTTAACCAGGATAATTGTAAGCTCAACTACGGCCCGGTACGCACGTGCCTTTGTGAGACGCGTGAACGATCCGCGTCTTTCGATTAGTTGCCGTGTGAATCTTCCTTCGTTCTTTCTTCAGTAGTCGGATAGAACGAGAAGACCAGATTCAACAGCTTGCGCAAAAACGCACGTAGGGTACTCATAGATGAATTCCCGGAAACTTGTACGTATGTCGTGATCATTCGGACCAATCTCCGTCTTTATTCTCTATCGGTAAGCATGAATGAAACCTAAAGAAGTCCTAATCGGAAACTAACTCTATACCTGGATAGCTGGATTGTCTAAGTCAAACGATGGGCCCCAGTTCGCATTTGGTTGCTTTATGAACCTTAGATCGCACCTGGGCTCATGAAAAACAGGTGAATCATCCACGCTTTAGTTTTACAGGGCCTGGAGACATATTGATGTGACTCTTTGGTTTTTCTTTTGGTTTTGAAGCGATACGTTACCGTGACATCAAATCGCTAAAGTGAAATAGATCATCTTGGCTGCGCCATCGCTTTGATCGCATTGCAATCATGAAGCACGTTGTTAATTGGCAACTGTCTGTTTACGCATCACAGTGTCTTGAATCGAGACTGAATCATCTTCAGTGTTCGTCGATGCGATGACTTTCAATGCAGCCTTGCAAGCATGGAATGACCGGAATGTAAGGAGCAGTAGCCGAAACAGCCTCTTCGATAGGAAATGGCCGAGCCGGCTAACATAAACCCGCAATCATGATCTAATCCATATACTGTCTAGACGCAGAGATCTCACATGTCCGGAAACGCACTTCACAGGTTATTTGCTTTTACGCACCCACATGTAAAGCACGTTGTTACTTACAGCCTCGATACCGCCGCAGTAATCGAAAATGAAACGAACAATTTTTTCATTTACGTTGTCAAACCGCCCAAATCAGCCAAGGCGAAGAAGTGCAGCACCTTACTACGCTGCTACCTACCACAACGGGCTCAGCGTCAGTGAGCGAAGACGCCGGAAACTAGAACAAATTGTCTGTCAGCCCGCCTGTCTGCTTCCTTTTGTGGTCGCAAATCCTCAACGATCAGTTCCAAAACGGGACAGTGCCCAAGAAAAATCAGCAATCCTTGGCATAGAGTTATGCCCGAATCCGGTATCATAGAAATGGAAGCAATAAAGCCCGCTGACAACAGCGGGCTTTTTCATTTGTTCGGCAATCGTCGTCGGAAACACGCAATGCAGCCAAGTGCCTTTATTTGGACGAATTTACAAAAAACAGGGGTGGGGGGCTAGCGCCCCACCTCCGGAACGCATCGCAGCGCCAATCCTCCCGGCATCAGCACCGCCGCATTCGGCCCCGAGAGCTCGATACGCACCACCAGCGGTGTGTTGTCCACCACGATCGGCGTATTCGCAATCTCCAGCGGATAAGCCAGCCGTACCGGATTGCCCGATTGCTCGACCTTGCCCTTGTCGATCAGGTGGAAGAGAGCCCAGGTTCCGTTGAACTGCAGCGGCAGGCTATTCGATCCATAGTTGGCAAGAATCTGCGCCATCTGCGCCGTCTGAGCCGACCACGTGAACTGCTTCGAGATGTTCGCTCCCGAGAGCCGCTGCGCATCCACAGCCAGCGTCACACTCTGAAGACCCTTTGACGGCAGAATGTTCGCCGTAAAGTTCAGCGCAGGCGAAGTCGAGCCCGCCGGATAGAAGGCAGCCGACAACGCAGCCGCCTGGTTGAAGAAGCGCACGAACGCTGGATTCATCCTGATCGGAGCGTTCGGTGCCGGAACGTATGTCGCACCCTGCTGTTGCAATAGCGGTTTGAGCGTCCCGTCGTAGAACTGCCACAGCGACCCCGTCCCCGGCTGGAAGACGGCACCAACTTCTGCCGTGCTTGCCTCAACCGTCGAGTTCGGAGCAAAGGGGAACTTCGTCATAAGCGCAGAGAAGCCGCCGCAGAAGCTCCTGCCGCCGCCATTGGCCTGCTCCGGCCTTGCGCCGCGCACCGCCTCTTCAACGGAGTTGATCGGAGCCTGCATCAGCGCAATCACCGTCTGCTCGACATGCGCCTGCGGATCAATATTGAAGGCCTGCGATGCCTGGCTGACAGCACCATGCGCGCTGACAGCCGCGCCGATAATCGGCTGCACCGCGGCAGGATTGTTCGCCGCCGTCGGGTCCTGCGCGACCTGCGAAACCGCGCCCTGCAGCCCGACCAGCGCATTGATGTACCCGGTGTTGCCCTGCGACATCAGCTTGTCAGCACTCTCCGGAGGAACCAAGGCCTGCGTTGGTTGAAACGCCTTCGCAATATCCGGATTGGACACAGCCGTATTGTGCGAAGCCGTGTAGATCAGCGCCAGCAGCGGGGAACTGGGATTCGAAAGAATCTGCAGCTTCTGCCCCGCATCCGGCAGCCCGCGATAACGCACGACAGAGGCCTGCTTTAAGTAGGTCCGCCACTCGCTCAGGTAGTCCGCCAGATAGCGGCCAGCAAGTTGCTGCGTGAGGTTGGCGCGGTCGAGCGAAGGCGGAGCCTGATCGCCCAACACCCACGCCTCGCCGCTGAAGTAGCGGTCCGGATGCAGAATCGCATCCTGCATGAACCCAAACCCGTTGCGTGTAAATGCTCCTGGCACCACATGCGACTCAACCACAACGGCAGAAGACCCCGGATAGAGCCGATTGAAATCAATCGCCGGATTGGCCTTGTTCGCCGCAGCCAGCATGTTTTGATAGATACGGTCGTACCCGCCAAAACTACCGAGATACGTGCGCGCATGCGTCACCGCCGGCATTGCCGGACTAATGGAATACGGATTCCCGCGCTTCAGTTCATTGCCGTAGAAATCAAATTGCTGCTGCGCCAGCTGCTTCTGCTGTTCAGTCTCTGGTGTCCGACCGTTCAACCAGTGCTGCATCAGAACCGGAGTAAGAAATTCAGAAGTGTTCTTATCCGCATTCGACGTTGTGATCAGATACCCACGCAGGGGGTTGTAAGCAGCCGAGTAGTCAGCACCAGCCTGCGGCGTGGCTGGCAGTGCCCCCAGCATGGTGACAATGTTTGTCTGCGTATTGGTCAGCAGCAGCCGCTGGAATCGGTCAAAGTAAATCCGTCGCGCCGCTTCGAGCAGACTATCGCCGTGATAGAGGCCCCAGCGATACATCAGCGGTGGCCCGTTCTGCTGATAGTCCTTGAGTTGTACGAGCGCGCCCCGCAACTGATCGAGCGATGAAAGCTCCTGCGTAGACGCCAGCATGGTTGCAGGCACCGTTCTCGTCGGCAATGCTTGAGCGGCCGCTGAAATCTGATGCTCAAGCCGCGAGTTATTTCCGTAAGAAATGATGAGGCACAGCAGGTAAATCAACAAGAGTACAGAAAGAGTTCCGAATACGATCCGCCGAAATGTGTGCGTGCGCCCGCTATTGCTTGTGCTTGAAAGCGCGCTGCGGTCCTGCAAAATCGCGACAGGAAACAGCTTCGGCAGAAACGTCCATTGCGCAACTTTCTGCGCCACAACCTGGGGTGTGGGCGCGGTAGCCGCAGCCTGCATTTGCTGGACTGAGAACATGCGTGTAGCCCCGGCATCCACCGGGGCCGCCTGCTGCACTGCAGCTGGCGCGCTGACCATCTGTTCAACCACATGTGCGCGAACACCGGTGAAGTAGAAGCCTCTTAGATACGGATTGGCATTCAGATGACTGGGCCGCGCAAGCTCTACCAGATAGGTGGAGAGATTATTCCGTAGTTTTCGAAGCTCCCGAGGGAATTCGTAAACTGGGTCAACATTACGCTGATCAGTTTCACGCGAAAGCATCTCCAGCCTATATTCGCCAAGAGAAAAAATGAGCTGATCAATCGCATTTGTAACTTCGCGAGTTGCTTGTTCCGCATAGAGCCCACTGGAAACACCGCTGCGCGCAGTTGGAATACCCAGTGCCTGTATCGCCTCTTCATTTGAGAGGTTGCGCATGTACTCGGCAAAACCGGGAATACGATCCAGCTTGGTGAAAATGACATATACAGGAATCTCGGTACCAAGCTGCTGAGCAAGATCGCGCAGCAGCTGATTTGCCTGACGGGCAGATGCGGCAACAGCGTCCGTTGCCGTCGCGCCAAGAAAATGTTCACAACTCATGCAGACAACAGCGGCACGGATCGGAGCCTGAGAACCCATTGCCGCCCGATACGCCTTGGGACGAGTCCTTCGAATCAGCTTGGCCCAAAGCCCCGAGCTCTTGCGAACAGCATCGCCTGCTTCAACAATGACACATTGCTGCGTATACCAGAGATTTGCAACCGGAGTAGCTACAATATCTTGATCGCGATAAAGCTGCCCAGCCAGCAATTCAGGATCGAGTCCCGATTTCATCACCGTCGTAGTCTTGGCGGAATTCGACTCGCCCAGCATATAGAGCAAAGGCAGGGAATCGAGCGTCTTCGCGCCAGTACGTTGCGCGGATGCCAGCTTCTTTTCCGCATCGCGAAGAAGCGTATCCAGTTCCGTATTGCCTTGAATGTTCTTTGTCGATCCTTCGCGCTTCTGCTTTCTGAAGTGCAGCACAAGAATGATTGCCGCTGCCGCAACGCCAAGCAGAACAAACAGTACGCGAAGAATCACCAATGCCGTACCTTCCACATGGAGCACTGGTCCAGCCATCCACGCCAGCACCAGCGAGAAAAGAAAAACGACAATGGATATCAGAATCGAAACCACAAAAGACTCTCCTAACGAGTGCTCAGGCTGCTGTTCTGCACCTGTGAAACTCCGGAACCAAGAACAATTTCAAAGCCGCCAAAAGCGAGCACGGTCAATCCGGCCAGGACGCAGGCGGTAATCAGCAAACCACGGCTCCACGCGTCTTTTGCGCGCGTCGCTTTCACTTCAGGTGCAGGCATAGGCGGAATCAGATGTGCCTGCCCACGAATCCGTTGAATCTTCTCGCGAGCCTGGCGGAGAAGCTGATGCAATTCGCCGCTGTCTCCGAATGCGTAGCGACCGCGATACCCCATCTGCAGGCAAAGGCAGTGCAACTCCAGAGCATCAGCAACTTCAGCCGAATCCGGCTGTGTCAGCAACTTACGGAGGTTCACGAAGAATGTTTCTCCAGCGAGGTGTCCTCCAAAAAGCTCCTCCTGCAACGGACGCCGCGCCCAGTCTGCAAAGACAGGGCTTTGAAGGTTGAGCACGCTTTCGTCCAGATACGCAACCGCAGCGAAAACCCCCATCTGCACAGTTTCGCTGGAGTAGCCAATCGATTTCGCCTCCTGCATAGCCGTCTGCAGGGAACGCCGCATCTGCGCGCGGAAACTCTCCGAGTCCTGCACCTGTTGCCGCTGGAAGCGGACACGCAGGATCGCCGTGAGCACTTCTTGAAACGAAAACGCCAGGCTGTTGACACGGGCATTGCTCATCAGGATGCCTCCACAATCACGGTAAGATCGAATTCCGGCTGTGAAATTTCACCCGGGATATATACGCCAACCTTGCGGGTCTGAAGAATGTGTTCCCAGCATGGCCCGGAGGTCTCAACGACGAAATATTGCATGTCCGCCTCCGCTCGAATCGCGGTCGGAGGAACGGGAAGATGCGTCAGCGTCATTCCCGGCAACGCGCGTTTTACAAGTTCGGGAACAAAGCGGGCAGAACAGACCTTGACCAGCCGCGGCACCATATTTAGAAGAGCAGACTCACCCAGGCTGGAACGTACGCCCAGCACCCAGCGGGCCCGGCGCAGACAGCGCTCGTCCACAACGTCTGCCTCCTGAATGTACGGCTCAGTGGGATTGAAGCTCAACGTCACCGTGTTTGACGGTACGACAATTTCAAGGTGTCGCTTGATGTGCGCATCGAGTGCGCGGAATCCTGGCCCCGGATCGCGATGATTGTAAGAGGGCAATGTGCGCGGATCCGAATCGACCGCAAAGGTGCAAAGAGCTCCGGCAAGTCGCGACAATTCAATAAACAATTCTTCCGGATGCGCGTGCTTGGTAGCGCTCAGATGTTGCAGCGGCGGAATCGCATTGTGCAGAGCATGCAAAAACCAGTAGTTGGCAACGTCAAGTGCCGATGTCCCAGCCTCAAATCGTCCATGATGACGAGCGCCTCGAGCGATAGTCGCGCTCTTCTCACCGATGGTATCGACGAGTCGTTTGAAAAGCAGCATCAACTGCTCACTTGCACTTGCGCGGAGACAGGCTGGAATGAACTCCTCGTCGTAAATCAAATGTCCGCGTCCATCCCGAAGTACGCGGGCAATCGGGATGGACTGCAACTCTGGAGCCAACTCTGCTTCTGTGACGATGCGAATATTTTTCTGCCCCAGCTCGATTTCCCGCTCGTCAATGCCGTTGGTTTCATCACGTAAGATGCGCTGCATCCGCGCATAACGCGTGCCGGCAGAAAGGCTGTTCAAGTCACAATCGAAGCCATTATCCCTGCGCGCCGGAACCGCTAGATAAAGAGGAAGTACAGCATCCGTGGAAGGAAATACCTCCGTCAGATTCCGAGCAGCTGGAGAAGGATCGGAATTTGGCAGCTCGAATGTAAGACCGTCCTGAAAAACGCCTGACGCGTGCAGCACCACTGCGCTGCCATTGCGGATTGCCTTTTGATCTAGCTCAAAATGGAGAAGCCCCCAAGGTTCGTGCCACAAACTGGCGACAAGGAACGCAATCGAATCTTCAAAATACCGGCTCTGGGTCTGAAAATGGTGCGGTCCCAGATACATGCCTTCGGACCAGACCACACGCGACAGAAATTTCATAAATATCGAACCATAAGGCGAATCGGCGAAACGTTGTGAGTGAATGGCGCACAAACATCTTAGGCTGTGAAGAACGACACTTCACAGCATAGTGAATGCATCGCACTTTTAGTTTCTGCTGTTTGAATTTTCTGCGGCCAATTCGTGTGTGCATCGTAGGGTGTCGGGGCTTTACTGTCAAGATTTTGCGATGTAAGCTGAGACTCCAGAATCACGAGTCAATTTCAAACCCGCGGTATGCACAACATGGACTCATCCAAGTCACCATTCGACAGCTCTAAGTTCTCAGGTTCGGGTGAGTCGGCATCGAACGAACCCGGGAGCGCAACCGGGATGTTCGGCACAGTCAAGCCTCAGGCTGCAAACGCGCCAGAGCAGGAAGATCTTCTCAAAGATCTGCTGCGCTCGGAAACAGCCCCAGCTAAGACTGCGTCGCCCGAGACTCCATCGCCAGTTACTCCATTTGCCCCTCCAACAGCCGCTCCGGCAGGCAGTGGCTTGGAAGGTTTCACGCAGATGTTCCAGACACTTAAATCGTCTGAACCGCAGCCCACGAAAGTCGACAGCTCCTCCTCAGCCCCAGCAGAAACACCCACCCTCGCTTCGCCTTCCAAACCTCCCGCAGATCTCACGAGCGTCTTTACTCCGGTTTCTATCAACAAACCTGCACCTCGAACTGACATGCCCGCACCTCGTGCTCCTTTCGCTCCCGAACCGAAACCGGGTGAGTTCACACAGCTTTTGCAGACACTGAGCAGTCCGCTGGCGAAAGCGCAGGCTCCATCTTCGTCGCCAATCGTCGAACCAGCAAAACCTTCTGAGAAACCCGAAACCTTCACGGAGATGTTAAAAACAGCTCCTGCCCAACCTGATGCCTCGGAAGCAGGATTCGCGCCCGTGCATGTTCCCGAGACATCACCATCAGCAGTTACCACTCAGGCGGCGCCTGTACACACCCCAGTTGCGGATCAAGCCGCCGGACCTGGCGCATTTACACAGATGTTCCAGTCACTTTCTCCGACGAAGCCCGTGGCTGAAACTGCTCCTGTGTCACAACAGGCTGCTCCCGTTGCGTCATCCACACCTCCTCAGCCAGCGGCTGCAGGAGGCTTTACGCAAATGTTTCAGTCGCTTTCTGAGACAAAAGCAACAACCCCGGCTCCTCCGCAATCTCAGCCCGGGTCAACGTTTGAACCGCCTGCCCCAACACCAAAATCCGAGCCAGGTGGGTTTACTCAAATGTTCTCGCAAATTGGAGCGCAGAATAGCCAACAGGAAGAGTTTTTCACATCACTGAAGCAGCAACCTCCGCCAAGCGATTTTCCGTCTGCGGCTCACGCACCAGGTTCGAGCCCAATATCCAATCCGACGCCAGGGCAAGGGGGCTTTACCCAACTCTTTCAAGCGCTAGGCAAGGAAGATACAGCCCCGGCGAAGGAGCCCCCACCATTGATGCCTTCGTCCTCTCCTGCCACGGCACCCACGCCATCGTCCGGTGGCTTTACCCAGCTCTTACAAACATTGAACTCCGGATCGCCATCCCCAACGCCGCAGGCGACCCCGCCGTCGCCGTCGAGTCCGCCTCCATCGGCTCCAATGTCATCGAGTGGTCCTGGGGAATTCACGAGAGTCATTTCGGGATCCACCCTGCGTGAGGC
>Ga0081540_1003743_pt1 | contig 11921 bp, 7 predicted proteins | sample TabmetS2T1R1_FD_71024 | JGI IMG/M metagenome (GOLD analysis project Ga0081540, IMG submission 71024) | Tabebuia heterophylla rhizosphere microbial communities from the University of Puerto Rico - S2T1R1 | ecosystem: Host-associated > Plants > Roots > Rhizosphere ...
TCGCCCATGGCTGCGATGAGTCTGTTCCGATGAGGAAGATCGCGTACTTGCTATTGAGTTGCCCGGCAATGGCGACAGCCGAAAACGAATAGGCAACTCCAGTGGAATTGGCTGCGTAAGCGGCGCCGACCCAAACCGTGGCGTGAGGATAGAGGCCGTAATTGGATGAGTCCTGGGCACCAAGATCAATGGCGAAATCGCAGTTTCCAAAACCATCCGGCGAATTGGATGGATCGTCCTTCGTGAAGTCGCCGCCGTAAATCAGGGTACTCGTTTTCGTGGCAACGGAGGCGCAGCCGGACGGCAAAGTGGGGAAACCAAACGACGCCAGATGCGAGGACCAGCCTGTGCCGTCGCCGGAGTTGTTCTGTATGCCCGCTCCATAAATAAAGCCTAGATATTGCGCGCCTGCCATCGCGCCGGTATCCAAAGCGGCAGAAGGTTTGGGCAGCCCTACCGCGCCGGTGCCTGCTCCAAGAACATTGTTATACGGAATTACAGGAGTCGAGCCTGGAGGGGCAGTGGTCACACTGGATCCGTTGTCTTCCACCAAAAGACCGGAGGGACCAATGCCGATGGTGGCCTGTTGGGTAAGGATAGGGATGTTTCCGGTGGCTCCGGGACTAGTAATGACCGCCTGTCCCGGAACCACAGTAGTGTTGCCAAAATTTGTCGGACCACAGATCCCGGTTAGGGAGGACGGGGGTGGCTGGGCGGGCGCGCCAGTTCCGCCAACGGAAGGCAGCGTGAACTGCCGGATGTTCTGGAAATTCACAGTGCTGCCATTGGAGCTGATGCCGACGCTTCCGTATGCAGTCTCTGCGGTCGGGTCCCAGGCATAGCGAACGGGGTCCGCGCCCGCAGGAATAAGTGCTCCGGGAATGGTGATGAATTGGTAGTTTTGCGCAGAGGAAAAGTTCGGGCATTGGGTGGCAGCTACCAGAGGCTCGACAGGCTGTTCGAAGAGCTGTACAAATCCCCCAGCCTGGCCTGAGAGCTCAACCGCGAAGCTGCCGGGCTCAGGCGGATTGAAATTGAGGGGAGAATAGACCGCCGGACTGACGGAACTGTCATAGACGTAGGTTGTGGAAATGCCCAGGCTGCGTAGGCCACGCTGCGCCACGCTGAAGACGCCGGCATTGAGGACCTGCGACCCAGGCTGGCCCGATGGGAAACCGGTCTGCCAGAAAGTAGCAGCCGTAGCGTCAAAGCTGTAGGTATTCATGACCACGCCCGCTCCGGCAACCAAGGGGGCGAAGTAGGTTTGTGCGCCCGCTTGCGGCGTAGTTGGAGTAGAGGAAGATTTCGATCCATCACAGCCAGCAACCCACAGGATGAGAAGAAGACCGGCCACCGCGGAAATGGAACACGGACGGTTTAGTGATTTAGATCTGAACATAGAGCCATTCTCCGGGTGAGTTCGTTACGCGAAAACCATGGGCGGATTGCGATCTGTCATGAAGTGTGCCTTTAAAACGAGGCCTTGAGAGCGAATTGCATGATGCGCGGATCATGCGCATCCACCGGGTGCAGGAACGAATTTCCCTGAAGGCATCCCGACGCGCCGGCGGAGTAGAGTTCTGTCTGGCTGCCGTAGCAGTTGACGACATTGTTGCCGATGTTGCCGGGGTTGGCAGGGTCGGTAATCCGAAACTGCGTGTGATTGAAGACATTGAAGGCCTCGGCTCGAAACTCGATGTCGAGGTGCTCTGCATATGGCTTGAAATGTTTGTAGAGCGACATGTTGAAGTTGACCCGCCCGGGATTCCGAAGGTAGTTGCGGCCCGAGTTCCCGAAGGTCAGTCCGCGGGGCGCGGCAAAAGCTCCAGGATTAAGAAGCAGCGGCCCAACATTGTTTCCGCCCGGCGCAACAAACGGCTTGCCGCCGTGCGCCGGGCCAATGACGTCGGCGTAGGAGCCGATACCGAGACCGTTGCCCACTCCGGCGTTGTCAGCGGTGCCCGTGCCGTCAGCACCCCCTCCATTGATAACGCTGAACGGTGTGCCGGTATCGACGGTAGTGATTCCGCTCCATTGCCAGCCGCCGAGCAGCGTCTTCGTCAAGGGGCCGAAGTCCGCAGCCGATGCCGCGACAGCGCGCGCAGAGTCGTCGTCCGTATCGTTGCCGCTCCCCACCAGGTACGAGAAGCCGCCGAGCAACCTGAGGAGTGGCAGATCGTAAATATAGCTGAGGTTGAATATGTGTTTCTGGTCGAAATCGGAGCTGGCGTGGCTGGAATGGATGTCGAGAGAGTTGGCGAAATTGGCGCTGGCGCGATCGGAGGCATCATCCAGAGAGTGACTGTACGTGTAAGCCAGACCAATCGTAAGCGGCCCTGTGGTCTGGCGCAGCGTGGCTTGCAGGGCGTTGTACTCGGAGTCGGCGATATTCTCCACCGAGATGATGTTGCTGAAGCCCAGATAGGGCCGCTGAGTATCCGGACTTATGCCGAGCTTCACCGGTGGATTCCCAATGCCATTGCCTTGGGAGAATCCCGGATTGCCCGTGCAGGCGACAACCATATTGATATAGCCCGGGTCGTTAGGCCCAATGGCCGGGGAAGTCGGGATGGTGACAGGAGCCCCGGGAAGCGAGTTGTTGAGGCCGAGCACCGAGAAATAGCCAGTATTGGCTCCGCTCTGGCATACGCTGGCGGTAATCGGCTGACCGGGACCAAATGGATTGAAGCCGTCGCTGAGCGGCTGCAACTGGTTCAAGTCCCGCACCGCAGTGAGATGTGTGCCCTTCGTACCCACGTAAGCAATCTGTCCCACCATCCCCTTGCGCAGTTCACGCTCGATGCCCAGGCTCCACTGCTGTGCATAGGAGTAATTCGCCTTTTTCGGGATCGAGGTCACGTTGAGTGGAAACGTGGCTCCGCCAGCCGGAGGCGTGACGTTGCCACACTGGGCGGTTCCCTGCTGGCAGGAGAGCCCGATCAGGTTGTACGCGTTCGAGGAGGTGGAGCGGGAAAAATTAGTACCAAGATTGGATTGCGTCTCGCTGAGGACCACTGGCGCGCTGCCGGTGAGAGAGCCCACGTTGGCTTCGTAGCTCGTGCCATGTTCCCAGAACAGCCCGTAGCCGGCGCGGATCGCCGTTTTGCCATCACCCCGCGGGTCCCAGGAGAACCCGACCCGCGGTGACGGACGGAACAGGTTGTTGGACATGCAGGAGTCCGGCACACCGTTGACGCCGCACTGCATAAGACCATTGGTGATGACCGAATCGAGCGAGGATAGACTGTAGGGTCCTGTGCGGCTCAAAGGAACCGGGCTCCCGCCGATCTTGTTCACCAGGTAGCCGTTATTCGGATCGACATAGATCGAAGAGCCGAGGGAAGAATTGAATGCCTCGGGCCGCCAGTTATATGCGGTGTGATCGGGGTTGTACCATGCGCCAAACAGGCTCGCGCGCAGCCCCACATTGACGGTGAGATTAGACAAGAGCCGGAAGTCGTCCTGCAGATAGAAATCCGCCGTCTTGTATCGGTTGTGGTATCTGGCTTGCCCGCTGTCCTGCGTGTAGCTCTTGATCCCGCCATCGGTAATAACGTCGTTGGCGAAAATATTGTTGACGAACCCCGGACCGAAGAGGAAATCAGCAAATGCGTTTCCACTCGTATGAATGGATTGCTGGTTGCTGAATGTAAGCAGGCCCTGCAGGTCGCCGGAGTTGGCCCCGGTCACGCCACTCAAGGCGTTTTGCTGGGTATAAGCTCCCCAAAAGCCCCACTGCAAGGTATGTTTCCCGACGATCTTGCTGGCATCGTCGCGTAGCGTGAAGGTCGGGTTGGACTGGTTCCAGGGAGCATAACCGGTATCAGCCGCGAAGCCGTGCCCGCCATAAGCGCCGTTGTTTCCCTGAAAGACAAGGCCGGGGAGCTTGTTGCCGCCATAGCCGTTGCTGAAGATGTAGCCCATGGGGCACTCGGTGATGCTTGAGGGAAAGGAATTCGCCGGAGCAGTAAACAATGCACACTGAGGCGAGCCAGACACGGGCGTGCCGCCGGTCAACGCTGGATTGTCGAGCACCACTGGTCTATTGAGCGACGTTACGCCGGGTCCCGGCTGTGGTGCGAGCGTAATGTGTTGCACCACGTAGCCAACAGAGACCAGGTTGATAAAACCATGCGGCAGGGTCTGCGCAAGAATGAGCGCCATGTCGAGGCCGGGGCCAGTGAGCAGGTTCTGCACTGTGGGAAAGCTGTTATGTACGACTCCCCATTGCGGGACGAGCGTCACGGTATCCCATGCGTCGTGGACATAGCGAAACGAGAGGCGCTCCGATTCGGTGAGGTTGTGGTCGATGCGGAACAACTCTTCGTGCCAGTGCGTGGCCGGCGAAACCGAGGTGACGTAGCAGTGCGGCAAAGGCGACGGACTGGTGGAGTTGCATCCGCTGGTTGCGTTGGGCTCCGGAATGAGTCCTGAGGCAAGAATCGCTGCGCTGGTGTAATTCACGGGCACTTTGCGGCCAATGTTGTAAAACCCGGGTAAATTAGTTCCGCCTCCTGCCAAACTCTGCGGACAGTCCGGGTATTGTGCGGGGTTGAAGCTGGTGGGACCGTTGGGGACTACCGGAGGGCAGACATCGGAGAAATCTCCCGACCTCTCGGCCATCGTCGGCACCGCCTGGTTATAGTCCACGGGCGTCTTCTCGCGGCGCACCTCTTCAGAGAAGAAGAAGAACGTTTTGGACTTGGTGGTGTTGTAAAAGTGAGGAATGTAGAGTGGGCCGGAAATGGTGCCACCGACATCGAGGCGCCGGTAAAGCGGCGTACGATACTTCGGCTTTCCCTGGTAGCCCGGTGGCTCGGGATTGGGCTGATCAAAGTAATTCCTTGCATTGAAAATTTCGTTGCGCAGGAATCCATAGATATCGCCGTGGAATTTCTCCGTACCCGACTTGGTAGTGACCAGCACGCTTCCCGAAGCGCTTTTTCCGTACAGGGCGCTGTAATCGGCGGTGAGCACCTTCATGTCCTGAATGGCATCGATGCTGGGATAGACCATCAGCGGCTCGCCCTGCCCACGGCTGGCGTTGATGCTGGTGTTCAACACGTCGCTGCCATCAATTTCGAAGGTGTTGTACTCCACGCGTCCGCCATTGACGCTGAACTTGGCGCTGCCAGCGACGCCGACCTTGGCCTCATCCTGGCCCGTCTGATTGCTTACCCCGGGAGAGAGGGTGATGAGTTGAGAGAAGTTTCTGCCGTTCAGCTGATAGCCGGCAATCTCCTTGCTGCCCAGAGTAGTGGAAAGGGACGGCGTGTTTATATCCACTGTGGTAGGCACCCCGGCGTTGACTTCGAGCTCTTGGGTTACCTCGGTCACTGCAATTTGCGCATGGAATACGACTGATTGACCCGCGGTGAGCGTCAGAATTTCGCTCGACCGGCGTGTAAACCCGGGAGCTTCTACAATGACCTGGTAACGACCGAGCGGGAGTCCGGGCACATTGTAGGCCCCCAATTCATCGGTCTGCACATTTCGTTTCACCAACGTGTCCTGATTGATGACTTGAACGGAGGCTGCGGGGATGACTGCACCCCTCGGATCGGTGACCTGACCGGAGATGCGCCCTGCGCCGCCTTGACCGAGTGCTGCAGGAAGGCACAGCATGGCGATCAGCGGTATCACCAACATCAGCCGTAAGAAAAATCGAATCAGCCTCACGAATTATCCCCTCGCTTCAGTTTCCTCATCGCATTCCATTGGTGACACTGCACACTACTGCGGAAGGTAGTAGCGCAACGAGGTGAACCACATGTTGTCAATCGCCTTGGGTGAGTTGGTTAGGCCGGCCGCGGGGTCGCCAATTCCCTGCCAGGTGCGGCGCTCGACGTAGGAATATTGAAGGCCTTGCTGCAGAGTTCCGTGCTCACCGCGGTAGAAGCGGAACCAGTAGCCAACGGTTCCCTCCTGGATATTGCGCGTATCGGCGTTGCAGTTGGATGCCGGGCCGGGCACGTCGCCGCCGCCGTTAGGAGAAGGAACTGGTAGTACCTCGACATAGCAACCAGAGACGATATTTGTGGGGGCGCCGTAGCCTGCAAGAATCGGCTGACCCAGTGTGGGTCCAGGCGTTGTGTTGATGTACGGAGTGGCGTACCAGGCGCGCTTGGCGTACTCACCGCCATAGTATGCGTAGACATCCAGACGGGGGTTAGCATGCCACTCGAGAGAGCCCAGCACAGAGCCGCCGCTGAGCAACTCCAACGAGCCGTCAGGATGAGCGGTAGTGTCGGGCAGCGAAGCACTGCTGTAACGACCGATTCCATCGCCAAGCAGCGTATGCGCTCCGATATCGAGCCTCTTTTCTAATAGCGAAACCCGCGCATTGACGCCGCCACCGCCGCCGGAGGTCTTGTCGGTGAAGGCTCCAAGCGCAGATGTTGTGGGAGGTTGTGGTGCCCCGGGCGGAGGAGGACCGTTGGGGAACACGCGGTCGCGGAAGAATCGGCCGACGCCAAACAATTCGAAGTGGCCCCAGCCGTTCTCGTAAACTGCCTTGGCAATCAAATCGGGCGCATAGTTGAAGCTGTAGTTCGCTGTGGGGTTATACAATCCACCGGCATTGCCGACTTGCTGATACAAGAGTGTAGGCAGGTTGTGTCCACCGATATTGAGTGTCTGCGCCGCTTCGACCGCGCCGCCGAGCCAGAAATCCCGTCCGAGTTGCTTGACGACTCGGAACCCATATTGGCGTTCCCAGGTAAAGCCGACGTTATATTGGGCATCTATCGTAAGCGGTATTGCTTCATGGTTGTTCGTGAGCCCGTGCCTGTATTCGGTAGCGAGCGACCACATCTGCCCGCCAGTCAAAGTCCATCCATTTTGCAACTCGGCCTGCGCCCACGCCTGGCGCAAACGAAATGTATAACTATTACTCTGGTAGTTATTCGAGGTTGTCCCGGCAGAAAGGAAATCCCCTTCCCAATACCCTCGCAACGTGGCCGCAGAACGCTTGCCCTCAGCAAGCAGCGAGATACGGGACTGGCGGCCGCTCGCGTTGAATTCCGATAACTCGGCTGATGTCTGGCCAGAAAACGGAATGCCATTGAATTGCGTATTGACATCTCCGCTGATGCCGCGCTGCCGATTGACCGTTTCGACAGCCGCGAAGCCGCCTGGCGTAAGTTCAACTCCCCTGAAGCGGATCGTGTTGGCATTCTCGAGCTTCTTGGTCGTTTGCTGGGTCGTCTCCACTCGCAAAGCGAGGGTATCGGAAGTTGACTTCAGGTTCGCAACCTGCGTTTGGAGTTCGGTAACGGCTCCGCCATTCGGGCCGATCACCTGCTGCGCCGCGTCCAGTTGCTGCCTGGCATCCGCCGCATCCTTACGCGCCTGCTCCAGCTGGGCATCGCGGGCCGCCGACTGTTTCTCCAGAGCATCAAACCTGTGCTGCAACTCGTCGTACTTCTGGTTCAGCTCGTCGAGCTTGCGGAACTTCTCGTTTAGCTGCTGAAGCAGAATTTCTTCCTGGGTACTGGTTTTCGCCCTCGTCTGCCTTGCAGCGGGCTTGGTTACTGCGGATTGGGCTTGTGCATAAAAACAGGTAGCTAAAAGCGCGCTCGCCAAGCTCATTTTTAGAAAAGTGTGCATCGATTCTCCTTCGGGGTATCGCTCTGATCGCTGCGCTGAACGCTGTTCGTTACATGATCGAAATCGTGGCGCTGACTGCCTTGGTTGGGTCTGTAATCGAGGTCGCCGTCACATGCACAGTTCCACCGTTGGGCACAGTGGCAGGGGCGGTGTAAGCGGTGGCTATGCCGCTGCCAGTCTGGGAAGGTTGAAACGAACCGCAATCGCTCGATCCACAGATCGCTGTCCAGTTCACCCCGGCGTTGCCAGTGTCGTTGTTCAACACAGCCCGCAATTGAGTGCTGGCGCCGGCGTCGAGCGCGCCCGGAGGCGGCGGTGCAAGGCTCACCGAAATAGGTTTGCCTTCGATGCTCAACGCTACGCTCGAGAACTTGTTGGGAGAGCTGCTCGAGGCGGCATACAGGGTGACGATGCCGTTCTTCGGAGGAGCACCAGGCGCGACGTAGAACGCGACATATCCGATGCCGTTCGTGACAAAGCTGGGAATAGGGCCGCTTATCGTGTGCGCTGGCGTAAAGGTGCCGCAGGTTTCATCCTGTATCTGCCCGGGCGGCACCGGCGTGCCCGGCGGCGGCGCACTTCCGCAATAAACACTCCAGTCAGCGCCCAATAGCTGCGGATCGTTGCCCAGCGTCACGTCAACGTAAACACCCTGTCCCGCAGTCAGCGAGCCAGGAGTAGTCTTCATGGGCGTGCCGTTGGCATCGGTGAAGGTAATCTGCCCAACTTGCACGTTGGATACTGAACGTCCCGAGGAACAGGCCGAGGCTGTGATCAGGAGAGCGGAGACACTCAGAAGCGCCATCCGCCGAAATAAGCGAGCCGAGGGTGAGAGTCTGAAATGGTTTATCGCTGATGTTTTATCCCGGCGCAGACAACAATGGTTCAAAGCCGGGCTGCTGCCCTTTTTCATGGTTTTGCTCCCAGTTTCTTGTTCTTCAGCGCCAACGCGGTCGGATTCGCCGTCGGAGCCGCCGCGCCGATGTATTCCGTGATAGTGTTGTTGGCCAGCAGCACCCATACATTGCCGGAGCCGTCTATGCCCACACGCAACGGACCCGCGGCAAGACTCGGTGATGCGTAATAACCTTGCGGATTAGCGGTGCCGGTGCCCCCTAATACGATGGGAAGCACACTGGGCGGGATCGACGTACTCCCGCCGCCCGCGCTGGCCAGCCAGACCGTGCCCGCGCCATCTACAGCGACACCCTGGGCATTGGAGAATGGCCAGGCGTCTGCTGCTGAGGAATCTCCTCCAAAATGGCATGACGGCGCGTTGAATTCCGATCCCTTTCCGGCGTAGGGCGGGATCTTGCAGACATTACCACGCCCGGACGACAGCTGTGTTACATCCCACATATCGCCCGAGCTGTCGGCGGCCATCTGTGGAAAGACATTCCCGTTTGAATTGCTGATGCCAGAGACGATCAACTGCCCGCCGGGATTGGTAAGTATGGCGATGGAGTTCGCGGTGTTGTTGGCGAACCCGACCCAGACGTTATTGGAACTGTCGACCCCAACTGCGCTGATTCCCGAAACGTCGCTGTTGGTATACCCGCCCTCAGGCGACAAGGCCACTCCAAGATTGTTGAACTCGCTCACTCCCGTGCCGTTGGCAATCCAGAGGTTGTCCTGCGCATCGAATGCCATGTCGCTTCCACCGCCGGCCACGCCGCCGAAGGGGCTTCCAGGCAGGGGAATTCCGAGATTGGTCAGCTCATTCAGAGAGCCGTTGCCGGAGGTCCACACGTTGCCGATCGCGTCGATGGCGATGGGGCCTCCACCCGCCGGATAGCCTGCTGAGGTCAAAATAGCTGCGCCGGTTGAGTTCCACTCGATTACGCTACCCGCGATGATGTCAGTGATCCACAGGTTCCCACCGGCATCTATCGCGAAAGAGCCCAGAGTATCTGCGCTGGAAAGACCTGCGCCCACGGTGTAATTCAGCGAGAGCGACCAGTCGTTCGGAGGCGTGGAGATAGTGGGCTGGAAGGGGGAGTTCGATGACGCCAGGCTTGAGAGCCCGCTCAGATCCAACTGATAACCGTAGTTCCCAACCGGATACTGCGCAATGTTGAAGGCCGCCTGTAGCGTGTCAGTGGGGGCGACGGAATTATAGAGACTATGCTGCGAGAGTACGTCGGTGGCGCTGAATAGCGTACCACAGGGGCTACCGTCTCCCTCCGCACCACCAGACGTTGCCGTGCAGCTGTTAAGTATGTCGGCCAAGGTGTTGATCGCGACATAAGGCACAGCCGCATTTCCAGCCGGAACAAAGAACCTCGCCTGGCCAGTAGTGATGTCGACAAGGTTGTTGACCGCAGCGAACGCATTCGTCAGACCGGCACTGTTTCCGCTGCTGGTCCCAAGATAGAGATAACTGGTGTTACCGGTGAGGGCGTCATTGCTCGCGAATTGCGCTGTGGCATATGCGGAGGCTACAGTCGTGACTTCGTTCACGACGAGCGGTACCGAACCGAGGTTGCCGCAATTGCCCAGTGCAGTTATCAGAGCCAGATTCGGATTAGCGTCGTTGCTCCCTACCGTTCCCCCCGTTGCCACCACGTACATCTCGCTTGTGGACGATGGGCAGGAGTATGTGCCGGGAACCGTGAAGCTACCGTTCTTGTCGGTAGTGGTCGAGGCGACTGATAAGGCAGCGGAGGCATAGCCGCTGGTTCCCGCTGCATAGAGCGAAACGGACGCTCCGACCACGGGCTGCACACCTGCCTGCACCACGCCGTTGAGAGCTGGCCCTGTAGGACCGGAGCTGATCGTGATCGCGCCCGACGTAGCCTTCGTATTATCGGCGTGCACCATGGCGATAACTGCCACAGTGCCGGAGGAAGGCGGTTGTGCTGGTGCGGTGTATGGAATGGGTAAGCCGTTGGGCCAGCCTGAGACGCTGGTTGCCGTCACTGCAGCGACAGGTGGAACGTATGGTGTTGTAGGGGTTGCGGGAATCGCCGGGACAGCGGGTTTGATAGTAAAGAAGCCGCAGCCACTGGCGCAAACCTGCCAGTCGGCTCCCGCATTAGTCGCATCGTTGACCACCCCTGCTGTCAGGTTCACAGTCGCATTGGGTTCCATTTGCGCCGGAAGCGAAGGAATGAAGCTGACCGAAGGCGTGGTGGACGGATTGATGGCGATGGGACTGGAGCTCACGCTGGCGCTCGGATCGGCAACCGAGGTGGCCGTGATCGTGACAGCCGTTCCCGTGGCGGTGACCGGAGGCGCAGTATACGTTGCCGTTGCACCGCTGGCCGTTTGCACGGGAGACACCCACCCACAGCCGCCCGGAACCGTGCTGCTGCACTGCACCGACCAGGTCACTCCTCCAGGAGGAACGTCACTTGCGACCGTGGCGCTGACGGAAGCTTGTGCTACCGATGTCATCGCAGATGGCGGCGGCTGCTGAAACGACACCGAAGGCGGCTGCGGGACGATGGTGGTAAAGGCGACTCCAGGGTTAGATGGCGTGGATGCCGGAGAAGAAGCCGTGATCGTCACCACTCCGCCCGACGGCGCTGCATCCGGCGCGGTGTAGACGATCTGCCCGCCACTCGCCGTGTGTGCGGGAGACAGATTGAAGCTGCCGCACGCGCCATCGCTGCCGCAACTCGCCGCCCAGTCAACGCCGAGATTACTTCTATCGCTAGTGGTTGTTGCTTTAAGCGTCGCCTGCGTTCCTGTGGTCAGCGACAGAGGTGGCGGCGAAGAGATGGTCACCACGATGGGCGCAGCCGTCACGATATTGCCGGTGGCTGACGCAGATACGCCCACGTTTGTCGTCGATGTGGCCGTGATGATTACGGTTCCCCCAGGCGGTGCCGCGGAAGGAGCCACGTACGTAGCGGCGGTACCGCTCGCAGTGTGGCGAGGAGAGATCGTTCCGCATGCGCTCACGCCACATTGCACCGACCAGTCGACTCCGGCTGCTTGGGGATCGTTGCCGACGATCGCCGTGAAACGTATCGTTCGCACCGATCCTGTTGACTGCACATACACGCTCGACGGCACTACGATTACCGTTACCGGAGGGGGCGCGGACGGCGTTGTGATCGTGAGTGTTGCGCTCGCTGATTTGCTGGTGTCGGTCAACGATGTTGCGGTAATCGTGACAGTGTTGCCGACCGGCACTACAGAGGGCGCAGTGTACGTGGATTGACCTGATGCCGATACCACGGGATCAAACGATCCGCAGGCGCTTGACCCGCAGGTAGCCGTGTAGACCACCCCTGCATTCAGCGGATCGTTGGTGACTTGCGCATTAAGATTCAACGTTGTGCTTACCAGCAGAGAACTCGGTATCG
>Ga0081540_1003744_pt1 | contig 11917 bp, 13 predicted proteins | sample TabmetS2T1R1_FD_71024 | JGI IMG/M metagenome (GOLD analysis project Ga0081540, IMG submission 71024) | Tabebuia heterophylla rhizosphere microbial communities from the University of Puerto Rico - S2T1R1 | ecosystem: Host-associated > Plants > Roots > Rhizosphere ...
TCACGCCCTTGGTGTCGCACAGGATGAGGTTGTCAGGCCTGAAGCCGATGGCGCGCAAAAGCTCGAGGCAGGCGATGCCGGCGGCGCCGGCGCCGTTGCACACGATCCGCGTGGTGGCGATCTCGCGCCGGGTGAGCTGCAGCGCATTGATGAGGCCGGCCGCCGCGATGATGGCGGTGCCGTGCTGGTCGTCGTGGAACACCGGAATGTCCAGGAGCTCGCGCAGCCGCTGCTCGATGACGAAGCACTCCGGCGCCTTGATGTCCTCGAGGTTGATGCCGCCCCAGCTCTTGCCGAGCACCTTGACGGCGTTGATGAATTCGTCGGGATCCTCGGTCGACACTTCGAGGTCGATGGAATCGATGTCGGCGAAGCGCTTGAACAGCACCGATTTGCCTTCCATGACCGGCTTGGCTGCGAGCGCGCCGCGATTGCCGAGTCCCAGGATGGCGGTGCCGTTGGTGATCACCGCGACGAAATTGCCCTTGGTGGTGTAGTCGAAGGCGCGGCTTTCATCCTCCGCAATGGCGAGAACCGGAACGGCCACGCCCGGCGAATAGGCGAGCGACAGGTCGCGCTGCGTCGCCATCGGCTTGGTGGCCACGACTTCGAGCTTGCCGGGTCGTCCCTGGCTGTGGAACTGGAGGGCTTCCTGGTCGGTGAACTGCGGCCGTTCGCGGCCGCCGGATTTTGGGGACATTGCTACTCCTGCTTCGGCGGCACGTGCCGGAAGCGGAAGATACCGGAGTAGACGATGTCAACTCAAGAATGCCGGCGCAGCGGGCCGCGTTGATGAACCTCAGTCGGCGCTGACATCGTTCTTGCGGCAGGGGCGCAGCGCCGCAGCGTCCTTGAGCACAAGAATGGCGATCGCCTCGCGGTTGCCGGTGCGGTTTGGCTGAAAGTCGTTGATGCGGAAAACGCCGGCGCGATAGCGGGCGCGCAAGCCCTCCTCGATCTGGCGGTCAGCCGACGTGTCGTAGTTTTGGCGGGCCACGCGAAGTCCGGCTTCGCCGTAGCGCCGGTCGAGGTCGCGCATGTCCTGCAGCCGCGTCGACAGATACCAGAACAGCGCAGAGCGATACTCCTTCAGCGCGTCGGATCGGCATGAGGTCGGCGTACAGACCGTCTCGGCGTGCTGCAGTTTGTCGGCGTAATGCCCGACGCGGCGGAGGTACGGGGAGAAGCCGTCGCGTTCCTTGGCGCCGCGCAGAGGCAGCGGATCGCGGCCGGGCAGGTAGTCGGCCATCTCGACCCCGTAACAGGCCGGAGCCTGGGTCGGTTCGGTCACGCGGCGAAAGATCCACGAGTATGTCAGCATCCCGACGAGAAGGGTGAGGCCGACGGCGACGCCCATGACCACGGCGTTCGTCCGCGAGAAGAACGAATCCGGGAGCGGCCGGCTGAAATCGAAGGACGTCATGCGCAGGACGTCCGTGCTGGCTTCACGGTTCGCAACTGGCCCTGGAGATCGCCCGCGAGCGCGTTCGGCAGTCCGCCGAGATCACGCTGGTTCAGATATCCGTCCGTGATGAGGCCACGCAGCCCGTCGATGATCCGCGGGTCCGTCTGGCCGCTCGGTGGAGTGACGCTACCGCCCACCTGGTTCGCGCCGCGCGGGTGAATCAACATCCCCTTTTCCACGGCGAACGTATTCGTCGCCGCGAGGTAGCGCTCCTCGCGCACCTTGCTCATCAGACGATAGTAATCGGTCAGCGCGGCCACGAGGTGGGTGCGGTGTGATGGCTGACAGAACCGGGATGGCGATTGCGTCGTAAGGCACGAGAGGTACAGCGACGCCTTGGCCAGGGCGCTCTCGCCCGAGTACAGGCCGTCGAATCCTTCGAGCGCCGTCCTTTCGGCGCGCCCGAGTTGAACGAAGTCGGCGCGCGCCTTGCAATGATTGTGCGCCTCGTCGAGCGCATGGTCACCGCGATCGGTACGGAGATAGGCGTCTTCCAGTCCCGGATAACCGAAGTTGTCCCTCCAGTGTTGATCGAGCGCGCGACCGAACCCCTTCATGGAGACGACGTAGATCGCCTGCAGGCCGATCAGGATTCCCACGCCGATGAGGATGCCGCCGAGCTGTTTGACCAATGGAGAGCGCAGGATGGAAGTTGGGCCCGCGGGGTTGGAGTCGTTTCCTGGATCGGCCACCGGCGGCGGTGAACCCGGTCGCGCCAGTCCGCGGCGCCCGAACGTCTTGTTGTCACCGGAGTTCATTGGTTCGCGGCTCAAACGCTGCACGCTTTCAGGTCGAACACCAGCCCGAACACGTCGCCTATGGTTTTGACTCCGGTTTGCTGGGCCTCGGCGTTTTCGAAGCGCTGGTAGCGAACGCTGCGCCCGCGCTCATCGATGACATCATCGAGGCGAATCTCGCCGTCTCGCAGCACCAGCTCGACCGAGGAACTGTCAGCCCCGAACACGGGCGCAGCGCCAACCAGGATGATGCGCGACCAGTCGCGCCGAACCTCGCGGACGACGAAGAACGGTTTTGCTTGTCCGCCGCTGTGGAAGGTCACCGCCCGCTTGCCGAAAGTCACGTAGTCGGTGCGGCAGAGCTCCTGGGTGCTTGCCGGCGTCTTGTCCGCCGGGCGCAGCCCCGAGCGCAGCTTGACGGCGGATTCCGCCGCCCAACGAGCCTTCAACTCGGGCAGAAGCGGGTCGTCCTTGGGGGAACATCCCGCAAGGGCCAGAACCACGAGCAATAGTCTGATACCCTTCACCCCTCAACCTCCGCTCGCACTTTTGTCGCATGAATGCGTAAAGCAACGCTTGCGCCGAAGGGTAAAATGCGGCGGATCGTCGAGCGTGATGTGCCCTGCAGCCGTCACCTTGTAGCCGCCTGGCGCGCAAGCGTGAGCACGGCGCGCACGCCGGCACGACAACTACGACTTTGCCCGCGCGTCCGTGGTGGCCGGCCTTGCGCGTCCGGTTGCGGTCGCGAGCTTGAACGCGAGCAGCTCGTCCGGCTTGAACATGTAGAGCCGCTCTTTCGGCGTCTCCATCGCGCGCACCCACACTTCGAGGTCGACGCCCATCTCGCGCAGGTATTTCTGGCAGTCGGCCGATACGCGCTGCCCGCTGTCCATTCCGAGGTTGGCTCCCGTCGCCGATACGGCGAACACCTGGTGCACGCCGATCTCGGCCTTGCCGCCGGCGCGGCGCTCGGTGCCGCCGGCAAAGACCAGCGGACATGACGACACGCAGATCGCCTCGACTTCGGTGGCGTAACCCTGCTTGCGGATCAGGCGGCCCATGGCCAGCGCGTCCGCGACCGAGCCGCCGGGCGACGACAGCACCACTGTCTTCACGTAGCTCCCGCGCTTGGCGATCTCTGCCGCGAAGAGTTCTGCGGTCCCGGGCTCGATCGTGCCGGTCGCCATCAGGCGTCCGTCGCCGACGAGGTCGAACGCCATTTTGGCGCGCGCACCGTCGCTGTCGCGGCGGAGCGGATCGCCGGGAGCACCCAGCGGTCGCGTGATGCCCGATTGCTCGCTGTTGCGCGCGCTGATCTCGCGATAGTCGAGGACGAGCACCGTTACGGCGGCAGCAAGTAGCGAGGCAAACAACGCGCGCAGCACACCGTCGTCGGAATGGTCACGCAGCCATTGTTCGGTGCGCTGCCACATGCCGTGCGTTGCCGTCATGAGCCGTCACTCCTTCTTGCCGAGGCGCGCCGGCACGAGCGGCATGACGTTCTCGTCGGGCTCACGTGCGGCGGCCGGCATGGGCTCGGCGGGGCGCGTCTCGTCATCCGCAGCGGCCACATTGGCGCGCACGGGTTCCTGCGCGTCCTCCACCTGGCGCGCGAGCCGCAAGGCGGCGATGATTTCCGCCGCCGTCATGGAGGTCGCGTCGACCACGGCGCTGCCATCGCGGCGGATGCTCGCGTGCACGACGCACAGGATCAGCACCAGCACGGCCGGCATCAGGTCGATCGAGATGGCGCCGGCCCAGCTCGGGATGAAGTCGCCGGCATAGCGCAGCACCGCTTCGGCCGGTGACAGCGGCTGGAAGCGGTCGGGCTCCACCGGCGCTGCCGCCAGGATCTTGTCCGCCGCGGCCGACAGCGCCGCCGCCTGCGCGGCGACCGCGCCTTCCACCTTGCCGACCACGGCAGTCTGCCGCTCGGCGAGGTCGCCGCTGCGGCCGCCCGCGACCGGCGCGATGAAGCCGGAGACGAGTCCGTCGGCGGCACGCTTCACCGCGGGCGCCACGGAAATCTGTTGCAGCGACGCGATCACGCCCATCAGGTTCAGCGTCTCACTGCCGAACGCGTCGCTGCGGGCATTGATGGGGCCGCGGTCGGACACGAGCTCGCGCATGCGGGCCAGGTGCTTGCCGCCCTGCTCGTACAGTGCCTTCACGCGGTCCGCATTCTGGCTCACCTCCTGGGAAAGCCCGCCGAGCTGGGTGGACATCTGCGTCAGCAACAGAACCACCGTGCCCGAGCCGGACGTGCCGGTCAGCGAGCCGGTGCGCTCCGATTCGGCCAGGCGGGCAAAGCGGGTCGACGCCAATTGGATGTCCGGCAGCAGGCTCTGGGCCGCCAGCGCGTTGGAGTGGGCCTTGTCGAGGTCGCGGGTGTAGGCCTGCACGGTCGTGGCGAGATGCTGCTGGATGGCGGCGGCGCCGGCGAGCGCGGAGGCATTGAGCCAGGCCGACATCGCGATGATCATCAGCGAGCCGAGCAGCATGCAGGCGAACAGGAGCGCCCGGCTGACGTGGTCGCGCACGTGCGGCGCGAAGCGCATCAGGAACGTCCAGAATGCGTAGATGCCGACCGACACGGCGACCGCGTAGATCACGGCCGCGAAGAACACGACGGTGGCGTTGCCGTTGAGAAGCTCGCGCACGCCGAGGTAGGTGTAGACGCCGCTCGCCAGGGCGAGCACGGCCAACGTGACGCGTGTTGTGATTTCGAGGCGCTTGACGCCTTCACTGAGGGCTATGGACATAGGGCTCCGCACGGCCTGGGGCCGTCGATCTCCGCGCCCTTACCGCTCTCTCGCAATGTTTTCGGTCCACAATATGGCCACGCGATGCTCGCTTCGCCACTGTCCGCCGCACTGCCGCGTTTCCTCCTTCTCTATGGCGTGCTCTACGCGGCGTTCGGCGTGGCATCGCCGTTCCTGCCCGCCTTCCTGCAGTCGAAGGGGCTGACGACCGAGGAGATCGGTGTCGTGCTGGCCGCCGCTACCGGCATTCGCCTGATCACCGGACCGTGCGCCGGCCGCCTCGCCGATCGTCTCGCGGCGCCGCGTGCGGTGCTCGCCGCCTGCACGGCGCTTTCCGCCGCCGCGGTTGTCCTGTTCCTGCCGGCGAGGGGGGCCGAGGCGCTGCTCGCGGTCGGCCTGCTCCACGCCGCCGCGCTCGCTCCCACCACGACCATTGCCGACGCGCTTGCCCTCGGCGCCGCCGCTCGCGCGCCTGCCGCGCCGCGCAACGGTTTCGAATATGGCTGGGTGCGCGGCGCTGGATCGGCCGCCTTCATTGCCGGCTCGATCGCTGCAGCCCAGGCCATCGATGGCTTCGGGATGGCTGTCATCATCTGCCTGCAGGCGGCGCTGCTTGCCGCCGCGGCAGGCTGCGTCGTCCTGGTGCCGGATCAGGTGAGCCAGCCGCGAAGCGGCCAAGCGCGGAGCGACGCGCGTGCGCCGGGCATCGTCGCACTCATTGCCCTGCCGGAATTCCGCCGTCTCGTCCTCATTGCGGCGCTCGTGCTCGGCAGTCATGCCATGCACGACGCCTTTGCGGTCATCCGCTGGAGCGCGGCCGGCATCGGCCCGGCGACCGCGAGCCTACTGTGGTCCGAGTCCGTCGCTGCCGAGGTCGTGGTATTTCTTCTCATCGGACCATGGCTGATCCGGTGCCTCGGCCCGGCCGGCGCCATGATCCTGGCGGCCGCCGCCGGCGTGGTGCGCTGGAGCGTCATGGCAGTGACGGCCGATATCGTCGCCCTGGCGCTGGTGCAGCCGCTGCATGGGCTAACCTTCGCGCTCCTGCATCTCGCCTGCATGCGTGTGCTCGCCCAGGTGGTGCCGGCCGGTCTCGCCGCCACCGCCCAGAGTCTCTACGGGACCGGAATCGGCGCCACCACGGCTATTCTGACCCTCGTCTCCGGGGAGCTCTACGGGCGGTTCGGACCCGCCGGGTTCTGGGCCATGGCCGCCCTCTGCATCCTGGCGTTGCCCCTCCCGCTCACCCTGCGCCAGGCGCGGGCCGTGGATCGGCCAGGCGGGCGAGCGCAATAACGCCTTATTTACCATACATGGCAATGCTGGGACCCCGAGGGACAGGTGAGGGCCTCATGAAATTGAGCGGGTTCGCGGCGCTGGCAGTGCTCGCCAGCACGGTCGGATTGACGGGTTCGTATGTCGCGGGTTTGGGTGATCGTGGCGATGGCGTTGAAACAGCCAGCACCTCGGCCCTTGCCAAGGGTGCCCTGCTGGCGCCGCTGCGACGCGCCGTCCCGGACGATGTGGAAGCCGTGACCGTAACCGTCGCGAACGCGGCCGTTGTCGATGCTTCGTTGCTCAGCCCATACCCGATGGCCCCTGCGCACCAGGCTCCTGCCAGCGATCCCGAACCGTTCCAGACGGCGGCCATCCGCTCGAACGAGACCATGACGCAGCTGAGCGGGAATGCCGCCGGGCCGTCCGCGCCAGTCCCGCACGAGGCCAGGAAGGCGCTGGTCGAGCCGCGACTCGAGGACGGGATGCTCACCGTCACTCAGATCGCCCGCATCAAGGCGAGTCTGCACCTGACGCCGGATCAGGAACGGCACTGGGGCGCCGTGGAGAATGAGCTGCGCGAGATCGCGCGCCAGGTCGCGGCCCAGAAGGCGAGCGGCAAGAAGCCGAAGATCGCGCTCAGCGCGGTCGACGCACAACGCCTCTACTGGGCCGCCGGGCCACTCATCATGAGCCTGCGCGAAGACCAGAAGCGGGAGGTCCGCCGGCTGGCGCGTGCCATGGGCCTGGAGCAGGTCGCCTCTCTGATCTGATCGCGGCAGCGCGGCCCTGCCGCGCCGCTTCATCCCGACCATGACGTCCTTTACCGACGACGAAATCGAGAGCGGACGCAAACTGTTTGCCGGCGAGTGGCGTTTCGTGGCGGCGGCCGGCTCGTTTCCGGCGCTGCCGCCGATGCAGGACATCGAGATCGCCTTCGCGGGGCGGTCCAATGTGGGCAAATCAAGCCTCGTCAACGCGCTCACCGGGCGCACCAGTCTGGCGCGCACGTCGCATACGCCGGGCCGCACCCAGGAGCTGATCTTCTTTGCCGGCCATCGCGCGACTCTGGTGGACATGCCGGGCTACGGCTACGCCGCCAGTGCGAAGAGCAAGGTGAAGGCCTGGACCGAGCTAATCCATGCCTATCTGCGCGGACGGCAGAATCTCGCTCGCGTCTATCTTCTCGTCGACGCCCGCCACGGCCTGAAGAGCACGGACGAGCCGGTGCTCGATACGCTCGACATCGCGGCGGTGAGCTATCAGGTGGTGCTCACCAAGACCGATCAGGTGAAGCCGGCAGAGCTGTCCGCGCGTATCGCGGAAATCCAGGCGGCGCTGGCGCGGCGGCCGGCCGCTTATCCCGAGGTGCTGGTGACGTCGTCGCGCACCGGCACCGGCATCGCCGAATTGCGGGCAGCGGTGGTGCGCCTGCTGGCGGAGCGAGCCGAATCAGGTCGGTGAACGATCGAGGTGTGCGTGCGCGGCAAACTACACCGATGATGACGGTCGTCATCCCGCTCTGGCGACGTGTGCCTCTTTCTCTTGCTGGAAGCCGCGGGTAGAACACGGCTCCTTGCCAGAGAAGGCCAATTCCATGGATGTCTCGCCCTTCGACAAGGCCCGCATTCTCTCGGAAGCGCTGCCGCACATGCAGCGCTACGACGAGGAGACCGTGGTGGTGAAGTACGGCGGCCATGCCATGGGCGAGGAGCAGATGGCGCGCGACTTCGCCCGCGATATCGTTCTGCTCGAGCAGCTTGCGATCAACCCGGTGGTCGTGCACGGCGGCGGACCGCAGATCGGCGCGATGCTGGAGAAGCTCGGGATCAAGTCGCAGTTCGCCGGCGGCCTGCGCATCACCGATGCGGCTACCGTGGAAGTGGTGGAGATGGTGCTGGCCGGCTCCATCAACAAGCAGATCGTCGGCTTCATCAACGGCGCCGGCGGCAAGGCCATCGGGCTCACCGGCAAGGACGGCAACCTGATGCGCGCGCGCAAGCTCAACCGTGCAGTCATGGATGCGCCGGACACCATGGTCGATCTTGGTTTCGTCGGCGAACCGGAGAAGGTCGACGTGTCGGTGCTCACGGAAATTCTCGGGCGCGAGATCATCCCGGTGCTGGCACCGATCGCCATCGGTGCCGACGGCGTCACCTACAACGTGAATGCCGACACCTTCGCTGGCGCGATCGCCGGCGCCCTCAAGGCGAAACGCCTGATCTTCCTCACCGACGTGCCCGGTGTGCTCGACAAATCGAAGCAGCTGATCTCCGACATGACGGTGGACCAGGCGCGTCATCTCATCGCCGACGGCACGATCTCCGGCGGCATGATCCCGAAGGTCGAGACCTGCATCGATGCGCTCGAGCTGGGCGTCGAAGGCGTGGTCATTCTCGACGGGAAAGTCCCGCACGCGGTGCTGCTGGAGCTCCTCACCGACCACGGCGCCGGCACGTTGATTCATCCCTGATTCGCATGGCACATGAGCGGCCATGCGGCGGGAGCTCCTATCGGGATTCGGCGGGCTGGCGCTGTTGTTCCTGGCCTCGCCGGCCCAGGCTGACTTGCAGCTGTGCAATCGCGCAAGCTACGTCGTCGAGGCGGCCATCGGCATCGAGGACAAGGGCTCCGCGGCGACGCGCGGCTGGTTCCGCGTCGATCCTGGCCAATGCCGTTCGGTCATGCAGGGCCAGGTCGAGGCCGAGCGGATGTACGTCCATGCGCGCGCGTTGCCGGTGTATGGCGCCTCGCCCATGGCGCAGGCCGGTCACGCCGACCTGTGCATCGCCGAGGGAACATTCCTCATCGCCGGGGCGCGGCACTGCGCCAAGCCGGGTCAGCGGCTCGTCCCCTTCACGCAGGTGAAGCCGATCGCGACCGAGCAGGGCCTCGTCGCCAGTCTGACCGAGGAAGCCGATTACTCCCCCGAGCAGGCGCGGCTCGCCGGCATACAGCGCCTTCTCGTCCTGGCCGGCTATGACGCCAACCCGATCGACGGCATCGAAGGGAAGAAGACCGAGACCGCGCTCAACCAGTTCCTCAAGGATCGCGGCCTGCCTGGCGACTCGGCCAATGCGGCGGCGTTCTTCGATACCCTGGTGAACGCGATGAAGCAGGCCGACGGCGTCGGCTTCGCGTGGTGCAACGAGACCTCGCATACCGTCATGGCCGCATTCGGCACGGAGGACAAAGGCGTGGTGACGACGCGCGGCTGGTATCGCATCGACCCGGGCAAGTGCCTCAAGCCCGACCTGTCCGGCAAGCCGCGCCGCCTCTACAGCTTCGGCGAAGCAGTCGACGGCAACGGCCAGGTGATCAAGCGGGCCGACAAGGCGCTCAACTGGGGCGGCGTCGTGCAGCTGTGCACGCGCAACGTCAAATTCGAGCTCAGCGAGCACAAGGATTGTGCCGGAAAGGGATTGAACGCCACCGGCTTCGCCGCCATCGATCTTGCCGGACGTGCCGGCGCAACAGTCCGATTCCGGGAGTGACGGATGGCGGCACCTGTTCGTGACGCGCCGTCGCGCGGCTTTTCCAATGTCGACACGTGGGTGTTCGATCTCGACAACACGCTCTACCCGCATCACCTCAATCTGTGGCAGCAGGTGGACGAGCGCATCCGCGACTACATCGCGCGCTTCCTCGATGTGCCGCGCGAGGAAGCGTTCCGGGTGCAGAAGGACTATTATCGCCGCTACGGCACCTCCATGCGCGGACTGATGACCGAGCATGGGATGAGCCCCGACGACTTTCTCGCCTTCGTGCATCAGATCGACCATTCCCCGCTCGAGCCGAACCCGTCGCTCGGCGCCGCCCTGGAGCGCCTGCCCGGCCGCAAGCTGATCCTCACCAACGGCACGCGCGCCCACGCCGATGCGGTGGTGCGGCGCCTCGCCATCCACGAACATTTCGAGGACGTGTTCGACATTGTCGCGGCCGAGCTCGAGCCAAAGCCCTTGGCGCAGACCTACGATCGCTTCCTCGCGCGCCATGGCGTCGATCCGGCAAGGGCGGCGATGTTCGAGGACCTGGCGCGCAACCTCGAAAGGCCGCATGCGCTTGGCATGACCACCGTGCTGGTCGTGCCGGAAGGGACGCGCGAGGTCTTGCGCGAGGACTGGGAGATGGCCGGGCGTGACGCACCCTTCGTCGATCACGTCACCGATGATCTCGTCGCTTTTCTGCAGCGGGTCGCACCGCAGCCGGGCAGTTGACAAGGCGGACCGGTCTCCGCAACAGAGCCGGGGGAGCTTTCCATGTCGCACGACGATCTTGCCCGCACCATCGATGCGGCTTTCGAACAACGGAACGACATCGGGCCGGCCACCAGCGGGCCGGTGCGCGATGCGGTGGAGGCGGCGCTCGATCTGCTCGACCGCGGTGCCGCACGCGTGGCCGAAAAGGGCGCCGACGGCGCATGGCAGGTCAATCAGTGGCTGAAGAAGGCGGTGCTGCTCTCGTTCCGCCTCAACGACATGACCGTCATTCCCGGCGGTCCCGGCAAGGCCGCATGGTGGGACAAGGTGCCGTCGAAGTTCGACGGCTGGGGTGACAACCACTTTCGCGAGGCCGGGTTTCGCGCGGTGCCGGGGGCGATCGTGCGGCGCTCGGCCTACGTGGCGCCGGGCGTGGTGCTGATGCCGTCCTTCGTCAATCTCGGCGCCTATGTGGATTCCGGCACCATGGTGGACACCTGGGCGACGGTCGGCTCCTGTGCGCAGATCGGCCGCAACTGCCATATCTCGGGCGGCGCCGGCATCGGCGGCGTGCTCGAGCCGCTGCAGGCCGGCCCGGTCATCATCGAGGACAATTGCTTCATCGGCGCGCGCGCGGAAGTCGCCGAGGGCGTCGTGGTGCGCGAGGGCTCGGTTCTCTCCATGGGGGTCTATCTCGGTGCCTCCACCCGCATCGTCGATCGCGACAGCGGGGAGATCATGCAGGGCGAGGTGCCACCCTATTCGGTGGTGGTGTCCGGCACCTTGCCGGGCAAGCCGACGAAGAATGGCGCCGCCGGGCCGGGCCTCTACTGCGCCGTCATCGTCAAGCGCGTCGACGAGCGCACGCGGGCAAAGACCTCGATCAACGAGCTCCTGCGCGACTAGCACCGAGCTTGACAGCGAAATCCCACCGCGGGAAACCTCTGAGGCCACGGCGGGGAGACGGTTCATGTCGCAACAGCAGCTGCCTCACCAACCCGGCTATGCGCCCGCAAACCCCGCCGTGAGTGGCGATGCGCGCGCCATGATGATGTTCGAGGCCAACAAGAAATCTGTCGTCGTCGCTTACCTGCTCTGGTTCTTTTTCGGCCCGTTTGGCGGGCATCGGTTCTACGCCGGAAAGATCGGCAGTGCGGTCGCACAACTGCTGCTATTCATCTTTGGAATCGTACTGTCGATTATCATCGTTGGCTTTCTCCTTTTGATTCCCCTGGGCGTCTGGGTGCTCGTCGACGCTTTCCTGATCCCGGGATGGATCAGGAACCAGAACTCGTTGCTCGCCATGCAACTGGGCCGATGAAGCCCAGGCGCCGGAACCGAATCTGAACCTATCGATGGAGAGGGCAGATGGACTGGACCAACCTCTTGTTCAGCTACGAGGGCCGCATCAACCGGGCCAAGTTCTGGCTCGCAGTGCTCGTCTATTTTATCGCCCGCATTGTTGCGGCCATTATCGCC
>Ga0081540_1003745_pt1 | contig 11916 bp, 7 predicted proteins | sample TabmetS2T1R1_FD_71024 | JGI IMG/M metagenome (GOLD analysis project Ga0081540, IMG submission 71024) | Tabebuia heterophylla rhizosphere microbial communities from the University of Puerto Rico - S2T1R1 | ecosystem: Host-associated > Plants > Roots > Rhizosphere ...
GGGTTACCGCCGAGCTCTCGGACCTCGCGATGCCGCACGCACGTCTGACCGTGGCGGTCATCCCCGCCGACGACTTCGGTCCGCAGGGCGCGGATGAGGTGGAGATCAGGCTGGCCGCGCACCCGGGCGCCCCCATGCTGCAGCTCAGCAAGGGCGCTTCGGGCGGGGAGCTGTCCCGGGTGATGCTGGCGATCGAGGTGGTGTTCGCCGGCGCCGACCCGGTCCCGACCTTCGTGTTCGACGAGGTGGACGCCGGGGTCGGTGGCAAGGCCGCCGTGGAGGTCGGGCGCAGGCTGGCCAGGCTCGCCCGGCTCGCGCAGGTGATCGTGGTCACCCACCTGCCGCAGGTGGCCGCGTTCGCCGACACCCACCTGGTCATCGAGAGGGCCGACGACGGCTCGGTCACCCGCAGCGGCCTCACCCGCCTCGACGACGCGGGCCGGGTCGTCGAGCTCTCCCGGATGCTGGCCGGCCTCGAGGACTCCGAGTTTGGGCGGGCGCACGCGGGGGAGTTGCTGGCCGCGGCGGCCGCGGAACGGGCGGCCTCGGAGCGGGCCGGGGCGTAGCGGGCACGCGCCGGTCCCCCGGGCGCGAGCGGGCGCCCTGCGGCCGCCGCGACCTGCCTGAACGGGCGCGGCTGATCAGGCGTGTGGCTCCGTGTGCACGGCGGGTCTGGCAGGATGGTGACGATGATGGCCCAGTTCCTCAGGCTTTCGATGAAGCACCGGACCAGGCCCGATGACCTGGCGGGCGTAGCCGGGCCAGCCCGCGTTGACCGCCGGACGAAGAACCTCACCAAACGGCTCAGCCCCGGGGACATCGCCATCATCGACCACGTTGACCTGGACCGGGTCAGCGCCGACGCGCTCATCCGCCGCCAGGCCGCCGCCGTGGTGAACGCGGCCCCCAGCATCAGCGGCCGTTACCCGAACCATGGTCCGCAGCTGCTGCTTGAGGCGGGCATCCCGCTCGTCGACGACGCCGGGCCCGAGCTGCTCGCCAGGGTCACGGAAGGGATGATCGTCCGGCTGAGCGGCGAGACCCTGTATGCGGGCGAGGACGTCATCGCCAAGGGACAGCTGCAGACCGCGAAATCGGTCGCGGCGGCGATGGCCGAGGCCAAGGCCAGCGTCGCGACGCAGCTGCACGCGTTCGTGGCCAACACGCTGGAGTACATGAGCCATGAGGGCGAGCTGCTCATCGACGGGATCACCGCCCCGGAGCTGCGGACCCGGATCGAGAACAGGCACGTCCTCGTGGTGGTCAGGGGCTACCACCACCGGGAGGACCTGGCCATGCTGCGCTCCTACATCCGGGAGTTCAAGCCCGTCATGATCGGCGTGGACGGCGGCGCCGACGCCCTCCTCGAAGCCGGGTACCGGCCTCAGCTCATCGTCGGGGACATGGACTCGGCGTCGGACAGTGGGCTGCGCTGCGGCGCCGAGCTGGTGGTGCACGCCTACCCCGACGGCCGGGCGCCCGGGCTCGCGCGCGTGCAGCGGCTCGGCCTGCCGTCGGTGCTGTTGCCCGGCCCGGGTACCAGCGAGGACATCGCGCTGCTGATGGCGGACGAGAAGGGCGCAAGCCTGATCGTCGCCGTCGGCACCCATCACAGCCTGGACGAGTTCCTCGACAAGGACAGGCCAGGCTTCTCCAGCACCCTCCTGACCCGGCTGCGGGTGGGCGGCAAGCTGGTCGACGCCAAGGGCGTGAGCCGGCTGTACCGCCCGCGGGTTTCCGCCTGGGCGCTGATGGTGCTCGTGCTAGCGGCCTGTGCCACTATCCTCGTGGCGGTGGCCGTGACGCCCGCTGGGCAGGTCTTGCTGAGTTATCTCAGCGCTCAGTGGGACGCGGCGAAGTATTGGCTGACCGGACTGCTCTAGAACCAGATGATCGATTTTCGCTATCACATCGTGTCCATCGTCGCGGTCTTCCTGGCCCTGGGCCTGGGACTGCTGGTCGGCGCGACGGCGCTCCAGCCGTCCGCGCTCGGGGGGCTCATCGCGCTGTCCCAGCAGGAGCGGCAGCAGATCGCCGCCGCCCGCGCCGCCAACAAGGAGCTGAGCCGGCAGATCGCCAGCAATGACCAGTGGGCGCAGGCGGCCGCGCCCCAGCTGCTGCACGGGCTCCTGGCCGGCGAGCGGGTGGTGGTGGTCGAGGCGCCCGGCGCCTCCAGCCAGGTTGTCAGCGGGGTGGCCGATGCGCTCGCGGAGGCCGGTGCCACCGTCAGCGGCCAGATCCAGATCCAGAACAAGTTCTTCGACGTCAGCCCCGCCACTCAGGAGCAGCTGACGCAGCTTGCGCAGCGCTTCACGCCAGCCGCGGTGAACCTGCAAGGCTCGCCGGTGGCGCAGGCGAGCCAGGCCATCGCCGGCGCCATCTTGACAAGGAACGGGCCCGGGCAGGCGGTGGCGGGGGAGCGGGACAGCGCCGGCGCGGCGCTGCTGACCGGATTCGGCGCCGGCGGTTTCCTGGCCGTCAACGGGCACCCCGACGCGCGTGCCACGCTTGCCGTCGTGATCATCCCGGACACCCCGTCGTCGACGAGCATCTCCGACCCGGAAAGCCAGCGGCTGGTCACGCTCGCACAGCAGCTGAACCTGGCCGGCCAGGGCACCGTCGTGACCGGATCGGTCGACGGCTCGGGCCCGGGCAGCGCGATCGACGTGATGCGCAACGGCGGCCGGGCGGGCCACCTGTCCAGCGTCGACAACGCCAACCACGCGGTCGGCCAGATCGTGGTGGCGTGGGCCCTGGCCGAGCAATTGCGCGGCGTCAGCGGGAGCTATGGCTCCACCGCGAGCGCCGCGAGTGCCGCCCCGAGCCCGGCGCCGACGCCGTCGGCGAGCGTGCAGACGGGCCCCGGCCAGCCGTCACGGCCGACGGCGCGGGCGGGGAAGTCATGAGCCGCCGCCCCGCGCCGCCCGCACGGGCAGCCCTGACCGCGGGCGCTGGCGCGGCCCTGGCCCGCGCCGCCTACGCGGCGCTGCGCCGCAGGCCACCCGGAGGGGCACGCGCATGGGCAAGGACCAACCACCGGGGCGAGGCGGTCACCCTGCTCGAGGGACCGGCCGTGGCGGTGGGCGCCGCGGCGGCATCGGCCTTCGCCGCCGGCCTCCCACCGCGCGGGCGCGCCGCGCTTGTGGTGGCCGGCGCCGGTGCGGCCGCGTTCGGCGGGTACGACGACCTGGCCGGCCGCGGTGACCGGCGCGGGTTCCGCGGGCATCTGGGGGCGCTCGCCGGGGGCGAGGTGACCACCGGCGCGGTGAAGATGGGCGGTATCGGCGCGACCGGGCTGGTGGCGGCCGCCCTGGCCGGCGGGTCACCGGCCGACGTGGTCATCAACGCCGGTCTCACCGCGGGCGGCGCGAACCTGCTCAACCTGTTCGATCTGCGGCCGGGCCGCGCCATCAAGGTGGCGCTGGCGGGCGGCGCGCTGCTCGCCGGGACGCGGCCCGGCGCCGCCGGAGCCGTGGCCGGCCCGGCGGGCGCGGCCGCGGCGCTGCTCCCGGAGGACCTGGGCGAGCGGGCCATGCTCGGCGACGCGGGTGCCAACGCGCTCGGCGCCGCGCTCGGCGCCGCAGCGGCGGCGAGCCTGCCGCGCCCGGCCAGGGTCATCCTGCTGGCCGGGATCATGGGCCTCACCGCCGCCAGCGAGGTGGTCAGCTTCACCGCGGTGATCGAGCGGACACCCGCGTTGCGCTGGCTCGACATGCTCGGCCGCAGGCCGGCGGCCACGCCGGCCGCTGGCGGCACCGCGGGCGTCCCCGGCCCCGCCGACGGTGCCGCCCCCGCCGCCAACGACCGGCGCCGCACACCGATGGCGCGGCGGGTCCACGGCGCGGGACGCACCTCGGGCGCCGTCTCCCCGTGACCGGGCCACCGGCCCAGGTGACCGAGCCGGGGTCGTTGCGGCAGCTGGGCGCCGGCATCGGGCGGGCTGCCGTGCTCATCGGCGCGATCACGGTGCTCGCCCGCGTGGTGGGGTTCGGCCGCCAGCTGGTGTTCGCCCACACCGTCGGCAACCACTGCCTGGGCACCGCGTACGCGACCGCCAACCAGGTGCCGAACATCGTCTACGACATCGTCCTCGGCGGCGCGCTCACCAGCGCGGTGGTGCCGGTGCTGGCGGTGGCGGCCGCCTACCGGACGGCGGTGGGTGCTCCCGGCCCCGCCGGCCTGGCCGGCGCGCCCGCCGGCCCGCCCCCCGCCCGGGCGGGAGGACTCCCCTGGGCGGACGCGGAGGCCAGCCGGATCGCTTCGGCGCTGCTCACCTGGACCGTGATCCTGCTCGTCCCGGTCAGCATCCTGCTGATGCTCCTCGCGGGCCCGCTGACGTCCTTGCTGCTCGCCGGCGCCCCGAGGTGCGACGCGGCCGCCACGCAAGCCGTGAGCACCCGGATGCTCGTGGTGTTCGCCCCGCAGATTCTGCTCTACGGCCTGGCGGTCGTCCTGTACGGGATCCTGCAGGCGCACCGCCGGTTCACCGCGCCCGCCCTCGCCCCCGTGATCTCCAGCCTCGTGGTGATCGCGGCCTACGTGGTGTTCGTCCCGCTCGGCGCGGGCTCCCAGAACCACCTGGCCACGCTGCCCCGGCCCGCCGAGCTGGTGCTGTCGCTCGGCACCACGGCCGGCGTGGCGGCGCTGGTCCTCACCGCGCTCGGGCCCGCGCTGCGGCTGCGGCTGCGGCTGCGGCCTGCGCTGCGTTTCCCCGACGGCGTCGCCCGGCGGGTGCGGGGCCTGGCGGGCGTCGGCGTCGCGGCGCTCATCGCGCAGGACGCATCGCTGGTGGCGATCATCATGCTCGCCAACGGCCACGGCGGCCAGGGGGCGCTCGTGCTCTACAACTACGGCTGGCAGATGTTCTTCGTGCCGTACGCGGTGCTGGCCGTGCCGATCGCGACCAGCGCGTTCCCCGTCCTGTCGGCGGGCGACGGGGCCGGCTTCGATCAGACGGCCGCGTCGTCGACCCGGGCGGTGATGCTGGTCTCCTGGCTCGGCGCCGCGCTGCTCGCGGGGGCCGCGGTCCCGGCGGCCCGGCTGTTCGTGTACGGGCCCGGCCAGGCCCGCCAGCTCGCGATCGCCTTCGCGGTGTTCGCACCCGGGCTGATCGGTTACGGCCTGGCGGCGAACGCCTCCCGGGTGCTGTTCGCGTGCGACCGCAGCCGGGTGGCCGCGATCGCGCTGGTGTCCGGCTGGCTGGCGGTGATCGTCACCGACGTGCTGGCGGTGCCCGCGGTCGGGCCCCGGTGGGTGGTGCCCGTGCTCGCGCTGGGCAACACCGTCGGCATGACGCTGGCCGGGCTCGCCCTGCTGGCCGCGGTCCGCGCCGCCCGCGGCCCGGCCGCCCTGCGCGGGTCGCCGCGGGCTGCGGCCGCCGGGCTGGCGGGCGCCCTGGCCGGCGCGGCGGCGGGTGCGCTGGTGTCCGCCGCGCTGCCGGCCGCCGGATTCCTGCCGAACGCGGGGGTCGCGGCTCTTGCCTGCCTGGCCGCGACGGCGGCGTTCGGCGCGGTGGTGATGGTCCTCGACGGAAAGGACCTGCGGGCGCTCGCGGCCCGGGCGCGGGCGCGGCTGCGCCGGAGGCCGGTATGAGGGTCGCTTACGTGATCGGGACCGTGGACGGCGGCGTCGGCGAGCACGTGACGATGCTGGCGCGCGGGTGCGCGCAGCGGGGGGCCGAGGTGACCGTGTACGGCCCGGCGCAGGCCGGCGGGCGGTTCTTCCCGGCAGACCCGCCGGCGCCGCCCGGGCCCGCCGCCGGCTTCGTGCCGGTGGAGATCGCCGACCGGCCGCGGCCGGCCCGCGACGTGGCGGCGGTGCTGCGGCTGCGCGGGCTGCTTGCCGATGCGCGCCCCGACGTCGTGCACGCGCATGGGCTGCGAGCGGGCGCGGCCGCGGCGTTCGCCCTGATGGGACTCACCCGGGGCGCGCTGGCCGTCACCGTGCACAACGGCCCGCCCGGCCCGGGCACGGCCGCAGCCGTGTACGCGGTGCTTGAGCGGATCGTCGCCCGGCGGGCAGACGCCGTGACCTGCGTGTCCGCCGACCTGGCCGCCCGGATGCGCCGGCTGGGCGCGGCCGTCGCCGGCCTCGCCGTCGTGCCCGCCCCGGCTTCCTGGCCGGCCGGGCCCCCGGACGGCCAGGCGGTGGCGGCGGCACGGGCCGGAATCGCCCGCCCCGGCGAGCCGGTGGTGCTTGCGGTCGGCAGGCTCGCGCCCCAGAAGGGCTTCGCCACGCTGCTGGCGGCCGCCGCCCGCTGGCAGGGCCGCGAACCGTGCCCAGTGATCGCCCTCGCGGGAACGGGACCGCTGGATCAGGCGCTGCGCGCCGCGGCGGACGCGGGCGGGATCCGCATGCGCTTCCTCGGCCAGCGTGGGGACGTGCCCGTCCTGCTCGCCGGCGCCGACGTGGTCGCCGTGCCGTCGCTCTGGGAGGGTCAGCCGCTGATCGTGCAGGAGGCGCTGCGGGCGGGCCGCCCGCTGGTCGCCTCCCGTGTCGGCGGCATCCCCGACCTCACCGGGCAGGACGCAGCGGTCCTGGTGCCGCCGGCGGATGCGGCCGCGCTCGCGGACGCGGTGCTGTCGGTTCTCGATGATCCCGCGCTGGCGGACAAGCTCGGCGCGGCGGCGCGCGCCCGGGCGGCCGCGCTGCCGAGGCAGGATGACGCGGTCGAGGCCGCGCTCGACCTTTACCGGCGGCTGGCCAGCCCGGCGCCGGCCCCGTCCTGACCGGGCGCCGCGAACGGCCGTCTCCACCCGCGGGAGGAAATCACCTGCACCCGTAGGAGGAATTGGCGGCGCCAACTTCCACCCCTGCGCCGATGCCCGTTCCCCGCCGCGTTCCTAGCGTGAACACCGGCTACCCGGATCCGGCGATCCCTGCCCTGCGGGCAGGACCGGCAGGCCGGGGGGAGGTGCGCTCCCGTGCGATGGGCGATTGGTTCGAGTCTCAGGTTCTGGCGCCTGGTGGTGGCGCTGGCCATCGTCTTGGTGGTGTTCGGGGCCGGCCAGCTTCGCTCCGCGCCCGTTGACGCCTACCCCGACTTCACGCCCCCGTCCGTGCAGGTCCAGACGGAGGCGCTGGGCCTGTCCGCGGTCGAGGTCGAGCAGCTGATCACGGTGCCGCTGGAGCAGGATCTGCTCAACGGAGTCCCGTGGCTGGACCGCATCCACTCCGCGTCCATGCCAGGCCTGTCGGTGATCGACCTGACGTTCGAGCAGGGCACCAACCTCTACTCGGCCCGGCAGCTGGTCCAGGAACGGATGACCCAGGCACACGCCCTGCCCAACGTCGGCAGCCCGCCGGTCATGATCCAGCCGCTCGCGTCGGCCAGCCGGGTCGCGATGATCGGGCTGTCGTCGCGCGACGTGTCCATGCTCGCCATGTCCGTCCTGGCCCGATGGAAGATCCGGCCCCGGCTCATGGGCGTGCCCGGCGTGGCGAACGTCTCCGTCTACGGCCAGCGCGACCGGCAGCTTCAGGTGCAGGTCGACCCGAAGCGGCTGCGGGACAGCCGGGTGTCGCTCACGCAGGTGATCGAAACCACGGGCAACGCCCTGTGGGTGTCGCCGCTCACGTTCGTCGAGGCGTCGACGCCCGGCACCGGCGGGTTCGTCGAATCTCCCAGCCAGCGCCTGCCCGTCCAGCACATCTCCCCGATCACCACGCCACGGCAGCTCGCGCAGGTGCCGCTCGAGGGGGCCCGTTCCGGTGGCCTGCGGCTGGGCGACGTCGCCAGCGTCATCGAAGATCATCAACCGCTCATCGGCGACGCCGTGGCGGCTGGCCGGGCCGGGGACAGCCACACCTTGTTCCTCGTCGTCGACAAGTTCCCCGGCGCGAACGCCATCGAGGTCACCAAGGGCATCGAGACCGCGCTGGCCGAGATGGCACCGGGCCTGCACGGCATCACCATCGACCCGAACGTGTACCGCCCCGCCACCTACCTGGAGACCGCCCTGCGGAACGTGGGGATCGTCGCGCTGTTCGCGCTCGCGCTGCTGCTCCTCGCGGCGCTGCTGGTGCTCGCGTCCTGGCGGGCGGCGGTCGTGGTGCTGGTGGTGGTCCCGGTCTCGGTGACGGTGGCGGCCTACGTGCTGTACCTGTCCGGGGTCACCTTCACCACCATCACGCTGCTTGGCCTGGCGGCCGCGGTGGGCCTGGTGATCGACGACGTCATCACCGACCTCGACGCCGTGCGCCGGCGGCCGGCGGGGGACCAGCCCGGGCGGGCGGGCGAGGCCATGGTGGCCGCCTTCGCGGCCGCCCGCAGGCCGCTGATGTTCGCCACCCTGGCGATCCTGCTGGCGATCCTGCCGTTCGCGTTCCTTGGAACGCTCGCCTCGTCGTTCAGCCGGCCGCTGGTCTTCGCCTTCGCGCTGGCGGTTCTCAGCTCGGTGCTGGTGGCGTTCACGCTGACGCCCGCGCTCGCGGCGCTGCTGCTGAGGGGCCATCCGGCCCGCCGCGACGGCGCGTTCGCCGTCGCGGTGAGCAGCGTCTTCGACCACAGGCTGGCCGCGTGGATCCGGCGCCCGCGCCGCGCCTGGGCGGTGGCGGGGGTGCTGGCCGTGGCGAGCCTGGCCGTCGTGCCCCAGATCGGGGGCGGGCCCCTGCTTCCGTCCTTGCAGGACCGCAACCTGCTGCTGCGGGTGCAGGCGGTCCCGGGCATCTCGCTGCCGGAGATGGACCGGATCACCGCCGCCGCGAGCGGCGAGCTGCGCAGGATCCCGGGTGTCACCAGCGTGGGCGCGCACGTCGGCCGGGCGGTCTCGTCGGATCAGCTCGTCGGCGTCAACTCCGCCGAGGTGTGGATCACGCTGAGCGGCGGCGCCGACTACGGCCGCGGCAGGCGGGCGATCGAGGAGGTGATGCGCGGCTACCCCGGTCTCAGGGCGAACCTGGTGACCTACCCCAGCGACCGCATCGCCGAGACGGCATCCGGTGCCGACGATGACCTCGTGGTCCGCGTCTACGGCGCCGATCTCACCACGCTGCAGCGCAAGGCGGGGGACGTGCGGGCGATGCTGTCCCACGTCGCCGGGGTGGTGAACCCGCACGTGCGGCCGGTCCCGATGCAGCCGGCCGTCGATATCCGGGTCAGGCTCGCGGCCGCGCAAAAGCACGGCCTGCGGCCGGGGGATGTGCGCCGGGAGGCGACCACGCTGACCTCCGGCCTGATCGTCGGCAACCTGTACGAGCAGTCGAAGATCTTCGACGTGGTCGTCTGGGGCGCGCGACGTGCCCGCAGCGACCTGACCGAGCTCGGGAACCTGCTCATCGGCACGCCGTCCGGGCGGCCCGTTCCGCTGAAGGACGTTGCGACGGTCAGGGTCGCGCCGGAACCGGTTGCCGTCTCGCACGACGACGTCCTGCGCGACGTCGAGGTGGTCGCGAACGTGAGCGGGGATCCCGGCCCGGTCGTCGCGGCGGTGAGGTCACGGCTGGCAGCCATGCCGATGCCGTACGAGTACCACGCGGAGGTGTTCGGGACCGCCACCGTGCGTCGTGCCGACCTGACCCGGGTGCTCGCCTTCGGCGCCGCCGCGCTGATCGGGATCTTCCTGCTGCTGCAGGCGGCGGCGGCAAGCTGGCGGCGGGCGGCCCTGCTGCTGCTCTCGCTGCCGCTGTCGGTGGTGGGGTGCGTGCTGGCGGCACCGCTCGCCGGCGGGGTCTGGAACATCGCCGTCCTGGCTGGCCTGTTCGCCGTGCTGGGCCTGGCGATCCGCAGCGCCGTCCGGCTTGGCGACCGCGTCCGTTCCCTGGACGAGCCGGGCGGGGCTCCCGGCGTCACCGGGACCGCCGCGGTGCTCGCCGCCGCCCGTGAGCGGGCGGTGCCGATGGCGCAGTCGGTCCTGCTCACGGCCGCCGTGCTCGTTCCGGCCGCGATCGGGGGTGCCCGGGCCGGCCTGGAGTTCCTCCACCCGCTGGCGGTCACCATGCTCGGTGGGCTGGTGAGCCTGCTCGTGGTCCAGCTGCTGGTCCTGCCCGCGCTGCTCACGACCACGGCCGGCGAGCACCCGGCGGGGCGGGCGGCCCGCCCCAGCTCCCGGGACCCGGCCGGTGACGTGCCGCCAGCGATCCGAACGGAGGCCCACTGATGTCCGCGAAGAAGTCCGGCACGATCGGTCTCGCCACCGCCGCCATCGCCGTGGTCCTGGCCGGCTGCGGCGCCGCCCAGGCCCCGGAAGCGCCGTCCCCCGCGACGGTGCGCCCGGTCGCGGGCTCGCCGGTACCGCAGCTCCAGCTGACAGACCGGGCCATCCGCAGGCTCGGCATCGCGACTCAGCCGGCCCGGATGGCGACGGTCGCGATCCCCGGCCGCCGCGGCCCCGAGGAGGTGATCCCCTACTCCGCGGTCATCTACGACAACGACGGCTCGACCTGGACCTACGTAAACACCGCCGCGCGGACCTTCACGCGCGAGCGGATCACCGTCGTCGTCATCCGCGGCGGCGTCGCCGTCCTGTCCGCGGGCCCGGCGGCCGGCAGCCCGGTGGTCACGGTGGGAGCGCCCGAACTGCTCGGCACGGAGTACAACATCAGCGGTGAGGAATGAACGGCACCGAGCCGCGGACCCTGATGCGCTGGATCATCGGTTCCAGCCTGAGATTCCGTTACCTCGTGGCGGCGGCCGCCGTGGCCATGATGGCCCTGGGTATCACCGTGCTGCCGCGGATGCACGTCGACGTGTTTCCCGAGTTCGCGCCGCCGCGGGTCCTCATCCAGACCGCGTGCGTCGGTCTGTCCACTTCCGATGTCGAGCAGCTCGTCACGGTACCCATCGAGGCGGCGCTGAACGGCATCCAGGGCCTGGAGGACCTGAGGTCGAAGTCCGCGCCCCAGCTGTCCGCGATCGAGGTGCTCTTCAAGCCGGGCACGGATCTGCTCCGGGCCCGCCAGCTGGTCCAGGAACGGCTGGCAACCGTCGCACCCAGCTTGCCGACCTGGGCGGCGCCGCCGGTGATGCTCGCACCGGTGTCGGCGACGGGGCGTGCCATGCAGATCGGTATGACGTCGAAGACCCGCTCGCTGATCGACATGTCCATGACGGCGTACTGGACGATCCGGGCCCGGCTGCTGCGGGTGCCCGGGGTCGCCAACGTGGCCATCTGGAACGAGCGGCTGCACCTGATGGCGGTGCAGGTGCGGCCGTCGAGGATGCGGGCGGCCCGGGTCTCGCTGAACCAGGTGATGCAGACGACCGCGGACGCGGTCGACTCCGGGCTGCTCAGGTTCTCCACCGGGGCGGTGATCGGCACCGGTGGCGCCATCGAGACGCCCAACCAGCGGATCAGCGTCCGCAACGTGCTGCCCGTTGTGACCCCCGCGGACCTCGCCGAGACGCCGGTGACCAAGCGGAACGGCCGGACCGTGCGGCTGGGCGACGTCGCTACGGTGGGCCAGCGGTACCAGCCCCTGATCGGCAGCGCGATCATCGACGGCGGCCCGGGGCTCCTGCTCGTGGTGGAGAAGCTCCCGTGGGCCAACAGCCTGCAGATGACGGCCGGCGTCGAGCGGGCGCTGCACGATCTCCAGCCTGGGCTGCCCGGGATCAGGTTCGACACCAAGGTGTTCCAGCAGGCCAACTTCGTCAAGCTGGCCATCGCCAACCTCACCCAGGCGCTGGTGCTCGGGTTCATTCTCGTCGTGATCATTCTCGCGCTGTTCCTCTTCGAATGGCGCGTGGCGCTGATCAGCCTGCTGACGATCCCGCTCTCGCTGGTCGCGACGATCCTCGTGCTCTACTGGCGCGGGGCGACCATCAACACGATGACGCTGGCGGGGCTGGTCATCGCGCTCGGTGCGGTGGTGGACGACGCGATCATCGACGTCGAGAACATCACCAGGCGGCTCCGGGCCGAACGGCTGGCCGGCGGCACCCGGTCCACAGCGTCGGTGATCTTGCGGGCCTGCCTG
>Ga0081540_1003746_pt1 | contig 11915 bp, 8 predicted proteins | sample TabmetS2T1R1_FD_71024 | JGI IMG/M metagenome (GOLD analysis project Ga0081540, IMG submission 71024) | Tabebuia heterophylla rhizosphere microbial communities from the University of Puerto Rico - S2T1R1 | ecosystem: Host-associated > Plants > Roots > Rhizosphere ...
CAGCACGGCGCGCTGCGCACCCTCCCCCACTATCTCCAGCTCAGTGATCCCGATCTCAGCGGCATGGACGGCTTCTACGCGGCCCGGCTCATCAAATCGTCGTAATTCCTGACAAGAATCCTGCGGGTAAATCCGGCCGAGAGAGGCTGGAAAGGGCTGCTGCCGCTGGCGTTCTGCCCCGCGACATCGTTAAAATGCAAAGATGATCTCCGATTCCTTCAATGACTATGCACGCAGCACCATAACCAGCGTGAGCGACGCCGGGCGCGCCGCCATGCGCTATGTGCTCACCTCGTCAGTGACGCGGGTGCTGACCGGCGCCCCGACCGCCCATCACCTCCTCTTCGTGCCTCAGGATCTGCGCACCGCCGATCCGAGCTTTGCCAGTGAGCTCTACGACGGCTATTTCGGCCTTGCTGGCACAGTGGCGCTAACCGGGTCGGAATCGCCTTTCACCGTGCTGCCGCCGAGTCCGCTTTGGCAGCGCGAGCTTTATGCGTTCGGATGGCTCAACAATCTGCAGGCCGCGCAGGACGAGATCGCTCGCGAGAAGGGGCGCTCGCTCGTCACGGACTGGATCGCCCATGCGGGACACGCTCCGGCGATCGCATGGGACGTCGATATCGTCTCGCGCCGCGTGATCGCACTCCTGTCGCATTCCGGCTTCCTGCTCGGCAATGCCAGCGCGCCTTTTTACGATGCGATGATGCAGCAGCTAAGCCGCGAGCTGCATTACCTCACCGTCAGCTATACCGAGCCGGGCACCACCGCGCCGAAGCTGCGTGCGCTCACCGCGCTGCTCCTTGCAGGCTTATGCATCGCCGAGCAGCAGGTCTATGTGGGCGCATATCTCCCGGCCTTCAGCGCCGAACTCGACCGACAGATCTGGCCGGATGGCGGGCACATCTCGCGCAATCCGAACACGCTGATCGAGCTGCTGCTGGATTTCCTGCCCCTGAAGCAATGCTTCCTCGCCCGCTCGCACGAGGCGCCGGACGTGCTGAACGTCGCCATCGACCGGATGATGGGCATGATCCGCTTCCTGCGGCTCGGCGATGGCTCGCTCGCTCGCTTCAACGGCATGTCGGCGACCCGCTCGGACCTTACCGCGGCGATCCTCGCTCATGCTGATGACGACCGCATACTGGAACTCTACACGCCCAATAGCGGCTATTGCCGATTGGTCCGCGGCAAGACGGTGATCATTGCCGACGCTGGCCCACCCCCGCCGCACAATGCCAGCGCCCAGGCCCATGCCGGATATCTGGCATTCGAGATGACGTCCGACATCGAGCCGGTGATCGTCAACTGCGGCGCGCCGCGCGATGAGGCTTCTGAATGGGGGGTGGCCTCCCGCGCCACGCTGGCGCATTCCACTCTGTCCATCAATGACCTGTCGTCCTCGCGGCTCATCAGGCGCAAATGGCGCTATCCCGCGCGCGAGAGCTGGCTGCTCGGCGGCCCGCGCGTGGTCCGCGGAGAAGTGAAGGAGGACGGCGGCGATGTCCTGATGCGCGGCATGCATGATGGCTACAGGGAGCGCTTCGGCTTCATTCATCAGCGCCGCCTGCGCCTCGTCGGCAATGGTACCGTGGTGGAGGGGATCGACCAGCTTGCCTGCCCTCCTCATGCGCGCCCGCTTACCAAGGAAGGCGACGGCTTTGCCATCCGCTTCCATCTTCATCCGCGCGTGTCACCCCGTCTCGATACCGAGGAGAATAGCGTCGGCCTGACCTTGCCTGACGCCCAGCTGTGGAAATTCCGCGTGGCGGGGGCGAAGGTCGGCATCGAGGAAAGCATTTTCCTCGCCGACCCGATCATCCAGAAGCGCAGCCTGCAACTGGTGGTGCGCGGCCGCTGTGCATCCGAGGTGCAGGTGGTGTGGTCGCTGCGCAAGATCGAGACCAACGTCCGGCGCAGTATCCGGCGCGATCCGCGCGCTCGGGGCGAGATCGAGGATCAGCAGTAAGCCGCTTGGGTAAGGCCGCGAGAATAACAGCATCGATCGAAGGCGGGCGGCGATGCCTGCCTTTCGCGCTTATGACGCTGGATGCTTCGAGCTGCTGCGCAGCCCTCGCAATGACGAGGAGGCCGGAGGCGCACGCCTTTAAAAAAACGCCTGAATCCCCGTCTGGGCGCGGCCAAGGATGAGGGCGTGGATGTCGTGCGTGCCCTCATAGGTGTTGACGGTTTCCAGGTTCTGCACGTGACGCATCACGTGATATTCCTCCTGGATCCCGTTGCCGCCATGCATGTCACGGGCAGCGCGGGCGATATCCAGGGCCTTCCCGCAGTTGTTGCGCTTGACGAGCGAGATCATTTCCGGCGCGGCGCGGTCCTCATCGAGCAGGCGACCAACGCGGAGCGAACCCTGTAGGCCCAGGGCAATTTCGGTCTGCATGTCCGCGAGTTTTTTCTGGACGAGCTGGGTGGCGGCTAGGGGCCGACCAAACTGCTTGCGGTCGAGCGTGTATTGGCGGGCCCGGTGCCAGCAGTCCTCGGCGGCGCCCATCGCGCCCCAGGAAATACCATAGCGCGCGCGATTGAGGCAGCCGAACGGGCCTTTCAAGCCGCTGACATTGGGCAGAAGCTGGCTCTCGCCGACCTCAACCCCGTCCATGACAATCTCGCCGGTGATCGAGGCCCGCAGAGAAAGCTTGCCGCCGATCTTCGGGGCTGAGAGGCCATTCATGCCCTTTTCAAGGATAAAGCCCCGGATCTGGTTGTCATGCGCCGCCGATTTCGCCCAGACCACAAAAACGTCGGCGAGCGGCGCGTTGGAAATCCAGGTTTTCGATCCAATCAGGCGATAGCCGTCGGCGGTCTTTTCGGCACGGGTCTTCATGCCGGCAGGGTCGGATCCCGCATCTGGCTCGGTGAGGCCAAAACAGCCGACCCATTCTCCGCTCGCAAGTTTTGGCAGATAGGCGTGGCGCTGGCGGTCATCGCCATAGGCATAGATAGGGTACATGACGAGCGAGGACTGCACGCTCATCATCGAGCGGTAGCCGCTGTCGATTCGCTCTACCTCGCGTGCAACCAGGCCATAGGACACGTAGGACGCGCCGGCGCAGCCGTAATCGGAGGGTAAGGTCAGCCCGAGCAGACCGAGTGCGCCCATCTCCTCAAAGATGCCGCGATCGGTCTTTTCCTGTGCGTAAGCTTCGATCACGCGCGGCAGGAGCTTTTCCTGCGCAAAGGCGCGGGCCGAATCACGGATCAGCTTTTCCTCGTCGGCAAGCTGATCCTCGAGAAAGAACGGATCATTCCATTGGAACGCGGAGCGCGCCGGCGTCGCACCGGTCGAGCGGTCGTCGCTCCGGGCAGTTCCCCCGTCGTTCATGTAAGGTTGTCGCGCAGCCTCTTCAGCAGGCCCATCAGCGTATCCAGCTCCTCCGAGTTGAAGGTGTGGATGGCCGACTCATATTCGAGACGCGCAATCGGCAAAGCCCGCAGGAAAAGATTGCGTCCCTTGGAGGTGATCGAAATCTCGACAGCGCGCTGATCACGCGGAAGGGCACGCCGACGCACCAAGCCCTCGGTCTCCATCTGAGCAAGCCAGCGGCCGATAGTGGAGTGCGGCACGAGCGTAACATTGCTCAGTTCGCGGATATTCATCGGCCCCCGCCGCGCTGTTACCAGCAGGACGCGCCATTGCTCAAAAGTGAGGCCGACAGGGGAAAGGCGCTGTTCCAGCCGCTTGTTCCAGCGGTGAATGGATGTATCCAAAAGATAAGGCAGCGCATCCAAAGGATCGATGTTGGTCTTTGGCTGGTCGGCCGGGGTATCCGCAGTCGCGGTGTCAGGCATGATCGTTTCCTAGTTGCGACGGTGAACTTATTGTCGGAAATGCCACAGGTGAAAACGCTCGATATCTACTCTAATTTGCGCCATTTTGATCACGAATTCAATCCTCAAGCGGTTATTACCGTATGACTATAATCAATTGGGCGAAACTTTTGTTACGCAACTTAGACGAAAATTTTGATATCAGACAAACGTGATGCACCCTAACATAGGCGGCGTTGGCGATGCCTCCTCTCCCATGGAGAAACACTTGTTTGCCATCCAATCAATTAAAGTTGGCATCATTTTCAAGTCATACGAGCCGCTGAGCTCCATCCTCGCCTACGCGCGCAGAGCGGACGAACTCGGCCTGGAGGGAGGCTTCTGGTTTGCAGAAGCTTACCACTGGTTCCGGCACTATGGCTATGAGGCTCGTGGTGCATTTGCCTGCCTGGCCGCTGCCGCGACGGTGACTCGCAACATACCGATCGGGCTCGGCATCGGCTCACCCTATATGCGCCATCCAACCATTCAGGCATCGGAAGCCTGCGCGCTCGACGAACTGACCAATGGACGGTTCATCATGGGGATGGGGGCCGGCAAGGTCGGCATCAATTATCTGGAGATGGACATCAAGGAAAAGCCGCCGGTCAAGGTGCACCGGGAATCGATCGAGATTTTCCGGCGGGTCGTGAAAGGCGAAGCTTTCACCTATACGGGAGAGTTCTATTCCAGCGAGATGCCCGCCATCTCTCCGGAACAGCGCTTTCACCGCGACTATATCCCCGTTTATATGGGCGCCACGGGTCCCTTCATGCAGCGCCTTGCCGGGCAGATCGCCGATGGCCTCCTGCTTCCTGGCCTGACCTCACCAGGCTTTGTACGGATTGCGCAAGGCAACCTGGCGGAGGGGTTCAAGAAAGCGAATCGCACGCGTCCTGAAGGCTTTCCAGTCGGCGGCGTGATTCTGTGCTCTGTATTGCACGACGGCAACAAAGCACGCGACGCAGCCCGGCGCTCGGTCGGTATCTATGTGGTCAACAAGGTGAAGAATATTCAGAACGACGAGATCCTTTCCTCGTCGGGAATCACGGATGAGGAACTCGCGCCTTTGCGTGCGCGCATCACGTCTGGGAAGGAGGAACTCACCGACCTCATCACAGATGAGATGATGCGCAAATTCGCGGTGGTCGCGGGCACGCCGGATGAAGCGCGGGAGATCCTTCAAGGGCTCGTCGATGAGGGGATGAACCTGCCGCTGATGGAAGTCGTTGGCGAGACTGAGGCAGACAAGCTGAAGACCATCGATCTGATTGCAAGTGATATTGTGCCTCAGCTCAAACCGGCAAAGGTTACAGCATGAAGATTGGGATAGTCGGCGCGGGCGCGATGGGCTCGCTGTTCGGGGCGCGGCTTGTCGAGGCCAGCGCTGCCGATGTCGTGCTGGTCGATATCAACAAGGCGCATATCGATGCGATTCGCGAGCAGGGCCTCACCTTCGAGGATGGCCCCGACACACGGCGCGTAAGTCTCTCCGCAACCACCAGCCCGGAAGAGGCCGGCAAGGTCGATTTTATCATCCTCTTCTGCAAATATCCCGACAGCCGGCAGGCGATCCGCAGCGCTGAAGTCATGCTGACCGACGAGACGGTCGTTTGGACACCGCAAAACGGTATCGGCAATGTCGACATCATTGCGGAGGTCGTGCCGGAGACGCGGATCGCCAAAGGGTTGACCAGCTCAACTTCGATGCAGACAGGCGCCGGAAAGATCCGAACCAATTTCCAGGGCGAGACCGAGACGTTTATCTGGCCGGTCGCCGGGGGCGAGAATGCGGTGGTTGCCGAGGCAGCGCGTGTCCTCACCCGTGCCGGGCTGCCAACCTATCTCGCCGACAACATCGACTACCGCATCTGGCGCAAGCTGTGTGTCAACACGGCGCTCACGACGACGACGGCAGCCATCAATACGCCGATCGGCTCGGTCGGCGAAAGCGAGGCTGGCCAGGAGCTGATGCGCCGCATTGTCGAGGAAGTGGTTGCCGTGGCGAATGCCAAGGGCATTCCGCTCACCTTCGAGGATGGCTATGGCTATGTCGAGGAGCTTCGCCACAAGGCGTTCGAGCATATCGGCTCCACGACCGGCGACATGCACAACAAGAAGCTGACCGAGATCGATGCCATGAACGGCGCCGTGGTCCGCGAGGGCCGCAAGGTCGGCGTGCCAACGCCCGTCAACGAGACCATCACGCAAGTCCTGCATCTGCTGGAGGCAACGCGCAGCAACCGTCTGCCCATCGCAATCTGACGGGTGAGCGCGATGGCCATCCGGATCGGCATCGATGTCGGGGGGACTTTCACCGACTTCATCGAGATCGGCGGCGATGGCGGGCTCAGGATCGTGAAGGTGCCGAGCGTGCCTGCAAGTCCGGCGGACGGGGTGCTCGCCGGGCTCGAGCGATTGGCTGAAAATCGCGGTGGCCTTGAGGCCTATCTCGCCTCGGTCGATATGATCGTGCACGGCACGACCATCACCACCAATGCGGTGCTGACGCGGCGCTACGCCAAAACCGGCTATCTCACCACCAAAGGCTTCCGCGACATCCTCAATTCGCGGCGCGGCATCAAGCGCAATGCCTTCACCGCCAAGGAAGCGCCTCCCGAGCCGATCGTGCCGCAGTCGCTGGTGCGCACCGCGGGTGGCCGCATCGACAAGAGCGGCGCCGAGATCGAGCCGTTGAATGAGGCCGATATCATTGAGGCGGCTATTTTTTTTCGCCAACAGGGCGTAGGCGCACTGGCCATCTGCTTCATGTTCGCTTTCCTCAATCCGGCGCATGAGCAGCGGGCACGGGACATTCTCCAGGAGACGCTGCCCGGCGTCTATATCACGCTGTCGAGCGAGGTTCTGCCGCAGGCGAGGCTCTATGAGCGCGGCTCCACGACCGTGTTCAATGCCGCCGTCGGGCCGCTGCTGCGCCGCTATGTCGATGACTTGATGCACCGCTTGGGTGCTGCCGGGTTTCGCGGACGCTTTCTCACCATGCAGTCGAATGGCGGGGTGATGACGCCGGAAGTACTGCGCGACTTCGCCGCAAACACGCTGCTCTCCGGTCCGGCGAGCGGGCCGGTCGCGGGCGTGTTCTTCGCGCGCCGGCATGGTCTTGGCAATCTAATCACGCTCGACATGGGCGGAACCAGCCTTGATGTCGGCCTGATCCGGGAGGGACGTGCAGCCATCACCTCCCATGCCGAGGTCGCGGAATATGCGCTGGCTTTGCCCTCGCTGGATATCAACGCGATCGGCGCGGGTGGCGGGAGCATCGCTAGCGTCGAGGAGGGCGTGCTGACCGTCGGGCCGGACAGCGCCGGCGCCGAGCCAGGACCGGCCGCTTACGCGCAAGGGGGCGATAAGCCGACCGTCACTGACGCCAATCTGGTGCTTGGCCTCATCGATCCGGCCAACTTCCTTGGCGGTGCCAAGCGCCTCGACCGCGATGCTGCGGAGCGCGTCATCGCCCGCGACATCGCCGAACCCCTGAGCCTGACGACGCAGGAAGCGGCGCTCGGCATCGTGCGGGTCATCAACGCCAAGATGGCGGACGCTGTGCGCGCCGTATCGGTGGCGCGCGGCTTCGATCCCCGCGAGGCATGTCTCGTGGGGGCAGGCGGCGCTGGGCCGCTTCATGCCTGCGGCATCGCCGATGAGCTGGAGATGGATCTGATCCTGGTGCCGAGCGGCTCGTCGGTGTTCTGCGCGGCGGGTATGCTGGCCAGCAATCTGCGTCAGGATCTCGTGCGCCATGGCGCGATCCGGCTCGCCTCCGGCGCAGATGCCGCCCGCGCCATCAACGACCTGCGGCACTCGCTGATCGCCGCTGGGCGCGCAGTTCTCGCGCAGCAGGGTGTTCCCGCCGACCGGCAGAGACTCGAATTTTCGGCCGACATGCTGTTCGAGGGCCAGTTCAACGCACTGGAGACGCGCCTTCCCCTACTCGACCGCGAGGCCGACATCACCGAGGCCGATCTGCCGGCGTTGCACACAGCCTTCGAGGCGACCCATCAAAGCGTCTATGGCTATGTCCTCACCGGCGAGCCGGTCGAACTGCAATCCCTGCGCCTCGCTGCCATCGGCCTTGCCGAACCTCTCGCCTTTCCGAGGCTGAAAACCACCGATGGAGGAGAGGCGGATATCGCCTTTCGCGGCACCCGCCTGATCTGGAGCGCGACGGGCGAGGTGCAAACCCCGGTCTGCGACGGGGCGCGGCTCTCGGCGGGTTACGAGATCGCCGGCCCGGCACTGATCGACCATCCGACGACCACGGTCTACATCGCAAAGGGGTGGCTCGCGCGGGTCGATGAGATCGGCAATCTCCTGATGTGGCGGGAGGGTGAGCGTCTGGATCTCACGCTGTCCGCCCTCACATCGCACCACTACGAGTGAGCGAGGCACCCCTACCCATGTTCCCGCTCCTTCCCACAGCCATCGACCCGGTGCTCGTCGCCATCATCCGCAATCGGCTGGACGGGATTGCCGAGGAGATGGCGCAGACGCTGATGATGACCTCGCGCTCCGGCATCTTCGCCGAGGCGCGAGATTTCGTCACCGGCATCTGCGACGCGGAAGGCCGGCTGATTGCACAGAGCCGCTATTTCCCGGGCTTTGCCTGTGCCCTGCCCTATCTGTTTCCTGCCGTGCTCGCCAAATTCACCGGCCGGCTCGACGATGGCGATGTGATCATCGTCAACGACCCCTATCAAGGCAACAGCCACCTGCCCGACATGAATATCCTCAAGCCTGTCTTTGCCGAAGGGCGGCTTGCCTTCTGGGCGGTATGCAAGGGGCATATGGCCGATATCGGCGGCGCGGGCGTTGCCGGCTATGATCCACTCGCCGAGACGGTCTGGGACGAGGGCATCATCATTCCACCGTCCAAGCTCTTTGTGCGTGGCGATCTGCAGGCCGAATTCCTCGACCTCATACTGAAGCAGCTCAAGCTGCCCGAAATCGTACGCGGCGACATCCTCTGCGAAGTCGGCGGCGCGGTGATCGGCGCGCGCGGCATCGCCTCGCTGATCGCCAAATACGGTCTGGATACGGTGGAGCGCCATGTCGGCGCATTCCTCGACGCCTCGGAAAAGGCGATGCGCACGCGTATCGCCGGGATCCCGGATGGCGCGTATTTCGGCGAGAAGGCGATCGACGACGATGTGGCGAGCGACAAGCCGCTGGCGGTCCGCGTGCGCCTCACGGTCAGGGATGGCGAGGTCACGTTCGACTTCAGCGAGAGCGATCCACAAAGCCCACGCTATATGAACTCGACGGATGCCTTCACCCGGTCGATGGCGGCCCTCACGCTGTTCGCCACGCTGGAGCATGCCGAAAGCAATCACGGCGCGCTGCGTCCGCTGCATTTCATCAGCCCAACTGGCCTGTGCACCAACGCCGCCTTCCCCGCCTCGACCGTGGTTGCGACCTGCTCCATGGCCGAGTGCATCCAGGAGGCAGTACAGCTCGCTCTCGCCAAGGCCGTGCCTGAGAAGGTCGCAGCGCCGAGCGCCAAGCTGGTCTTTCCGCTGATCGCCTATATCGATCCGGATAAGCAGCGGCTGAACGTCAATGTCGACTTCTTCTTCCGCTGCAACCCCTCCGGCGGCACAAAGGGCTTCGACGGCTGGGAACAGGGCGGGCCGGCGCAGGAGATGGGTATGGGCCGCTGTCCCGACCCTGAAATCCACGAGATGGTGCATCCCGTGCGCATCCTGCGCTTCGAGCAGGAGATCGACAGCGCCGGCACTGGCGAATTCCGCGGCGGCAATGGCCATGTCTACCGCGTCCAGCATCTCATCCCGAGCCTGAAGGCGACAGTGTTCGGCTCCGGCACGAAGCCCCATGCCGTGCCAAGCGGCATCTGCGGCGGCCATGATCCCCAGCCCAGCCGCTTCACCATCGAGCGCGCTGGCGGCGAGCGCGACACCATCCGGCTGAACACCTTCTTTCAGGTTGCCGCCGGTGATGTCATCGAGCTTCGCGCCATGGGTGGCCCCGGCTATGGCGATCCTCTCGCCCGTGACCCCGAACGGGTTGCCCACGACGTGCAGGACGGCTATGTCTCCCATCAAGCCGCGCGCGAGGTCTACGGCGTAGTCCTCGATGAAGCCGGCACCATCGACCGCGCCGCAACGAGCGCGCTGAGAGAAGAACGCAAGGACACATGAGCGAGGCAACGCTGGACCGGGTCGCCTTGCAGACCACGCTGATCCAGCGCGTGCGGCGCGACTGGGATGCGGCCATCGTGCCGCTGATCTTCCTCGTCATGATCACGACCTTCTGGGCGCTCGACCCGAACTATCTCTCTGCCACCAACATCATCAATGTGCTGAACCAGGTATCGATCCTCGCCGTGGTGACGGTCGGAGCAAGCGTTGTGATCTTCACCGGCGGCTTTGATCTGTCGGCCGGTGCAATCGTGGCACTGTCGGGCGTGGTCGGCGCACTCGTAATGGAGGAGACGGGCAGCATCGCGCAGGCTGTCGCGGCAGGCATCGGCAGTGGCATCCTGGTCGGCATCGCCAATGGCCTCGTTGTCGGCTATCTCGGCGTCTCGCCGCTGATCGTGACGCTGGGTGCACTGAACATCTGCCGCGGCCTCGCACTGATCCTGTCCGGCGGCGCGCCGGTCTATTCCTTCCCGCTCTCCTACACGGCTTTCGGGACCTCGCGATTTCTCGACATCCCCGTCCTCGCCCTCATTGCATTCGCGCTGTTTGTCGTGGTGGCGCTCGTCCTGCGCTTCACGCCGCTTGGCCTCTACATCTATGCAGTCGGCGGCAACCCGCGCGCAGCGAAAATCTCCGGCGTCAATGTCCCGGGCATCCGCACGCTCGCCTTCGCCATCTCCGGCGCCTGTTGCGGCCTGGCCGGCATGCTGCTCGCCTCGCGCACCGGAGGCGGCGAGCCCGCCGCGGGATTTGCCTACGAGCTGGAGGCCATCGCAGCGGTGATTCTCGGAGGTGCCGCGCTTTCCGGAGGTGAGGGCCGGTTATGGCGCTCGCTGATGGGAATTCTCATGCTCTCCGCGCTTGGTAACGGTTTGAACATCGTCGGTATCCATCCGCATTGGAAGGGTGTGGCCATCGGCGCGATACTGGTCATTGCCGCATCTTTGGATGCTGTTAAAAGAAGAGGACAGTAGTTCCAAAGCCAATATCGCCACATGGGGAGATTAAGCGTAAAATGAAAAGAGTTTCTTTTCTTTTAGCTGCCGCGGCCATTCTTTGCAGCCTGGCGCTGGCGCAGGTTGTCGCCGCGGGCAGCGCCCTTGCCCAGGCCAAACAGTTCAAGGTGGGCGTGTCCCTGCCGGAATCACAGAATCCGTTCTATGTCGCGATGGGAAATTCCATCGTGAAGACATTCAAGGACAATGGCGTCGAAACGACTCTGCTGCTTGCGAATTCGGACGTGAACGAGCAGGTCTCGCAGCTCAATGACCTGATCGCCGCCAAAGTGGATGCGCTGGTCGTCTCGCCGCTCAACACCGAAGGGCCGGCACCCGCCATTCAGAAGGCGCATGAAGCAGGCATCCCGATCTTCATGATCGCCCGCACGCTCGACCCCAAATACAAGGAACTTTGGAAGTCCTATGTCGGCTTCGACTATTACAAGGTCGGGGTGCAGAAGGGCAAATGGGTGGTCGATAACCTCAAGCCCGGCAAGATCGCCATGCTGCTTGGGCCGGCGGGCGCTTTCGTGAGCGTCAACCTGGAGAAAGGCTTCCGCGAAGTGGTGGAAAAGGCCGGCTTCCAGGTGGTCTGGGCACAGTATTCGGTGCAGACCCGCGAGAATGGCCTGAAGCTGGCTGAGGACGCGCTCGTCGCCAACAAAGACCTGGTTGCCATCTACGCCATGAACGACGATCTGGCGCTCGGCGCCGCCCAGGCCGTCAAGGCCGGCGGCCAGAAGATCGCAACGCTCGGCATGAACGGCGCTCCCACGGCGCTCGCCGCCATCCACAATGGCGACATGAGCATGACCATCCTTCTCGATCCAGTCGGCTGGGGCAAACAGACCGCGCAGATGGTCGCCGACTATCTGATCAAGAAGCAGGAGCCATCGGGTGCCTTCGTCGA
>Ga0081540_1003747_pt1 | contig 11913 bp, 10 predicted proteins | sample TabmetS2T1R1_FD_71024 | JGI IMG/M metagenome (GOLD analysis project Ga0081540, IMG submission 71024) | Tabebuia heterophylla rhizosphere microbial communities from the University of Puerto Rico - S2T1R1 | ecosystem: Host-associated > Plants > Roots > Rhizosphere ...
TTTCCCCATTTGCCCATCACTTAAAGACGGCCAGGCATTTCGGCGCGTTGAACGTCCAGGTCTCGACCCAGTCCAAAATATCGGCCTTATAGTTCAGTGTCGCCATGGCGCCAGCCAGGCAGACCCAATTCAGCACTTCCTGTTGCCCAGACGCTTCCATCTGGGCCAGGGGTGTATCGCGCCACTTGGCGTAGTCCCCGACACGGAGATGCTCAAGGAGCACCCGATCTGCCTCCAGGTCAGGATACATCAAGTGGTTCTTCTCGGTGAGGAAAGCGTGGGACCAACTTGAGGACGCCATGAGCACCACCCGCCAGGGGCTCTCCTTGAGGACCCGTGCCGTGGCCTGCCCCAGCGCAAAGCAACGGCTGGGTGACGGGGAGGGCGGGTCTGGCTCTTCTGAGTATTGCGAACCCCCACCACGATTGCGGATCACTGAACTGCCGTAGCAGTTCACGGCCACGGGGAGGATCGGATAATGAAAACCTTTGCGGTCAAGATCCAGGAACAGCAGCGTGTTGGCAAAGGCGTGACCCAGCCCATCCTCGTGCAGCGGACGGTAAGCGTAAGCCATGTCAATGCCTTCTTCCAGGAGGCGGCTGGTGAGAAAGCGTCCAGCGGCGTGGTGGCCGGGAGAGGTGAATACTTTGTCGTTCGGTTCCCCCCAGATGTTCGGACGGTCGCGCAGGCGATGGTACGGTTGAAATGTCAACTGCTCATAGGCCAGCACGCAGAATGGCGGGATAATGTCCTCTTTAAAATTCTCGTACTGGTCATCGCCCCAGATCAGGATAAAGTCAGGCTGGAAGGCATCAATCTCCTCGCGGATTTTCCGAAAGGCTTTGAACACCCGCGCCCGGTGGGCTTTATGTGACGTGATGCCTTCGTCGTCACCCCACTCTGCTTGCATGGGCTCGGGCCAGTTGGCGGGGTCTTTGAGATGAGCAGGAATGCGTGGATCAGTCTGGAGCATGCGTGCTAAAGGCCACGGTTTGTACTCATCAGGCACCAGGCCTGGTGGATAATGCGTTGCGCCTATCCCTAAAATTTCTCCCATGGTTCAGCCCTCCGCTATGGCTTGTTGCACAAAGCCGGGAATCTGCCGCCAGCGTAATCCTGACGCATTGTGTGCCACGTCGACTTGCTTGCCCTCAGCATCCTCGAGTCCCAGCCCATGGTACACCAGTTCGATCATGTTGCCGTCAGGGTCATGAATGTAGGTGTAGTATTCGCTGCTGTCTTCGCGCTGCCCATAGCGCGGGTTGTCGCCGCCAATCGTGCTCCCAATGCGCCCTCCTCCGGTGCGCGAATAGGGCACACCGAGGGCATCGAGATGCGCCAGGGTGGCCTCCCAGTTGTCCACCTCAACCGCAAAGTGCACTGAAGGGACACGGATGGGCTCAGGCGTCTCGCTAAAGTGCATCTCTCCAGAGCCGATGCGCAGTTGGAGCTGGCGCCGGTTGAGCGCTGGACCACGGTCCAGGAACTCAGCACCAAGTACTTTTTCGTACCACTCCCGCGTACGCTGCCGATCACTAATCTGGACATTGACATGATGGATCAGTTTTACCTGAGGCATAACTTGACCTCCTCTCACCCTGTCACGTAAAGAGTCGCACCAATTCGACGACGTCGGCGATTTCGTCTACATGATAGACGAGTTGGATAGTCCGCTCAACTACCTCTGCAGAGAGAGGCCGCACGGCGTGCGCTGCACAGTCACGGAATTTCGCGTGCAATTGCGCGTCACTCAGGGGAAGTTCGGGCGAGCCAGAGGGACTGGTCGTTTCTAACGTCGCGGTGCGTCCGTCAGTGCGTCGCACGGTGATTTGGGCCCAGCCCTCTGGGGCGTTGTCACGGGCAGCGCCCTGGAGACGGGCCGCCAGCGCCAGGATGCGTGGATCGTCGACCGCCGCGACTTCCCCAATGCCCACTTTGCCGAGGGCGAGGGCTGCGGCCACCAGGAATGGGGTGCTGAACTGGGCTTCCACCACGTGTGCTGGGTGCCGTCTGGTTGTGCCAGCAGCGAACTGATCGCGGTACGTCTGCGCATCCGTCGTCACGATGACCTCGGCAATGTCTTGCCCCTCGTGCGCGGTGGCCAGGTCAAGCTGCTGGTAGAGGGCGAGAGCCACGTCCACCGTGGCATGCGCGCGACGACCACACGGATAGGGCTTAAAACTGATCTCCTCACCACGAAAAACGCTCCCCAGACCATTGGTCAGTTCCTGCAATTCATAGCCGTCAGGCTGGTACATCGGAAAAAACCCATAGCGCCCAGCGAAGACGTGCTGGGCTCCAGTAAAACCTTCGCGCGCCAGCGCTGCCGCGAACACACCACTACTGGCTGCTTGCCCGGCCTGCAGGCGCTTGGTCAGCGCGCCATCGACAATGCACTGACGATTACCGGCTGCATAGCTCAAGGCGATGCCGAAGGCGTGCACCATCTGCTCGACGCTCAGTCCCAGCAATTTTCCAGCCGCAGCCGTGGCACCAAAGATGCCCATGGCCGCCGTACGATGCCAGCCCCGATCCACAGTGGCAGCGAGCGCCACCCGGCAGGCAACGTCCAGCCCCAGGGTGACGGCGAGGACACACTCACGGCCCGAGGTGCCACCGCACCATTCGGCCACTGCCAGGCTTGCGGCCAGCGTGGAAATGCCGGGATGGATATTGCCGGCGCGATCAAACGTGTCGTCAAAATCAAGCGCGTGCCCCATAGTGGCATTGACCAGCGCCGCCTGGGGCGCCGGCACGCGTCCGCCGAGCAACCACACACTGCTCTCTTCTCGCCCTCCCCAGTGTTGAACTAGACGGGTCAGCTCGGCGACGCCTGGCGCAACGCTGCCCCCCAGCGCTGCGCCCAGCGTATCTAAAATGTCACGCTTGGTGGCACGTACGGCAGAGGCAGGGAGCGCGGCAAACGTCGTCTGACAGACGTGCTCGGCGAGCGTGAAGGCAGGATCAGCAGGCATAGCGTGCTCTCCTTCTCAGATAGCCGTCTTGGGGACAATGGCCGGGATGGCAACATCACGGACGAGGCTATTGCAGGGCGCAACGTCAGTGGCGAGCACTTTACGCCTACATTCAAGACTGCACATCCTCTCTGTGGTCTGCGGAGCACCCTAGCATGCTGACCAGGCGGTGTCAAAGAGCAGGTGCAGACAGCAGGAGTGCACAGCGTGCACTCCCGACTCTGTCATCCCTCTCTACACGGCGAGACTGATCAAGCGTTCGGCGTTAACCGTTCTATCCGCTGGTGTTCCCATTGCTCAATCTGATCCAACTCGGTTTGGATTTCTGTCAGCGACCTGAGGACTTTCCCCCAGGCTTTGTGTTCATCCTCCAGGCTGTGCTGTCCCTGGGGATGCTGCGTCCCGTGCCTGGCGGGGTGACTCTCCTCTATCCGTTCACCCTCCATAGCTTTCTCAAGCGCTCCCATCATGAGGTGGGCTTCTTGCATGAGATCGTTGACGAGATGGGTCCGTCTACGTGGTTCCATGGCTATGCTCCTTACTGGCTGACTCCGCGGGTTCGTTCCAATTGCTCAAGCTCTTCGAACACCTTGCGGAGCTCTGTGAGTCCCAGCTGCGCCTTCTCCCACAAAGCTTGCTCATGTTGTAAGCTCTGCTCTTCATCCGTGAGGGGCGCACCATGCGAGGACTCCTGAGTTTGCTCCGCACGTTCTTTCGCATGCAAGGCATGATGCAGGGATTGCGTTTTTTGGTCGGTCTCTGCAATGAGGGTATCTATCAACTCAACACGGTGGTGTAATTCCATAGGTGTACTCCTTAATAAGGGTTCTGCCATCACCTGAAGTCTACCGTGTGGTTTGGCTCATTTGTAGTCCTGTGGGCTTTGCATTCCCCACGTTGAAGTCTTGGCCAAGAGGTGCGCACCTTTGCACCAAAGGGGAAAGAGTCACGGCGCACACGCCCGAATTGCCTCCAGCGCGCGCTGTTTGCCATGTGGCCCGCGGCTGAACGGGCTGATGATGGGAAGCGCTATGCCCGAGCGGCGATAGGCCTCCAGACGCGCGCGGCACTCTGCCGGTGTCCCCACTACACCGGTCGCGTCGATCAACGCATCGGGGACGGCGTGGGTGGCGGCCTCGTGATCCCCGCGTTCCCAGGCAGCTCGGATGGCCTGAGCCGCCTCCGGAAAGCCGCTCTCCGCCATGAGCCGGTTGTAGCGGGGAAAGAAGCCGGCATACAGCGCCACCCCAGGACGCAGGGCATCGAAGGCGTCCTGCCGATGCGTGGCCACACTGCACGGTAGCAGCGATGCCAGGTCAATCTCCTCGGACCGTCGGCCAGCCCGGTGTGCTCCGATGGCAATGGACTCAGCCGCTTTGCGCCCCGTGTCCAGCGTGCTGCGTGTCAGAAGTACACCCTGGGCTATTTCCCCACACACCTCCAACATCTTCGGAAAAAGCGCCGACAGATAAATAGGCATCTCCGGACGGATAGGCGTGAACCAGAGATCAAAGCGTGCAATCGTGATGGTTTCCCCTTTGTAGGAGACCACGCCATCCCGCAGCAGGGTGCGAATAATCTGGACGCTGTCGCGCACCCGCTGGATCGGCTTGCTGTAGGGGAGGCCGTGTTCCGGCCCTACCTGGACACGATGGCTCGATCCCAGGCCCAAGATAAAACGCTGGTTGGAGAGATGATCCACCGTGGCCGCCGCCATGGCAATCGTCGGGGCACTGCGGACAAAGACGCTGCTAATGCTGGTCCCCAACAGAATGCGAGTGGTGGCCACTGCACAGGCGGCCAGGATAGCAAATTGATCCCCACCATGCCCCTCGGCTACCCAGGCAGACTCGTAGCCGAGGTCTTCTGCAAGCTGCACGCACTCGACAATCTCGGTGGGTGATAAACCACCGCTGATGGCCAGACCAAGACGTGCCATGGTGTCCCTCCCATGCCCTCTCTCACCCTGCTACAGCGTCGGCCTGATGTTCGGGTTCAGGCGGAAGAAGTTGGTCGGGTCATAGGTGTTTTTCAAGGCCACCAGCCGTTCGTAGTTGACACCATAGGCGGACCTGACACGATCGTCACCATCGTCAAGACCCAATTCATTGACGTACACACCCACGCCAGCGAAGCGATGGGTCGCCTGCCAAAATTCGCGAGTCCAGTGGATGTGTTTGTCAGACTCCGCTGGGTCCTGCCACTGCGACACAATAAAGAGTTGATGGCTATGTTTGCGGTGGGGAAAGGCGGTCTCCTGCTGGCCCATCCGGCTGGCCACGCCGTTGATTGGGAACAGCGCTACCGCCGTCATCGAGGACGTCTTGGTCGCAGAGTAGGTGACAATCGTGTCTAGGGCCTCCTCAGTCAGTCCCTGCAGAAAATCGACTTTCCAGTAGTTTTGGACCCCTGCCTGGAAGACGTAGAGTAGGTTCTGGATCTCCGCATAGGTCATCGGACGGATGAGATCCTGCGCGGGTGGGCCGAAGGACCGCAGGGGCTGCAGGACGCGTTCACCCTCCTCGACGGGCCCACAATAGCTCACCAGGATAGCGGACGCGAGGTTACCATCCTGGTCAGTCAAGACACCAGCGGCGGCATTCAACTCGTCCGGGGCCTCACTCATATAATCCCGATAGAAGCGTAGGACGTCTTTGGCCTGGGCAAAGGGATACAGGAGCGTTCCTCCCAGCATCTGGCCAACGGGGTGGAGCTGGTACTCAAACGCGGTCACAATGCCGAAGTTGCCACAGCCTCCGCGCAGGCCCCAGAAGAGGTCCGCATGCTCTGTCGCACTGGCCCTCAGACATTGGCCATTGGCGGTCACCACATCCGCCGACACCAGGTTGTCGCAGGTCAAGCCATATTTCCCCTGAAGCCAGCCGAGACCGCCGCCCAGCGTGAGGCCCGCAATCCCCGTCGTGGGATCGGTGCCGCCGGTGGTCGCCAGGCCGAACACCTGCGTCTCACGATCCAACTCGCCCCAGGTGACCCCGCTCTGGGCGCGTACCGTGTGCCGGGTAGGATCGACCCAGATACCCTTCATCGGGGATAGGTCAATGACAAGCCCGCCGTCGCAGGTGGCGTGGCCGGCGACGTTGTGGCCGCCCCCACGGACCGCCACCAGCAGGTTATGAGCACGGGCAAAGCGGACTGCCGTGAGGACATCCGCCACGCCCGTGCAACGCACAATCATGGCAGGATGGCGGTCAATCATCCCATTCCACACCTTCCGAGCCTCCTCATAGCCGACATCATCGGGACACAACAGCGCGCCACGCAGGCCCGCTTTGAAATCGTCGATGATAGATGCTTTGAGGACAGCATCCTTGAGGCCCGCGCCCATCGTTGTGATCACGTGTAAGTCTGGCACCGTACGTCTCCTCATGTTGCGGTCTGATGCTTAACGGTATCGTCTAGACCATAGGACAGCCTTCAAACGGGATCTCCCTTGTAATGCAGCAGTGCGCCAGCCCGGCGCGAAAGGCGTAGCACCGGACCGCGCCTCCCTCGGCCGGCCCGACGTTGCTACGTGGCCCGCGCCGGCCACACCGGCTCGTGGTAGCCGAGCGGCACCGAGGGCCGAGCCCAGCGCGGCGGCGTCTCGGAGAGGTGCACCACCGGCCCGAGATGGTGCAGCCGACCGACTGGCGTGTCGCTCGTCATCGACCAGCGCTCCAGCTCCGCGGCGGTAAATTCCTTCGGCACGTCCTTGAGCTCGACCTCCGGCACCTGGCCGCGCCCGACGAGCCAGCGCCCGGTCTGCGCCAGCGAGATGCGCACGAGCCAACTGCCACCCTCACGCACGCGGCGGGCGAGGGCCACCATGGCGCCGAACGCCATCAGATAGCCGGTCAGATAGTCGATCGCCGACACCGGATAAAATTGCGGGCCCGGCGCCGCCCCCGGGAACAGCTCTCCCTGGCGATTGGTGATGCCGCTGACCGTCTGCACCACCGTGTCGAAGCCGCGGCGTGACGCCCACGGCCCGACATGACTAAAGGCGCTCAGCGAGACAACGACGATGCCAGGCCGCAATTGCGCCAGCGCCTCGGGTGAGAACCCGCGATTGGCGAGGGTGCCGGGGCGGTAGCCTTGCGAGAACACGTCGGCCTCACGGACCAGCCCGCGCAGGGTCTCGAGCTCCTTCGGCTGGCGCAGATCAAGGTGGGCCGAGAGCTTGCCGTGGCCGGTATCGTATTCCTGGTAGCCGATATTCGGCAGGTGCGCCGCGGTGATCTTCAAGACGTCGGCGCCGTGCTCGGCGAGGGTGCGGGCACAGGTCGGCCCGGCGAGGACCCGCGTCAAGTCCAGCACTCGGACGCCTGCCAACGGTCGCTCGCCGTCGGGGAGCTTCTCCGGTGGGCTGTCGCCGATTTTGACGATCTCCATCAGCGGCAGCGAAGCGATCGCGGCGGCCTGTGGGTGCTGGGCCCATTCTTCCATAGTGCGCACCATGCCCCCGGCGCCTTTTGCAGCGATGATCGCCTCCTCGAGCGCGAGCGCGTCCCACTGCGCCACCGCCTGACGCACCGCCTCGCGATCTTCCGGCACGCCGAGCACGCTGAGGGCGGCGGCACGATGATTCGGGAAATTGCAGTGGAGATAACTCCAGCGGCCGTTCTTGGCAGGATAGACGCCCATAACCGTATTGCGCTCAGTTGACACGGGCGCCCCGTCCATCTGCATATAACGCCCGCTGCGGAGCGAGGCAGTCGCCTGGCGGGTATCGACAGCGACCTCCTGGCGACGCCCGGTGCGCAATTCCCACAGATCGGCGACGGCGAGGCCGACCGCCGCGAGCGCGGCAGCACTGGTCTCACCGATGCGGAACGGCGTCGGCAAGATTGGATCGGTGCCCCCGGTGATCTCGACTGCGCGGGCGTGTTCCTCGCGCCAACTGGCGATCGGCAAAAGCGTGCGCAGAGCATCATTGGTCATAGTCAGGACTCCTAAGAGTGTCGCAATTTTTTATTTCAGGCCTTTACGCGATAATCTCCCTCTATGATCAGCAGGCATCATGCGGGAGAGCAGTGACGGCGGTCTGTTTCAGCGGTGGACGACAGGCACGTCCTCTTTGGTGTACTGATACCGCGAGCGTGGCAGCCGTCTCTCCTCCCAGTGAGACACGCCGCGAGCATATCACGGAGAGTAGGACCAGTACAAGGATGCAGTGTGGCCTCACTAGACAGGGGCAAGATGCGTTTGGATCACAGTGAGAAAGGGTCTATAATGCGTCACACAGACCACAGCTCTATCACACCGCAGTTCGTCGAAGCGGGGGTGACGCTGGCAAACGTGTACTCTCATGGATTGGCCACCGCTCTGCAGGTGGTCCGTGCTTTACCACCCTCTGGTGAGAGGAGAGGAACCTATGTACGCAGTCCCTGATGTCGAGGAAGTGGTGGCGGTAGCCAAGGAACTGGGGATCCACCTGGGTCCTGAGGAGGCCGTCCTATACCGGAAGTATCTCCTGGAACAGCTGCAAGAGTTCGACACCTTCGTGCAAGCTCGGATGGAAGAACCCAGGCCACCCATGGTCTCGGCCGCTCGGCAGCCTGGGTACCAGCCGAGCCCAGACGAAGACCCGCTCAACGCCTGGATGTGGAAGTGTCGCATCGAGGGGGCAGCCGACGGCCTGCTGGCCGGCAAGACTGTCAGTTACAAGGATCACATCGCGGTGGCAGGCATGCCCATGCGCTTTGGCGCCTTCGCCCTCGAAGGTTTTACCCCCGACTTCGATGCCACTGTGGTCACTCGGGTGCTGCAAGAGGGGGGCACCATCATCGGTAAGAACGTCATGAACGGCCTGAGCGGCGGCTTCGGCACCGGTGGTGGCATCGGTGACTATGGCCGACCTCTCAACCCCCACAACCACGCGCACGTGACCGGCGGCTCGTCTTCAGGCTCCGGCGCAGCCGTGGCCGCTGGCGAGGTGGACATCTCGTTCGGCGGCGACCAGGGCGGCTCCATCCGCATCCCGGCAGCGTTCTGCGGTATCGTCGGCCACAAGCCCACGTTCGGGCTCGTGTCGCATTTCGGGATCGGGTTCGGCTCAGACCAGAGCATCGACTACACGGGTCCGATGACCCGGACCGTCGAGGATGCGGCGGCGGCGCTCCAGGCCACCGCTGGGTATGACCCCTACGATCCCCGCCCGACGCGCGACGTCCCCACCAGCATGGACGTGCTTGGCCGGCTCGCCGATGGGGTGTCCGGGCTGCGTATCGGTGTGCTCCAGGAGGGCTTCGACGAGGCCGAGGTCGCCGTGCGTGACCTGGTCATGGCGGCGGTCGACGTGCTCGCCAAAGCGGGTGCCGACGTCTCCGAGGTGTCTATCCCCGAACACCGCTCCATCCGCATGGCCCAGGCCGCGCTCTCGGGCGAGGGCGCCCTGGCCCTGTTCAACACCGGGTTCTTTGGTGCCTTTACCAGAACCTACTACCCGGCCTCCCTTATCGCCGCCATCAATAAAATGTGGGCCTCCCATGCCGACGTGCTGGCGCCACGCACCAAGCTGTCGCTCATCGCCGCCGAGCTGAGCCGTCGCACCTACCACGGCCGTGTATACGCCAAGGCCCAGAATGTGCGGCCCACCTACATCAAAGCCTACGACACGGCACTTGCTAGCGTCGACGTGCTCGTGATGCCCACCTGCATCATGACGGCGCCCAAGAACCATACGCCGGGCAGCTACCTCGAGGCCGTCGAGGACAACCTCACACTGCGGAGCAGCTCCCGCAACACCCAGCCCTTCAACTACACTGGCCACCCGGCGCTCGCCCTACCCGTAGGCAAATCGTCGGCCGGTCTCCCGGTCAGCATGCAGCTCGTCGGGCGCTTCTTCGACGACCCGCTCCTGATGAGGGTCGCATACGCCTACCAGCACTCGACCGACTGGGACGCCATCATCCGCGTCCAGACCTGAGCTGGTGCGGACCGGGGGTGCAAGGCCCCCTCGTGCCGCAACGGCGACCACCGCCAACGTTAACGGCGTTGGCGGATGGTCCGCAGCACCGGGCTCCCTGCTACGCATACATAATGATGCTCCGTCCATGGATACGCCCGCCGGACAGATCCGCGACGGCATCGTTGATCTGATCGAGGGTATACCGCTGGGTCACCAGCGCATCCAGGTCGAGTTGGCCCCGTTTATACCACCGGACAAAGGTGGGGAAATCGCGGTCCGGGCGACACAGACTCCCGCGTGTCCCGGTGTAGGTGCGCTGGGTAATGCGGAGTTCCTCGACATCAAGGCGCCCCAGTTCCTGGACTGCCCCCACCAGACACGCGGTACCGCCTTTTTTGAGGCCAATGGCTCCCGGCCGCGTAGCATACAAGATTTGCTCCTGGGTTCGTGCCGCCCCAATGGCGTCAATGGCATAGTCCACCCCGCCATCCGTGAGCGCCTGGATGGCCTGGACAGGGTCACCGTTGGCTGCATTGACCCCATGTGTCGCCCCAAAACGCTGCGCAAAAGCCAGCTTGTCGTCGCTCAGGTCCACCGCGATGATCGGATACGCTCCCACAATATGGGCGGCGGCGATGGCACACAGCCCGACACCACCGGCACCGAACACCGCCACCGATTCGTTCACCCGTACGCCCAGGGTATTAAGAATCACCCCGGCGCCAGTGAGCACCGCACAGCCGATAATCGATGTGACATCCGTCGCCACCTCCTGGTCCAGAGGCACCACCAGCCGTTCTGAGAGCAGGGTGTATTCGGTCCACGTGGCGGGACCTGCAGGTACGGCTTGGCCATTCCACTGCACGTGTACCGGTGCCCGTGGCGGGGCGCCCTCCACCGCCCCGCGATCCACCCAGGTGGTCATGACGTGGTCGCCTTCCTGCACGTGGGTGACCTGGTGGCCCGTGGCGACGACCACACCGGTTGCCTCATGCCCCAGCAGGGAGGGATAGACGGCCGGTGTGCCGCGGTGCGCGGTCTGGGGTGTGCGATGGATCTGGTGCAATTGGGAGTGACAGATCCCGCTCGCAAAAAGTTTGATCAGTACTTGATCCGGTTGCGGATCCGGGAAGGTGACCTGATCGATAACCAATGGCGCGTTCGGTGCAACGAGGACGGCGGCTTTGGAGCGCGTCGGCATGGTTTTCCCCCTCTGGAGCGACACGTGGCTACTGCCATCGCAGTGACTCGATTCCTGGAGTATTCCGGCAAGAGCAGCGCACGTTGTCCCTCGCGGTATGAGAGCTATCGTCATCTGGAGACCAGCACGTTACCATACATTGTCAGCGACTGCGTGGAAATGTACCAAAGCGGGCAAGGTGAAAATGTGGCGTTTTTCTGGCATCAAATTTGCTGTGGCGCTCGCCTAGGAGATTCACAACCCCTTGTCATCGCACGAGATACGAAGAAAACGGACAAGAAGGCAAATTTTCTCTCTGAATGCCAAGAAGAAAATGGCCCATTTTCAAACTGCCGGTCTTGATACAGTTTTAGGTCGCCGCTGACAACGAGTCCGGCAGTGACTTCGCGATGAGCTCTAGGTGATCCGCAATCAGGCCTATCCCGAGCATGTTGGTCGGGAATTGGTAGATCATCGCCACCTCTTTCGGCTTGGGCTGGTTGGGTAATCTCTTGTAGAGTTCATTGCTGAGCAAGATCGCGTCCGCCCAATACTGTTCTTTGTAAGAGCGCATGGCTGCATCGTGGACGGCATCGGATTCTTTGAGCCATTGGTCTCTCATCGCCTTTCTTTCCTCCATGTTGAGCTTGGGCTTGTCTTTCTTATCATATTCGGCTCTCAGTTCCCGATCTTTTGTGTTGTAAGAGTTCACGAGTTCTCTGATGCTTTTCACTACCAACAAAGCTTTCTGTTTTAGTTCCTTGTTTGATGTGTTCGAATATATAGTTTTGTCGGGCGCAGGTGCGGAATCGCAGGCACCTCCAGCGAGAAAAACGATGAGCAACAGG
>Ga0081540_1003748_pt1 | contig 11912 bp, 10 predicted proteins | sample TabmetS2T1R1_FD_71024 | JGI IMG/M metagenome (GOLD analysis project Ga0081540, IMG submission 71024) | Tabebuia heterophylla rhizosphere microbial communities from the University of Puerto Rico - S2T1R1 | ecosystem: Host-associated > Plants > Roots > Rhizosphere ...
GGGGTCGGTCGCCCCTCGCCAGGATCGACCGTCCATGGTCGCTCCTTCCGCTACTCCGCGTTCGAAGCCACTGCTCCGCGGGCTGATTCACGAGCTCTCCTCCGGCCTCGCGGTCGGGGCGGGGGTGCTGCTGGTCGCCGCGGCCCCTGGTCCTGCGGCCAAGCTTGCCTGCGGCCTCTATGCGGCGAGCCTCGCGGGACTGCTCGGGATCAGCGCGCTGTACCATCGCCCGACCTGGCCTGAGCCCGTGCGGGCCTGGCTTCGCCGCGTGGACCACTCGGCCATCTTCGTCCTTATCGCCGGGACGTACACGCCACTTGCCCTGACGCTGCCCGAGCCGCTCGCTCGCCGGATGCTGACCGTGGCGTGGGTCGGCGCGGCGATCGGAGTCGTGCGCGCGCTCCTCTTCCCCCGAGCTCGGCGCTGGGTGGTGGCGTTGCTCGCGCTGTCGCTCGGATGGGCATCGGCCGCCTACCTTCCGGCAGTGGACGCGATCGCCGGGCGGCCGGTCACGGCGCTCCTCGCCCTGGGCGGTGGGTTGTACTCGCTCGGGGGGGTCGCCTACGCACTCCGGCGTCCGGACCCCTGGCCCCGAGTGTTCGGGTACCACGAGGTGTTCCACTCGCTGGTGGTCATCGCCGCGGCCTGCCACTTCGCGGCGATCGCGAGAGCCCTCCCCGCGGTCCTCGCCTGAGGCGACTGCTCTCGCCGAGCCGCGCCCCGGTGCCCCCGAGCCACGACGTCCAACCGAGGCACTGGAATAGCTGGGGAACTAGGATTCGAACCTAGATAGACAGATCCAGAGTCTGCCGTCCTGCCGTTAGACGATTCCCCAAGACCACTGCGACGACGACTCCTACTTCTTCGGCGTCGACTTCTTCTTCGGCGCCTTCGCCGGGACGCCCTCCGGCGGAACCACGTACACCCTCACCTCATCGTTGGCCTCGTAGACGTTGAGGCCCGCCCATCCCTTGCCGGACGGGTTGGCGATGTGGATCGCCTTCACGCCCGGCTGATTGACGATCGACCGGCGGGGATAGGTCGCCGTCGGATAGACCGTCTTGAAGTACTTCACCGTGTTCTCCCAGTCCTGCGGAGACCGGTACCGCCGCTCGCCCACCTTGGAGGACTTGTCCGGCAGCTGCACGCCGTCCATGACCTCCGCCCTCGCTACCCCGGCCATCAGTAACACTGCCATGGCAAGCTGCAATGCCGGGCGCGGCTTATAGAAACCGAGTCCTGGAGTGTCAAGGCGACGCATGGGACCCCGACTCTAGCGCAGCGCCGCGTCGATCCGGGCCAGCGCTTCGTCCTTCCCGAGCAGCTCCAGCGTCTCGCCGATCGGCGGGCTGACGGTCGAGCCGGTGACGGCGACCCGGATCGGCTGGGCCACCTTGCCCATCCCGACCCCGGCCGACTCCGACAGCGACTTGAGCACCGGGTCGATCTCCGCCGCCTCCCAGGGCGTGACCGGAGCCAGCGCCTCCCGACCCTTCCGGAGCAGCGCCTTGCCCGCGTCGTCCAGGTGCTTCGCCACGGCCTTGGGGTCCATCTCCGGGCGGACGAAGAACGGCCGCGCCAGCTCCGCCATCTCCACCAGCGTCTTGCTCCGCTCGCGGAGCGCGACCACCACCCGGGGCAGCCGCGGGTCCCCGGCGACGTTCGCTCCGCGCTCGGCGAGGAACGGCACCAGGCGCCCGGCCACGTCGGCCTCGGGCAGCGTCTTCAAGTAGTGCTGGTTGAGCCAGAGGAGCTTCTCCGGGTTCCACACGCCCGAGGTGCTCCCGACGTGATCGAAGCCGAACCATTCAATCATCTGCTCGCGGGAGATGATCTCGTCGTTCCCGTGGCTCCACCCCAGCCGGACGATGAAGTTCAGCAGCGCCTCGGGAAGGATGCCGTTGCGCTTGTGGAGCATCACGTCCGCCTCGGGGTGGCGGCGCTTGCTCAGCTTCTCCCGGTCCGGACCGAGGATGAGCGGCAGGTGCGCGAAGGCCGGCGTGGCCCACCCCAGCGCCCGGTAGACCAGGAGCTGCGGGAAGGTGGAGTTGATGTGCTCCTGGCCGCGCACGACCAGGGTGATCTCCATCCCGTGGTCGTCCACCACCGCGCCGAAGTTGTAGAGCGGGATGCCGTCCGCCCGGAGCATCACGAAATCGTCCAGGTCGCTGGTCTGCTTGGAGATCTTCCCGATGACCCGGTCCTCGAAGGTCAGCGTCTCGTCTGCGTCCGGCATCCGGAAGCGCACCACCGCCGTCCTTCCCGGCACGGGCTCGGTCCGGTTCCGGCAGGTGCCCTCGTACTTGTAGGGCCGCTTCTGCCGCTCGAAGACCTGGCGCCGCTCCTCCAGCTCCTCCTTGGTGCAGTAGCAGAGGTAGGCGTTCTTCTCGGCGACGAGCCGGTCCGCGGCCGCGCGATAGCTCGGGAGCCGCTCGGTCTGGAAGTAGGGCGCGTAGGGGCCATCCACCTCGGGGCCCTCGTCCCACTCGAGCCCCAGCCAGCGCAGCCCGTCGAGGATGGCCTGGACGGACTCGGCGGTGGACCGCTCCCGGTCCGTGTCCTCGATCCGCAGCACGAAGCGCCCGTGGTTCCGGCGGGCGTCGAGCCAGTTGAAGAGCGCGGTGCGGGCGCCGCCGATGTGCAGGTAGCCGGTGGGCGAAGGAGCGAACCGGACGCGGGGAGGGGTGGCCATGACGGAACTGGCGGGATTAACAAGGGCGCCCCGGGAGGGTCAACGCGGCCCGCGGCGACCCGTGCTACGCGTGAGGGGGAGTGAGAGCGCTCTCCGTCCTCGTCGCCGCCGCGGCCCTCCTCACCGGCGCGACCGTGCCCGCCGTGCGCAGCCGGACCGAGCGCAACGCCCCCGACGGCGGACACTGCCTCGGCTGGCCCGCGGGCATCGTGCAGTTCCGGGAGAACGCCGACGGCGTCCCGGGTGCCGGAGACCCAGGATTCGGGGCCATGGAGCGTTCCCTCGCCACCTGGGCGACAGCGATGAACGCTTGCGGCAATCTCTCCCTGAGCATGGGTACGAGGACCGCCACCCGGGTCACCGGGTTCGATGATCGGAAGGGCGCGGCCAACGAGAACCTGCTGCTCTTCCGTACCCGACTCTGTATCGACTTCGTCTCGCCCTCGGACGCCTGCTACACCGAGGGCACGTGCGCCAACACCTACGACTGCTGGGACTACAGCGCGGGGACGCTGGCCATCACCACCACGACCTTCAACGCCCGGACTGGCCGTCTGTACGACGCGGATCTGGAGATGAACGCCAGCGTCCATCTCTTCACCACCGTGGATGAACCTCCGTGCACGGCGCTCGGCGAGCCTGAGTGTGTGTCGACCGACGTGCAGAACACCGTCACCCACGAGCTGGGCCACGCGCTGGGCCTCGACCACTCGCCGGACCCGCGCTCGACGATGTTCGCCGGCGCCGAGCTGGGTGAGACCTCCAAGCGGGTGCTCGATGACGGGAGCAGGGAGTTCGTCTGCACCGCCTACCCGGCGGGCGGGCCCACGCGCGACTGCGACGGCTCCCCGCTCGACGTCAGCGACGCCGCCCCCTCGTGCAGCGCGGCGCCGGGTGGGCCACTGGCCGTGCTGAGCCTCATGCTTCTCGGCCTGCACCGGCGGAGAGGGCCCTGATGGCCGCCGTCGCCTTCTTCGACTTCGACGAGACGCTCATCGTCGGCAACTCCGGCCAGCTGTGGATCCGCCGCGAGCTGCGGGAGGGGAACATCACCCATCGCCAGTTCCTCCGCGCGGCGGTGTGGATGCTCCGCTACAAGATGGGGTGGGCGTCGATGGACGACGCGCTCCGGACCGCCATCGGATCGCTGCGGGGCCAGAGCGAGGAGGCGCTCCGGGCGCGCACCCGCGCCTTTTACGAGAGCGAGGTCCGGACGCTCTACCGGGCCGGCGCACGACCCGCGCTGGAGCGGCACCGCGCGCGGGGCGACGCCGTGGTCCTCCTGACCGCCTCCTCGCTCTACCTCTCCGAGCTGGTGGTGGCGGAGCTCGGGCTCGACGACGTGCTCTGCAACCGCTTCGAGGTGGACGAGACGGGGACGCACACCGGCCGCCCGGTGGGGAGCCTCTGCTTCGGCGCGGGAAAGCTCGAGTACGCCGAGGCCTACGCCCGGCAGCGCGGAACCTCGCTCTCCGATTGCTGGTTCTACACCGACAGCTACTCGGATCTTCCCGTCCTGGAGCGGATGGGCCACCCGGTGGTGGTGAGTCCCGACCCCCGGCTGCGGCGAGAGGCCGAGCGCCGAGGCTGGCCGGTCGAGTGGTGGGGGACGGCGCTCTCCGGGACGGACGCGGAAGCGTCCCTGTTCGCCCGCTCGCAGCAAGGGAGCTGACCCGGGCCGGGGGTGGGCGCTTCGCACACCGAAGCCCTGCTAGGCTCGACGGCTCCTTCCATGTCGCTCTTCCTCGCCTCCGTTCTCGCCGGCGCGCTGACCGCGTCGCCTGCGTCCGTCGATCCCCGCCTGTCCATCCTCGATGCAATGAAGGAGGAGCTCGAGCGCAACCGCACCAAGCTCAAGCTCGGCGAGAATCCGCCTCCGTACTTCATCAGCTACTCGGTGAAGGACCTCACCCAGTCCTACGTGGCTGCGCGGTACGGTGCGCTGTTCGACGACTCGACCAATCGCGACCGCAGGGTGTTTGCCGACGTGCGGGTGGGTAACCACGAGCTCGACAACTCGGTGAACGAGGAGTTCGACTTCAACTTCTCGCTCAAGGGCACGAGCTACACCACGCGGAAGGAGGCGCCGCTCGACGATGACCTCACCGCGCTGCGGACCGCGCTCTGGCTCATCACCGACGAGAAGTACAAGACCGGGCTCTTCAACCTCCTCAAGAAGAAGGGCGAGGCAGTCTACGTCGTGGACGATCCGAAGAAGCCGCCCTCGTTCAGCCGCGAGCAGCCCAGCACCTTCATCGGCAACGTGGCGAACTACACCTTCGATCGAGCCCGGTGGGTGGCCCTGGTGCGGAAGGTGTCTGCCCGGTTCAACGAGGCGGGGAAGATCTTCGACACCGACGTGCGGGTCACCGCCGACAAGGAGGTCCGCTACTTCGTCAACACCGAGGGGTCGCGCATCATCACCGAGCAGACCTTCTACGGGGTGCACATCTACGCGGTGACCCGGGCCGACGACGGGCAGCTCCTCGACGACTCCCGCGACTACTACGGCTTCCGTGAGGCAGAGCTGCCCACTGACGAGCGGCTGATGAAGGACGCCGAGTCTCTCATCCAGGAACTGCTCGCGCTGCGTGCCGCGCCGGCGATCGATCCCTACACCGGTCCGGCCATTCTCGAGGCTGAGGCCGCGGGCGTGCTGTTCCACGAGGCGGTGGGCCACCGGCTCGAGGGCGACCGGATGGACAACGACGCCGAGGGGAAGACCTACAAGGGCCAGATCGGGCGCGCGGTGCTGCCACCGTTCATCACAATCGTGGACGACCCGACGATCGGCAGCCTCGGCGGAAAGTCGCTCAACGGGTACTACCGGTACGACGACGAGGGGATCCCCGCGCAGCGAGTGCCGCTGGTGGAAGCAGGGGTGCTGAAGAACTTCCTGGTCTCGCGGCACCCGGTGGACGGCTTCCTCCGCAGCAACGGGCACGGGCGCGCCCAGCTGAACCGGCGACCGGTGGCGCGGATGGCGAACCTCATCGCGAGCTCCACGAAACAGGTGAGCGACGCCGAGCTGAAGCAGATGCTGATCGCCGAGGCGAAGCGGCAGGGGAAGCCCTACGGGCTCATCATCCGCGACATCCAGGGCGGGAACACCAACACCTCCAGCTTCGGGTACCAGGCGTTCAAGGGCATCCCGCGACTGGTGTTCCGGGTGGACGCGCGGGACGGGAAGGAGACGCTGGTCCGTGGTGTGGAGGTGGTGGGCACGCCGCTGTCGGCGGTGAGCAAGATCGTCGCCACGGGCAAGACGCAGGGCGTGTTCAACGGTTTCTGCGGCGCCGAGAGCGGGAACGTGCCAGTGTCCACCGTCGCCCCGGCCACGCTTCTGCGGGAGATCGAGCTGCAGCGAGTGATCGAGGGGCGCGACCGCCCGCCGCTGCTCCCCAGCCCAGCCAGCGAGCCTCCGCAGCGGGCCGAGATGCGCTGAGCAGGGCCGTGCCGGTGCGAGCCGCCGCGGTCGCGCTGTGCACGCTGCTGGTCGCCGCGCATCGGGCTCCCGAGCCGGAGCGGGTGGTCGCCGCCCGTGCCCGGGCCGGTCCTCGCCTCACGCGCTCGCTCGAGGCAGCTGGCGTGCCCCGTCCGCGTGCCCTCCTGCTGCGAGTCTTCAAGGAGGAACGGGTGCTCGAGGTCTGGGCGGCGGCGACGGCGGGGGGACCGTTCGTCCACGTCGGCGACCATGCGGTCTGCGCATCGTCAGGAGGGCCGGGCCCAAAGGCGCGCATGGGCGACGGCCAGGTGCCGGAAGGGCTCTACCGGGTGACCACGCTGAACCCGTGGAGCCGGTATTACCTGTCGCTGCGGCTGGACTACCCGAACGCGGCGGACCAGGCACGGAACCCCGGCGTGTCGCCGCGCGAGCTGGGCGGGGAGATCTTCGTTCACGGGAACTGCGTGACGATCGGGTGCATCCCCATCGGCGACGAGGCGATCGAGGAGGTTTACCTGGCGGCACTCGACGTCCGGGCACTCGGCGGGGAGGTCGCGGTCCTCGTGCTCCCGGCGAGGCCCGAGGGTCCTGGCTGGGCTGTGCTCGCCAGGGATGCCCCATCCGGAAGCACGCGACTGTGGAGCTCGCTGGAGGCGATCTCCCGGCGGCTCGATGCGAACCACCGGATGCCCAGGGTCAGGGCTGGGTCGGACGGGACCTATCTCGTCGAGTGAGGTGTCGAGTCGTCGATCGACGGCGATCGAAGGTGTCTGGCACCTTCGACGGACGCCCGGAGTAGGGCAGCCGAGCGTCCGCTGCTCAGCGCGACGCGTCGTCATGTCCAGATTGATTGACACGTCGAGGTCGCCCTAGCGTGCGCCCGCTCGATTTCGGAGGGGAGCACATGAGGACGAAAGTCATCGCGCTGGGTCTGCTGGGTCTCGTCGGATGTGGAGTGGGCACCGACGTGGAGAGCAGTTCGAGCGAGCTGAAGAGCAACCCGCCCGTCGTGCGGTGCGGAGTGAAGGATCCGAGCTCGTCGGTCCAGGCGGCCATCGAGCAGGACATCGCGGCGACGCAGGCGAAGGGCGGCGTGGGCGCGCCGAAGCTCGGGACGATCACCGTTCTCGTTTACGTGCACGTCATCACCTCGTCGACCGGCGCGGGCGACGTGAGCTCGCGCGTGCCGCGACAGATCGCCGTGCTCAACAAGGCCTACAGCGTTGCCGGCGTGCGGTTCGAGCTCGTGGACACCGACGTGACGGTGAACGACGCCTGGTACAACGTCGGCGTCGGGTCCAAGGAAGAGAAAGCGATGAAGAGCGCGCTCCGCAGGGGTGGGGCGAATGCACTCAACCTCTACACTGCCAACCTCGGGGGCGGGCTCCTCGGCTGGTCAACTTTCCCCAAGTCGTACAAGTCGCAGCCTGCGGACGACGGGGTCGTCGTGCTCGATGAGAGCCTGCCGGGGGGCAATGCAGCCTTCGCCAACGCGACCGAGCCCGATGGGGTGCTGAGCTACAACATTGGCGACACTGGAACGCACGAGATCGGCCACTGGATGGGCCTGTACCACACGTTCCAGAATGGCTGTTCGGCGAGCAATGATCTCGTGGACGACACCCCGGCAGAGGCCGCGCCGCAGTTCTTCTGCATCGAGCGCGACAGCTGCGCGACGCGCCCGGGGCTCGACCCGATCCACAACTTCATGGATTACGTGGACGACGAGTGCATGGAGGAGTTCACCGGTGGGCAGGAGAGCCGGATGCGGGATCAGTGGGCGACATACCGCGGCTGAGCTGAGCAGGGCCGGTCCGCTCGCCGGGAGAGCCGTCGAGCCGTCGGTGAGCTCCGGACGGGCTCGCGCGTTTTGGGGTGGGGGGTGGCAGCTTCCGGCCATGGCGAGGCGAGAACGAGTCTCGGTGCAGCGCACTCTCCCCGTGCTCGACCGTCGCGGGAGGCGCATCGGGTCACTCCGGAAGGTCGGGGACGAGCACCTCGAGGTCGGAAGAGTGATGCGACGCCCCCTGCTCGTGCCGCTTTCCTCGGTGCAGACGATCGATGCGGACGGCGTGCATGTGGATGCCAGCGCTCGCGAGCTGCCCGAGGGAACGCTCGATGTCGAGGAGGACTCGCCAGTGACCAGCATCGAGCAGGCGCGCTTGCGCGATCCCGACCGCCGGAGTGAAGGGCCAGCGCCCGGCGAGTGAGTGCCGGGAGCGAGGGCGGACGCGGCGGAGCTCCGCGACTGGAGAGGGACGAGCAGCTCCCGTCCCCCCGGCCAGGGCCCTCTTTTCTCCGGTGTCGCATTTCGCCTCGGTCGTCCTGCTCCCGGCGGCAACTGACCGGTGCACTCCAGATGCCGGCCCGAGGCGGCGCGTCCGCTGCAGTCAGCGGGGCTCCCGGTGTGACCTTGACCGCTACAGTGTGGCGGAGATGCGACGCTCTCAGCCCTTCAGGCGGTGCCGGCGGATGAGCCGGTGCAGGTGCACGCGATCGACCTGGGCTGCGGCGGCGGCCTGGGACACGTTGCCCTCGTGGCGCTCGAGCAGTGCCTTCACGTAGGTGCGCTCGAAACTGTCGAGGAGCGTTCGGCGGGCGTCGGAATAGGGGATGCTCGGGTCGACTGGAGTCAGAGACTGGGCGGGCGCGTCCTCGGTCGATGGATGAAGCACCTGCTGGAGCGCGGCGCATCGCTCGAGGTGGTTTCGGAGCTCCCGGACGTTGCCCGGCCAGGGAGCGACCCGGAGACGGGCGAGGAACGCAGGGTCCCGCAGCGCGTTCCGGGTCTCGTCGTCGAGCGAGAGGCGGCGGATGAGGTGCTCCGCGACGAGGGGGATGTCAGAGGAGCGCTCGCGCAGCGGAGGGAGGTGGACGCGGAGGACGGCGAGGCGGAAGTAGAGGTCGGCGCGGAAGCGGCCGGCGTTCACCTCGGCGCGAAGGTCGCGGTTGGTGGCGGCGATGAGCCGGACGTCGACGGGCAGATACGCGTTGGAGCCGACGCGACGGATCTCTCGCGCCTCGAGGACGCGTAGCAGCTTCGGCTGCAGGTCGGCGGGTAGCTCGCCGATCTCGTCGAGGAAGACGGTGCCCCCGTTGGCCTCCTCGAAGACGCCCTGGCGACGCTCGGTTGCACCGGTGAAGGCACCGCGCTCGTGGCCGAAGAGCTCGGAGTCGAGAAGACTCGCCGGAACCGCGGCGCAGTCGACGATGCGGAAGGGCTTGTTCGCGCGAGCGCTGTGGGCGTGAACGGCCTCGGCGGCCTGGCTCTTGCCTGTTCCGGATTCGCCGGTGAGGAGGACGGTGACGTCGCTCGCCGCGGCCTTCTCGAGCAGGGCAAACGCGGCGCGGAGCGGCACGGACGAGCCGACAAGGCTGCCGAAGCTGGTGACCGAGGCCACGGGGAGCTGGTTCTGCTCGGCGAGGGGCTCGAAGGCGAGGCGGGCGCGGCCGAGCTGGACAACGGCGCCCTCGGTGAGCTCGGCCTCGCGGACGCGCGTTCCGTTGACGCGTGTCCCGTTGCGGCTGCCGAGGTCCTTCACCCAGATGCGGGCGTCCGGGCCGACGAAGACCTCGCAGTGAAAGCGGGAAATCGTGCGGTCACGAATCTGGATCTGATTCGAGGGGTGCGAGCCGATCTGCAGGCGATCGGACGCTGAGTCGTAAGATTTTCCGGCCAGGACACCGTCGAGGCCGCGAAGTCGGAACCGGCGAACGGCCGAGGGGAAGTCCTCGGTGTCGCCCATCGAGCCGGTTTCCGGCGTGGGATCTTCCGAGTCGTCCGGGGTCTCCGCGGCCTCCGGGCCAGTCGTGGGTTTCAACGTGCCCCCTGTTTCCGGGGACATACCACAATGCAGGAGTCCGCTCCGGCGGACGCTGACGATGTCACTTGCGAGCGTGCCTGGTGCTTGCAGTGATCCCGGCGCGTTTCCGGCAGGGGGTGACGGTGAACGAGTGGGCCCCGCCCACGGAGTTCGACGGGTACCGCATCGTCCGTCCGCTCGGACGGGGGGGCATGGGGCGGGTCTTTCTTGGCCACGACACGCTGTTGGATCGCGCGGTTGCGATCAAGTTCATCGCGGCGTCGGAGCCGGGACCCGAGTGGCGCGAGAGGTTTCTGACGGAAGGACGCGCCGTTGCGCGGCTCTCTCATCCGAACGTGGTCGCGGTGTACCGCGTCGGAGAAGTCTCAGGCCGGCCGTACCTGATCACGGAGTACGTCGACGGCGAAACGCTGGCGGGCATCGAGAAACCCGTGCCGACCGAGCAGCTCCTCCGGCTGGCGATCGGGCTCACACGAGGGCTGGCCGCGGCCCACGAGCAAGGCGTTCTTCACCGCGACCTCAAGCCGACGAACGCAATGCTCGCGCGGAGCGGCGAGGCGAAGCTCCTGGATTTCGGGGTCGCGAAGCTCTTCGACGAGAGCGGTCAAGCCCCGAGCGGCGTGGTGGACGCAGTCGAGGAGCACTCCGGCGTGGAGATGTCCTGGACGGTGTCCTTCAACTCTCCGGTCAGCCGCGCTCTCGGGACGCCGATGTACATGGCGCCAGAGGTCAGAGCCGGTGCTCCCGCCTCACGACGGAGCGACGTCTTCTCACTGGGAGCAGTGCTGTACGAGCTCTGGACGGGAACTCGGTTCCTCCAGGAGAACGGGACCTTTGCGCCTGGCGCCCGGACGCGCCTGCGCAATCCCGGTGAGCGAGAGGCGAAGCTCGCGGCAGTGATCGACCGTTGTCTCGAGATCGATCCTTTGGTCCGGTTCGCGTCGGGGCGCGAGCTGCTGGACGCGCTCGAGTCGATCGACGCTGCAGTCAAGACTCCGTTCAGACCAACGGGTAACCCCTACCGGGGCCTGAACCCGTTCGAGGCAGAGCACCGGTCGCTCTTCTTCGGTCGGGAGTCGGACATCGAGTCGATGGTCGGTCGGGTGCGCCGCGAGTCTGTGTTGGTCGTCGTCGGGGACTCGGGGGTGGGGAAGTCCTCCCTCTGCCGGGCGGGTCTCATCCCGGCCATTGAAGAGGGGCAGCTCGACGACGGGCGGTCGTGGATCGCTGCGCGTTTGGTGCCCGGGCGGCAGCCACTGACGGCTTTGGCCGAAGCTCTGGCGCCGATCGTCGGCCAGGACGCAGCGAATCTCGAGACCTGGTTCCGTGAGGAGGCTCTTGCGCTGGAACGGGCGTTGAAGCCGTGGCTTCGGTCTCGCCCCCGCGCCGGTCTGGTCGTGTTCGTGGACCAGTCGGAGGAGCTGTTCACGCAGGCCGAGGCCGCAGAGGCCGAGCGCTTCAGCGAGCTACTCCTTTCGCTGGTTCAGTCGGGCAAGGCGACCCGGCTCGTGCTCTGTGTTCGGAGTGACTTCGTTTCCCGTCTCACCACGCTCCGTGGGTTCGCCGGAGTGGTGTCACACGCGCTGTACCTCGTCGGGCCTCTGACGCGTGAGCGCCTGAGGAGCACGATCGTATCTCCGGCACGTCAGGCAGGCGTGAGCTTCGAGTCGGACCTCACCGTGGAGGCACTGGTCAACGAGGCAGACCGTTCCGCTGGAGGGCTCCCTCTCCTTCAGTTCGCACTGACCGAGCTGTGGGAAGCGAGAGACCGGGAGCGCGGCGTCATCACTACCGCGGCCGTCGAATCCATCGGCGGTGTCGGAGGTGCGTTGTCTCGGCACGCTGACCGAGTGCTTCGGCAGCTCCTGCCTGAGGAGCGGACGGAGGCACGGCGCTTGCTGATGAGCCTCGTGACTGCAGAGGGAACGCGAGCCACCAGGACCGTGGACGA
>Ga0081540_1003749_pt1 | contig 11908 bp, 12 predicted proteins | sample TabmetS2T1R1_FD_71024 | JGI IMG/M metagenome (GOLD analysis project Ga0081540, IMG submission 71024) | Tabebuia heterophylla rhizosphere microbial communities from the University of Puerto Rico - S2T1R1 | ecosystem: Host-associated > Plants > Roots > Rhizosphere ...
GAGCCCGACAGAAATTCAGCCCGGCGATCAGGCAAAAAACGGCGACAAAGACCTTTGTGGCAGAAGTCATTTTTCGGGTGTTATTAATGCATGCTAAAATTAACCCGATTGTTACTTGAAACGGCGCTGCATCCCCGATATTGGTGATACTTACGATGATCCGTACAGCTAATTACCGTTGCTTTCCAACGATAAGTCGTTGTTTCAGCCACGATCCGCGTGGTGAATTTCCGTCAGCACATTGAGTATGAAATTTTTATGATAATTGGCATCCAATTGGCATGCCCTATCGCATATATAAACAACACGGAAAATGTACGCAGTAGCAGGTGTAATCAGCCCGGCCGGTGCCAGGCTCGCAAAGAACATGAGTATAAGAGTTGCAATTTTTGACGGCAACGAGAATATAAGGGATAATATAGTTCACTTGATTGAAAAGGACCCGCATATCGAGGTGGTTGGAATTTTTAGCGACGTAGACAGATGCGTAAAGGATGTCTTATCCTGCAAGCCGGATATTGTGCTGATGGATATTGAAATGCCCGGCGATAACGGAATAGCGGCGATAAGAAAACTAAAACAGGAAGTCCCGTCCGTTCAGATATTGATACAAACTTCCTTTGAGGACGACGATCGCATTTACCTGGCGATTATCGCGGGCGCATGCGGCTACCTGCTAAAGAGTCAGCTATGCCGGTCTCTTTTATCGGCGATCAGGGAATTGCAGTCCGGAGGCGCGCCGATGAGCCCTCCGGTTGCCCGAAGGGTTTTGAGCCTCTTGCGCAGACCCCGTTTTCCCGGCTTGCCGGTTGAGGAACACGAACTTACCCCACGCGAAAAACAAGTGCTGGCCTGCATCGTGAGAGGATTGAGTTATAAAATGATCTGCAGTGAATTGAAGATCAGTTATGAAACCGTTCGAACCCATATGAAGAACATATACGGCAAGCTGCACGTGGCATCGCTCACGGAGGTAGTTGCCAAGGCTATATACCAAAACATCGTATAGACAAATCATAAAACAGTAAAAATGAAACCCACACAAAAACCGACGCTTATTCGTTTCCTCATCGCCGCTGCCGTTTTGTTTGCCCTGATCCTTTCGGCCGGTTCGTCGGCAGCGCAAACCTCCGGCATCAGAAATGTAGTCCTTGTGCATGGCGCTTTCGCCGATGGATCGGGCTGGAAAGGCGTATTCGATATTCTGACGAAAAAAGGATACCATGTCAGCATCGTACAAAATCCGCTCACCTCTCTGGAGGACGATGTGGCGGCGACCAATCGGGTGCTGGACAAACAGGAAGGGCCCGTTATCCTGGTTGGACATTCCTGGGGCGGCGTCGTTATTACGCAGGCCGGTATTCATCCAAAAGTAGCAGCACTCGTATACGTGGCGGCTTATCAGCCAGACAAGGGGGAAACGACGCTGCAATGGGCTGTTTCAATGCCTCCTGCCCCCGAGAACGGAATTTTGCCGCCGGATGAGAAAGGGTTTGTCTATTTTACAAAAGAAAAATTCCATGCCGGGTTCTGTGCCGATCTGAGCGAGGAGCTCGCTGATTTTATGTATGCCTCCCAGGGCGCAACCGCGGTAAAATGTTTTGTAACGCCGCTTGCCGACGCCGCATGGCGGGTCAAGCCTGCCTACGGGATCGTTGCCACGGAAGACAAGGCGATCCTGCCTCAGATCGAGCGGAAGATGTACGAACGCTCGAAAACGAAGATAACGGAGGTAAAAGGCAGCCATGTGGTATTCATTTCACATCCTGACGCCGTCGCCGCCGTGATCATAAAGGCATCCGGCGGGGAATAAAGTTTTTTTCGGGAAATTTGCCCCATGCACAAGAAAATACTTATCGTCGAAGATGAATACATCATTGCAGGTGTTTTGAAGAACATACTGAAGTCCGGTCGCTATGAAGTGTGCGGAATAGCCATAAGTGTCAAAGAGGCAATCGACATACTGGACAAGGTTCAGCCGGATTTCGTCCTGCTGGATATCCTCCTGAAAGGCGAATTATCCGGTATTGACCTGGCCTACCGCCTCATTGAAAAGGAGATCCCGTTTATCTATATTTCCGCGAATTCGAGTCAGACCATACTGGAAGAAGCCAAAGTGACCAGGCCATATGGATTCGTGATCAAGCCTTTCCGCGAAAAGGATGTGCTAAGCGCCCTCGATATCGCCATTTACAGGCATGAACATGATCTGGAGAACGGCTTCCGGCAAAATGCCGTTCTTCAGAAGAAAGTAGCCGAGATATTGGTTTCAAAGGCAGGCTGGGAAGAGAAGATCCTGCAAATGGGCAAGGCATTGCAGCTAAGCATCTCCTACGAATTCTTGTCGGTTGAAGTAAGACAGGGGGAAGGCGTCCGTACTTATGAGATCGGATTCTCGAGGACGGGTTTTGACGAATACCAGGTTATAAGAGATGCCGAACTAATGGTGATCTCCCATCGTACGCCGGATCAACTGGAAATGTCAAGGACGGCCGATAAGCCCGATCAGTTGGCTACCTGGTACACCGGGGAGGAATTGCATGCACTGCCAAAGCAGGGTTTTAGAAGGATGCTGGCGGAGGCCTTTGGGTTTAGATCGCACCTTTCTCTTCCAGTCCCCTTATCCGGCGGTAAAACCTGTTATTTTAATTTTTACAGCCGTCAGTCGTACACCTATCACGCGGAACACCTCGTCTTGTGCAATCGTATTTTGCCATTGTTGATCCGCTTTTTGGAAAACCTGCTGCAGCTTGGGAACAGTCCGGTAGTTCCTGCCTCGCCTGTTCAGTCGGCTCCGGCTGCAGCAGGGCCTGCGGAGCCCGACCTTTTCGAAGGCATTATTGGCAAGAGTCAGTTATTACTGAATGTTCTCGACAAGGTCATGCAGGTAGCCGCTGCCGACTCTACCGTTCTGATCCTGGGCGAGAGTGGCACCGGCAAAGAGAGAATAGCCGAACGCATCTGTGCACTGTCCCCGCGAAGAGATAAGCCGTTCATAAAGATCAATTGTGCAGCCTTGCCCTTAACGCTCATCGATTCCGCATTGTTCGGTCATGAGAAGGGCGCTTTCACCGGTGCCCTTGACAGGAGAACGGGAAAATTCGAACAGGCGCACACCGGGACGATCTTTTTGGATGAAATAGGAGAATTGCCGCTCGAAGTGCAATCCAAACTGCTCCGCGTGCTCCAGGAAAAGGAGATTGATAGGATTGGCGGCAATACGCCGGTCAAAGTGGATGTAAGGGTCATTGCGGCAACGAACCGCAACCTGGAAAAAGAAGTGGCCGAAGGCCGTTTCCGGCTGGATCTGTACTACCGGATCAATGTGTTCCCTATCACCCTCCCTCCCTTGCGCGACCGCTCCGAAGATATCGAGGTTCTTTCTGCCTATTTTTTGAAGGTATTTAGCGAAAGGACCGGAAAAAAAGTAACCGGCATCTCCCCACAGGTTTTGAAAAGCATGAAAACGTATCCCTGGCCCGGCAATATCCGGGAATTGGAAAACCTGATCGAACGCAATATCCTGCTCGCGGGGCAGGGTATGATCACCTCCATGGATCTCCCGGAATATCCTCCGCAATATGGCGAAGTTCATGCGCCGCGATCCGCCAGTCCCACCCTGTTGGACAACGAACGGGACTATATCTTATCCGTGCTAAAACAATGCAACGGCAAGATATGGGGCCCCGGAGGCGCCGCAAGCGTATTGAATATTCCGCCAACTACCCTCAATTCAAAATTGAAGAAGCTGGGTATTCACCGAAAATCCTGGAAATAGTTTCATCGGTACTCCCCATTTTTGGTGATTGTTCGGGCGTCGCCGGTCACCGAACTTTGTGCGTATCTAAAATGGAAATAATGGCAACAGCAAAGGACAGAATATTAGGCGCCCGCGAAACCCTTTTTTATGTTCTGGACCAGTATCGGCCCAAACATTTTGCGGTGATGGCCGGGATAGAGGGACCAACGGATCGAAAAGGATGGGAGGATGCCTTGCAACAGCTGCAACACCGGCATCCGCTATTAACTCGGTTTATTTCAAAAGACGAACATGCAACCCTGTTGTTCAGGCATTCGCCGGGTAACGGCATCCCGGTAAGATGGATCGAACAGCACGATCCGGTCGACTGGAATTCCGAGATCGAAAAGGAGCTTAAACAAGGCTTCGATATCACAAAAGCCCCACTGGCCCGGGTAGTTTTGGACCATACACCCGAACGCTCCACCCTGCTTTTTTTGATCCATCATTCTATAGCCGATGGACTTTCCGTTGTCCATATGATCAATCATTTGTTGATGGCGCTTTCGGGAAGTCATTTGGAGCGACTTCGCCTGATGCCCTCCGCCGATGATTTTCTTGGGTTGGTCAAAGCGACGGATACCATCGACCCCATCATTCAAAAGGTCCGGTACAGGACGTACGACTCCTCCTTAAGAGTGGCGACCCTTCGGTTTTCAACCGGGTTGACCGGCAGGCTCATCCAGCGTGCAAAAATCGAGAACACTTCGGTCCATGGCGCTCTGTCCGCCGCAGTAGTGATGGCTGCCAGATCCCTGCCCTTGTCATCCAATCCGGATACGATCAACATCCTGTCGCCGGTCTCGACCAGGGCCGCTCAACGGGCAGACGACGATTGCGGCTTATTTATATTGTCGAAAGCAGTTGCTTTCGCGTTGAATGACGAGACCGGGTTTTGGGAGATCGCGCGCCAGGCAAAAGCCGCGCTGGCAGAGACAGGATCGCTCGGTTTTTTTGCTGATTCAACGATTGGTCTGAGGAAAATGATGCAGGGTCACCGGGATATCATGCCAATCCTGCAGAGCAATCTGAAATTCGATCTGATGTTGTCCAATCTTGGTTCCTATCCATACAATACAACTTACGGATCCCTGCGACTGACAGATCTGACAGGCCCCTTTATCGTCTCGGGGTTCGACCGGGAGCAAACAATTGGCGCATCCACCGTCAACGGGAGACTGTGCCTGGCCCATACCGGAAATCCCGCAATCGTTCACTTACTGAAAACCATCCGGGAAGTCATCGAAAAGGTTTGCGAACATGTGCCCCAAATGTCTACAGCCCTTTCACAATAGCATTCTTCAACTCCCCCGGCCCCTTCCCAAACCTGGCCTTAAAAGCCCGGCTGAAATGCGACGCACTCTCGAATCCGCTTTCAAACGCGGCCTCGCTCACCGTCTTACCCCGGTTGCTCAGCAAATGCAGCGCGTGATTCAGCCTTTTCTCCAGCAACCACTTCCCCGGCGTACTCCCGAAGATCTTTTCAAAATCCCGCTTAAAGGCCGACAGGCTCCTGCTGCACAACTCCGCATACACCTCCAGTTTCAGGTTGTAACAAAAATTATCCTCCATCACGCGTTTCAGCAGCACCGACTGCGGCGCATGCATCAAACTGCAGAAATAGGCGAGCAGATCCCTGTTGTCCGAATTGTCCGCAACATTTAGCACCAGTTCCTTGAACTTGACCTCCAGCAGCGACGGATCAGGCTCCCTCGTTTCGGTAAAATAAGAGAACATCGAGAGGAAAAACCCCTTCAGCGTCTCGCTTGAGTCCAGCAACATCACCGGTTCAAAATGACGCTCATTGCTGGCCAGGGGCCGGGTCCTCGCCTGAAGCGTCTCACAGATGAATTCATCGGGAATAAAGAACAGCATCACGCAAAACCCCGTCTCCGCCATTTGCTCGATGATGAAACCGCCCTTTCGCACAAACACACAGCTGTCCTTCCCGATCTCATACACCCCCCTCGCCGTATGCCAGGTCTTCCTGCCGTCGATCACATAAAAAAGATAGTTGTACTGTGTCCAAAGGTCCGCAAACTGCGTCTTCATCAAACGAGCCTCCATCGGACAGGTGAAGGCCGTGATCAGCGAATTGCTGCATTGGAATTGCCGGTAATACTGCGGATTCCGCAGTACGCGCTCGAGAAAATTATCCATTCACCTTAAAATTAGGGAATTTCCGGCGATAGCTCAGGGCTGATCCGTAAAGTCAATTAATTGAACCCTTGGATCAACAACAAGGCCCCGGCAATTGCGATCATTGCATCCTGATTGTTCATCAATAAAACAGAAGAAGTATGAATCCCAACAAAGCATTATGGGAGAAAGGCGATTTCACGAAGATCGCCGAAACGATGCGCCAAAGCGGAACCGACTTTGTCGCTCAACTGGGTATTACAAAAGGCCTCAGGGTACTCGACCTGGGTTGCGGTGACGGCACCACCGCCATCCCCGAAGCAAAACTCGGGGCCGAGGTCCTGGGCGTCGACATCGCGCGCAACCTTGTTGAGGCCGGGAATAAAAGGGTAAAAGCGGAAGGTCTCACCAATATCAGCTTCCGGGAAGGCGACGCCACTGATCTGCACGACCTGCAGGATGAGAGCTTCGACCTCTCGGTCAGCGTCTTCGGCGCCATGTTCGCACCAAAACCGTTCGATGTGGCAAAGGAAATGGTCCGCGTCACCCGTCCCGGCGGCAGGGTCGTCATGGGTAACTGGATACCGGGCGACCCAACCCTGGTGGCCCAGATCTTAAAGATCAGCTCCGCCTATACGCCTCCCCCGCCCGAAGGATTCGTCAGCCCGATGCTTTGGGGCGTCGAGAACAACGTGATCGAACGCTTCACCGCCGCGGGCGTTGCAAAGGAAGACATCTCCTTCTCGCGCGAAACGTTCGTCTTCCGCACAGCCGTTTCCCCGGCTGAGCTCGTCCATCTGTTCAGGCTCTACTACGGCCCCACGATGAACGCCTTCGAGGCAGCCGAAAAGAATGGAAAGGCCGCCGATCTCCAGCGGGAACTGGAAGCCCTCTTCGCCAGCCAGAATAAAAGCGGCGACGGCAACACCTCTTCGATCCCGGCCACCTTCCTTAAAGTGACCGTCCACCGCAACTAGCTCACACACCTCCATACCCGGCGCCGCCCGGCAACCCCGCGGCGGCGCCCCCACATTATCCAAACGTAAAATCAAACACCTCCACCCCGGGGTCAAGAAATTCCACCGCAATCTCTCGGTCCACGATCGGCCCCTGCTGCCGGATAAGCTGGTACATCCGCTGTCCGTTCACTACTCCATTCCCCTGCCCGTCGATATCGGTTCCGTGCGATTCACCGGGCTCCTTCCCGTCGATGGTTATGCGGAAACGCATCTGCCCAATTCTCGGCGCCGGACCCATGATCAGATTGACATCCCGCGCATGAAAACGATAAATGATCCTGCCGTTTGCCACATTCAGCACATTGGCCTCGGGGCCCATCGTCCAGTTCCCCGAAAGTGCCCATTCGTTAAGGCGGAGACGACCCGGACCAGTATAGTTCTGACGGCGGTTCTCCACAGCGCCCCCTGGTGAAGCAAAATTCGAGGTCCGCTCGTATCCGAGGTAGTTTTCCCCCGATCCCAGATGCCCCCAGTCGGCGGCAACCTCCGGGCCTACAGGCTCCACCTTCGCCGCCATATCGCTCACCCCCTTCATCCCGGCCTCCGCCAGCAACTGCTGGATCACTCGTTCCGATTGCTCATAATTGCCCTCGCCAAACTGGTGATGCCGGATGGCGCCCTTCGCATCGACAAAATAAAGCGCCGGCCAGTATTGATTATCGAACGCGCGCCAAATGGCGTAGTTATTGTCCATCGCCACCGGGAACCCGATATTCATATCCTTTATCGCCCACCGGACATTATCGGTGTTGCGCTCGAATGTGAACTCAGGGGTATGCACGCCGATAACTACCAATCCCTGGTCCTTGTACTTCTCGGCCCACGCACGGACGTAGGGAAGGGTGCGCCGCCAATTGATACAGGTATAAGTCCAGAACTCGACGAGCACCACCTTCCCACGAAGATCCGCCGGTTGCAGAGGTTGTGAATTGAGCCAAAGCGTAGCGCCGCTGAATGAAGGCAGTTCTCCTTGTCGCGGAATTCTTATTGCCATAGGTTTCAGTTGTTTCGTTGCCCTCTTGTCCCGGGTCGGCTCGGCCAGGCTTCCCAGGACTCCGGCAAGTAGTGCGGGAAAGATCATATACCTGATTTTTTTAATCATAGCTTCTTGGGTTGACTGATCGCAGGGAAGCAATACCAATTTGATACCAGATCACTACCTGGTTGATTCTTAGCGTAGTATACTTCATCACACCACGATAGTTGCGGCCCGTCGCTATTCTTCTGTTGTGAAAAAACGAAATTTCGTCACGGGTTCCATTGAGAGATGCACGCTCCAGAGGCACGAATTCTGCGTCAATGCCGTCATGTTGCTATCAAAAATCTATACCACGCTGTTCCTGATCATCTTCAGCGCTCTTATTTGGAATTGTAAGAAGATCTATTTCCGCCCGCAAGGTTCCAATCCACCCACCGATTCTGCACAGTCGCAGTTAGCCCCCGCAAAGGCGGATACAGGGGTCTGCATTGGGAACTCTATCATTGCCGGACACCCGTGGCGGCGCTCGGGACTCGAACTCGGGAACCTTAATTATCCCGACAGCTTCGGCCAGATCAGCTATCATCTCGCGCAGCTCGCCAATTTCCCATGGTACGATCGGGGAATCGGCAAGCAAACCACAGGGGACATAAGGAAGAGGTTCCTCCGGGACGCCATCGGTCTCACGTCCGATCCTGGCGATGGCAGGGGCGCCCGAACGCTTTCAGGCACCCCCTCCTATGTAGTGGTCGAAGGAGGTGTGAACGATATTGATGGGCACATCGCACTCAGTACCATCGAGGACAACCTGACATGGATGGCCTCCACCTGCAAGCAATACAATGTACATTGCATTGTGCTCAACTGCGTAGGCCAGGGCAATAGCCTGTTCAATGACGATCAGATCAAAATGATCTCCGATCTCAATAAATGGCTTGCCGCCGGCGCGCTGGACAGCACCAACGCCACCGTCGTAGACATCAACTCGCTTTGGAACAGCGGCTCCTACCAGGGGGTCTCTCCTTACGGTAACGACAATGTGCATTATTCATCCCTGGTGAATGAAAAGGACGGGATCCACTTCACCCAGGCGGGCTATGACTCCGTAGCCAACGTCATCTACCGGGTCGCGAAATTGCCGTAACGCCGGTGGGCAAATCAATTGGAATACAACAAGGCCCGGCTCCGCTTCACCACCTGGTCATGGACAAAAGTTATTTTAACAGTGGTGCCGTTATTACTCTCGATAGAAATATCCCCCTCGAGGTTGTCGGTTAGCGCTACGATAAGGTTCATGCCCAGCCCGCCGGTCTTCGAACGCTGAAATTGGGGCGGGATACCGATCCCATTGTCCGAGATGCTCAGCAGATATCGCTGTCCGGTCACGCCGCTCAACGAAACGCCGATCACCCCGCTCCGTCCATCCGGGAAAGCATATTTAATGGAATTGGTGATCACCTCATTCAACACAAGTCCGAGCGGAACGGCCTGACTGACGTCCAGCTGAAGCGGCTCGATCTCGAGCGTGAAGTGAATTCGTTTCCAGGTGTCGAAGCTGTCCGCAAGATAAGAGGTCAGCTCGCTGATGTATCGCGCCATATCGATCGACGAGACATTTTCCGGACCATACAACTTCTGATGGATCAGGGACATCGCATATACCCGGTGCTGACTCTCCCGGATGGCGGTGAGCGCAAACTCATTGTCGGTATGTGCCGACTGCGAATTCAGCAGGCTCACCACGATCTGCAAATTGTTCTTGACGCGATGGTGGATCTCCTTTAGCAGCCATTCTTTCTCCGTAAGCAGATGCCGCAGTTGATCGTTGCTGCGTTCTTCAGCGGCCAGGGCCGCCCTTTTTTGGCGGAATTGCCGGTATATCAAGGCGCCGGCAATGGCAAGTATTGCCACTCCGATGATGGAAATGTTCCGCATAGAATTGGCCTGCCGGACATTCTCCCGCTGCTCCCTGAGTTCGTTTTCCTTTTTTTGCGATTCGAATTCCACTTGCAGCCGGGCAAGCGCGTTATTCTTCTCCGCGGTGAAGACCTCCTGCCTGATCTTGTTCAACTTATTGGAATGGATCGCCGCCGACCGGAAATCACCTCTCATGGTGTCGAGGATAAACCATTGATCATAGTTTCGGGTCATAGCCACCTGGTCATGCAGTGAATCGATCAGTTTCTCATTTTTGACAAGATATTCCTCCGCCGGTCCGAATTGCCGGGTCTGCGTGAAAAAGCGGATCGCATTCTCATAGCAATTGCTCAGGATCAGCTTATTCAACTTTCGCCCTGTAGTCAGCGCCAGCATCTTCTGGTTATAGATCCCGGCTTGCTTATAGTCTTTCATATCCATGTAGATCTTGAACCAGGCCTTGTCCGAAGGGTAGCTGCCCATCTCGTATTTGTCCTCCGCCACCCGATAGTCGTTGGTAATGGCGGTAAAAAAACGCTTCGCTTCTTCCGGCCGGCCGAGCTTAAGATCGCATTCGACGATATTGGACGCAAGCATCCGGACGGTAAGACTGTCCTTTTCGCGTTTGGACACGGCAATGGAGAGTTCGAAATGTTTGAGGGCATTTTCGATATCCTCCAGTTTGAAATAGGTAAACCCAAGCGTGTTCTCTATCTCGCAAACCCGCATGCCGCTGTCCTTTGTCGCATTTGCGCTGGTCAGTGCCTTGAACCCGTACTCCAGGGATTGACGATAGTCGCCACTGAGATAATAGAGCCTGGCAAAAAGACTATAGATGTCCTGCATCCGGGCATAGTGAATTGCCTGGTAGTATTTCAGCGAAATATTGGCCTCCTGTAATGCCTTGTCTATCTTGTTCACCAGGTGATCCAGGTCCGCCATCAGCCGGTAGCAATTGGCCAGCAGTTCGGTGTCCCCGGCTTTATTCAACGGACCGATGGCCGAGTCCAGGTAGGCATAACGGATATGGATCGTCGTGTCGGCAAAATTCCCGGTATACTGCTCCGACATATTGTAATAGGCCTGACCCGCAAGGGCTGGGTCATTGCTGTTCCTTAGTAAGCTCAGGGCCGATCTCGCGGCCGCCATCGCCTCGGCGAACTTCTTCTCTTTCTGCAGCTGCTTCGACCGTTCAAGCAACGCTTTCCCCTCTTGCGCCGCAGACCCCTGCGATCGGACCCCCAGCCACAAAAAACAAAAAACCAATACGAGGAAACCGGTCATTTTCATCATGCATGCACTTTGATCCCGACAAATATAGTAGGTTTCTTTGTATTTGATACACAATACGTTCTCTTCACCGGGACCCGCCTTTGCCACCGCCTTCCCCATTTGCCGAGGCACAGAAATTGATGCTTCTGCAACAAAACGTATTTAAGATGGCAAAGTATTCCCAAAAGGCGCAGGACAAGGTCGAAAAAGCCTTGCACGAAGAGAAAAGAGGCGAGTTGAAAAGCGGCCGCAGCGGCAAAAAAGTAACCAGCCGCAAACAGGCGATCGCCATCGGCCTCTCCGAAGCCCGCAAAGCCGGCGCAAAAGTCCCTAAGAAAAAAACCGCCTCGAAAAGATCCGCATCAAAGAAGCCGGCATCCAAAAAGCCGGCATCCAAAAGATCCTCCTCCCGGCGCTCGCCCGCAAAACGAAGATCCACATCCAGATAGCCAGATCGCCGGTTATCGATCGAAAACCGCCGTTCGTTAGAAATCGCCGACGGCTTGAAACGAAGGAGCGTTCTCCCTTGTCAGGGAACAAAACAACGCTCTTATGAAATATGTAAAAGTTCTGCTCATCGTTGCAACAAGCCTTTGGTCGTTTTCATCCTGCAAAAAAGATCATCAGCCCCAACCCATCGATCCTGGCCCATTGAAGGTCATTATGTTCACCCCGCTTGCCGCGGCAAAAGACTCGGTCGTCACTATTACCGGAAAAAACTTCAGCACAACCCTTGCCGGCAATATCGTCACCATCAATGACAAACCCGCCGTCGTCCTGTCG
>Ga0081540_1003750_pt1 | contig 11906 bp, 10 predicted proteins | sample TabmetS2T1R1_FD_71024 | JGI IMG/M metagenome (GOLD analysis project Ga0081540, IMG submission 71024) | Tabebuia heterophylla rhizosphere microbial communities from the University of Puerto Rico - S2T1R1 | ecosystem: Host-associated > Plants > Roots > Rhizosphere ...
TCACCGCGACCTTGAACAGGCCCAGCACGTAGTGGAACACGACGTCGTCCACCGGGCGGCCGCTCCGGGCAGCGTAGCGCTGGACGATCTCCTCCCGCGTCAGATTGCCGGGCAAGGCCGTCGGGCCGAACGCCGCGGGACCGACCATCTCTGTCTCTCCGGGCTCGAACCAGTAGGCGAGGGTCATGCCCAGGTCGGAGATCGGATCCCCGAGCGTGGCCATCTCCCAGTCCAGCACGGCGCGCACCCGGGTGAGCTCGGACGGGTCGAGCACCACGTTGTCGTACTTGAAGTCGTTGTGGATGATCGCCCCCGGCCGGTCGGGCGGAAGGCGCTCCGCGAGCCAGCCCGCGAGGCGCTCCATGTCCGGAACGTCGTCGGTGCGGGCGCGCCCGTAGCGCTCGGTCCAGCCGGCGACCTGGCGCTGCACGTAGCCCTGCGGCTTCCCGAAGTCCGCCAGGCCCGCGGCACCTGGGTCCACCGCGTGCAGCTCGACCAGGGTGTCCACCACCGTCTCCGAGACCGCGCGCATCCCGGCCGGGTCGAGCTCCACGCCGGCCGGCAGCTTCGTCCCCCGGAGGATCAGCCCCTGCACCCGCTCCATCACGTAGAGCTGCGCGCCGAACGGAGACTCCTCCTCGGAGACGAAGAAGAGCGTCCGGGGAACCTTCGGCCAGACCGTCCGGAGCCGGGTGAGCACCGTGTACTCGCGGCGCATGTCGTGCCCGGCCTTGATCTGCTTCGCGCCCTTCGGCGGCCGGCGAAGCACCAGCTCCTTCTCCCCGACCCGGAGGAGATACGTCAGGTTCGAATGGCCCTTCGGGAACTGCTCCACCGCCACGGGTCCGGTGAGCTCGGGGGCGTGCCGGTCGAGCATCCGGCGAAGCCCGTCGGCGTCCAGCTCCTCGCCGGCGCGCACCGCGCGGGTGGGGTCGAGGGTGGACACCGGCTCAGGACCCGCCGCGCCGGTCGGAGAGCCCGCGCGCCTGGAGGATGTGGCGGGCGACCGCAGCCTGGTGCACCTCGTCCGGGCCGTCGTAGATGCGCGCGCCGCGCTCGTGCCGGAACCACCAGGCGAGTGGCGTGTCGTCGGTGATGCCCAGCGCCCCGTGGGCCTGGATCGCCCGGTCGAGCACCCGGAAGAGGGTGTTGGCCACCAGGAACTTGATCATCGAGATGTCGTCGCGCGCGGTGAACGCGCCGTCCTGGTCGATCCGCCAGGCGGCGTGCAGCACGAGGAGCCGCGCCGAGTCGATCTCCGCCCGGCTCTCGGCGATCCACTGCTGGATGGTGCCCTTGAGGCCCAGAGGGCGCCCCGGGGAGAGCTCGCGAGACACGGCCCGGTCGCAGAGCAGGTCGAAGGCCCGCTGGCAGATGCCGATCCACCGCATGCAGTGGTGGATGCGCCCCGGGCCGAGCCGCGCCTGGGCGATGACGAATCCCGCGCCGCTCTCTCCGAGCAGGTTGGCCGCGGGGACCCGGACCTTCTCGTAGGTGATCTCCCCGTGCGAGGCCCAGCCGCTGCCCGCCTCGCCCATCACCGGGATGTTCCGCACCAGCCGCACCCCGGGCGTGTCCATGGGCACGATGATCTGGCTCGCCCGGGCGTAGACGCTGGGGTGCTCCGGGTCGGTCACCGCCATCACGATGGCGAACGCGGCGCCGTCGGCCGCGGTGGTGAACCACTTCCGGCCGTCGATCTGCCAGTGGCCACCCTCGAGCCGGGCCTGCGTCCCCATCCACGCAGGGTTGGAGCCCGCCATCGCCGGCTCGGTCATCGAGAAGCAGCTCCGGATCCGGCCGGCGGCCAGCGGCTCGAGCCAGGTCCGCTTCTGCTCGGGCGTCCCGAACTCGTGGAGGATCTCCATGTTCCCCACGTCGGGCGCCTGGCAGTGGAAGCTGTAGTGGCCGAGCGGGGTTCGCCCGAGCTCCTCGCTGATGAAGGCGAACTCCATCAGCGAGAGCCCCATGCCCCCGTGCTCGCTGTGGAAGTGCGGCGCCCACCAGCCTCGCCGCCTCACCTCGGCCCGAACGCGCTCCAGCTCCGGCTCCAGCGCCGACCAGCCCTCTGACATGCGCCGCTCCAGCGGCTGGATGCGCTCGTTGACGAAGGCGCGGATGGCGGGAAGGAGCTCTGCGACGCGGGGAGGGGTGCTGAAGTCCATGGGTCGAGCCCTAGAGGAAGAAGTCCGGGATGAGCTCCGCGCCGGGCACCGTGGCGTACTTCGAGAAGTCGGTCACGCCCTCGGCACGCAGCACGTCCTCGTCCACGCAGAACTGCCCGGTGAACTCGCGGCTCGGCCGGGTGAGGATGGCGTGTGCGGCGTCGGCCATGATCTCCGGGGTGCGGCTGCCCTGGATCGAGTCGTCTCCCCCCAGGAGGTTCTGGACCGCGGCGGTGGCGATGATCGTCTTCGGCCAGAGGGTGTTCACCGCGATCCCCTCCTCGCGGAACTCCTCGGCCATGGCCAGCGCGCAGAAGGTCATCCCGAACTTCGCCAGCGAGTAGGCGACGTGGGGCGCGAACCACCGCGAGTCGGTGCTGGGCGGCGGCGAGTTGTTGAGGATGTGGGGGTTCTTCGATTTCATCAGATGCGGGATGCAGGCCTGCGAGCAGAGGAACGTGCCCCGCGCGTTGATGCCGTGCATGAGGTCCCACTTCTTCATCGGGGTCACCAGCGTGCCCGAGAGGTGAATGGCGCTGGCGTTGTTCACCAGGATGTCGATGCCACCGAACGTCTTCACCGTCTTCTCCACCGCCGCGTGGACCTGATCCTCGAAGCGGATGTCCACGACGCAGGGGAGCGCCTTGCCTCCGGCCTTCTCGATCTCCTCGGCGGCCGTGTAGAGGGTGCCGGGCAGCTTCGGATGGGGATCGGTGGTCTTGGCGGCGATGGCCACGTTGGCACCGTCGCGCGCGGCGCGGAGGGCGATGGCCAGTCCGATGCCACGGCTTCCGCCGGTGATGAAGAGCGTCTTTCCCGCGAGGGTGCGCATGTCGGCGCCGGACCCTATCACCGCGCTCCCGCCGCGCGCTGGCCGAGCAAGGTCGCTGGCGCGCCCTTTGCGCGCTTCCTCGAGGCGTCCCCCTGATACGGGGGGCCGACGTACCGGGCGCGAGGGCGCAGCAGCTCGCCCGAGCTCCTCTGCTCGGCGGCGTGGGCGATCCATCCGGCGCTGCGGCCGAGGCAGAAGAGCACCTGGCCGCTCCAGGGAGGCAGCCGCAGCGCGTGGGCGACGGCCAGCAGCCCGACGTCGAGAGTGGGGGCGCCGAGCCCGAGTCGCTCGGCCTCGGCGACCAGCGCCCTGAGCGTGGCCAGCTGCGGGGTGGCGCGCCCCTCGGTGTAGGCGAGCTCGAGCAGGGCGGTCCCCCGGGGGTCACCCGCCGGGTAGAGCCGGTGGCCGAAGCCAGGGAGCGTCTCGCCGCGGCGGACGCGAGCGAGCAGGGTGCTCCGCGCGCGGGCCGGCCGCTCGGCCTCCGCGACCAGCGCCTGCACCCGCATGCTCTCGGCCCCGTGACGGGGCCCGCTGAAGGTGGCGAGGGCGGCCAGGACACAGGCCTCGAGATCCGCGCCGGTCGAGGCCGCCACCCGTGCAGCGAAGGACGATGCGTTCAGCTCGTGGTCCGCGCAGAGCACCAGCGTCGCATCGAGCATCCGCGTGTCGCGACCGCGAGCGCCCAGCGCCCGCCGGACGCCCGAGGCGACGTCGGGCGCCGCCAGAGCCTGGGCCGCCGACGGTCCACACGCTGCGGCCACCAGGCCGATCAAGGTCCAGACCAGCTCCTCGGGCGCCGGCTCCGGGGAGGGGAGCCCGCCGGCAACGGCGCCGTTGCCCCGGATCCGGCGCGCGCCTCTCGCCTCGCGTGCGCGGTGCCGGGCGAGCCGGACCGCGGAGAGCCCGGCGAGCAGCGCGTCGATCGGGTTCGCCGTCCCGCGCGGGATACCGGCAGGGAGGCTCCGGGAATGCCGCCAGCTGGCGAGCGGGGGAAGCGTTCCGGTCCAGAGCAGCTCGGCGACGGCCTCGAAGCGAGCGGTCCTTGCCAGCTCCACCGCCGGGTGGCCTCGATAGCAGGGCCCCTCGGGGCGGATCTCGGTCACCGCGGAGCTGAGGACCGGCTCCCCCCAGCGCAGCGCCCCGGCAGCGACTGCCTCGTGCCCGAGGCGCGCGTCGGCACGGTGGCGAAGCCGCTCGATGTCGTCCCGGAGGTAGCGTTTCTCGCGGTGCCGTCCGGAGGGGAACGAGCGCACCCACCGCCGGCTGGCGTAAGAGTAGAGCGTGGCCACCTTCACGCCGAGGATGCGGGCGGCCTCGTTCGCATCCACCAGGACTTCATGTGGATTGTCGAATCCAGATGGATCCATGTGAAACCCACGCTAGGACAGATACGACCGGAGGTGCACGCGTGACGAGCTCGGTGGCATCGGGACTGGAAGGAGTGGTGGTCGCGGACACCGCGCTCAGCGAGGTGGATGGCGAGCGCGGGCGGCTGGTGATCGCCGGCCACGACGTGGAAGCCATCGCTGGCCAGCGCTCGTTCGAGGAGCTGTGCGCCGAGCTCTGGTCCGCCATCCCCGGCGCCACCCCGGCCGCCGAGCTCCGCCGCGCGCTGGGACAGGGGCGGGTGTGGGCCTTCGATCGGATCGACGGCCTGGGGCGCGCCCTGACCGCCCGCGACGGGATGGACGCTCTCCGTGGAGGACTGGCCCAGCTTCCGGCCGAGGGAAGCGCGTGGGAGCTAGCGACGCGCCTCACGGCGGCGACCGCGGTGTTCACGGCGGCCTGGTGGCGCATCCGCGAGGGGCTGGCCCCGCTGCGGCCCGACCCCGAGGCCGGACACGCCGAGGATCTCGTCTCGATGCTCCGGGGCAAGGCGACCACCCACCGGGCGACGGGGCTCGAGACCTATCTGGTGACCGTCAGCGACCACGGAATGAACGCCTCGACCTTCACCGCACGGGTCATCGCCTCCACCGGCTCCGATGCGGTCTCTGCGGTGGTCGGTGCCATCGGGGCGTTGAAGGGACCACTCCACGGCGGCGCGCCCGGGCCGGTGCTGGACATGCTCGACGGGATCGGCAGTCCGGATGCGGCGGCCGGATGGCTGGAGCGCGAGCTGCTCGCGGGCCGGCGCATCATGGGCATGGGCCACCGCATCTACCGGACGCGCGATCCACGGGCCGCCGTCCTGGAGCGCGCGGTGGAGCGGCTGGAGAAGGATGGGCACCGCACGCCCCGGCTCGAGCTGGCGCGGGCAGTGGAGCGCGCGGCGGAGGACGTGCTCCGGCGGCGGTACCCGGACCGTCCGCTCCGGGCCAACGTGGAGTTCTACACCGCGGTGCTGCTCGACGCGCTCGGCCTCCCCCGCGAGGCCTTCAGCCCGCTTTTCGCCTGCGGCCGCGTGGTGGGCTGGATCGCGCACATCGACGAGCAGCGGCGGACCGGCCGGCTCATCCGTCCCGAGTCACGCTACGTCGGCCCGCGACCGGAGACCGCCTAGCGCGACGCCGGCGGCCTGTGGGCGGCGACGAAGGCCCGGCACTCGGTGCCGCACTCCGGGAACTTCGAGAGGAGGTCTGTCTCCGCCCGGCACTGCTCCTCCAGGCCCGGGGCGGCGCAGACCGCCTCGGCCTTGCTCCGGGTGAGCTGGAACAGCCTGGCCCGCTCCGAGGGCGCCATCCGCCCCAGGATCCGCGCGTCGGAGTTGAGGCTCCATCCCCAGACGAACAGGGCGATCAGCACCGCGAGGATCAGGACGATCCCCGCCGGCCAGCCGAGCGTCGTCTTCACCGGGGCGTCGTCCAGCGACGCGGCTCGCAGCAGCTTTGCAGCCATCTTCCTCGACCGGAACTGCGAGCATCGGGCGTGCCATCTGCCGCCGCCCGCGAAGCCGCCGGTTCCCGAGGGAGCTCGATGCCGTTTGCATGAAGGCGCCGCCGAGACTCGTGCGACCTGCAATGAGACTCGGGGTGCCTGATGCAGCCCGCTGGCGCGACGCGCGGTGAAGCACCCGCCGTGGCCCGGACTCAGCGCCCGACGGTCCGGTGCCCGTCCGGTCCGCCGCGCTCGATCCGGGGCAGGCGAGGTCGGCCCACGCCGGCGCGCCGTTCGGCGAGCGCCTTCTCGAAGCGGTCGTCCTCCGTGTCGAGGAGCGCGACCACCTCACCGGGGTCCGTCGCCGCGAGGAGCGCGCGCACCGTGTCCTCGGAGCGAAGCAGGCTGGCGAGTCGGGCCAGGACGCCGAGATGGTGGCCGCCGGCATCCAGGGGCGAGACCACACTGACCACAACGCGCACCGGCACTCCGTCCGAGGCCCCGAAGTCGATGCCGTGCGCGCTGGTCCCGATCGCCAGGCGGATCTGCTGCACGTCCGGGCTGCGGCAGTGGGGGATCGCGACCCCGTGTCCGACCGCGGTCGTGGAGATCCGCTCTCGCTCCGCGAGGAGCTCGCTGGCACGGTCCGCTGTCTCCGTTCCCTGACCGAAGGTGAGCCCGGCCATCTCCCGGAGCACCGAGTCCCGATCGGTCGAGGCCAGCCGGAGGCTGACATGCTCCTCGGACAGGAGGTCGGAGAGCCGATGTCCCAGGGGTTCGGTCTCCGTCGGCTCGGCAGGAGGGGTGTAGGTGAGCTGGTAGAGGTCTGTCCGCCGGTCGTTCCAGTTCAACACCGAGCCCGACTGCCGCTGCCGACGGAGCAGCTCGAGGTCCAGGTCCTCGAAGATGACCATCTCCACGTTCGGCGTGGCTTCGGCGGCGATGGCGTCGCGGACGAACGGGATGTCCGAGGGGGTGAACATCCCCGACTGCGCGTACTGCAGCCCGAGGGCGCTGACCCCGGGGAGCGAGCCCACCAGGCCGGCGGTGACCACGTAGATCTGGTTCTCGATGCAGCGTGCCTGGGCGCAGTAGCGCACGCGGAGGTGCGCATGCCGCTCGTCGGTGCAGAAGGGGACGAAGATCAGCTGTGCTCCGTCCTCCACGGCGAGGCGGGAGAGCTCGGGGAACTCGATGTCGTAGCAGACCTGGATCGAGATCTTCCCCCGGTCGGTGTCGAACACCTCCAGCCGGTTGCCCGGGGTGACGCCCCAGTCGGAACGCTCGGTGGACGTGACGTGCAGCTTGTACTGCTTGGCGATCGTCCCGTCCCTGCGGAAGAGGTAGGCGACGTTGTAGAGCCGTCCGTCCTCGACCGTGAGGTGCGTGCCGCCGACGACGTTGATGTCGTGCTTCACCGCGAGGCCGGTGCAGAGGTCGAGGAAGCGCGGAGTGAACTCGTCCAGGGCCCGCATCGCCAGCGCCGGGTCGGACGTCCGGACGAGCGAGAGGAGCTCTGCGGTGAAGATCTCCGGGAAAAGGATGAAGTCGCAGCGGTAGTCGGAGGCCACCGACACGAAGTGCTCCACCCGCTCCGCGAACTCGTCGAAGGAGGAGAGCCGCCGGAGCTGGTACTGCACGGCGCACACCCGGACCGGCGCCGCCGGAACGAACCGCGTGTTCCGCGCAGGGACGTAGTCCAGGTTCGTCCACTCGAGGAAGGCGGCGAAGCCGCCGCTCTGCACGTCGGCGGTGTACGCAGGGATGATCCGCTTGACCACGAAGCCGTTCGACAGCTGCGCGCTCAGCACCGGGTCGCTGATCTCACGGGCCACCACCTTCTCCACGTACTCCCGCGGCGTCATCGCGCCGGCGTGCTTCCGATAGCCGGGAATGCGCCCCCCGACCACGATCCGCATCAGGTTTCGCTCCCGGGCGAGCCTCTTCCGTGCGTCGTAGAGACGGCGGGCGAGCCCCCGGCCGCGGTACTCGGGGTCGACCATCATCTCGATTCCGTAGAGCGTCGTCCCGGTGGGCTTGTGGTTGCGGATGAAGCCTCCGTCCGCGATCTCGTCCCAGCTGCTCCAGTTCTTGTACAGCTCGAAGTCGAGGATCAGGCTGCTCGCGCACGCCACCAGCAGCCCCTGGTACTCGACGCAGAGCTGGCCCTCCGGGAAGCGGGTGACCTGGCTGGTGAACTGCTCCCGGGTGGTGCCTTCCATTCCCGGGAAGCAGCTCTCTTCCAGCTTCCGGAACGCGTCCCAGTCCTCCAGCCGCAGGTGACGGACGCGGATCTGGCGCTCGAAGGCGCCGAGGTTCAGCTTCGCCATCGCGCGCCGTCCTAGATCTTCACCAGGATCGCCGCGGTGACCCGGTCCTCGGCATGGCGGAGGTCAGGCGCCCAGCCGTCCACGACCGAGCCCGGAGAACCGGTGTTTCCTCCCGGCGGGGTCACACCGCCCTGTCCGGCGAAGTAGGGGATGTTGGCGTGCCGGTGGACGTACTCGACCCGGAAGGTGAAGAACTGGATCGGCATCCAGTCGAAGGTCACCGAGGTGTCCCAGGCCTTGAAGTCGGAACCGGGCGAGGTGTTGAAGTAGGGCGTCCCGCTGAACGCGGTCGCGCCGTTGATGGGCGGAAGGAGGACCAGGTACCTCCCGGGGTTGATGATGCCGCCGAGGCCGAGGGTGAGACCGAACAGGTCGTGGTCGAACCACAGTCGGTTGTAGACCATGCCTCCGATGAAGTACTGGGCCGGACTGTCGCCGCCGGTGCAGCTCACGCCACCGCCGAACTCGCAGCCGGCGTCGAAGGTGACGGTGAAGGCGGCCTTGCTGATGAAGTTCTGCGGGGTGTCCAGGTACTTCACCTGCACGCTGTCGTCGGTGTGGATGCGGATCCGGTCCTTGTTCCCCAGCGTGTCGGTGCCGACGTACTGGTTGAAGACGAACGAGAGATTTCCGGTCGGACGCCAGGCGATCTGCAGCCCGATTCCCGGAGCGCTGGCGAAGCGGCCGTAGGATTGCCAGCCGTTCACGATCCACGGCTCGATCTTCAGCTTGTCGCTGACGAAGATCTGGATCCGCACGCCGTTGAAGAACCACGGCGTGTTCGAGGACACGAAGGACGGTTGATACGCCCAGTTGTCGAACTGGTAGTAGCTGAAGAGGCCCACGTACGAGAGGAAGATGCCGGCATCGACGTTGATGCCGTAGAGCGCATCGAAGTGGTAGCCGCCGTAGGCCTCGGAGATGTAGCGGAACGCGTTGTCCAGGTTCCACTGCCCCCGACCCGTGCTGGCGTCGTTCCGTGGAGTGGTCTGCGAGTACATCCCGAACTGGGTCATCAGGCGCCCGCGGACGTTCTTCCAGTGCAGGTCGCCGCCGACGCCGAGCTGCGTGAGCTGCACCTCGCCCGAGCGAAACACCTCGCTCGACCCGGAGATGGTGTTGTCCGCCGGATGGGCGAAGCTGTAGTGGAAGCTGGTGTCCACCCGGAACTCGAAAGTGAACGCCGGCGTGTCGAGCGGTGAGGTCGTCGTCCGCGGGTTGCCGGTCAGCCAGGTGAAGTCGGCGAAGGCGAACGGGTCCGGCTTCTTTTCAGGCTCGGGCGCGGGTTCCTGATCCGCGGCGAACGCCGAGGTCCCGGCAACGAGGAGCAGGGCGCAGACGAGTCGGCGAGCCGGCCCTGGCCGGTGAAGGGAGAGCGAAGGTACGTGCATGCCGGTCGCGTGTGCACGCCACGTGCCCGGGATTCACCAGCCGTGGAGGACGATCCATGCTGCGATGAGTCGGACCGAGTGTTCGTCACGCTCCCACGGCGCCAGTCGTTCCAGCAGCGCAGGCGCGCGAAACTCCGGGCCGAACGCGGGTGCCTGACGCAGCAGGCGCCGACAGACCGGACACTCGCGCGCGAGACGCAGCTCGATGCGCGCCATGTGCTGCGCGTCAGCGAGATCCTGCGTTCCGAGGATCTCCATCGCCTGTGACAGTGACACCGAGGGCTGTGACACCGCTTTCCGCACCGCGTTCACTCCGGCCGGAGGCTCGAGGCATCAACCGTGCCGGGCGTGACCGGCGAATGACAGGCGTCCCGGGGCGGGACCAGCGCACTCGCCGTGCAGGCTGCAACCTCGACCGTTCGCAGCATTGCGACCTGCAGGGCCGGCCGGACCGTCGCCCTGGGCATCGGGGGGGAGGGTGCGTCGGCATGGCGCGTGCTCTGTGCCGGCGGCGGAGGAGCACCTCGAAATGCTCGACATCGTCTTCATCCTCGCCGCGGTCGCCTTCTTCGGCGTGGCCTGGGCCTACGTCCTCGGCTGTGACCGCCTGCTGGAAGGCCGGCAGCCGTGAACGTCGAGGACCTTCTCGGCGCCTTCGTGGCGCTGCTGCTCACCCTCTATCTCGTCTACGCGCTCGTTCGCGCGGAGCGCTTCTGAGGAACCCTGCATGACTGCCGCCGCGTGGGGCCAGCTGGCCCTGTTCTCCGCGCTCGTCCTGCTCACCACGAAGCCCCTCGGCGTCTACATGGCCCGGGTCTTCGAGGGCGAGCGCCGACCGCTTCCCCGGATCCTCGGCCCCGTCGAGCGATTCCTCTTCCGCCTCTCGGGCGTGGACCCGTCCCTCGAGCAGACCTGGGTCGGCTACACCGGCTCGGTGCTCGCCTTCAGCCTCTTCAGCCTGCTGGTGACCTACGTCATCCTCCGGCTGCAGCACCTGCTCCCCTTCAATCCGCAGAAGCTCGCCGCGGTGGATCCGGCGCTGGCCTTCAACACCTCGGCCAGCTTCACCACCAACACCAACTGGCAGGCGTACGGCGGCGAGTCGACGATGAGCTACCTGTCGCAGATGGCGGGGCTCGCCTGGCACAACTTCATCTCCGCCGCCGCCGGCATCGGCATCGCCATCGCGCTCGCCCGCGGACTCACCCGTCGTCAGGCGCCCGACGCGCCAAGGACCCTCGGCAATTTCTGGGCGGACCTCATCCGGGCGACGGTCTACGTCCTCCTGCCGCTGAGCCTGCTCTTCGCCCTCCTCCTCGTGAGCCAGGGGGTGATCCAGAACCTGTCCGCCTACCGCGAGGTGACGACGCTGGAGGGCGCGAAGCAGGTGGTAGCGCTCGGGCCGGTGGCCTCGCAGGAGGCGATCAAGGAGCTGGGCACCAACGGCGGGGGCTTCTTCAACGCCAACAGCGCCCACCCCTTCGAGAACCCGAGCCCCTTCACCAACCTCGTGGAGCTGTGGCTCATCTTCGCCATCCCCGCCGGCCTCACCTACACCTATGGACGGATGGCCCGCGACGCCCGCCAGGGCTGGGCGATCCTCGCGGCGATGGCTGTGCTCTTCCTCGGCGGGACGCTGGTCGCGCACTGGGCGGAGTCCCGGCCGAACCAGGCGCTGGCCTCTCTCTCCGTCGACCACGGCGCGGGGAACATGGAAGGGAAGGAGGTCCGGTTCGGGACCGCCGCCTCGGCGCTGTTCGCCACGGTGACCACCGACGCCTCCTGCGGCGCCGTCAACTCGATGCACGACAGCTTCAACCCGCTCGGGGGCCTGGTCCCGCTGGTGAACATCCAGCTCGGCGAGGTGATCTTCGGCGGGGTCGGCGCGGGCCTGTACGGGATGCTGATCTTCGTCGTCCTCTCGGTCTTCATCGCCGGGCTGATGGTGGGACGGACCCCGGAGTACCTCGGAAAGAAGGTCGAGAGCCGGGAGATGAAGCTGGCGATGCTCTACATCCTCATCTTCCCGCTGATCATCCTCGGCTTCACCGCCTGGGCCTCGGTGACCCAGTGGGGGACCTCGTCGCTGAACAACCCCGGCCCGCATGGGTTGAGCGAGATGCTCTACGCCTTCAGCAGCGGCACCGGGAACAACGGCTCCGCCTTCGCCGGTCTGAACGCCAACACGACGTGGTGGAACACCCTGCTGGGCATCGCGATGCTCGGCGGGCGCTTCCTGATGATCATCCCCGCGCTGGGCATCGCCGGGTCGATGGTGGGCAAGAAGGTCGTCCCGGCCGGTCCAGGGACGTTCCCCACCAACGGGCCTCTCTTCACCTTCCTCCTCGTCTCGGTGGTGCTGATCGTCGGA
>Ga0081540_1003751_pt1 | contig 11905 bp, 10 predicted proteins | sample TabmetS2T1R1_FD_71024 | JGI IMG/M metagenome (GOLD analysis project Ga0081540, IMG submission 71024) | Tabebuia heterophylla rhizosphere microbial communities from the University of Puerto Rico - S2T1R1 | ecosystem: Host-associated > Plants > Roots > Rhizosphere ...
GCCGACCGCCTCGTGGGCGTGCAGCGTCCGGTCGATGCACGCGCGCATCAGGGCCGGGTCCCAGGCGCAACCCAGGAAGTCGAAGTTGAAGGCCGCATGCAGTTCGTCCGGCCGCAGGTAGTTGGCGAACCGGTCGACCTCGGGCATCCACACCTCGCCGATCAGCGCGCGATCTCCCGGGTACGAGTCGGAGACCCGTCGCCAGGCGCGGTAGACGTCGTGCACCGCGTCAAGGTCGTGGAAGGGATGCGGATGACCGTCCACGACCGGCGGCAGCGAGCCGTCCTTGACCAGCAGGGCGGCCGAGTCGATCCGGATCCCGTCGACGCCCCGGTCGAACCAGAACCGCAGGATGCTCTCGAACTCGGCGCGCACGTCCGGGTGGTCCCAGTTCAGGTCGGGCTGCTCCGGGGTGAACAGGTGCAGGTACCACATCCCGTCGGGCGTACGGGTCCAGGTGGTGCCGCCGAACTCCCCTCGCCAGTCCGTCGGCATCTCGTCGCCGTTCCGGCCGCGGCCGGGCCGGAACCAGAAGTAGTCGCGTTCCGGCGCGGTGGGCGAGGCAAGCGCCGCCTTGAACCAGGGATGCTCGCTGGAGATGTGGTTCGGGACGATGTCGACGATCATCCGGATGCCGACCGCGTGCGCCTCCTCGATCAGCGCCTCGGCCCCGGCGAGCGTGCCGAACACCGGGTCGATGTCGCGGAAGTCGGCCACGTCGTAGCCGGCGTCGGCCATCGGCGACGGATACCACGGGCTCATCCAGATCGCGTCGATGCCGAGGTCGCGCAGGTGCACCAGATGCGCGCGGATGCCGTCGATGTCCCCGACGCCGTCGCCGTTCGAGTCGGCGAAGCTCCGCGGGTACACCTGATAGATCACCGCGCTCCTCCACCACGGACCACCGTCTGTTGTGGACACAAGCACCTGCCTTCTGTTAAGGGACCTCTGTTGCACGGGTGGGTCGGCCCGGCCGGCCGGGCCCGAATTTCTGCTGATATTTCGAGCAATGTGGGGATGCCGCCGCGGCGCGGCTCCCCTGGAGCGTTGCGGCTATCCCTTGACGCTGCCGGCGGTCAGGCCCGACATGATGTTGCGCTGGAAGATCAGGAAGATCACGACGGTCGGGATCGCGGCGATGACCGAGGCCGCGACCACCACGTTCATCGGTGTCCCGCCGGAGAACGCATAGATGCCGACGCTGAGGGTGCGGGTCTCGGGCGATGGCATCACCAGCTTCGGCCAGAGGAAGTCTTTCCAGACGTACGTGACCGCGAAGATCGAGACGACGCCGAGGATCGGGCGCGACATCGGCAGGATGATCGACCACAGCGTGCGCAGCGGCGACGCGCCGTCCACCATGGCCGCCGCGATCAGGTCTTCCGGGATCGAGTCGAAGAACCGCTTCAGCAGGAAGATGTTGAACGCGTTGGCGACCAGCGGCAGCCAGATCGCCCACGGCGAATCGATCAGGCTGGCGTGCACGAACGGCAGGCTGATCGCGGTCACGTACTGCGGGACGATGACCACCATCGCCGGGATCATCAGGGTCGCCAGCATGAGGCCGAGGACCACGTTGCCGAAGATCGGGCGAAGCTTGCTGAGCGCGTACGCCGCGGCGGTGTCGAACACCAGCTGGAAGAACACCGCGCCGATCGCGTAGTAGAACGTGTTGAACATCAGCTTCGCGAGGTTGAGGTTGCTCCACGCGTCGGCGTAGTTCCGCGTCTCGGGATGCTTCGGGAACAGGGTGGGCGGGGTCTGCGCGATCTCCTGTCCGGACTTGAGGGCGCCGGTGACCATCCAGTAGAGCGGCCCGATGAAGACCAGGGTGAAGATCACAACGGTCAGCGCCAGCAGGGTCCAGTAGACGACCTTGCCGCGCCCCCGCTGGATCTGCGCCTGGGAGATGAGGGTCCGGGTGCCGGAGTCCTGTGCCATCGTTCAGTCCTGTTTCGTCGTCAGCCGCACGTACACGGCGGAGAAGGCGGCCAGCACCAGGAGCATGATCACACCGAGCGCCGCGGCGCCGTTCAGGTCGTTCTGGAAGAAGCCGTGCTGGTAGATGAGGTACGCGACGGAGGTCGCCGAGTCCTGCGTGCCGGCCCCGTTGGCCAGGATCAGGGGCTCGATGAAGACCTGCATGGTCGCGACGATCTGCAGCATGGCCAGCAGCGCCAGGATCAGCCGGGTCTGCGGGATCGTCACGTTCCAGATCCGCCGGAGCAGGCCGGCGCCGTCGAGCTCGGCCGCCTCGTACAGGTCGCCCGGGATGTTCTGCAGGGCGGCCAGGTAGATCAGCACCGCGGCGCCCATGTTCATCCAGGTCGACGCGATCACCATGGCCGGCATCGTCATGGTCGGCGACTGCATCCACTGCGACGTCGGCAGGTGGAAGAACTTGAGGATCGCGTTGAACAGGCCGGCGTCGCTGGGGTCGTACGCGTAGTACTTGAACAGGAACAACGCCGAGGCCGGCGGCAGCATCACCGGCAGGTACACCAGGATGCGCAGGTAGCCCTTGGCGTGCCGGAACTCGTTGAGCAGGATCGCCACCACGAACGGCACCGCGTACCCGAGGACGAGCGCGAGTCCCGTGAAGTAGAAGGTGTTCTTCCAGGCCGTCCAGAAGCTGGGGTCCTGGACGATGCGGACGAAGTTGTCGAAGCCCACCCAGGTGGTCACGCCGCGCCGGGTGTGCTGGAAGCTCATCACGATGCCGCGGATCATCGGGAACCACTGGAACAGGGCGAAGCAGAAGATCGCCCCGATCAGGAACGCGTACCCGGTGAGGTTGTCCCGCAGCCGCCGGCCGCGGCGGGTCCGGGTGCCCCCGGAAAGGTTCACCCCGGCGGGGCCGCGCTGCTTCCGCTTGGTGTCCTGGAAGCTGATCGTCGTCGCCAACGAGAACTCCTGCGTAGGTCGGTGTGCGGGGGCCGCGCGTGGCGGCCCCCGCACTCGTCGGATCAGCTACCGGCGGTCTGGAGCTGGTTGACCTTGGTCGTGGCGGTCTTGAGCAGGTCGTCGATGTTCGCGTTGGGGTTGGTCAGGACTCCGGACATCGCGTTGTCGAGGACCGCGTAGATCGCCTGCGCGTTCTTCGGCTCCCCCTTGATCGGGACCGGGGTGGCCTCGAACAGCGCGAAGTTCTCGGTCGGCAGGTTCTGGTTGGCCTTGCGCTGGTCGAGCTCCTGCTTCTGGGCGTCGCTGCCGTTGGCGAACAGCAGCGGCTGGGGCAGGCCGACGGGCTGGTTCTGCGGCTTGGCCCGGGCGTAGTCGAACTGGCCCTTGCCCGGGGTCAGCTTCTCGAAGGCGATCCACTTCAGGCCGGCCTTGACCTGCTCGGGCGTGAGGTCCTTGCGGAAGAAGTAGCCCTCGCCACCGCCGAGCGTGCCCTTGGCGGCGCCGTCCTGGCCGGGCATCGGGGCCATCGCCCACTCGTCGTACTTGCCCTGGAACTGCTGGACGATCGCGGTGGTGGCGTCGGGCGCGCCGACGAACATGCCCACCTTGCCGGCGGCGGCGTTGGTCAGCAGGTCGGCCCACTGCAGCAGCTGGCGGCTGCCCATGCTGTTGTCGCCGTACCGCATGTCCTTGAGGTTCTGCAGGACCTGCTTGCCCATCGGGTTGTTGAAGCTCGCCGACTTGCCGTCGGTCGACAGCATGTCGCCGCCCTGCGAGTAGAGCTCGGCGGTGAAGTGCCAGCCGCCGGTGTTGCCGGCGCTGTAGTCGGCGTAGCCGGCGACGCCGCCGCCGAGCGCCGAGATCTTCTTGGCCGCGGTACGGACGTCGGCCCAGGTCTTGGGCGGGCTGGCGACGTCGAGGCCGGCCTTCTGGAACAGCGTCTTGTTGTAGAGCAGACCCATCGAGTAGTTCTTGGTCGGGATGGCGTAGATCTTGCCGCTGTCGGTGAAGACCGCCTTGAGCGCCGGGTCGACGCTGTCCCAGGTCGGGATGTTGTCCTTGGTGGCGTACTGGGTGATGTCCATCGCCTGGCCGGAGTCCAGCACCTGCTGGAGGTCGGTCATGTAGCCGTAGAAGACGTCGGTCATGGTGCCGCCGGTGAGGCGGGCCGTGAAGTCCGGCGGGTTGTCGCACTGCTGGCCGACGCTGACGCTCTTGATCGTGACGTCGGGGTTCGCCTTCTCGAACGCCGCGACGTCGGCGTTCCAGTTCGCCAGCAGGTCCTTCTGGGAACCGTCCGGCTGGCAGTCGACGGTGATGACGGTCTTGCCGGAGGCGTCCTTCCCCGAGTCGTCACCGCCCTTCGTGGAACACGCCGCGATGCTGAACCCCAGGCCGGCCGCGAGGGCGAGCGCCGCGGCCCTCCGGTACTGCGGTACGGACATCTGTCCATCCCTTCGGGAACGAAATATCCAGAAACTTCACTGATGTGCGTGGTCGTCACCCGCGCGAGCCCGTGTGACCTGGGTCTCGTCGCCATGTTTCGTGGAGGTGACGATACAAACTGAAACCGTTCGCCGCAAGAAGCAGACTGGATGAAGAAAGAACCCGACGTGCGCCCAGAAACGAGGAAACGACGAAGGGCGGGCCGTCGGCCCGCCCTTCGGTAAGGAGTATTGCCTGGTCAGCCCCGCGAAGGCGCCTGCGGCGCTGCGTTGCAACCGATGCCTGGTCCTACGGACGGCCGGAGAACCCCGGCGCCTGCGGCGCTGCGTTGCAACCGATGCCTGGTCCTACGGACGGCCGGAGAACCCCGGCGCCTGCGGCGCTGGCCCCGTCGATCCGCGCACCACCAGTTCCGGCTCGAACAGCAGCTCGTCGGGGGCGACGCCGCTGCCCTCGATCTGGTTGACCAGGAAGTCGACCGCCGCCTGGCCCATCATCTCGATCGGCTGCCGCACCGTGGTCAGCGGCGGGTCGGTGCAGGTCATCAGCACCGAGTCGTCGAAGCCGACCACCGAGACGTCGGCCGGCACGTCCAGCCCCAGGCGCCGGGCGGCCCGGATCGAACCCAGCGCGAGCACGTCGCTGGCGCAGATCATGCCGGTCACGCCCCGCTCGATCAGTCGGGCCGCGGCGAGCCGGGCGCTCTCCATCGAGAAGTTCGTGCGCTCGACGTACCAGTCGTCGGCCGCGATCTTCTCCAGGCCGGCGAGCTTGCGGCGCGACGGCATGTGGTCCTCCGGTCCCATCACCATGCCGACCCGCTGGTGACCGAGCGACTTGAGATGCCCGTACGCCTGCTCGACGGCGACCGCGTCGTCGGTGGAGATGTGCGGGAAGCCCAGGTCGTCGACGCCGGCGTTGACCATGACGACCGGCATCCGGCGGTCGGTCAGCGCGCGGTAGTGGGTGTGGTCGGCCTCGGCCAACGCGTACGACCCGCCGGCGAAGACCACGCCGGAGACCTGGTGATCGAGCAGCATCTCGATGTAGTCGCGCTCGGGGACGCCGCCGATCGTGCGGGCGGCCAGCAGCGGGGTGAAGCCGCGCTGCGCGAGCGAGGCGGTCACCACCTCGGCGAGCGCCGGGAAGATGGGGTTCTGCAGCTCGGGCAGGACGAGGCCGACCAGCCGGCCGCGCTCGCCGCGCAGCTTGGTGGGCCGCTCGTAGCCCAGCACATCGAGCGCGGTGAGCACGGACGCGCGGGTGGCCTCGGAGACGCCGCTGCGCCCGTTGAGCACCCGGCTGACCGTGGCCTCGCTGACGCCCGCCTTCTTGGCCACCTCGGCCAGACGTTTGGTCACGCCGGAATCCTACGTCAGTTCGTTGCAAAAACAGAACCCAGACTTGCAGGCGACACGGGAAGCACCGGCTGTGCTTGCAGATGCCGTCAAAAGGGCCGTGCCGGTGTTTCCGGAATGTTGCGCCGCGTATCCGGCGGCTTCCGCCCCTCCTGCGCTGAAGCGATTAAGTCGTCGCGCAGCGCGACGACGCCGCTTACGCCACGGTTACATAACGCCCGGTGCGAGAATCGGCGTCATGGCTCGACGAACGAAGACGGTGACGGCCTGCCCGTGCGGACGCGGCCTGCCGTACGAGGAGTGCTGCGCCCCCGCCCACCGCGGCCACCCGCCGGCCACCGCCGAGGCGCTGATGCGCTCGCGGTACAGCGCGTTCGCGCTGGACGACGACGCGTACGTGCTGAGCTCCTGGCATCCCGACACCCGCCCGGCCGCCGTCGCGCCCGACCCGCACCTGCGCTGGGTCGGCCTGGACATCATCGAGTCGGTCGCCGGCGGCATGTTCGACGCGGAGGGCGTGGTCGAGTTCCGCGCGCATTTCCGCGACCGTGGCAAGCCCGGCGACATGGTCGAGCGCAGCCGGTTCGTGCGCCACGACGGTCAGTGGGTCTACTGGGGGCCGATCCTTACCGACGGCTCGCTCGCCAATATCTGATCAGGTGTGCTTCGCTGCAAGGGTGGAAAGCAACAGGCGACCCCTCGAGGACGGCATCGTCCGGGACTTCAAGGTCAATCTCTCGTACGGGAAGTACCTGCACCTGGACGAGATCCTCAACGCGCAGCACCCGGTCAGCGTGCCCGAGCACCACGACGAGCTGCTGTTCATCCTGCAGCACCAGACCTCCGAGCTGTGGCTGAAGCTGGTGCTGCACGAGCTGCGCACGGTGCAGCGGCAGCTGGCGGCCGACGAGCTGCGCCCGGCGCTGAAGGGGCTGGCCCGGGTCAAACACATCCAGCGCACGCTCACCGAGCAGTGGTCGGTGCTGGCCACGCTCACGCCGAGCGAGTACGCGGAGTTCCGCAGCTTCCTCGGCACGTCGTCGGGGTTCCAGTCGTACCAGTACCGCGCGGTCGAGTTCATGCTCGGCAACAAGGACCGGCGGATGCTGTCGATCTTCGAGGACGAGCCGGCGGCGCACGCGCTGCTGGTCGAGGCGCTCGAGGCGCCCAGCGTCTACGACGAGTTCCTGCGCTACCTGGCGCGGCACGGATACGACGTGCCGGCCGACCTGATCCGGCGGGACGTGACGTTGCCGTACACCTTCCACGAGGATCTCGTCCCGGTGTTCGTGCAGATCTACAACGACCCGGAGAAGCACTGGGCCGCCTACGAGACCTGCGAGGAGCTCGTCGACCTGGAGGAGAACTTCCAGCTCTGGCGGTTCCGGCACCTCAAGACCGTGGAGCGGACGATCGGCGTCAAGCGCGGCACCGGCGGCTCCAGCGGCGTGAGCTTCCTCAAGGCCGCCCTCGACCTGACGTTCTTCCCCGAGCTGTACGCGGTCCGCACCGAGATCGGGGTGCCCCGGTGAGCGACGACCTGATCGCCCGTGCCGCCGCGCTGGATGCGGCCGACCCGCTGGCCGGCTACCGCGAGCAGTTCCTGACGCCCGACGATTTCGACGTGGTGTCCTACCTCGACGGCAACTCCCTCGGCCGGCCGCTCAAGGCGACCGCGGAGCTGATGGACACGTTCATCCGGGAGCAATGGGCGGGACGGCTCATCCGCGGGTGGACGGACGAGTGGATGCAGTGGCCGCTGCGGCTGGGCGACCGGCTCGGGAGGGCGGTTCTCGGGGCGGCGGCCGGGCAGACGGTGATCGCCGACTCGACGACCGTGCTGATCTACAAGCTGGCGCGGGCGGCGGTGACGGCGCGGCCCGGGCGCGACCGGATCGTCCTGGACACCGACAACTTCCCCACCGACCGGTACGTGCTCGAGGGGATCGCGGCCGAGCGAGGGCTCGAGCTCGTCTGGATCTCCACCGACCCGGCGGCCGGGATCGATGCGGGGCAGGTCGCCGAGGTCGTCGACGAGCGGACGGCGTTGGTGCTGTTCAGCCACGTGGCCTATCGGTCGGGATGGCTGGCCGACGTTCCGGGGATCACCAGGATCGCGCACGACGCGGGCGCGCTGGCGATGTGGGACCTGTGCCATTCGGCCGGGTCGGTGCCGGTCGAGCTGGACAAATGGGATGTAGACCTGGCCGTCGGCTGCACCTACAAGTACCTGAACGGCGGCCCGGGTGCGCCGGCCTTCGCGTACGCGAAAAGGGATCTGCTCGTCGATTTGCGGCAGCCGATCCAGGGGTGGATGGGGCATCGCGCGTCGTTCGAGATGGGCCCGGGGTATGAGCCGGCCGCCGGCAGCCGGCGACTGATCAGCGGCACCCCGCCGATCCTCGCGATGGTGCCGCTGCACGCGAACCTGGACATGTTCGAAAGTGCCGGGATCGACCGGGTGCGGGAGAAATCGCTGCTGCTCACCGGCTATGCGCTCGATCTCGCCGACGAGCTGCTGGCGCCGTTCGACGTCGAGGTGGCCGGCCCGCGCGACCCGCAGCGGCGCGGCGGGCACGTGACGCTGCGGCGGCCGGGCTTCGAGAAGCTGCTCGACCCGCTGTGGGAGGCCGGGGTGATCCCCGATTACCGGCGGCCGGACGGGCTGCGGATCGGGCCGGCGGCGCTGAGCACCAGCTTCGGCGAGGTGTACGGCGGGCTGGCGGTGCTGCGGTCGTTGCTCGAACAGTGAGCGAGTATCTGCTGGCCGGGTCGCTGTGGTGGGACGGCGAGTTTCGACCCGGCTTCGGCCTGCGCCGCGACGGGTCGGGTCTGGTTCCCCTGTCGGATACGTCCGGAGTGCGGGTCCTGCCGGGCACGCTCCTGCCGGGGCTGGTCGACGCGCACGTCCACTGCGGGCTGGTCGATCTCGCCACGGTCCGGGCCGGGGGCATCGCCGGGGTGTGGGACCTCGGCAGCGTGCCGGCGTCGGTGGCGGCGCTGGCCTCGTCGGGGCGCCGCGAGCTCCCCCGCATCCGGTACGCCGGACCGTTTCTGATCGCTCCCGGCGGCTATCCGAGCGATCGCTCGTGGGCGGCGCCGGGCAGCTGGCGCGAGATCCACTCGCCCGCCGGCGCCGCCGAGGCCGTCGCCGAGATCCACGCCGGCGGCGCCTCGCTGATCAAGGTGACCGCGCACGCCGGCGGCCCCCAAATGGCGCCGAAGACCATGAGCGCGGTGGTCGACGCCGCGCACGACCGCTCTCTGCAGGTCGTCGTCCACGCCGAAGGCCCCGGCACTGTCGCGGCCGCCCACGAAGCCGGCGCGGACCTGCTCGCGCACACCCCGTGGACCGAGCCGCTCGACCCCGGCCTGATCCGCGCCTGCGCCGGGCACATGCGCTGGATCAGCACGCTGGACATCCACGGCTGGGGCACGACCACCCCCGATCGGGTCACGGCCGTCGGCAACCTGCGGCGTTTCCTGGAGTACGGCGGGACCGTGCGGTACGGCACCGACCTCGGCAACGGCCCGCTCGTCCCGGGCATCAACCCCCGTGAGATCCGCGCCCTGCAGGACGCCGGCCTGAGCCCGGCCGACATCCTCAACGCCATGACCGGCGACGACGTCACCTGGATCCCGGGCGGCCTCGACCTCGATCCGGCCCGCTTCGCCGACGTGCTGGCCACGGCCCGGGTGCTCGACGACTCCGTCCGGCCCCGGTAGTCAGGCCTTCCAGATCTCCTGGTTCGCCTCGTACATCTCGCGGAGGATCGCCGGCACGTCGTAGGTGAGCTTCCAGTCCGGGTAGTGCTGCTCGAAGCGGTCGGTGCTGGAGATCCACCACTGGTGGTCGCCGACCCGGTTCTCGTCGACGTAGTCGGTGCGCGCCTCGAGCCCGGTGATCTCCTCGGCGATCGTGAAGGCCTCGATGTGACTGCAGTTCGAGAAGCGGCCGCCGCCCATGTTGTAGACCTCGGCCACCCGCGGCGCCCGGTAGAACGCCTCGAACGCCGAGACCAGGTCGTGCGAGTGGATGGCGTCGCGCACCATCTTTCCCTGGTAGCCGTAAATGTGGTAAACCCGTTGCTCCATCACGCAACGCATCACATACGCCAGGAAGCCGTGCAGCTCGGCGGCCGAGTGGCCGGGCCCGGTCAGCGTGCCGCCGCGGAAGACCGCGGTGGGCAGGTCGAAGTAGCGGCCGTACTCCTGGACCATCACGTCGGCGGCCACCTTGCTGGCGCCGAACACCGAGTGCAGGCTCTGGTCGATCGACATCGTCTCGTCGATGCCGCCGTACCACTGGTGGTCCTCGGGCAACTCGTACCGCGTCTCCTGCTCGATCAGCGGCAGCGAGTTGGGCAGGTCGCCGTAGACCTTGTTGGTCGAGGTGAAGATGAACGGCACGGCGGCGCTGTGCTGCCGGACCGCCTCCAGCATGTTGAGCGTGCCGACCGCGTTGACGTCGAAGTCGGTGAACGGCTCGCGGGCGGCCCAGTCGTGTGACGGCTGCGCGGCGCAGTGGATGACCAGGCCGACGTTCTTGCCGAGCGACGCGAACAGGCGGAGAAGGCTCTCCCGGTCGCGGATGTCGATGTCGTGGTGGGTGTAGCGGTCGCCGACCTCCTTCCGCAGCCGGTCCAGGTTCCACTTGGTGGACCCGTCCTTGCCGAAGAAATAGCCGCGCATGTCGTTGTCGACCCCGACGACGTCCATGCCGAGGCCGGCGAAGTGCCGGACCGACTCGGAGCCGATCAGGCCGGCCGACCCGGTGACGACGACCACACTGCTCATCAAGACCTCCGCGAAAGCTGCTCGGAACGGGCCCGAGGTTACAGGGTGTGGTCACGACGCCGGGCCGCCGGGCGCGATGGGCCGGCCTTGCGGTCAGGAACTGACCGCTTCGGGCCCTAGCCTTCTCGGCATGACGACGCTCAGCCGGCGCGCACTCAACCGGGCCACCCTCGCTCGCCAATACCTGCTGGAACGCTCGCCGACCGGGGCACTCGAGGCGATCGAGCACCTGGGCGGCATGCAGTCCCAGGCGCCGCTCGCGCCGTACGTCGGACTATGGACGCGACTGCGCGACTTCGTACCGGAAGAATTGTCGAAGTTGACCGAGGAGCGCCGGGTCGTGCGGCTGCACCTGATGCGGGCGACCGTGCATCTGGTCAGCGCCCGCGACTGTCTCGGCTGGCACGGCCACTTCCGGCGCCGGCTCGCCACCGCGATCGCGCCTCTGGTGGTCGGGCTGCGGGCCGACCCCGGCGAGGTGGGCGCGGAGGCGGCCCGGCTGCTGACCGAGCAGCCCCGCACCCGCGGCGAGCTCGGCCGGCTCCTGAACGAACGGTGGCCGGGCGACGACCCGGGCGCGCTGGCCTTCACCGCCGCCCGGGAGCTGGCGATCTGCCAGGTGCCGCCGCGCGGCCTGTGGGGTCGCGGCGGGCCGGCCGTGTGGGCGCCGGTCGAGTCCTGGCTGGGCGAGCCGCCGCGCGCCACCCCGATCGACGACGTGGTGCTGCGCGGGCTCGGCGCGTTCGGCCCGGCCACCGTCGCCGACCTGCAGATGTGGTCGGGCCTCACCCGGCTGGCCGAGGTGGTCGAGCGGCTGCCGCTGCGGACGTTCCGGTCCGAAACCGATCAGATCCTGTACGACCTGCCGGACGCGCCCCGCCCGGACGAGGACGTCCCCGCTCCCCCGCGCTTCCTGCCCGAATACGACAACCTGCTGCTCGCCCACAAGGACCGCAGTCGCTTCAACCCGGACCGCCGGACCGTCCCGCTGCCGCCCGGCATCGGGGCCACGACCGGCACCTTCCTGGTCGACGGCCTCTGGCGGGGCACCTGGCAGCTCCGAGATCAAAAACTCATCATCCGGCCGTACGGGAAGGAAAAGCTCGAGCCCCTTCTCGCCGAAGCCGAATCGCTCGTTTCGTTCCTGGCCCCTGGCGCCGACATCGCGGTCGACGTCGAGCCGGCCGCCGACTAGGCCAGCACCTGCCGCGCGGCCATCGGCAGGTCCTCACGAAGCTGTCGGCGCGAGCTGATGCCGAGCTTGGCGAACACGTTGCGCAGGTGCCATTCGACCGTGCGCGGGCTGATGAACAGCCGGGTGCTGATCTCCGGGTTGGACAGGCCCTCGCGGGCGAGCCGGGCGATCTGCAGCTCCTGCGTGGTCAGCTCGACGGCGGGCG
>Ga0081540_1003752_pt1 | contig 11905 bp, 10 predicted proteins | sample TabmetS2T1R1_FD_71024 | JGI IMG/M metagenome (GOLD analysis project Ga0081540, IMG submission 71024) | Tabebuia heterophylla rhizosphere microbial communities from the University of Puerto Rico - S2T1R1 | ecosystem: Host-associated > Plants > Roots > Rhizosphere ...
GCGGGCGGAGACGTCGACCCCGTCCAGGAGGATCGCGCCCTCGTCGAGCTTCTCGAAGCCCGCGATCAGCCGCAGCGTCGTCGTCTTCCCGCAGCCGGACGGGCCGAGCATGGTGAAGAACTCGCCGCCCGGCATCTCCTGGGAGACGCCGTCGACCGCCGTCACCTCGCCGTAGCGCTTGACGATCGACTCCAGCGTGATCTGACCGCTCATTTCAGCGTCCCCACCGCGAACTCGTCGATGCCGGCGCTGCGCCCGCGCGAGAGCCACTTGAACGCCAGCCACGCGAGCACCAGCGCGGCGAGCGAGACCACCAGCATGATCGTCGCCAGCGCGTTGAGCGCCGGCGTCGGCGCGTTGCGCGCCTGCGAGTAGATGCGCATCGGCACCGTCGTGGTGTCGGCCCCCGAGGCCAGGTACTGCGCGACCACGAAGTCGTCGATCGAGAGCGCGAAGCAGACGAGGAACCCGGCCGCGACCGCGGGCGCCAGCAGCGGCAGCAGCACGCGCCGCAGCACCTCCCACGGGGGCGCGCCCAGGTCCGCGGCGGCCTCCTCCACGTCGCGCCCGATCGTCACCAGTCGCCCGCGCACGATCAGCACCACCCAGGACAGACAGAACGTCACGTGCCCGATCACCTGCGCCGGCGTCCCCAGCCCGATGAACCCGAACGCGGTCGTGAAGAGCAGGAACATGCCGACCGCGAACACGAGCTCGGGCGTCACCAGTGGCAGCAGCAGCACGGTGTTGACGCTCGTCGCCAGCGGCCCGCGCCAGCGCTGCAGCCCGAGCGCGAGTGCCGTGCCGAGCGGCGTCGCGATCAGCATCGTCAGCGCCGCGAGCTCGAGGCTCTGCTCGAGCGCGGCCATCAGCGTCGGGTCGTGCAGCACGCTGAGGTTCGGGTCCTGCGTGAACCAGCGCAGCGAGAAGCCCTGCAGCGACGTGCGCGAGCGGCCCGAGTTGAACGCGAAGCGGATCGCCAGCAGCACCGGCAACAGCGACCAGGCGATGTAGAGCCAGGTGACGATCGCGAGGAAGCGCGGCTTGCCCCACGGGTTCGCGAACCACTCGCGCACCGAGACGCGGCGGCGGCTGGCGGCGACCGGGGCCTCGATCGCGGTCACGCCGTCTCCTGGTCGCGCCGCAGGACGCGCAGGTAATAGAGCATGAAGACGAGCAGGAACGCGGCCAGCAGCAGCGTCAGCGACGCGCCGAGCGACTTGTCGGGCCCGCCCTGGACGTAGCCGTTGATCGCGTTGCCGAGCATCGACGTCCGCGGGGAGCCCGACATCAGGTCCGGCGTGTAGTAGTCGCCGAACATCGGCAGCGCGATCAGCACGACGCCGGCCAGCACGCCGGTCTTCGACAGCGGGACGATGACGCGCCAGAACGCCGACACGGGCGGGGCGCCGAGATCGCGCGCGGCCTCGATCAGGCGCTGGTCGATCCGGTCCAGCGACGCGTAGAGCGGCAGGATCAGGTACGGCACGTAGCCGTAGACGAGCGCCATGATCACCGTGACGTGCTGGCCGCCCAGCCAGTTCGTGCCGTCGAGCAGGCCGAGCGACCGCAGCAGCCCGTCGAAGGAGATGAACCCGAGGAACTTCGCGGCGTAGCCGTTGGAGTCGAGCAGGTTCGTCCAGGCGAACATCCGCATCAGGTAGCTGATCCAGAACGGCAGGACGAGCAGCACGAGAATCAGCACGCGCCAGCGGCGGGCGTGGCGCGACGTGTAGTAGGCGACCGGGTAGCCGATCCCGAGCGACAGGATCAGCGCGACGACGACGTAGATGATCGTGCGGACGAAGACGTCCCACGACCGCCCGCCGGGCACGACGTCCTGGATCGCCTGCCACAGGTAGCCGACGTTCCAGTCGATCGGGTTCCAGTGGGGGACCGGCTGGTAGAGCTCGGTGACGTTGCCGAGGCCGACCGAGGCGACCGCGTAGAACGCGAAGAGGAAGAACACCGCCAACCAGGCGACGCCCGGCAGCGTGAGCAGGCCCCAGATGCGGCGGCTAGCCATTCCGGAACGTGGCCCAGCTGCGGTCCCAGAGCCGCTGGCCCTCGGCCGACAGGGTCAGGTACGCGTTGCCGTTCGCGTACTCCTCGTGGTTGACCACGGTGTTGCGCAGGTTCGGCGGCAGGACCTCGTCGTTGAACAGCTTGTCGGCGTCGATCGCGGTGATCGGCGGCTGGTAGCCGACGTAGTCGACGAAGTTCTCGTACGCGATGTCGTTGTCGAGCATGAAGTTGAGGAACTTGTGCGCCATGACCGGCTTCTCCGCGTTGGCGGCGACGCAGATGCAGTCGTTGAAGATCGGCCCGCCCGTCGGCTGGAACCAGTAGGAGAGGACCGTCGGCGGCGTGCCCTTCGGCAGGTAGCTGATGACGCCGCCGATGAGGTCGCCCGACCACGCCTGGTGCAGCCACATCCGGCCGGCGGGCAGCGTCTCGTACTGGGAGATCGTGACCTTGACGCGCACCCGCTTGTCGAGGTCCTGCAGGTCCTTGACCGCCTGGGCGAGGAGGTCGGGCTGCTCGGTGTTGATGTCGCTGACGCCGCGCCGCAGCAGCGCCATACCGGGCGCCTCGCGGCCGTCGTCGAGGATGCCCACGCGCCCGCGGTAGCGGTCGGACTTCCAGAACTCTTCCCACGGGTTCTCGAGCTTCGTCGGGTCGAAGTCGACGTGGTCGTTGCGCCAGCCGATCCCGGTCGTGTAGACGGTGTAGGGCACCGAGTAGCGCGGGCCGCGGTCGTAGAACGGGTCGTGCAGCTCCGGCCAGGCGTTCTTGAGGTTTCCGACGAGCTCGAAGTTCAGCGGCTGGATCAGCTTGCGCCCCACGAGCCGCGACAGCTCGTTCGGCGCGCTGAAGATCACGTCGAACTTCAGCTGGCCGGCGCTGAGCTTGGAGAACGCCTCGTCGAGCGTGTCGAACGTCGTGACGCGGACGCTCACGCCCTCCTGCTTGCCGAACGCCTTGATGACCTCGGGGTTGATGTAGTCGGCGTAGTTGTAGATCTGCAGCTCGCCGCCGCGCTCGGGCTTGGCCGAGCTGGCGATCGGGTCCTGCTGTCGCGGCAGCGTGACCGGGTAGTCGCGGCGGGCCAGCGGGATGCCCGCGCTGTCGACGGGGCCGCCCGCGGTCGGGTCGCCCAGGATGCCCTTGCCGGTCGACTGCGCGTCCGCGGCGACGGGGGTGGTCGTGTTCTCGCAGGCGGCGAGGGCGGCGGCGGCGCTGCCGGTCAGCGCCACCGCACCGCCACGGCGCAGCAGCGACCGTCGCGAGAACCCCTCCTCCGGCTGCTTTGAAGGCTCGTTCAAAGCGCTCAGACGAATATCCGACCTACGGACCGCCTGTCAAGGCCGCCTGTCGCGAATCTCTTGCATGCGGACACCTGGTCGGCGCACATTGGACTGAATGGCTATTCAGTTGCGCGACGCTGTGACGGGACGGCGTAGACGCGCCCGGTAGCGCTGTGCGCGCTGGTCGCGCAGGACCCGCTGGGCGGCGTTGTGGCCCGAGGCGGCGATGACCCCTCCGCCGGGGTGAGTGCCCGCTCCGCACAGGTAGAGGCCGTCGACGGGCGTCGCGTAGCGGGCCAGCGCCGGCGTCGGGCGCATGAAGGCCATCTGGTCCAGTCCCTGCTCGCCCTGGAAGATCGACCCTCCCTCCAGGCCGAAGATCCGCTCGAGGTCCGGCGGCGCCAGCACCTCGTAGTGCAGGATCGCGTCCTTGACGTTGGGCGCGTGCTGGGCGAGGAGGTCGAAGCAGCGCTGCGCGTAGGCCTCGCGCGAGCCCTCCGGCCAGTCCTCGGCCGCGTGCGGGCCGAACTGGGTGAACATCGTCATGACGGTGCTGCCGTCGTCGGTGAGCCCCGGGTCGACCGCAGTCGGGACCTCGACCTCGATGTACGGGCCCTCGGCGGGGACGCCGCGCTGGGCGTCCTGCCAGGCGCGCTCGAGGTAGAGCAGCGACGGGCAGATCGCCACGCTGGCGTGCAGCAGCTGCTCGGAGACGTCAAGCGGCGCGTTGACGTAGCGCGGCGGCTCGGAGAGGACCGCGTTGATCTTCACCGAGGCGCCGCGGGTGCGGTAGCGGCGCATGTCCTCGGCGACGTCCTCGGGGAAGTGCTCGGCACCGACGAGGTCGAGGACGGTGCGCTTCGGGTGCGCGCCGGAGACGACGATGCGCGCCCTGATCGTCTCGCCGCTGATGAGCGTGACGCCGGTGACGCGGCCGTTGTCGACGTCGATGGACTTCACCGGCGCGCCGGTGCGGACGGTCCCGCCCGCCGCGCGGGCGCTGGCCGCGATCGCCTCGGAGATCGCGCCCATGCCGCCGCGCACGTGGCCCCAGGCGCCCTGGACGCCGTCGACCTCGCCGAGCGCGTGGTGCAGCAGGTTGTAGGCGGTGCCCGGCGTGTACGGGCCGGCCCAGACGCCGACGACGCCGCTGGAGGCGTAGGCGCCCTTGAGCTCGTCGGTCTCGAAGTAGTCGTCGAGCAGGTCGCCGACCGACATCGTCAGCAGCCGGAAGATGTCGATGAGGTCGCGGCGGCGCAGGCCGGCGGCGCGACCCGCCTCGCGCAGGAGCTCGAAGACGTCGCCGGGGCGTTTGGAGCCCGCGGCCGGCGGCGGGCGCAGCATGAGCGGCTTGAGGAAGAGCGCGGCCTTCTCGAAGAGCTTGTTGAAGGGCGCGAGGTTGTCGGCGTCCTTGCGCGAGACGCGCGCGACCTGCTCGTAGGTGACCTTCTCGTCGTTGGGCAGCATCATCGGGCGCCCGTCCGCGGCGAAGGTGGCGAACTCGGGATCGAGCGGGATCGGGTGGTAGCCGAACTTGCCCAGCTCGAGGTCGGCGACGACCTTCGGCTGCAGCATCGAGACAACGTACGAGGCGCGCGAGACGCGCTGGCCGGGCCACAGCTCCTCGGTGACGCAGGCGCCGCCGAGGACGTCGCGTGCCTCGAGGACGCAGGTGCGCAGGCCCGCGCGCTGCAGGTAGGCGGCCGCGGTGAGGCCGTTGTGGCCGCCGCCGACGACGATGACGTCGTAGCCCGGCGAGGCGCCGTTGCCGTTGGCGTCGAAGGCGGTCATGACGCCGCCCCCACGCTCTCGGTCAGGGCCTCCAGGTACCGGTCGGCCACCATCACGTCGAACTTGTGCACGTCCCCCTCCTGGCTCGTATACCGGCCCGGCTCGAAGCCGCGCGACTGCATCCCGCGCTGGGTCAGCTCGCACACGTGCCAGTCCTCGCGGTTGACCTGATCCCAGAACTCCACGGCATCGGAGGCGTCGAAGCCCTCGGCCTGCATCGTCGCCGGCTCGAACAGCCACTCGCAGATGACCTCGGTGCGGCCGGTCGCCCGGGGCCACAGCGTGTGGAGCATCACGTAGTCGGGGTGCAGCGAGATGAGCGCGTTCGGGAACAGGACGTAGTAGAGGACCGTCCGCGCCTCCTGCTCGCCGAGCCCGTCGATCGGCGGCCGGGCGTGGCCGCCGTCGACGCCCATCGTCACGGCGCCCTCGCGCAGCTCCATCGAGCCCCCGCACCACGCGCCGGCGCCGTCGAGGGTCTGGCCGGACATGTAGTGGCTGAGCTGGTTGAGCTCGGGGTGCACGCCGGGGCAGTGCAGGCACTCGCTGTAGTTCTCGGCGACGGCCTTCCAGTTGGCGTCGACCGAGTAGACGATCTTGTGGGCGCGGCGCAGGTCGCCGAGGCGGTAGTGGGCGAGCGCGGGCGCCAGCTCGCCGACGTGCTCCTCGGCCGACGGGGCGCTGCCGGTGAGGTCGATGAGGACGAGGCCCTCGACGACCGCGGTGCGCACGGCCTTCAGGCCGTAGCAGCGCTTGTCGAAGTCCTCGATGTCGTCGGTGTGCGGCGCGTTGCGCAGCGCGCCGTCGAAGGCGTAGGACCAGGCGTGGTAGGGGCACTGCAGGCGGCCGACCCTGCCCTCCGGTTGGTCGACCAGCCGCGCGCCGCGGTGGCGGCAGGTGTTCAGGAAGGCGTGCGGGTTGCCGTCGTCGTCGGCGACGACGAACGCGCTCTCGTGCCCCATCTCGGCCATGAGGAACTGACCTCGCTCGCGTACCTGGTCGACGTGGCCGACGCACACCCATCCACCGCGGAAGACGCTCTCGAGCTCCCACTGAAGGACGCGCTCGTCGGTGAACGCGGCGCCGGGCAGCATCGTCGCGCGCTCGAGCGGCTCGCGCGTGCGCTGCAGGTCGCGGATGGACAGGGGCAGAGTCGCGTCGGCTGCGGCCATTCGCGGACCCTAGCACAAGTATTGTGCGACTTGGAACATGACCAGTCAGCCCGCGCGCCAGCCGCCGCAGATCGCAACCGCCGCATCCAGGAACGCCCGCGTCGTCGCTCCGAGCCGCCGGTCGCGGTGCCACATGGCCACGAGCTGGCGCGGTGGCAGCCCGGGCAGGTCGTGGACCTCGACGCGCGGGTCGTCGAGGTCGACCGTGAGCCGCGGCACCACCGCCACCCCCTCCCCCGCCGCCGCGAGCGCCTGGATCAGGCCGTTGTCGTCGAAGCGCGAGTAGCCGGAGGGCGCGATGCCGTCGGCCAGCAGCCGCGCCTCGACGAGCTGGCGCTCGTAGTCGCAGCTGACGAGCACGCGCGTGTCGTCGAGATCGTCGAGCGCCCTCGCCCCGCCGGCGGGTGCGACGAGCACGTACGGGTCGGTCATCAGCTCGCGCAGCTCGAAGGGCCCGTCGTCCTTGACCGGGAGCACGGTGAAGCACATGTCCAGCTCGCCGGCCTCGACCGCGCGGTGCAGCTCGCCCACGTCGGTGGCCGCGCGGATCGCGACCTCGACGCCCGGGCGCGCCGCGCGGAAGCGCGCGAGCACCGGCGGCAGGATGCGCGCGCCGAAGCTCTGGAAGGTGCCGACCGCGATCCGGCCCGCCTCGCCGAGCACCAGCGAGGCGACATCGGACTGCGCCGCCTTCACGCGAGCCAGCAGCGGTTCGGCGTGGGCGAGCACGACCCGGCCCGTCTCGGTGAGCTCCGGCGGGCGCCGGCCGCCGGGATGGCGCACGAGCACGGGCGCGCCGACGATGCGCTCCAGCGCGAGCAGCTGCTGGCTGACGGCCGACTGGGTGTAGCCGAGCTCGCGAGCCGCGCCGGCGAAGGATCCCTCCGCGACGACGGTGGCGAAGGCGCGCAGATGACGGACCTCGAGCGCTTCCCAGCGATCAGCGTTCCTCATCGCCGAGGACGATACCTCGCGGTTCGCTACTGGCTCAGCGGCCCTCGAAGCGCGACAGGTACAGCCACGTCGGGCGGAACCCGCGGCGCTCGTACAGCCGTACGGCGCCCTCGTTGCCCGGCAGCGCGCCGACGATGACATCGCGCACGCCACGGGCTTGGAACGACGCGTCGACCGCGTCGAGCAGCGCGCTGCCGATGCCCTTGCCGCGATGCGAAGGCGCGACCGACAGCGACTCGAGCTCGCCGATCCGCTGCGCCGTGCGCCAGGTGTCGGGGATGAACGTCTCGCCCACCCCGAGGACATGCGTGAGCGCGTAGCCGACGAGCTCGCCGGCGTCGAGCGCGAGCAGCAGCTCCGTCTCGGGCTTGGTGAACAGCTCGTCGTAGTGGCGGCGCAGCTCCGCCCAGGTCTCGGCGTCGCTGACGTAGGGCGCGAGCTCGGGCATCGACACCTGGTGCACGTGGTGCACCGCGACCCAGAGCGGCTCCAGGCGCGGGACGTCGGCGGCGGTCCCCTTGACGATCTCGAGCGCCGGCATGCCGGCACCGGACGCTACACGTCGGCGCTGTAGTGCTCGCCGAGGTAGCGCTCCAGGTCGGGACCGTCGGGGTTGTCGAGCACGTCGCGCAGCCAGGCGCGCGACTCGAAGTCGACGATCGCAAGCTCCCAGACGCAGCCCACGCCGGGGTCGTCGATCTTGGTCAGCGAGGCGGGATCGTCGAGCGGGCCGGCATACGCGCGGTAGTGGCACTCGTTGGCCGACTGCCACCAGTAGTAGAGGGCAAGGCAGGTCGTCGCCGCGTCGTGGACGGTGACGTAGCCGACCCCGTAGCGGCCCTCATCGCGCGCGGGCGAGGGGAAGACGTCCGGCGCGAGCTCCATCGCCGCGTCGAGCAGCTCGGCGCGCACCTCGCGGCCGGGGAGCGCGATGCCGTAGAGCTTCAGCCTCCAGGCGCCGGCGCGCTCGCGGCGCAGGAAGCGGATCGGGCGCGGCTCGTGGGGCGCTGCGAGCTCGCGCGGCGGGCCGAGGTCGGGGGTCGTGGCCATCCACGGATCGTGCGGCCGCCGCGCCCGGGGAGCAACTCGGACTCCGCGGTGGTGCGATAAGGGATGCTTGAGGCGCAATAGGGTCCGGCCATGACGCTGCACACCGACATCCCGACCAGGACCGACGTCGAGCGACTGCTGGCGACGCGGACGCCGTCGTGCGTCTCGATCTACCTGCCCACGAGCTCGATCCCGCAGGAGACGCAGGCCGACCGCATCGAGCTGAAGAACCTCGTCTCCGCGGCCGCCGAGCAGCTCGAGTCCGCGGGCACCGGTCGGCGCGTGATCAGCGAGATCCGCGAGCCGCTCGACGAGCTCGCCGAGGACGACGAGTTCTGGTCCGAGCAGGCGCGCACCCTCGCTCTGTTCAGCACCCGGGCGAGCCTGCGGACGTATCGCCTCCCCAATCGGCTCGAGAGCGCCGTCGAGGTCGCCGATCGCTTCTACGTCAAGCCGCTGCTGCGCGCGGTCACCTTCCCGCAGGCGGCGTTCGTGCTGGCGCTTGCCGCGGGCTCCGTCCGCCTGGTCGAGGTCACGCGCGACGGCCCGCCGTTCACGGTGGACGTGCCAGGGCTGCCGTCGGACGCGGCGAGCGCGGCCGGCAAGGCGTCGATCGCCGATCGAGCGCCGGCGCGGCGCCTCCAGGGCTCGGAGGGCCAGAAGGTGAGGCTGCGCCAGTTCGCGCGGAAGGTCGACCACGCGCTGCGGGGCGTGCTCACCGGGCTCGAGCTCCCGCTCATCCCCGCGGCGACCGAGCCGCTGGCCTCGATCTACCGGTCGGTGAGCAGCTACCCGCACCTCGCCGACGCCACGCTGCGGGGCAACCCCGAGGAGCTGACCGATCAGGAGCTCGCCGACGAGGCGCGGAGGGTGCTCGACGACCTGTACGCGAGCGAGATCGCCGCGATCCGCGAGCGCTTCGAGCAGCTCTCGTCGAACGACCGCGCGTCCTCCGACGTCGCCACCGTCGCCCGCGCGGCGACGCAAGGCGCGGTCGACACGCTTCTCGTCGACATCGACGAGAAGGTCCCCGGCGAGGTCGACGAGCAGACGGGCGCGGTGACCTTCGAGCAGGACGATGCGGTCAGCTACGGCGTCGTCGACGAGGTCGCCAAGCGCGTGCTGCTCGCCGGCGGCCGCGTGCTGGCGCTGCGCAAGCCCGACGTCCCCCATGGCAGCGCGCTCGCCGCGATCCTGCGCTACCCGCTCGTCCAGGCCTCGCCCGGCTGAGCGCTACAGCCAGCCGGTGCGCTTGAACTTCAAGTAGAGCAGGGCGCAGATCGCCAGGACCGCCCCGACGACCACGGGGTATCCGTAGGTCCACCCGAGCTCGGGCATGTGGCGGAAGTTCATCCCGTACAGGCCGAAGACCATCGTCGGCACCGCGATGATCGCCACCCACGCCGAGATGCGCCGCATGTCGCGGTTGTCGCGCATCGTGATCTGGGCGATGTTGGCGTGCAGGGCGTTGGTGAGGAGGTCGTCGAAGCCGGCGATGCGCTCGACGTCGCGCACGAGGTGGTCGTACACGTCGCGGAAGTACTCGCCGGTGCGCGGGTCGAGCGGCAGTCCCGTCTGCTTGGACGACAGCCGCTGGATCGGCCCCACGAGCGCGCCGGCCGCGCGGCGGAAGCCGAGCACCTCGCGCTTGAGCCGGTAGATCCGCTGCGCCGCGTTCGACGACAGCCGGCCCGAGAAGACGTCGGCCTCGACCTCCTCGATGTCCATGGCGATCCCGTCGATCACCGCCACGTAGTCGTCGACGATGCGATCAGCGATCGCGTAGAGCACCGAGCTCGGGCCGATCGACAGCAGGTCGGGGTGGGCCTCGAGGTCCACGCGCACGTCGTGCAGCGGGCTGCCCTCGCCGTGGCGGACGCTCACCACGAACCGCTGCCCGATGAAGACCATCACCTCGCCGATCTCGATCAGCTCCTCGCTGTCGACGTAGCGGGCGGTCTTCAGCACCACGAACAGCGTGTCGCCGCCGTAGACCTCGAGCTTGGCGCGCTCGTGGCCGTGCACGGCGTCCTCGACGGCCAGCGGATGCAGCCGGAAGTGCTCGCCCACCGCGTCGACCACGCCCGGGCTCGGGTCGTGCAGGCCGATCCACACGAAGCCGTCCTGGCAGCTGTCGGCCTTGGTCAGCGCCGTGGCGAGCTCGATGTTGCCGCCGAGACGCTGGCCGGAGTCGTAGAGGCCGACGTCCACGACGGCGGCGCGGATCTCCTCCTCGCTGAGCTGCCGGGTCGGCGGCGCCGGCACCGTGGCCGCGCCGTCGCCGTAGCCGCCGGCGTTGCGGCGTGCGGGCACGCGCCGTGGGAGCGGAAACCAGGACGGCCCCTGGGACACGGGCGGAAGGGTACCCCGCAAACTACCCTTGATCCGTGAACGATCGGCAGAGATCTGGACTGCGCTCGGAGCGATGGTCCTCGCCGGTCGTCGGCGTCGTCGTGGCGGTGCTCGCCGTGGCGGCCACGACAGCCCTCGTCTACCCGCTCGCGCAGATCGCGCCGGTGGTCGCACTCGGCGTCGTCTACCTGCTCGCGGTCCTGCTCGTCTCCTCGTTCTGGGGCGGCTGGCTCGGCCTGGCGACAGCGCTGGCCAGCGCGCTGGCGTTCAACTTCTTCCACATCCCGCCGACCGGCCGCTTCACGATCTCCGACGGCGAGAACTGGGTCGCGCTCGGCGTGTTCCTCATCGCTGCGGTCGTCGCCAGCACGCTGTCGGAGCGCGAGCGCACGCGCACCCGCGAGGCCCAGGAGCGCCGCCAGGAGGCCGACCTCGCCGCCGAGATGGCGCGCCTACTGCTGCGCGGCTCGAGCCTCGACGACGCGCTGCCAGTGGTGTCGGCGCGCCTGGCCCAGGCGCTCGACCTGCCCTCGGCGGCGATCGAGCTGCGACCCGTCGAGGGCGACGCGCGGCGCATCGCGCTACCGCTCGGCGAGCGCGACGATCCGCTCGGGACGCTCGTCCTTCCCGCCGGCATCGCGCCCGAGGTCCTCGCCCGCCTGCGGCAGCGCATCGTCCCCGCGCTCGAGGCGATCCTCGGCGCCGCGGTCGAGCGCGACGCGCTGGCGCGCGAGGTCGTCGAGACCAGCGCGCTGCGCCGCTCGGACGTCCTCAAGACCGCATTGCTGCGCGCGGTCTCCCACGACCTGCGCTCGCCGCTGACCGCGATCCTCACCACGGTCGGCGCGCTGCAGTCGGGCACGCTGTCCGACCAGGAGCGCAGCGAGCTCGTCGCCGACATCGAGGACGAGGCCCAGCGCCTGGCGCGCCTGGTCGACAACCTGCTCGACATGTCTCGCCTGGAGGGCCACACCGCCGAGCCGCGCGTGGAGTGGTGCTCGGTCGAGGAGGTCCTGCAGGTCGCGATCGACGACCTCGCGCTGGCGCCCGGGACCTTCTCCCTCTCGGTCGACGCCGACCTGCCGCTCATCCGCGCCGACGCCGCGCAGCTGGAGCGCGCCTTCGCCAACCTCCTGGAGAACGCGGCGCGCTACTCCGGCGCGTACCCGGTCTCGGTGCGCGCTCGCGCGGTCGGTCACCGCGTCATCGTGCGGATCGTCGACCGCGGCCCCGGCGTGCCGGCGGCCGAGAAGGCGCGCATCTTCGAGCCCTTCTACC
>Ga0081540_1003753_pt1 | contig 11904 bp, 11 predicted proteins | sample TabmetS2T1R1_FD_71024 | JGI IMG/M metagenome (GOLD analysis project Ga0081540, IMG submission 71024) | Tabebuia heterophylla rhizosphere microbial communities from the University of Puerto Rico - S2T1R1 | ecosystem: Host-associated > Plants > Roots > Rhizosphere ...
CGCAGGATCCGACCATCGCGGAAATGCTCAAACCCCTCGGCTATGCCACCGGGCAGTTCGGCAAAAATCATTTGGGCGACAAGGACGAGTTTCTGCCGACAAAGCATGGGTTCGATGAATTCTTCGGCAATCTTTATCATCTCAACGCTGAGGAGGAGCCGGAAAATCCCGACTACCCGAAAGATCCCGCGTTCAAGAAGCGGTTCGGTCCGCGTGGCGTGCTTCACTCCTACGCCGACGGAAAGGTCGAGGATACTGGACCACTCACCAAGAAACGGATGGAAACGGTGGACGAGGAATTCCTAGCGGCTGCAATGGATTTCATGGATCGCCAACACAAGGCGAACAAACCGTTCTTCTGTTGGTTCAATTCAACACGGATGCATGTTTTTACGCATCTTAAGCCCGAATCCGACGGTAAAACCGGCCTTGGTCTTTATCCCGACGGCATGGTCGAGCACGACGGACACGTTGGCCAACTACTTAAGAAGCTGGAAGACCTCGGGATTCTGGATAACACCATCATCGTTTACACCACAGACAATGGCGCTGAGGTCTTCACCTGGCCAGATGGCGGTACCACGCCTTATAAAGGGGAGAAAGCAACAGGCTGGGAAGGTGGATTCCGCGTGCCTTGCCTGATTCGCTGGCCCGGCGTGATCAAACCGGGGACTGTTTATAGTGATTTCTTTTCTCATGAAGACTTCCTGCCTACCTTTGCAGCCGCCGGTGGCGACCCTGACGTAGTCGCCAAGTGCGTAAAGGGTTATTCCGTAGGCGGCAAGGCCTTCAAGGTCCATCTCGATGGTTATAACCTCATGCCATTCCTCAAGGGCGAGGTGAAGGAATCACCACGTAAAGCGTTTCTTTATTGGTCCGATGACGGCGACCTGATGGCCATCCGTTACGAAAACTGGAAATCCGCGTTCTACGAGCAGCACGCCGAGATCTCGCCGGAGCTGCCCGTGAGTGTCTGGCAGGGCCAGTTCACCAAGCTGCGCGTGCCCAATCTCTACAACCTCCGCTCCGATCCCTTCGAGCGCGCCACGACCAGCATCAACTACGGTGACTGGGTGGTCCGGCACATCTTCATTCAGGTCCCGATGCAGGCCTTCGCCGCCCAGTGGCTCGCGACCTTCAAGGAGTTCCCGCCACGCCAGAAGCCGGCCAGCTTCAACCTCGATGAGGTGATGCGGAAAATGTCGGAACAGCAACAAGGAAACAAGTAGTCCGGGGCCAATTCGTTTTCGTCTTTCATTCTCGATTCATTCGTTAGGTTTGACGAGTAATGACTAAAACGAAGGACCGAAGGGGAAGAAAACTGTAATGAGCGCACGCGAGCAAATTCTCGACCTCAAGAAGCGCATCAGCGCATCGATTATCGGACAGGATACGGTGATCGATCAGTTGTTGATCGCGCTTCTGGCGAATGGTCATCTGCTTGTGGAAGGTCTGCCTGGGCTGGCCAAAACACGCACGATCAAGACGCTTGCGCAAAATCTGGAATGCGTTTTTCGCCGCATTCAGTTCACACCCGATTTGTTGCCGAGCGATATCACGGGCACTGAGATCTACACTGGTGAAGGCGCCGGCGGCTCGTTTGTGTTCCAGGAAGGCCCGGTGTTCGGCAACCTGATTCTCGCCGACGAAATCAATCGCGCGCCGGCCAAGGCGCAAGCCGCTCTGCTTGAAGCGATGGAAGAGCGTCAGGTGACCATCGCGGGGAAGACCCACAAGTTACCCGAGTTATTCCTCGTTATGGCAACGCAAAATCCAATCGAACAGGAAGGAACCTATCCGCTGCCTGAGGCGCAGACAGACAGGTTCCTGTTACATGTTTTCATCAGTTACGTAAGCGATGACAACGAACGCAAGATCCTCGATCTGGTTCGCAGCGAAGATGCGGGCACCGCTGCTGCCACTAAGAGCAAGATACCAGCGCAAGCTGTACTTGATGCGCGTAAAGAGGTCCTGGGGATCCAGGTGTCCGATACGATCGAGAAGTACATCGTCGATGTAATTAGCGCCACCCGATATCCCGAGCGTTACGGTGATGATTTAAAAAAATGGATACGGGTCGGCGCAAGTCCGCGCGGCACGCTCGCGCTCGACCGTGCCTCGCGTGCGCGCGCCTGGCTCAACGGTCAGGATCACGTGACGCCGGACGATGTGCGTGCTGTTGTTCCCAGTTGTCTACGTCATCGTCTGATCCTGAGTTATGACGCTAATGCCGAGGGAAAGAGCGCTGACGATCTGCTGACCGAAATCGTGAAGAAGGTGGCCGTCGCATGAACTAGGAATCAAAGATGAACGAAGCCGTTCTCCCAAGTGTTCAGCGGATGACGTCATCGTCCGCGCCCGGCGTTTATGCGGATTTGGGAGAACTGACACGGCTGCAATTCAAAGCGCGCGGATTCAGTTTTCTTCCGCGGCAGCCCGTCCATTCATTGCTCGCAGGAAGACACGCATCACGTCTGCGCGGTCGTGGTCTTAACTTCGACGAGATCCGTCGCTATCTGCCTGGAGACGACATTCGGCAGATTGATTGGAAAGCGACTGTTCGAACGCGAAAGACGCAAACTCGCGTCTTTACTGAGGAGCGCGAGCGCATCGTCCTGCTGTTAGTGGACCAACGCATCACCATGTTTTTTGGCAGCGTCCGAAACATGAAATCCGTCACAGCGGCGGAGGCGGCCGCTCTGGCTGCGTGGCGTGTGCTGGCGCAGCAAGACCGCGTTGGTGCGTTGGTGTTCAGTGACTCCAGGATTTCCGAGATTCGTCCGCAACGCAGTCAAACAGCTGTGATGCGCATTCTTCACGAAGTGCTTGAGCAAAACCATGCGCTTTCAGTCGATGCGGGCATTCGACCTAACGGGGCGATGTTTAATGAAGCTTTGCGTCACTGCGCGCGTCTCTCTAAGCACGATTGTCTTGTCTGCATCATTAGCGACGGTTTCGGCAGCAACGACGAGACACGGCACCTGCTGACACGCATCGCGCAACACAACGATGTGTTATTTGTTTTCATCTTCGACCCTCTTGAAGTCGAGCTGCCCGATGCCGGCCCGCTCGTTTTCGGGGATGGCACTCGACAATTAGAGATCGATACCGGTAACCGCAGAATTTGTGATCGGTTTAGCGCCGCGTTTGCCGAGCAACGAGCAGCTGGGCGAAAATTTCTGCTTCAACGCGAGACGCCGGTTCTTCCGCTTAGTACAAGCGCGAGCGTGGTGGAACAGGTGCGACATCAACTGGGAGCGCGTGCACGGTGACCACCGATCCAACCAGCCTGGAACGTCTGCACGATATTGTCGCGCCGCAATTCGTGCCATGGTGGCCACCTGCGCCGGGTTGGTATTGGGTGTTGGGGTTCCTGTCTGTCCTCGTTCTCGTTCTCGTCGTTCGGGCCGTGCTTCATTGGCTGCACAATTGTTATCGACGTGAAGCTTTGGAAGAACTCGCACAGCAGGAAACCAATCTTGGGGATTCGAATCAGCGGGCCGCTGCGATTACGACGATTGCGAACCTCCTGAAACGCACTGCATTGTCGGCTTTTCCGCGAGAATCCGTGGCGTCGCTCACAGGGACGGTATGGTTAGCTTTTCTCAATCGTACGCGCGGTCGGGCAGAGGCCTTATCGGGTGACACTGGCAAATGGTTCGAACGCATCGCTTACGAACCAAAAGCTGTACTGTCTCTCGACGAACAGCAGGTTCGCGAGCTAGCCGTTTTCGCGCGCGCCTGGATAAGGCATCACCGCGTTCCAGAAGTCAGTGGAGGTAACAACTCATGAACTAAGTTTATGGCTTTCACGCTCGCTTATCCATGGTTGTTGCTGCTTCTTCCGCTGCCATTGGCGATTTATTGGTTAACATCCCCGCACCAGGAGACACGTGAAGGCTTGGTTGTTCCGTTTATCGATCGTCTTGCCGCGCAAACTGGTCAGACGCCGGCCGAAGGCGCGGTGGTCATGCGCGGTGGATGGTTGCGTACAGGTTCACTGATTCTCGTGTGGTTCTGCGTGGTCGTGGCGCTCACACGGCCACAAATGATCGAACCTCCGGTCACGAAGCAGGTTCCCGTGCGGGACATGCTGCTTGCCGTCGATCTTTCCGGTTCAATGGCGACTCAGGATTTCACCGACGCGAAGGGGAAGAATGTGGATCGGCTGAGTGCGGTGAAGGAAGTGCTCGATGATTTTCTCTCGAAACGAAAAGGCGATCGAGTAGGGCTGATATTCTTTGGCAGCGCGCCCTTCGTGCAAGCGCCGTTTACCCAGGACCTAAAGGTATGCCGCGAACTCTTGGACGAAGCTCAGGTGAAAATGGCTGGTCCCCAGACCGCGTTCGGCGATGCGCTTGGACTTGCAATCACAGTGTTCGATCGAAGTCAGGTGAAGGAACGCGTGCTCATTGCACTGACCGACGGTAACGATACAGCGAGCAAAGTGCCTCCTGGCAAAGCTGCCGAGATCGCACGCGACAAAGGCATCGTCATTCATACTGTCGCTGTGGGCGATCCTCGTGCGGCCGGCGAAGATGCGCTCGACGTGGATACGTTGAAAAATGTGGCCGCCACGACTGGCGGTCTCTACGCGCATGCCGCCGATCGAGCGCAACTCAACGAGATATACCAGAAGCTCGATAAGCTGGAGACACACAAAGCCGAAACGGTAAGCCACCGTCCGCGGCGGGATGTCTTTTGGTGGCCTCTCGCGCTGGGTGTCTTCGTGGCTGCGTTACAACATATGCTCCAACTTGTTTTTGATCGTCCTCGCTCTCGTCCGTCGTTCTTGAATGAAAATGATCGAGGACGAGAACGAGAAACGAGGACGAACGAAAGCCCTGAAGAGGTCGCAGCATGATCGGCGATTTCCATTTCATCCGTCCGTGGTGCCTCCTGGCGCTGGTCCCGCTTGCACTCCTCGTCTGGGCGATCCGTCGGCGACAAGACTCAGCGCAGCCCTGGCGCGGAATCATCGCGCCAAATCTCCTACCGTTCCTTCTTAGCGGAACGACTCAGAGAAAAATTCTTTCGCCGCTGTTACTAATCGCCATTGGTTGGACCGTTTCTGTCGTCGCGATAGCCGGTCCGACCTGGCGGCGCGAGCCCGCCCCATTTGCCGAGGATACCGGGGCGCTTGCCATCATCGTGAAAATTTCACCGTCAATGAAAACGGAAGATGTACAGCCCAACCGGCTCACGCGTTCCGTGCAGAAAATCAAGGACCTGCTTAAGCTGCGACCAGGCGCCAAGACAGCCCTCATCGCATATGCAGGCTCTGCACATGTGGTGATGCCGGCAACAACTGACGACGGGATCATCGATACCTTCGCCCAGGCCCTCGATCCGAAGATCATGCCTAGCGATGGCGATGCAGCGGCTGATGCCTTGCGACTCGCGGACCAGACTCTAAGCGGAGCTGGCTCCGGATCGATTTTATGGATTACTGATGGCGTCGCGCCGGAGCAATCGGCTCCTTTGTCGCAATGGCGCAAGAAATCATCAACTCCGGTACGATTGCTTCCACCGTTACTCAGCGGAAGCGAATTGGACGCGCTCAAGGAAAATGCCCGCTCGGCCGGCGCTAATCTCGTTAGGCTATCGGCGGACGACTCAGACGTTCAATCGCTGGCTCGCGCAGCGAAGTTTTCGACGGCTGTTACAGACGAATCAAGTAATCGTTGGAACGAGAGTGGCTACTGGCTTACTCCGCTGATCGCGGCGTTGATGCTGCCATTTTTCCGCAAGGGCTGGATGGTCCGAACCTCAGCGCAATGATGAAACATAGTTTGATTTTTATCGCCTTGTTCATCGCTTTGGTGCTCGTCAGTGGCACAATTCGCAATCCCAATTTTTGGCTAACAGCCAATCAGCGTGGCGATGCGCAGCTTCGCGTCGGCAAATTTGCTGAAGCAGCGAAAGCGTATACCGATCCCTGGCGGATTGGCGTGGCTCAGTATCGCAATGGCGATTTCGAAGCAGCTGCAAAAACGTTCGCGCGGGTGCCTGGCGCAACGGGCGCATTCGATCAGGGCAATGCCTGGTTAATGCACGGCAATTACGACGCAGCTATTTCCAGTTATGATCGCGGGCTTGGCTTTAAGCCTAACTGGAAAGAAGCCGAGGACAACAAGAACCTCGCTATCGCACGCAAAGCAAGAATCGAAGCAGCTGGCGAAAACGCCGAGGAAGAACAGACCGGCCAGGAAAAACCAGACGAGATCGTCTTTGATCAAAAGGGCAGTGACAAGCGTGGAGAGCCGGTGGAGCTGAGTGGCGAGAAAATGTCCGACGAACAGCTGCGCGCAACGTGGCTGCGAGCTGTGCAGACAACGCCCGGTGATTTTTTGCGGGCGAAGTTTGCATACCAGGCTGCGCACACGTCAGAAAACACAAAGGACGCCACAAAATGAAGGCGTATCCTTCTCGTTTTCGTTCTCGTCTGTCGTCCTCGAATAAGATTGCTCGAGAACGAGGACGAATTACGAGGACGATGGTCGCGCTCACACTTTTCGCATGCGCATGCGCTGCTATTGCTCAGGAGCCACTGGTTCGCTCGACGCTCAACGCGCAAGGTGATGTTTGGGTCGGTCAGCGCGTTATACTCGTAGTCGAGTTGCTTGCACCCGGTGTTTTTTCCGGTGCGCCGTCGTTTGGTTTGCCAGATCCGAAAGGCTTGTTGCTTATTCCGCCGTCCGAGAGCCCGGTGCTGAGTAGCGAAGAGATTGGTGGAACGAGTTACACGCTGCAACGGCATGAGGTCTCCGTGTTTGCCCAGCGACCGGGCGAATGGACGATTCCATCCCTTACCGTCCGTTTCAGTTTCAAACGCAACCCGCTCGATAAGGAGGCTGTGCCTACGACTGTAAGAACACAGCCCATTCACGTCACTGCAAAGCTGCCGCCCGGAGCAGAGAAGCTAGGGACGGTTCTTAGCGCGAGAAATCTGACCGCCGTTGAGTCATGGAACCCTGAGCTGGGCAAAGCGAAAGCAGGGGACGCATTCACCCGTACAATCACTTTTTCTGCGCCAGACATACCGGCCATGGCGTTCCCGCCGTTTCCCACTCGTCCCATCGACGGTCTGGGTATCTACCCGAAATCACCCGAAGTCCTTGATCACAGTGAGCGCGGGCAACTGCGCGGCGAGCGGCGCGACGTCATCACCTATGTTTGCCAGCGTCCGGGACACTTTGTCATCCCTGCGGCCCGGTTAACATGGTGGGATCTGGATTCCAGTCAGCTTCGCACCATCGATTTTCCCGCGCGCTCGTTTGACGTCACTCCCAATCCCGCAATGGAAACAGCCGTGACGGCGCTTGCACCGATCCACCGTTCTCTGATGAAATGGCTTGTTCCGGCACTTGTAACGCTTCTTTTTCTCGTGGTGATCTTATGGAGGAGCAAGCTTTACCGGCTCTTTCTTCGATGGCTGGCCCCCTGGCGTCCTATTCATTTGCAACCATTGAATCCAACCTCCTAGCGCAACCCAACGAAAGGAGAGAAAAAATGCTGAAACAGATGGCGCTGAGCTCTAGGATCCAGGTTCCGCCAGAGCTTATCCGAAAGTCTTTCCCAAGGACATGGTACTATCCAAGATGGAAGCTACTCACCTGGTTCCCCCGCGGTGTACTCAACGAGGTGTTCGCTGACCAGATGGTTGCATTCATTGAGATGGAGGAGAGCATTCAGGAAGCGCCTTTCGATCGTTATACTGACTTATCCGGTCTGACTCAGGTTCGGATAGGAATCGATCATATTATTCATACTGCCCGTCGTCGTCGCAAAGTGAGGCAACCGGTCAAGATGGCACTGTTTGCCGACAACCCAATTAGCTTCGGCGTTGCCCACTCGTATGAGCTACTGATGTACGACGCAATGATCGAAGTCCGCGCTTTCAAACAGCGCGCAGCAGCGGCGCGATGGCTCGAAGTGCCGCTAAAGACGCTAGATTGCCCTTTGTAGAGCGATGCGCTCATGGATGAGGCAAAGAAGAAAGGCTGGATTGTAATCAGCATGAAAAACGATTGGAAAACCATCTTTCCGCCGGCGAACGAAGAGTCGCCGGTTCCTAACAACAACTAAATAAACTAAACCTATGAAAAGAAGATTAATATTAGCGAGCTTGCTAGCATTCACGCTAGCTATCGTAACCGGGAACTGCCTCGCGCAGGAGGGGAAGAAACCAAATATCGTTGTCATCTGGGGCGACGATATCGGGATGTGGAATGTCGGTATCTACACGCATGGCATGATGGGTAGCACGCCAAACATCGATAGCATTGCGCGAAACGGCGCCTTGTTTACCGATCACTATGGCCAGCCCAGCTGCACCGCCGGACGGGCCGCATTTCTTATGGGACAGATGCCGATTCGTACCGGCATGACTACCGTCGGGATTCCCGGGTCCACCCGCGGCATCCAGAAGGAAGATCCCACACTGGCCGAAGTGCTCAAGAGTCAGGGCTACGTCACGGCGCAGTTTGGAAAAAACCACCTCGGCGACCGTAACGAATTCCTGCCTACCAATCACGGCTTCGATGAATGGTTGGGGAATCTTTACCATCTCAATGCCGAGGAAGAGCCGGAAGAACTGGATTATCCGGGTCAGAAAAACCCGGCTTATCTGGAAAAATATGGACCCCGAGGTGTGCTGCACACCTGGGCGACTGACACAGATGATCCGACGACCGATCCAAAATTTGGCAAGGTTGGCAAACAAAAGATCCAGGATACCGGCAAACTCACACGCAAGCGCATGGAAACCATCGATCAGGAGGTGACAGACGAGACGCTGAAGTACCTGGATCGAGTGGGCAAAGGCGACAAACCATTCTTCGTCTGGTTCAACACGACTGCGATTCACATCTGGTCGCATCCAAATCCCAAATTTGTGCAGATGGCAGTAGACGAGGGGCGTGCCGAGGAAGATGTGGTTCGCGCCAAAATGATTGAGCACGACATGCAGGTGGGCCAAATCCTCCAGAAGCTTAAGGATCTCGGCGTGGCCGACAACACGATTGTCATCTACAGCACTGACAATGGAAATGAGTTCCTCTTCTGGCCCGATGGCGGCTACGCGCCGTTTCGCGGCGAAAAAGGTACAACCTGGGAAGGCGGCCTGCGTGTCCCCTGTTTGATTTCATGGCCCGGACACATTCCGGCAGGACGCGATCTGAACGGAATCCAGAGCCACGAAGACCTCTTCGTCACACTCGCCGCGGCTGCAGGTTTGCCCAGCCTGAAGGACGACTTACTCAAGGGCTACAAAATGAATGGCACTACCTACAAGGTTCATCTCGATGGGTACAACAACCTCGATTATTGGACCGGCAAGACGGAGAAGTCTGCCCGCAACGAGATCTACTACTATGATGAGACCGATCTCATGGCCATCCGCGTGAATGCATGGAAGATGGATATCGGCGTCAAGCACCACGGTCTCTGGTGGGACGAGAAGTCCTATCCAAGCGTTGCATACCTGACCAATCTTTTGATGGACCCGATGGAGAAGGTGACGCCCGACTCGGAGGAATGGCAATATGAAGGCCGCAAGTTCATGGCAGCCAAGCTCTGGGCGCCGACTGCCGCAGGACCGTTCCTCGCGGCACATCTAAAGAGTCTTCAGGATTTTCCGCCGCGTCAGGGGGCCGATACGTTGAGTATGAAGAAGGCGATCGATGGCGCTATGAAGAAGCTGGAGAGCCCTGGAGGGAGCAGTAACTGAAGAGACAAAGTCAAAACGTCGTTCTCGTCCGTCGTTTTCGGTGTCAGGGTATCTCAAAAACGCGGACGAAGGACGAGGAGGGCTAACCAAATATGAAGATCACAACTGCGATCTGCTCGTTAGGCGTCGCACTTATTGCAATCAATGCAGTTTACGCGCAATCGCCTTTGCCGTTGCCGTCCAACAACGCGAAGAACCTCTCTGCTGAAGAACTGAATCGCCGCAACATTGAGCGGCGCGCTGTTGAAGCCGTAATCTGGGGTATGCCGGCAGTGAACTACGAGCGGATGCTTCAGGCAGCGATCGATAACGGCGCGAAGCTGAACCAGGTCGTCTACTGGTCGCGGCCGGTAAACGAGAAGAACCAGACGCTTACGCCTAACCCCGACACGATTTATCTCAACCCGTTCTATGACACGAGCAGCGGGCCAATAGTCGTGGGGATTCCGCCCGCAGACGCGGACCACGTGATTGTCGGCAGCTTCGACGTCGCGTGGCAGAACGCGCTGGCGGATGTCGGGCCCGCGGGTGCGGATAAAGGCAAGGGTGCCAAGTATCTCATTACACCACCGGGCTACAAGGAGACGCCGCCGGAGGGTTACATCGTGCTGCCATCCGAGACTTATCGTGGCTTCGTGATCCTGCGATCGAACTTCAAGAGCCGCAGCGACGCCGACATCAAGTCGGCCGTTGAGCACGGCAAGCGCATCAAGGTTTATCCGCTGGGCGGTGATCCTAATTCCACCGTCTTCGTGGACATGTATGACAAGCCGTTCGACTCGACCATCCCGTACGACGCGACCTTCTTCGAATACTTGAACCGGTTTGTCCAGACCGAGCCGTGGCTGCCGCGTGACCGGGTGATGATCGACACGCTCAAGACGATCGGCATCGAGAAAGGAAAGCCGTTCACCCCGGATGCGAAACTGAAAGCGATTCTCGACGGCGCTGCGAAAGAGGCGCACGGCCTGATCGCGCTCAAGTACGAGAAGAGTTTTGCCACGCCATTCTTCGAAGGCGCGCGATGGGCGCTGCCAGGGTCGCAGAAAGCGATCGACGGCATGTCTTCGGGCTTTGCTGACCCGAACGAATATGCCATCGACGGCCGGGCCGTGTTGTACCACATGGCCTACTTCAGCATGAGGCACCTGGGCGGCGGCCAGTTCTATCTACTGAACATCAGCGACCGCGACGGCAAACCACTGGAAGGGAATAATACCTATCGCTTGAAGGTGCCCGCAAACGCACCAGTGGAACAGTATTGGTCGGTGACGGCCTACGACCGCGAGACGCATGCGCTCATCCGCGGAGTGTCGCGTCAGAGTCTCGCGTCGAATGACACGAAAGTGCAGAAAAACGCCGACGGATCCGCGGACGTTTACTTCGGCCCGCAAGCTCCCGCAGGCAAAGAATCCAACTGGGTGCCGACCGATCCGAAGCGCCAGTTCGAGCTGCTCTTCCGCGTCTATGGCCCGAGGAAGGAGTTTTTCGATAAGGTGTGGAAACTACCGGATATAGAAGAAGTGAAGTGACGAGCGGGTAACTAAATATGAAAACAAAACTAGGCATCTATTCGTTATGTATCGCATTACTAGCTCTGACTGCTAAGGCACAGGAAGCACCACCGCTCGTCAAACAAATCAACAACGGCAACTGGCTACCACAGAAAGAAGCCGAGGCGCTGCGCGATGAGCTTTTCTACCAGCGCGCCATCCACGCCTACATTACGATGCTGCCGGCCCTGAACACCATCGGCATGCGCGACGGCGCTGCCGCTGCCTTCGGCAAGGGCTACAACATCCTTCCCATCTGGAAGGACCGCATGGACTCGCGCGCCTGGATTCCCACGCCCAATGGCGATGTGATCTACTCCCTGACCTTCCTCGACCTGAAGGAGACCGGCCCGCTCGTCGTCGCCGCGCCGCCGAACGTCATCGGCATGTTCACCGATCTTTTCCAGCGCACCATCACCGATGTCGGCGCGATCGGGCCGGATCGCGCGCACGGCGGGCTCTATCTCCTGCTGCCGCCGGGCTATGACGGCGAAATCCCGCAGGGCTACTTCGCGTTCAAGTCCAGCACCTACAATGTCATGCTGTTCTTCCGCACCGTCATGGGCAAGGGCGCGACCGCACCGGATCCGAAGCAGGCCGTCGCGCTGGCGGAGCAGACCC
>Ga0081540_1003754_pt1 | contig 11903 bp, 11 predicted proteins | sample TabmetS2T1R1_FD_71024 | JGI IMG/M metagenome (GOLD analysis project Ga0081540, IMG submission 71024) | Tabebuia heterophylla rhizosphere microbial communities from the University of Puerto Rico - S2T1R1 | ecosystem: Host-associated > Plants > Roots > Rhizosphere ...
GCATCACCGAGCGGCCCTGGCGACCCAGCGGCTGGCCGCCGATCGCCAGCGCCGAGCTCAGGCGGATGTGGCGGCCATAAGCGTTGAAGCTGTCGAGGATCTGCCCCGACAATTCGCGGGTCGGCGACAGCACAAGCACGCGGCAGCTCTTCGGCTGCGGCCGGATGCGGTTCTCCAGAATGCGGTGCAGGATCGGCAGCGCGAACGCCGCGGTCTTGCCGGTTCCGGTCTGGGCAATGCCGACCACGTCACGGCCGGTTATTGCGAGGGGGATGGTCTGGGCCTGGATCGGCGTGGGCGTGAGATAATTCTCTTCCTTGAGTGCACGCGAAATGGGATCGGCGAGGCCGAAATCCTGAAAGGAGGTCAAAAGAGGGTTCTTTCCATAATAAAGCAGACGCCCGGCCATGCCGGCCAGGAGCGCGCGAGGGTGTGTCAGAGACACCCGCGTGTTTGGGGCGTCGGTTTTGCTAGCTGGATGGGGCAAGCCAGAAACCGCAAAACGGGATCAGAACACGCGGCTCGCAAGGACCTGATGATTCTCAAGGTCACAGCGGTCATATGGAATACTAACGCGGCGCTTTCAAGGTGAATTCCTGCATACGGTGCCGGCGCGGTTAAGGGGCGGCGAAAACTTCGCCTGCGTATTGGCGCGGCGAGACGCCTGTCCGCAGTTCAAATGGCCAAATTTTCGTGCAACAAATTTAGCCAAATCGGCGTCTTTGCCTAAAAAATAGATTGCATGCCATCAAAGCATACATTTTCAGAGACTAAGAATTGGGCAGATTCTCGGTCGCCGATTTGCTTCCGGCCGGGATTATTCAGCGATTAGATTGGCTTATCCGGTCCTCGGACCGTGGCATGGTTCTTGCGATTCCCTTAACGCAGGCGGCCGTGGGGCCGTTCGCAGCGTTTAACGCCTGCGTCAGGGAGATGACACCTCATGCTTACTCAATTGACTCACGATATAGCGACGATGAGCCGCCGTCGCTGGCTGGCCGCCACCGCCGGCCTGGTTTTGGGCCTGGCCTCATTTTCTGGCGCCAAGGCTGCTGACGATACGATCAAGGTTGGCGTCCTGCACTCGCTCTCCGGCACCATGGCCATCAGCGAAACCACGCTGAAGGACACCGTTCTCTTCCTGATCGACGAGCAGAACAAGAAGGGCGGCGTGCTCGGCAAGAAGCTCGAGGCCGTCGTCGTCGATCCCGCCTCGAACTGGCCGCTGTTCGCCGAAAAGGCCCGCGAGCTGATCACCAAGGACAAGGTCTCGGTCGTGTTCGGCTGCTGGACCTCGGTGTCGCGCAAGTCCGTGCTCCCGGTCTTCAAGGAGCTGAATTCGATCCTGTTCTACCCCGTGCAGTACGAGGGTGAAGAATCCGAACGCAACGTGTTCTACACCGGTGCGGCGCCGAACCAGCAGGCGATCCCGGCGGTCGACTATCTGATGAAGGACGAGAAGGTGAAGCGCTGGGTGCTGGCCGGCACCGATTACGTCTATCCGCGCACCACCAACAAGATCCTCGAAGCCTACTTGAAGTCGAAGGGCGTCAAGCAGGAAGACATCATGATCAACTACACGCCGTTCGGTCATAGCGACTGGCAGACGATCGTGGCCGACATCAAGAAGTTCGGCTCGGCCGGCAAGAAGACGGCCGTGGTCTCCACCATCAACGGCGACGCCAACGTTCCCTTCTACAAGGAGCTGGGTAACCAGGGCATCAAGGCGACCGACATTCCGGTTGTCGCGTTCTCGGTCGGTGAGGAAGAACTTGCCGGCATCGACACCAAGCCGCTGCTCGGCCATCTCGCCGCCTGGAACTACTTCCAGTCGATCAAGGACCCCGAAAACGAGAAGTTCATCAAGGCGTGGCAGGCCTACACCAAGAATCCGAAGCGCGTGACCAACGATCCGATGGAAGCGCACGTCATCGGCTTCGATATGTGGGTCAAGGCGGTCGAGAAGGTGAAGTCGACCGATCCGGACAAGGTGATCGACGCTCTGCCGGGCATCGAAGCCAAGAACCTGACCGGCGGCACCTCCAAGATGCTTCCGAACCATCACATCACCAAGCCGGTGTTCATTGGCGAAATCAAAGCCAACGGCCAGTTCGACGTGGTGTGGAAGACCCCGGGCCTGGTGGCCGGCGATGCATGGTCGAAGGAGCTCGAAGGCTCCAAGGACCTGATCGGCGACTGGGTTGGCAAGAAGTGCGGCAACTACAACACCAAGACCAACAAGTGCGGCGGTCAGGGCTCGTGATCCCGATCTGATCCGAGAGGATCATGATCCCGATCTGATCCTGAGTTGCCATAACAAACTTCCAAGAGAGACCGGAGAAGGTGGCGCTCCTGCCGCCTTCTCCCCACACGCCTGCCGGGGTCGTATGGTGCTTGCCAGTTTCACTGATCGCTTTCGTGCGATTTTTCTCGCGATCCTCATGGCCGTGGCCTTCGCTGTGCCGGCGCTGGCGGGGCCGTTCGAGGACGCGGTCGCCAAATTCGCCAATGACGATTTTTCCGATACGGCCGAGGCGATCGGCGTGGTCGCGGCCTCGGGCAATCCGTTGGCTTTTCCGATCATCAGCGCGCTGCAGGACGAACGGCTGTCGGCCGATCCGCAATCCAAGAAGGTTTTTGTCAGTAGCGCCGACGGCAAGATCATCGACGCCGCGACCGGCGCGGCGGTGGACAAGCTGCCCGACGGCGCTTCCGCCGTCCGCCTCAACAACCGCCTGCGCCGTACCGTGCAGGCTGCCCTCGGCGGCCTGACACTATTGTCGCCCGATCCTGCCAGGCGGCTCGCGGCCGCGCAGTCGGTGTTCAAGAGCCATGACGAGAACGCGCTCGCCGTGATCGATGACGCGCTGGCGAAGGAAACCAACAAGAGCGTCAAGGCCGCCTTTACCGAAGCCCGCGCCGCGATCCTGCTCTACAAGGCAGATGCGACCGAGGTCGAGAAGCTCGAAGCCGTCGCCGTCGTGAAGGCAAAGGGCGACCAGGAGGCGATGGCGTTGTTGACCGGGCTGCCCAGCGACGTGCCGCCCAATGTCGCGCGCGTCGCGGCAAGTGCGGTCGCCTCGATCCAGAGCGACCTCGCCATGTGGTCGATGGTGCAGAATGCCTGGTATGGCCTGTCGCTCGGCTCGGTGCTCCTGCTCGCCGCGATCGGGCTTGCGATCACCTTCGGCGTCATGGGCGTCATCAACATGGCCCATGGCGAAATGGTGATGATCGGGGCCTACACCACCTTCGTTGTGCAGGAGGTGATTCGCACCCGCTATCCGCAATTGTTCGACTATTCGCTGCTGATCGCGGTGCCGCTGGCGTTCCTGGTGGCGGGCGCGATCGGCGTGCTGATCGAGCGTGGCATCATCCGCTTCCTCTACGGACGCCCGTTGGAAACGCTGCTGGCGACCTGGGGCCTGTCGCTGGTGCTGCAGCAGGCCGTGCGCACGATGTTCGGCCCGACCAACCGCGAGGTCGGCAATCCTTCCTGGATGAGTGGCGCGTTCGAACTCGGCCAGATCACCATCACCTATAACCGGCTCTGGATTCTGTGCTTCACGCTTGCCGTGTTCGCCATCCTGCTCGCCATGCTGCGCTACACGGCGCTCGGGCTCGAGATGCGCGCGGTCACGCAGAATCGCCGCATGGCGGCCTCGATGGGCATCGCCACCTCTCGCGTTGACGCGCTCACCTTCGGCCTCGGCTCGGGGATCGCGGGCATCGCCGGTGTGGCGCTGTCGCAAATCGACAATGTCAGTCCTAACCTCGGCCAGAGCTACATCATCGATAGCTTCATGGTCGTGGTGTTCGGCGGCGTCGGCAATCTCTGGGGCACGCTGGTCGGCGCGTTCACGCTCGGCATCGCCAACAAGTTCCTGGAGCCGGTGGCCGGCGCCGTGCTCGGCAAGATCGCCATCCTGGTGCTGATCATCCTGTTCATCCAGAAGCGGCCACGCGGCCTGTTCGCGCTCAAGGGCCGGGCGGTGGAAGCATGATGACGCCGCATATCCTGACGCGCTCGCTGGATCGCAGTGCGAGCATCTTCATCCTGGTGGTCGCTGGCCTCGGCGTGCTGATCCCGCTGTCCAATCTCCTGATGCCCGCGGGCTCGTTCCTGCAGGTCCCGACCTATCTGGTGGCGCTGTTCGGCAAATATGCCTGTTACGCTATCCTCGCGCTTTCGATCGATTTGATCTGGGGCTATTGCGGCATTCTCTCGCTCGGCCACGGCGCCTTCTTCGCGCTCGGTGGCTACGCCATGGGCATGTACCTGATGCGGCAGATCGGCAGCCGCGGCGTCTACGGCAATCCGATCCTGCCCGACTTTATGGTGTTCCTGAACTATCCAAAACTGCCCTGGTACTGGCACGGCTTCGACATGTTCTGGTTCGCGGCCCTCATGGTGCTGCTGGTCCCGGGCCTGCTCGCCTTCTGCTTCGGCTGGCTCGCATTCCGCTCCCGCGTCACCGGCGTCTATCTCTCGATCATCACCCAGGCGATGACCTATGCGCTGTTGCTGGCGTTCTTCCGCAACGATTTCGGCTTCGGCGGCAACAATGGCCTGACCGACTTCAAGGACATTCTGGGTTTCAACGTGCAGGCTGACGGCACCCGCGCCGCCTTGTTTGCGCTGAGTTGCCTCGCGTTGATCGCCACCTTCCTGATCTGCCGGGCGGTCGTCACCTCGAAACTCGGCAAGGTCCTGATCGCGATCCGCGACGCCGAATCCCGCACGCGCTTCCTCGGCTACCGCGTCGAGTCCTACAAGCTGTTTGTGTTCACGCTGTCGGCCTGCATGGCCGGCGTTGCGGGGGCGCTCTACGTGCCGCAGGTCGGCATCATCAATCCGAGCGAATTCGCGCCCGGCAATTCGATCGAGGCGGTGATCTGGGTCGCCGTCGGCGGCCGCGGTACGCTGGTCGGCGCGGCGCTCGGCGCCGTCGTCGTCAACTACGCCAAGACCTTCTTCACGTCAGGCCCGCTGGCGCCGTACTGGCTGTTCATGCTGGGCGCGCTGTTCATCCTGGTGACGCTGCTGCTGCCGAAGGGAATTGTGGGCACCTTCAATGCCTGGTGGGAGCCGCGCAAGGCGAAGCAGATGTCGGACGATACGCTGAGTGCTGATCTCGAAGACGGCGTCGGCGACGCCAAGCCTGCGGAGTGAACGCATGAGTATCATGGAGGGAAGGACCACTTCCGCGCTGCTCTATCTCGACGGCGTGCACGTCTCGTTCGACGGCTTTCACGCCATCAACAACCTGTCGCTTACGCTCGAACCGGGCGAGATGCGCGCCATCATCGGCCCCAACGGCGCCGGCAAGACGACGATGATGGACATCATCACCGGCAAGACCCAGCCGGACGAGGGCACCGTGTTGTTTGACGGCAGGATAGACTTGACGCGTCTCGACGAGACCCGCATCGCCGAACTCGGCATCGGCAGAAAATTTCAGAAGCCGACGGTGTTCGAGAGCCAGAGCGTTGAGGATAATCTGCTGCTGGCGCTCAATGTCGACCACAGCGTCAAGGGCACGCTGTTCTGGCGCGGCAGCCGGGACGAATCCGAGCGGATCGACCGCGTGCTGGAAACCATCCGCCTCACGGATGCGCGCCGCCGTCTCGCAGGAAGTCTTTCGCACGGTCAGAAGCAGTGGCTGGAGATCGGCATGCTGCTGGCGCAGGACCCGAAACTGTTGCTGGTCGACGAGCCGGTCGCAGGGATGACCGACGTCGAGACGCATCAGACCGCCGAGCTGCTGAAGGAAATCAACAAGGAAAAAACGGTCATGGTCGTCGAGCATGACATGACCTTCGTGCGCGAACTCGGCGTCAAGGTCACCTGCCTGCATGAGGGCACCGTGCTGGCGGAAGGGACCATCGATCAGGTCTCGTCGAACGAGCGCGTGATCGAAGTGTATCTGGGGCGCTGATCGATGCTGAAGGTCGAAAACATCAGTCTGTACTACGGCGCGGCGCAGGCGCTGCGCGGCGTCTCGCTGTCCGCGGAGCCCGGCAAGGTGACGTGCGTGCTGGGACGCAACGGCGTCGGCAAGACCTCGCTGCTGCGCGCGATGGTCGGTCAGTACCCGATCGCCCGCGGTTCGATCGCGCTCGATGGCCACGACATCACCGGTCTCAGACCTTATGAGCGGGCACGGCGGGGCATCGGCTTTGTGCCGCAGGGCCGCGAGATCTTTCCGCTATTGACGGTGGAAGAAAACCTGAAGACCGGCTTTGGCCCGCTCAAGCGCGAGGACCGCTACATCCCCGACGACGTGTTCTCGCTGTTTCCGGTGCTGAACACCATGCTCGGCCGGCGCGGCGGCGATCTCTCCGGCGGCCAGCAACAACAATTGGCGATCGGCCGGGCGCTGGTGATGCGGCCAAAGCTGTTGCTGCTCGACGAGCCGACCGAGGGCATCCAGCCCTCGATCATCAAGGACATCGGCCGCGCCATCTCCTACCTGCGCAGCCTCGGCAACATCGCGATCGTGCTGGTCGAACAATATCTCGACTTTGCCTGCGAGCTCGGCGACAATTTCGCGGTGATGGATCGCGGCGCGGTGAAATATGCCTGCGACCGCTCAAGCCTCGATCCCGCCGAGATCAGTCGCCAGATGGCGCTGTGAGGTCGTATCCGAGCGTTGGGCCACCACGGCGTTTGAGGGACGGATGCTGAGCGAAATTGCGCGCGCGAACTCGGCGACCTTCGCGGCCAACCGCGCCCGGGGCGCGGTGCGGTTCGGCGTGCATCTGCAGGATGGCGTCACCCGCCGCGGTGATGTGCATGAGTCCGGCTCGCTGCGCGTGCGCTTTCCTTCACCCGAGGCGGAAGGCCTGTCGGGCGTGTTCGTCAACACCGCCGGCGGAATCGCCGGTGGCGATCATTTCGACATCGACATCATCGCGGGCGAGGGATCGCGGCTGACGCTGACGACGGCCGCCGCCGAAAAGGTCTACCGCGCCCCCGGCGCCGCGGCCCGGCTCAACATTGCGCTGAAGGCGGAAGCGGGCGCCCATCTCTCCTGGCTGCCGCAGGAGACCATCCTGTTCGACCGCGCGCGGATCATCCGGAGCATCGACATCGATCTCGCCGAGCAGGCCTCGCTTCTGCTCTGCGAAATCGTGGTGTTCGGCCGCGCGGCGATGGGCGAGCGCGTGCAACAGGGCGAATTCGTCGACCGCTGGCGGCTGCGCCGTGCGGGCAAGCTGGTCTTCGCCGAGACCGTCCGGCTCGACGGCGGCATCGGCGCAAAACTGGCGCGTCCGGCCATTGCAAACGGCGGCGCAGCCATCGGCACGGCGCTGATCGTGCCGGGCGACGAAGCGCTGGTGGAGCAAATCCGCGAGGCGTCGGAAACGTTCGGCGGCGAGGTCGGCATCTCCGCGTGGAATGGATTTGCAATGGCGCGCTTCTGTGCCCAAGATGCGGCGCGGTTGCGCGCCGACATGATGACGGTGCTGGGCCGCGCCAGCGGCGCAGCGTTACCAAGACTTTGGCTCAACTAAACGCTGGCTCTAACAGGTCTATCCAATTACCCGAGTGCTCGCATGAATCTCTCCCCCCGCGAAAAGGACAAGCTCTTGATCTCGATGGCGGCCATGGTGGCGCGCCGCAGGCTCGAGCGCGGCGTCAAGCTGAACCACCCCGAGGCGATCGCCATCATCTCCGATTTCATCGTCGAGGGCGCGCGAGACGGCCGCACCGTCGCGGAGTTGATGCAGTCCGGCGCACAAGTGCTGACTCGCGCGCAGGTGATGGACGGCATCCCCGAAATGATCCACGACATCCAGGTCGAGGCGACGTTTCCCGACGGCACAAAACTCGTCACCGTGCACGAGCCGATTCGTTAGTCATTCGTCATTCCGGGGCGGCCGCACCGCGGCCGAACCCGGAGAGCTCATTATCTCGAACTTCCGGGTTCGATGCTTCGCATCGCCCCGGAATGACGGAGGGAAGGCAAAATGATCCCCGGCGAATTCTTCATCAAGGACGGCGAGATCGAGCTCAACGCCGGCCGCAAGACGGTGACGCTCACGGTCGCCAACAGCGGCGACCGCCCGATCCAGGTCGGCTCGCACTACCATTTCTTCGAAACCAACCCCGCGCTGAAATTCGACCGCAAGAAATCCCGCGGCATGCGCCTCGACATCGCGGCCGGCACCGCCGTGCGCTTCGAGCCCGGCCAGACCCGCGATGTGCAACTCGTCGCACTGGGCGGCAAAAAGACCATCTACGGCTTCCGCGGCGGCGTGATGGGCAAGCTGTGATCGGTGAGGTGAGCACATCGGTCGGGCTCCCTCCCCCCTTGCGGGGGAGGGCTGGGGAGAGGGGTATGCCACACGACGAGGTCTCAAGGCTTCAGCGCGATCGCGCCAAACGCTTGAGGCGCGAGATGACGCGCGCGGAAACACTGCTGTGGTGTCACCTCAAAGCTGATCGTCTCGGAGGACTCGGCTTTCGGCGCCAAACTCCAATGGGTAACTACATCGCCGACTTCGTTGCTCATTCCTGCAAGCTTGTCGTCGAGCTCGATGGCGAGAGCCACGATTTCGAGGAACGCATCCGCCACGACGCCAAGCGCGACCAGTGGTTTGCGTCCCGCGGCTATCGTGTGCTGCGATTCACCAATGATGATGTGATGAAGAATTTGGAAGGTGTCGTCCTTTCCATTCTCGAAGCAGCGGAGCAAGCGGCACCCCTCTCCCTAACCCTCCCCCGCAAGGGGGGAGGGAACCCGCCGCCGATGCGTCCCTTACCGATGCCGGTGACGTCGAGAAGGACATGCCGTGATGCCACGTGAAGTAAGCACGCTGGCAGGGCTCCCTCCCCCCTTGCGGGGTAGGGGAATCGCATATGGCGCAGGAGGGGTGTTGCAAAGCAGTCGGAACTGGATTCTTTGGGTGTCTCCCGATTCCCGAGGGAGACCGGAATGCGCAAACTCAAGCGTATGTTTCGACCGCTCAAGGATCCGCGAGCCAGCAACACCCGACACGATCTGGTGGAGATCCTCGTCATTGCATTGGCGGCGACGCTGGCGGGTGCCAAGACCTGCACCGAGTTCGAGTTCTTTGGCCAAGGCCGAGAGGAGCTGTTGCGCCGGTTCCTGCAACTCAGACACGGCATCCCCAGTCACGACACGTTCAGCAACGTTTTCCGTGCGTTGGACCCGAAGGGGCTGGAAGCCGTCTTGCGCAAGTTCAGCAAGAGCTTTGGTATCAAGGGCGTGGTCAGCATCGACGGCAAAGCTCTGCGCGGAGCCTTCACGCGCGGCCGACAGGCTACGCCGCTGCATATGGTCAACGTCTGGGCGGCGGGCACTCGCATGGCGTTGGCTCAGCGGAAAGCCCCCAATCGCAACGAGATTGCCGGTGCTCTCGAAGTCCTCGCCCTGCTCGATCTGGACGGGGCTCTTGTCACCGCCGACGCCTTGCATTGCCGGCCCGACACGGCGCAGGCCATCCGCGACCGGAAAGGCCACTACGTGTTCGCCATCAAGAGCAACCGCGGCAAGCTCTTCAAAGCCGTTAAGGTGCTGCTCGATACCACCCGAAAACCGGCGCGGGCGAGCCAACGAAGTGCCACCGTTCATGGCCGCGTCGAGCGCCGGCAAGCCATCGTCGTACCGGCGCCAAAGCTGGCGAAGCAATACGACTTCCCCGCTATCGCCGCCGTCGGTCGCATCGACAGTTGGCGCGCCAACTCCGGCAAGACTGCCAAGCACAAGGTCCGATACTTTCTGGCCTCGCGCCTGCTGTCGGCCAAGAGGCTGCTCGCCGTCGTGCGCGCCCACTGGAGCATCGAGAACAACCTGCACTGGGTCCTCGACGTTCTGTTCGACGAGGACGCCTGCCGGAGCCGCAAAGATCACGCGGCGGAAAATCTCGCCGTCATCCGCAAGCTCGCCATCAACATCCTGCAGGCAACGCCAGGTCCTGCGCGCATCAGCCACAAAATGCTCCAAGCCAGATGGAACAACGACTTCCTTCTCTCCGCCCTTGGCCATATGCGATAGCCCTACCTTGCGGGGGAGGGTTGGGAAGAGGGGTAAGCCCCGAGCTCGGATGCAAGACCAAAGCCGATTCCATCTCAATCACACTCAAACGCTCGACGCAGGGAACGGCGTATCCGGTAGCGAGGTTGGGACGGAAAGGGAGGACCATGCCATGCTGCCTGCGCTTCGCCTCGTCTCTGATGCCGCCGAATTCGCCGCCCATCGTCACACCGGCATGGCCCGGAAGGGCCGTGGCGATGAGCCGTATATCAACCACCTCGCCGAGGTCGCGAACTTGCTTGCCGCCGCGACCGATGGTGGCGATGCCGAGCTTGTGGCGGCCGGCTGGCTGCACGACACCGTGGAGGACACCGGCACCACCCGCGAGGAACTCGCGCAGAAGTTCGGCGAGCGCGTTGCGGCGCTGGTCGTCGAGGTGACCGACGACATGAAGCTATCGCAGCCCGAGCGCCGGCAGAAGCAGATCGAGGACGCTCCGCACAAATCGCCGGGCGCCAAGCTGATCAAGATTGCCGATAAGGTCAGCAATATCCGTGCACGCATGGCGCCGCATCCGAGCGAGGAGCAGCGCGTCGAACTCGCTGCCTATATGAGTTGGGCGGAAAAGGTCGTCGCGGGATGCCGCGGCGTCAATCCGAAGCTCGACACGAAATTCGATGAGACCGTCAGAGCGGCGAAGAGCGCGCTCGGAGGATGAGGGAATAGGGGGCTGACATGTCTGTAAAAATCAAACGCTCCGTCTACGCCGATATGTTCGGCCCGACCACCGGCGACCGTGTGCGGCTGGCCGACACCGATCTCATCATCGAGGTGGAGAAGGATTTCACCACCTATGGCGAGGAGGTGAAGTTCGGCGGCGGCAAGGTGATCCGGGACGGCATGGGGCAGTCGCAGGTGACGAACCGGCAGGGCGCGGCCGATACCGTCATCACCAATGCGCTGATCGTCGATCACTGGGGCATCGTCAAAGCCGACGTCGCGATCAAGGAGGGCATGATCTCGGCCATCGGCAAGGCCGGCAATCCCGACATCCAGCCCAATGTGACCATCGTGATCGGCCCCGGCACCGACGTGATCGCGGGGGAGGGGAAAATCCTTACCGCCGGCGGCTTCGACAGCCACATCCATTTCATCTGTCCGCAGCAGATCGAGCACGCGCTGATGAGTGGTGTCACCTCGATGCTCGGCGGCGGCACGGGTCCCTCGCACGGCACGTTCGCGACCACCTGCACGCCGGGCCCCTGGCACATGGCGCGGATGATCCAGTCGTTCGACGCCTTTCCGGTGAACCTCGGCATATCGGGCAAGGGCAATGCGGCGCGCCCCGCGGCGCTGGTCGAAATGATCAAGGGCGGCGCCTGCGCGCTGAAACTGCACGAGGACTGGGGCACCACGCCGGCGGCGATCGACAATTGTCTCAGCGTTGCCGACGATCACGACATCCAGGTGATGCTGCACTCGGACACACTGAACGAATCCGGCTTCGTCGAGGACACGGTCAAGGCCTTCAAGGGCCGCACCATCCACGCCTTCCACACCGAGGGCGCCGGCGGCGGCCACGCACCCGATATCATCAAGATCGCCGGCTTGAAGAACGTGCTGCCGTCGTCGACCAACCCAACGCGCCCGTTCACGCGCAATACCATCGACGAACATCTCGACATGCTGATGGTGTGCCATCATCTCGATCCGTCGATTGCGGAAGACCTGGCGTTCGCCGAAAGCCGCATCCGCAAGGAGACCATCGCGGCCGAAGACATTTTGCACGATCTCGGCGCGCTCTCGATGATGTCGTCGGACTCGCAGGCGATGGGCCGGCTCGGCGAGGTCATCATCCGCACCTGGCAGACCGCCGACAAGATGAAGAAGCAGCGCGGC
>Ga0081540_1003755_pt1 | contig 11903 bp, 9 predicted proteins | sample TabmetS2T1R1_FD_71024 | JGI IMG/M metagenome (GOLD analysis project Ga0081540, IMG submission 71024) | Tabebuia heterophylla rhizosphere microbial communities from the University of Puerto Rico - S2T1R1 | ecosystem: Host-associated > Plants > Roots > Rhizosphere ...
CGAATGCTTCCGCGCCGAGGCGATGATCGGCTTCAGCGCGGCCTCGTTGGCGTCGCTGTAGAGGCCGAGGCAACCCGGCGTGATGCGGCCAATCGCCTCAACGCCAGTCGCCTCAATGCAGAACATCGCAGCACCCGACAGCGCCAGCGAGTTGATGTGGGTGAAATGCCAGTCGGTGGCCGAGCCGTCGACGGCCGAATACTGGCACATCGGCGCCACCATGATGCGATTGGACAATTTCAGGTCGCGCAGCTGGATCGGCGAAAAAAGCGTGCTCATGCGGATTTCCGGGAGGATGGGAGGAGGAGCCGCCTCTATGTAGCCAGCCGCCGGAGGCGCCTCAACCCGCCCCGGCTGCAACCCTCCCCTTACGGTTTGATGCCAGCGGCCTTGATCAGCTCGAAATTGGCCGCCACCTCGCGCACGACCATTTCGTCCATTTCTTTCGGGCTGAGCGGCATCGGCTCGACGCCGAGCTTCTTCAGGCTCACCTGCATCGCAGGATCGGTCAGCACCTTGCCGCCCGCCGCGTGCAGCTTCTCGACGATATCCCGCGGCGTCTTTGCCGGGACGAACACGCCAAACCAGATCAAGCTGTCAGCGTCCTTCAGGCCGACATCGGCGGGCGTCGGCAGGTCCGGCAGATCGGGGACGCGCTTGCCGGTGGAGACCACCAACGCGCGCACCCGCCCCTCCTTGATCAGCGGCAGCGCGGTTGCCAGCGGGCAGAAATAGAAGTCGATGCGACCGCCCAGAATGTCGGTGATCACTTCAGAGCCGCCGCGATAAGGCACATGGGTCGCCTGAAATCCGGCAGCGAGGCGGAATTTTTCCGAGCTGATATGCACGGCGCTGCCGATGCCGACCGACCCGAAAGAGATCGATCCCGGCTTTGCCTTGGCGTCTGCAATGAAATCCTGGATGGTCTTCCACGGTCGCTCGTTCGGCACGATCATGACATTGGCGCTGAAGCCGAGCATGAGCACGCCGGCAAGATCCTTTGTCGTGTCGTAGGTGAGGCCGGGAAAGAGCGCTGGCGCGACCGTCAGTGCGGAGGAATGCGCAAGGATGTTGTAACCGTCGGGGTCGGACTTGGCGAGCGCGCCCGTTCCAACCGTGCCGCCGGCGCCGACGCGGTTCTCGATCACAATCGGCTGGCCGAGTTCGGCGGACAGGCGTTCGAACACCAGTCGCGGCACGACGTCTGCGGCGCTGCCGGCGCCGAAGGGAATGGTCGCCTTGATCATGCGCGACGGCCAGGTTTCCGCCTGTGCGGTAGTGGCTAGAAAGGCGCTGACGGCAGCGAAAAGGACGCGGTTGAACAGGCACATTTTTGGCTCCGTTTCATACCTTGGGGCGTTGCAAGAACCGTTCCGCCTGATGGTCTCGGCCATCCTGCTGCAAGGAGCAAGAGAACCAGCCCGTGGTTATCGCGTTAAGTTGAAAACCGTGCTCTGCCCGGCCCGCTGGCACACCGGGACTTTTGTCCGCACAATCGGCGGGGTAACGTTCATGTTGCTTCGCCGGGAATGCCGATGACGCTACGCAAGATTTCGCTCGCCTGTCTCGTCCTGCTCTGGCCTGCCGCGGCCAGCGCCGCCGAGATATCAGGCGTGCCGAAAATCCGCGAGGCCGACCAGATCCAGATCGGCAACACCCGCATCCGCCTCGGCGGCATCGATGCGCCCTCCACGGACCAGCTTTGCCTCAACACCAGGGGCGAACGCTGGACCTGCGGCGTCGCCGCGCGCGACGAACTCGTCAAGCGTTTCGGCGGCAAGGCCTGGACCTGCCAGACCCGCGCGATCGATCGCCGCGGCCGAACCGTGGCACGCTGCCAGGCCGACGGCGAGGACATCCAGAAATGGCTCGCGACGAACGGCTGGGCGCTCGCGCTGGTCCGCCTCACCAAAGACTACGAGCCCGATGAGAAGGCCGCGCGCGAGGCCAAGGCCGGCATGTGGCAGGGCGCTTTCATCGCACCGTGGGACTGGCGCGTGCGCAACAAGACGACCCATGTGCTTGGCGCTGCGAAGCCGCCGCAGAACGCCAATGCCATCCTGCTGGCCTCCGCATCCGGTCCGGTGGCGCCCTCGCCCGACTGCACCATCAAGGGCAATGTCAACCGCTCGGGCGAATGCATCTATCACCAGCCAAAAAGCCGCTGGTATGCGAAGATCCAGATGAACGTAGCGAAGGGCACGCGCTGGTTCTGCTCGGTCGAGGACGCCGAGGCCGCGGGATGCCGGGAGACGCGGCGCTGACTACGGCCGACCTCGACGCACGGGAACGCAAGCAGGTGAGCCGGCTGCGCCGCGCCTCGATCATCCTGCTGCTCACGATGGCCATCTACATCCTGCTCGCCTATATCGTACTGCCGGTGCTGTGGACTCACCACGAACACCAGAAGGGCCTTGCCGATTTGCCGATGGTGACGCGCACCGGGCAGGGCATTCCGGGCGACCCCATCAATGTCGGACTCATTGGCGACAAGAGGGACATCATCTGCGCCATGCATACTGCCGGCTGGTATCCGGCCGATCCGATCACGTTGAAATCCTCCATCGAGATCGTCGGCAGCGTGCTGCTCGATCGTCCCTACAAGGATGCGCCGGTGAGCAATCTCTATTACCTCGACCGGCGCGAGGACCTCGCCTTCGAAAAGCCTATCGGCGCCAGCGCCGACCGCCGCAATCATGTCCGCTTCTGGAAGGTGCTGGACGAGGGGCAGGAGAAGCGCCCTGTATGGCTGGGTGCAGCGACAATGGATCGCGGCGTCGGCGTCAGCCATTACACCGGCGCGATCACCCATCACATCGATGCGGATATCGACCTCGAGCGGAAGATTTGGGCCGGCGATCTCGAGGCCGCCGGCATGGTGACCGCCAAATATCAAGTCACGGGCATCGGCCCGACATTGGCCGGCCGCAACGGCGGCGGCGATCTGTATTACACGGACGGCGAAGTGTGGATCCTGCGGCTGGTCGAGGCCTGCCGCAAAAACACCATGCCGGTGGACGTTCTGCCCAGTCCGCTGGCCACCCAGATCAAGGATCAAATCTGGCGGGAGATCGCCGAAACCATCAGAAAGTGAGAGGTGCCGGACTCGTTGCAATTCTGCATAAATGCACCGCTCAGGAGGCCTTTGAAATTGTGCGCTGCCGTGCCAGCATGGCCACAAATCCCAGACAAGGAAGACCCCAAATGACCGTTCGCGCGGGCCGGGAATTTCTGGCCATCCCTGGACCCACCACGATGCCCGACGAGGTGTTGCAGGCCATGCACCGTCCGGCACTCGACATCTATTCCCGGGAGATGATTGACCTCAGCGACGGCCTGCACGCCGATCTCTCCAAACTGTTTGCGACCAAGAACAGGTCCTACATCCACATCGCCAACGGCCATGGCGCCTGGGAAGCGGCGATCTCCAATGTGCTGTCGCGCGGCGACAAGATATTGGTGCTGGAGAGCGGACGATTCGCGATCGGCTGGGGCAACGCCGCGGAATTGATGGGCGTCGAAGTCGAGGTGCTGAAGGGCGACTGGCGCCGCGCGGTGCGGCCCGCCGAGGTTGAGGAGCGGCTGCGGCAGGACAAGGCGCACACGATCAAGGCGATCCTTGTCGCGCAGGTCGATACCGCCTCCGGCGTCTGGAACGACATCGAGGCCATCGGCAAGGCGATCAAGGCAAGCGGCCATCCGGCCCTGTTCATGGTGGACACCGTCGCCTCGCTCGGCTGCATGCCGTTCGAGATGGACGCCTGGGGTATCGACGTTGCAATGTCCGGCTCGCAGAAGGGCCTGATGACACCCCCGGGGCTGGGCTTCGTCGCTGCCAGCGACCGCGCGCGCGAGGTGCACAAGAAGGCGAACCTGCGCACGCCCTATTGGGACTGGACCGAGCGCGAGGGCACCGAGCATTACCGCCGATATGCCGGCACCGCGCCGGTGCATCTTTTGTACGCGCTGCGCAAGGCGATCGACATGCTGTTCGCCGAAGGCCTGGAAAATACCTTTGAGCGCCATCGCCTGCTCGGCGAAGCCGTGCGGCGCGCAGTATCGGCCTGGGCCGAGGGGCAGGTTCTCGGCTTCAACATTGCCGAACCTTCGGAGCGCTCCAACACGGTGACCACCGTGACCATGAACGGCCATGATCCCGTGCCGCTGCAACGCTATTGCAAGGAAAAATGCGGCGTGGTGCTGGGCGTCGGCATCGGCGAACTGTGGGGCCAGGCTTTCCGCATCGCCCATATGGGCCATGTCAACGCGCCGATGATCCTGGGTACGCTCGCCGTGGTCGAGGTGGCGCTGAATGCGCTGCAAATCCCGCATGGCAAGGGCGGAACTACAGCCGCCATCGAATGGCTCGGCGAATCCGTGGGCGCCTGACCCTTTTCGCCGCCGCCGTTTTAGGGCTTACTGGTATACCAGGCGCGGACGCAGATCCGGGCGAGGGTTACCGGGAGGCACGGATTGGCGTCGGTTGATTTGCGCAGGCTAACCAAGCGGTATGGCTCGGTTGCTGCGGTTGATGATGTCTCCCTAAGGATCGACCATGGACAGCTGGTCTGCCTGCTCGGCCCGTCCGGTTGCGGCAAGACCACGACCTTGCGGCTGATCGCAGGCTTCCTCGAGCCGAGCGACGGCGAAATCCACGTCGGTGACCGCGTGGTCTCCTCCAAGGCGCGCACGCTGCCGCCCGAGCAGCGCAACATGTCGATGATCTTCCAGAGCTACGCGCTGTGGCCGCACATGACCGTCGCCGAAAACATCATCTATGGCCTGAAGCTGCGCAAGATCGACCGCGACGCCATTGCCAAGAAGCTCGCCGCGATCCTTGCCACGACAAAACTCGAGCCGCTGGCGCAGCGTTATCCCGGCGAACTCTCCGGCGGCCAGCAGCAGCGCGTGGCGCTGGCGCGCGCGCTGATCGTGGAGCCGCAGACGCTGCTGCTCGACGAGCCTCTCTCCAATCTCGATGCGAATCTGCGCGAGGAGATGCGCTTCGAAATCCGCCGGCTGCACGACGAGTACCGCTACACCACAGTTTATGTCACCCACGACCAGTCAGAAGCGATGACGACGGCAGACCTGATCGCGGTCATGAACGGCGGCAAGATCGACCAGCTCGGCACGCCCGAGGATATCTACGCCCGTCCCCAGTCCGAATTCGTGGCGCGCTTCATCGGCGCCAGCAATGTGCTCAAGGGCACCGCGCGCGACGAGAACCACGTGTCCTATGCCGGAAGCACCTTGCGCGTCACCGGAGCGAAACTCGCCGCAGGCCAGAACGCATCCGTCGCGATCCGCCAACATGACATCCAGCTCTCGACGCAAGCGCCGGCGTCGACCGAGAACACGATCAAGGCGACGGTAATGCGTCAGGTGTATCTCGGCGCCAGCCGCGACTATGTGGTGGAGACAGCCGGCGGCGATTCGCTTCGTGTCGTCACGCCGACCGACGCGGCCGTCGACAAGGGCCGCGAAGTCTGGCTGACCTTGCCGCCCGATCGTTGCCGCGCGCTCAGCCGATAAGACCAAGAGCGGAGAACGCCATGGGACAGAAAATTTCACGTCGAGACCTCCTGAGAGGCTCCGCTGCGCTCGGCTTGACTGCCGTTTCCGCCTCCGTGAAAGCGGCAGCGCCGGAACCCACCGCGATCACGCCTGCGCTGATCGAAGCGGCAAAAAAGGAAGGCAAGGTCGTCCTCTATTCCTCGATGGACCTGCCGGTCGGCGAAAAGCTCGGCAAGGCCTTTGAAGCCGCCTATCCCGGCATCAGCGTCCAGATCGAGCGCTCGGGCTCCGAGCGGCTGTTCCAGCGCGTCGACCAGGAATTTGCCAGCAACATCCGCGCCGCCGATGTGATCAACACCTCGGATTCCTCGCACACGATCCCCTGGAAGAAGAACGGCTGGCTGGCGCCCTTCGTGCCTGAGGACGTCGCCAAACACTTCCCGGAACAATATCGCGATCCCGACGGCATGTTTGCGCTGTCGCGCGTCTACCTGTCGTCGATTGCCTATAACACCACGCTGGTGAAGGCAGAAGATGCGCCGAAGAGCTATGCCGACCTGCTCGATCCCAAATGGGCCGGCAAGATGGTGAAGGGCCATCCCGCCTATAGCGGCACCATCATGACCGCGACCTTCCAGATGGTGCGCGAGTTCGGCTGGGAATATTACGAGAAGCTCGCCAAGCAGCGGGTGATGCAGGTGCAGTCGTCGACCGACCCACCGAAGAAGCTGGCGCTCGGCGAGCGCGCTGTGATGGCCGACGGCAACGAATATAACGTCGTGCTGCTGAAAGAGGCTGGACAGCCTGTCGAACCGATCTATCCGACCGAGGGCACGCCGACCATTTCGGGGCCGACCGCGATCTTTGCGTCAGCTCCGCATCCCACCGCGGCGCGGCTGTTCCAAGCCTGGCTGCACACCCGCGAAACACAGCAATTCTTCATCGACTTCACCGCGCAGTATTCGGTGCATGCGCAAGTGCAGTCCAAGCCCGGGCGGCGGAAGATCACCGACATCAAGCTGATGAAGGAGGACCCCGCCGGGGTAGAGGCGATGGCGGAAGAGATCAAGACGCGCTATGCGCGCCTGTTTCGGGTGTAGCGCATGACGGCAACCACTGACGTCGCCGTCGCAAAGGCCCGCATCGACTGGAGCAAGCCGGTGCTGTGGCTGTTCGCGGTGGTCCTTGTTGCGCTGATCCTGCTTCCGATGTCGTGGCTGGCGGTGTTTGCCTTCACCACCAAGGCGCGCAATCCGACGCTGCAGAACTTCATCACGCTGTTCAGCGATCCCGATTTCCTCGACCCGCTGCTGACCACCGCGATCATCGCCACGACGTCGGCGGCGATCTGCTGCGTGGTCGCAGCGCCCATCAGCTGGCTGGTGTCGCGCACCGACATGCCGGGCCGGCAGACCATCCGGGCGCTGGTGACAGCGTCCTTTGTGACGCCGCCATTCCTTGGCGCGGTCGCATGGGAGCTGCTGGCCGCGCCGAACAGCGGGCTGCTCAACCAGCTCTACCGCTACCTCGCCAAGGCCGAATCCGATGCCTACCTGTTCAACATCTATTCGCTGACCGGCGTCATCTTCGTCATCTCCTGCTATACCTTTCCCTTCGTGTTTGTGCTTGTCGCCAACGCGCTCGACAACATGCCTGGCGAATTGGAGGATGCCTCCGCGATCCTCGGTGGCAAGGCATGGACCACGGCGCGGCGCGTCACCATTCCGCTCGCCCTGCCGGCGCTGGTGGCGGGCAGTCTGATCGCGTTCCTGCAGGCGATGACGCTGTTCGGATCGCCCGCGATTCTCGCGTTGCCGGCCGGCTTCCACACCATGACCACCAAGATCTGGAGCCTGTTCCAGTATCCGCCAAAGCTGGAGCTAGCCGCGGCCGCCGCCGTGCCGCTACTGCTGCTGACGATCGCGCTGTTACAGGCGCAAAAATTTATCCTCGGCCGCCGCGGTTACTCCGTGCTCGGCGGCAAATATGGCCCTCCGCGGCGCGTCGAGATGAAGGGCTGGCGCTGGGTGGCGCTGGCGTTCTGTCTCGTCATGCTGCTCAACCCGGTATTCCTGCCCTATTTCGCGCTGTTCAACGCGGCGTTCTCGCCGAATGCGACCACACTGGTGACCCCCGGCACCTTCACCCTGCACAACATCGTCTTCGTGTTCACGGAGCTGTCGTCAACACAGCTCGCGCTGAAGAACACGGTGATCCTCGGCACGGCCACCGCCACCGCCGGCACCATCCTTGCGCTCGTCATCGCCTATGTCACCACCCGCCGCGTCATCGCCGGCTCGCGCGTGCTCGGCTTCCTTGCCACCGCGCCGATCGCCGTGCCCGGCATCGTGCTGGGCGTCGGCCTGTTCCTGAGCTACACCCGCCCACCCTTCGTGCTGTACGGCACGCTCTGGATTCTGCTGATCGCCTTCCTCACCATCAACCTGCCGTCGGCCTATCAACAATTGCAGGCGGCGTTCGCGACGATCCATCCGGAACTCGAGGAAGCAAGCCGCATCCTCGGCGCGGGCCGGCTGCGCACGCTGTGGCGGATCACGGCGCCGCTGCTGCGCACCGGCGTGATCGCGACCTGGTGCTTCATCTTCATCGGCGTGATGCGGGAACTGTCGGCCGCGATCATCCTGTTCACCTCGCAGACCAAGGTGCTGTCGGTCCTGATCTACGACCTCAATGAAAGCGGCGACCTCGCCGCGATCTCCGTGCTCGGCATTGCCATGCTGGTGATCACCTTTGCGGTGGTGCTCGCGGTCAACCGCATCCCGATGTTCGGTGGCAGCGCCGGCGCGAAGCTGCGCAACGCCTAAGGCTCGACGCGATACGCCGCGACTTGTGCTTTCAACTGCTCCAGCGAGGCGAGCGGCGCCCTGGGGTCGACGCGGTACTTTCCGTCCGCGATCCAGGACAGGATTTTCAGGTCCACCGCCGGTGAGTGATGCAGCACGTCGGCGTAGTTGCCGAGGTCGTGGGTGACTTCTTTGGCTACGCGAAAATCGTAGAGTCGCACGTTCGGAAACTGCAACAGCCGCTCGAATGCAAACGCCGTGAAGTCATAACCGATCTGAAGCGCTGCCGGCGACGCATCGCGCAGCGCCACAAATTGCAGGATCGAGTACGGCGGAAAGTAGATGTCGAACTGGACGTCGGGATTTCCAGCGATCAACCCGACGGCATCGCGCTGGAGACCAGCGATCATCGCGGCGAGATCATAGCCCGCGGACAGACTCTGGCGGGCACCGGGTTCGATCATGCTCCGGAACGCGGCCAGCGCCTTTGCCTTGTTGTAAGCCGAGCCGATGTCGGTATCGCGGCGGAGCGCATTGATGTCGTCGACCTCGGCGATCGGGAATTTGAACACGACGCCGTTGGTGAGCTTTGCGACCAGCGGTGTCAGCGGGGTTATTGACCGCAACGCAAGCCACAACGACTCCCGCGCCATGGCGCCGGACAGCAGATATTCAGAAAGGCCCGCGGCGTTGCGGCGATAGAGATTGGCGGGCAGGTAGATATTCGCATCTATCTCGCCCGCGTTGCGAAAGATCCAGTCATCCATCTGCCAGATCACCCGCTTCGGCCGGCGCTCCATGGCGGTCTCCAGCACAAAGCTCTGCTCCTGCGAATTCGAGCCGGTCATCGCCAATTTCAGCGAGCGGACGCCGAGCGCCCTGTCGATATCGCTCTGCCGGAAATGAACGGCCAGCGACGTGCCCATGAACACGGTATCGAATGGCTGGCCTCGGATCAGGCCCGCGTTCTGCATCCGGGTGTCGGGCGAATACATCGCTGCGAACAGGCGCGCGGGGCGGAATAGCTGCAGCGGATCGACGATGAAGGTCAGCAGCGCGGCAGCCGCGACGATCGCCGCGCTGGCGACAAGAAGCCGGATGATATTTTTGGCCGCGATGCTCATGGGATCATGACCCCATGATCTTGCTTGAGCATGATCTTATCGAAAACCGGTTCCCACTTTTTCGGATCATGCTCTAGAACCTGAAATAGATGAATTCGCTGTGCTGCTGGATGCCGAGGATGCCGAAGGCGAGCACCGCGGCCGCGGCATAGAGATACAGCGGCCGCAGCCGCGCGCCTTCAAAGTTCTCGCCGACCTTCCGGTTCTTGTGATCGTAGCCCATGATCTCCTGCGTGTTCGGCGCGAACCAGGCAATCGCAACATAGATCGCGATGAATACGGCATAGGCCATCTCGGCGCGGCCGAACGCGATGTTGGAGGGATCCGCCATCTTCGACAGCACGGACAGCGCGGATGCCATGCTCTCTGCGCGGAAGAACACCCAGGCGACGACGACGCAGAAGAAGGTGAGGATGAACGCGGCAAGGTTCACCGCCTTCTCGAAGCGCGGCGCGACTTTCGGCCCGAAATTACTCCAGGCATGATTGACGCAGAGATAGACGCCGTGCAGCGCACCCCAGACCACAAAGGTCCAGGCCGCGCCGTGCCAGAGGCCGCCGAGCAGCATGGTGATCATCAGATTGGTATAGCGCAGCAGGCTGCCGTGGCGGTTGCCGCCGAGAGGGATATAGAGATAGTCGCGCAGGAACTGCGACAGCGTCATGTGCCAGCGCCGCCAGAAATCGACGATGGACGTTGCCTTGTAGGGCGAGTTGAAATTGAGCGGCAGGAAGATGCCGAACATCAGCGACATGCCGATCGCCATGTCGGAATAGCCGGAGAAATCGAAATAGAGCTGGAACGTGTAGGCGAGCGCCCCGATCCAGGCCTGATCGAAGGTCGGAGTGTTAGGCCCGAATGCCTGCGACACCAATGGCTGGATGCCGTCGGCAAGGCACGTCTTCTTGAACAGGCCGATGGCGAAGATGATGAGGCCGCAGAGGATCAGATGCGCCTGCGGATGCTTGGCTTCCTCGCGCTCGAACTGCGGGATCATGTCCTTGTGGTGAAGGATGGGACCCGCGATCAGATGCGGAAAATACGTCACGAACAGCGCGTAATGCGGCAGCGCATAGCGTGCGACATTGCCTCTGTAGGCATCGACCAGGAACGCGATCTGCGTGAAGGTGTAGAAGGAGATGCCGACCGGCAGCAGGATGTTGACGACAAAATGCGTCGCAAACAGCGCGTTCAGATTGGCAGCGAAGAAGCCGGCATATTTGAAGATGCCGAGCACGACGAGATCGCCGGTAACGCCAACGGTGAGCGCGGCAAGGCGCACGGCGGGCGCAAGCTTTGCGGCGATCAAGAGATAGCCGATCAGGTAATTGAAGGCGATCGAGGCCAGCAGCAGCGCGACGAATTGCCAGTTGCTGACGGAATAGAAGACGAGCGAGGCCAACGCGAGCCAGATCACCGGCGCAAGGTTGCTGCGCCGGCCCAGCCAGAAATAGCCGGCCAGCACGACCGGCAGGAACAGGAAGATAAAGGCGTAGGAATTGAAGAGCATCAGGCCTGATCAAGCGCGCAAGACGTGAACCCTAAGCATACCAGCAGACCGCCAACAACCCTGCCGGGGGCGTTAACGAAGCTGGCAATTCGCCTGCCAGCCCCGATATAAAGCCGATGGCGCGAACCCTGCCGTGCCTTAGCGAGGACACGCGTGAACCAGCCGAAACCAGCCAGAAAATCGCAGGCCGCGCCGGTTGCGCCGCGGCGGCCGCATTCCTTCACCACCCACGGCATCACCGTCACCGACGATTACGCGTGGCTGAAGGATCCGAACTGGCAGGAGGTGCTGCGCGATCCGGCGATCCTTGACCCCAATATCCGCCGCTACCTGGAAGAAGAGAACCATTATACCGAGAGCCTGCTCGGACATACCGATGCGCTGCAGAAGAAGCTGGTCGCGGAAATGCGCGGCCGCATCAAGGAGGACGATTCCAGCGTTCCCTCGCCGGACGGGCCTTACGCCTATTTCAGGAAGTTCCGCGAAGGCGGCCAGCATGAAATGTTCGGCCGCATGCCGCGCGACGGCGGCGAGGCCGAGATCGTGCTCGACGGCGACGCGCTGGCGGCGAATTACGGATATTTCAGGTTCGGCGGCAGCCGGCATTCACCCGACCACAAGCTGCAGGCCTGGAGCGCCGACACCAAGGGGTCGGAGTATTTTTCCATCCGCGTGCGCGACTGGGCGACAGGCAACGACCTTGACGAACTCGTTGAGGAAACCGACGGCACCGCGGTGTGGAGCGCGGACGGCAGGAGCTTTTTCTACGTCAAGCTCGACGACAACCATCGCCCGATGCAGGTCTGGCGGCATCGCCTCGGCACGAAGCAAGACGAGGATATCCTCGTCTATGAGGAGGAGGATGCCGGCTGGTTCACCCATCTGCATGAAAGCTCCAGCGGCCGCTTTTGCGTCATTGCCGGCGGCGATCACGAGACGTCCGAGCAG
>Ga0081540_1003757_pt1 | contig 11902 bp, 12 predicted proteins | sample TabmetS2T1R1_FD_71024 | JGI IMG/M metagenome (GOLD analysis project Ga0081540, IMG submission 71024) | Tabebuia heterophylla rhizosphere microbial communities from the University of Puerto Rico - S2T1R1 | ecosystem: Host-associated > Plants > Roots > Rhizosphere ...
GCAGCGCTCGATCCGCAGACGCTGCCGATGCCGCGCTCCCGGGCGCGCGCGCTGAGCGGCCTGTGCGGCGCGCTGGCCGCCGGCGAGGTGCGCCTGGACCCGTCGGCCGACCGCGACGAATCGCTGCGGGCGCTCCTCGCGCTGCCTGGGATCGGGCCGTGGACCGCGGGCTACGTGGCGATGCGGGCTCTCGGCGACCCCGACGTCTTCCTCGTCGAGGACCTCGGGGTGCGCCACGGCCTGGGCCGCATCGGCGGGCCTACCGACCAGCGCGAGGCGCGCGAGCTCGCTGCGGCGTGGTCGCCGTGGCGGTCGTACGCCTCGCAGCACCTGTGGCAGGCGCCCTAGCCGGCGAGCCGGAACGCGAACTCGTCGACGTAGCACCAGTACCAGTCCTCGCCGGGCTCGATCGACCGGATGATCGGGTGCCCGCTGGCGTGGAAGTGCTTCGTCGCGTGCTTGTTGGGCGAGTTGTCGCAGCAGCCGACCTCGCCGCAGATCATGCATTCGCGCAGGTGGACCCAGGTGGCCCCGATCTTCAGGCACTCCGAGCAGCCCTCGGTGCTCGAAGGGGTGACCGACTCGTCGATCTGGTCGAGGTGGGTGCATGTGTCAGTGGCCATGTTTGTATCTTGACCAGCCGCCGTGTCCGGCTTCGGCCCCGAGCACCTGCCCTACGGGGTCTTCCGCCCGAGAGGCGCGCCCGAGCGCGCGTCCGCAGCCGCGCGGGACGCGCCCGAGCGTGCGTCCGCAGCCGCGCGGGACGCGCCCGAGCGCGCGTCCGCAGCCGCGCGGGACGCGCCCCGCGCGGGCGGCGCGCCCCGGGTCGGCGTGCGCGTCGGCGACCGCGTCCTCGACCTCGCCGCGCTCGCCGCCGAAGGGCTGCTCAACGAGGACCCCGCCCTCTTCGCGCGGCCGTCGCTCAACGCCTTCATGGCCGCCGGCCCCGAGGCCTGGCGGCGCGTGCGCCACGAGCTGCAGGCGCTCACCGCCGGCCCCGATGCCGAGCCCGCGGCGGTCGCGATCGACGAGATCGAGCTGCTGCTGCCCTTCGAGGTCGGCGACTACGTCGACTTCTACTCCTCGATCGACCACGCCACGAACGTCGGACGGATGTTCCGCCCCGACGCCGAGCCGCTGCTGCCCAACTGGCGCCACCTTCCCGTGGGCTACCACGGCCGCGCCGGCACCGTCGTGGTCAGCGGCACGCCGATCCGCCGGCCGCAGGGCCAGCGCAGCGATCGCGGCGCCGACGCGCCGGCCTTCGGCCCGAGCACCCGCCTGGACATCGAGCTCGAGCTCGGCTTCGTGGTCGGCGTCGCGGGCTCGCAGCCGGTGCCGGTCGACCGCGCGCTGGACCGCGTCTTCGGCGTGGTGCTGCTCAACGACTGGAGCGCGCGCGACCTCCAGGCCTGGGAGTACCGGCCGCTCGGCCCCTTCCTGGCGAAGTCCTTCGCGACCTCGATCTCGGCGTGGGTGACGCCGCTCGACGCGCTGCTGGATCGCCGCGTCCCTGCGCCGGCGCAGGATCCCGAGCCGCTGCCGTACCTGCGCGAGGACCCGTGGGCGTTCGACCTCGACCTCGAGGTCGAGCTCAACGGCACGACGATCGCCCGTACGAGCGCCCGCCACCTGTACTGGTCGGCGGCGCAGCAGCTCGCCCACATGACGGTCAACGGCGCCGCGACCCGCGTCGGCGACCTCTTCGCCACCGGCACGATCTCAGGTCCCGAGCGCGGGCAGCGCGGCTCGCTGCTGGAGCTCAGCTGGGGCGGCAGCGATCCGATCGCGCTCCGCGACGGCTCGACCAGGTCCTTCCTGCAGGACGGCGACGAGGTCGTGCTGCGTGGCCGCGCCGGCGAGGCCATCGCGCTCGGCGAGGTCCGCGGGCGGATCGAGCCCGCCGGCTGATGGCCCTGCCGAAGGCCATCCGGCGCCTCACGCCCGAACGCGTGCGCCACGACGTGCGCCTGCGCGCGCTGTTCGTCGGCGCCGGGCTCATCCCGCCGCGCACGATGCATTCCGAGGCCGACGCCGGCGTCCTGCGCCAGGTTGCCGCGGGCCGCCGCCGCGTCGTGGAGATCGGCGTCTACGAAGGCTCGTCGGCGGTCGTGCTCTGCGAGGTCCTGGACCGCGACGCCGAGCTTCACCTCATCGACCCGTTCGGCGAGCACGGGTGGGCGCTGCCCGCGGGCTGGGGAGCGACGGAGGGCGCCAGCAGGCGCGTCGTCGAGCGCGCCCGCCGGCGCCACGATGGCCCGAACGTCACCTGGCACGTCGACTACAGCGCGCAGGTGGCGGCCCGCTGGTCGCAGCCGGTGGACCTCGTCTTCATCGACGGCGACCACAGCGCGGACGGCGTCCGTACCGACTGGCGCGACTGGCACGGCCTCGTGCAGCCTGGCGGCGCCGTCCTCTTCCACGACGCGCGCGTCACGCAGGAGGGCGGCCGCGGGCTGCCGGGCCCGACCGCCGTCGTCGACGGGTTGTTCCGCGGGCCCGGCGCGATCGCCGGGTGGCGCATCGCCGCCGAGGCCGACCGCAGCGTCGCGGTCGTCCGCGCGCCGTAGCTAGAGGCCGTACTTCTCCAGCAGCTTGAGCCAGATCTCGCTGCGCGTCGGGAAGGACGGGACCGCGTGCCACAGGTCGTCGATCGAGACCTCGGCGACGACGGCGATCGTCGCCGCGTGCAGCGCCTCGGCCACCTCGACGCCGGTGAACGTCGCGCCGACGATCACGCGCCGCCTCTCGTCGACGATGATCCGCGACGTGCCGGGGGCGCCCTTGCCGACGAAGGATCCGCCGGCGTTGGCCTCGGTGGCCACGTCGACGGCGCGCGCCTGGATGCCCGCCTCCAGCGCGCTGGCCAGCGTGTGGCCGACCGCGGCGACCTGCGGCTCGGTGAAGGTGACGCGCGGGCTGAGCGCACCGTCGCTGCGCAGCGGGACCTCGCGGCCGCGGATGTGGTCGGCCGCCAGGCGCCCCTGGTACTTGGCCATGTGGGTGAGCAGCACCCGCCCGTTGACGTCGCCGATGGCGTAGAGCCATTCGTGGCCGGGGACGCGCAGCGTGTCGTCGACCTCGACCGGCTCGCCTGGCTCGAGGCCGAAGGCCTCGATGCCCAGGTCGTCGGTGTGCGGCCGGCGGCCGACCGCGACGAGGATCTCGTCTGCGGCGACGGTCGAGCCGTCCTCGAGCTCGACGGTGACGACGCCGTCCTCGCGCCGCACCGCGATCGCCTTCGTGCCCGCGCGCACGTCGACGCCGCGCTCGGTCAGCGCGGCCGCGACCTCCTCGCCCGCGAACGGCTCCTCGCGCCCGAGGAGGCTGGGCGTCGCCTCCAGCACGGTCACCTCGCTGCCGAGCGACGCGAACGCGTCGGCCAGCTCGATGCCCGACGTCCCGCCGCCGAGCACGACGAGGCTCGCGGGCACGGCGCGCGCCGTCGTCGCCTCGCGGTTGGTCCACGGCTGCGCCTCGCGCAGGCCCGGGATCGGGGGGATGGCCGCCGTGGTGCCGGTGGCGATCACGACGGCCAGGCGCGCGGTCAGCGTCTCGTCGCGGACCTGCACCTCGCGCTCACCGGTCAGCCGCCCGTGGTCGCGGATGAGCGCGATCCCGCGATCCTCGAGCCACGGCAGCTGCTCGTCGTCGCTGAAGTCGTGGGCGGCCTTGTCGCGACGGCGCAACACCGCCTCGACGTCGAGGTCGCCGGTCGCCGCCTCCGCCGCGCCCGGGACGCGCCTGACCTCGGCGAGCGCCTGCGCGGGGCGCAGAAGAGCCTTCGAAGGCATGCACGCGTAGAACGAGCACTCGCCCCCGACGAGGTGCTGCTCGACGATCGCGACCTCCAGCCCGCCGTCGGCGAGGCGACCCGCGCACACCTCGCCGGCGGCCCCGGCCCCGATGATCACCACGTCGAAGCTGCGCTCGGTCATGGCGCCGCAGTCAATCACCGCAGGCGGCGTGCGGACGGGCGGCGACATGCCATCCTGCGCCGATGCTCCGACTCGGCGTCGCGCTCGTCCTCGCCACCGGCGCGCTGTGCGCGGCCTGCGGCGGTTCGGCCTCAGGCGGCGAGACCGGAGCGGGCAGCGCGACCGCGAGCGTCCAGAGCGGCGACGGCGGCTCGCCGGCCGAGGGCGCGCAGGCCGCGCGCGGGGTGCGGATGGTCAAGGTCGGCGACTTCTCGGCCCCGCTCTACGTGACCGCCCCGCCCGGCGACCGGCGGCGGATCTTCGTCGTCGAGCAGGGCGGGCGGATCATGGTCGTGCGCGGCGGCAAGCGCCAGGCCCAGCCGTTCCTCGACATCCGATCGAAGGTCACTGCGGGCGGCGAGCAGGGCCTGCTGTCGATGGCCTTCGCCCCGGACTACGCGCAGAGCGGGCGCTTCTACGTCTACTACACCGAGCGCAGCGGCGAGGAGGCGATCTGGGAGTACCGTCGCGCGACCGCTGACCGCGGCGACCCGAACAGCGCCCGGCTCGTGCTGCGCATGGCCGACCCCGAGGCCAACCACAACGGCGGCCTCATGATCTTCGGCGCCGACGGCCTGATGTACGTCGGCACCGGCGACGGCGGGGGCGGCGACGACCAGCACGGCTCGCGCGGCAACGCCCAATCGCTCGGCTCGCTGCTGGGCAAGATCCTGCGCATCGATCCGCGCCAGTCGGGCGCGCGCGCGTACACAGTGCCGTCCTCCAACCCGTTCGTCGGCCGCACGGGCGCGCGGCAGGAGATCTACTCCTACGGCCTGCGCAACCCGTGGCGCTTCTCGTTCGACCGCGCAACCGGCGACCTGGCGATCGCCGACGTCGGGCAGGACGCAGTCGAGGAGGTCGACTTCGTGCGCAAGGGCCGAGCCCGCGGGGCGAACTTCGGCTGGCGTCCGTGGGAGGGGCGCTCGCGCAACTTCGACGAGCCCGCGCCCGGGGCCGTCTTCCCGGTCATCACGCACACGCACAGCTCGGGCTTCTGCTCGATCACCGGCGGCTACGTCGTGCGCGACCGCAGCGTGCCTTCGCTCTTCGGCCGCTACGTCTACAGCGACTTCTGCGACAGCCGCATCCGCGCCGCCCGGCTGCGCGCCGGGCATCGCACGACGGGCACGCCGCTGAACCTGCCCAAGCTGAGCGCGGTGTCGTCGTTCGGCGAGGACGCGGTCGGCCGCGTCTACGTGACCTCGCTCAACGGCCCGGTCTACAGGCTGGCCGCGCGCTGACGGCGCGAGATCGCCCGCTCGCGCCACGGGGTGTCCGGCGCGCGCACGACGCGCAGCGCGTCGAAGGCGGTCTCGAGGTCGCGCGCGAGGTCGGCGGCGTCGGGGACGACGGCGGCGTCGGCGTAGACGCAGCAGTGCAGGCGCTCGCGGTAGGACAGCGCGCCGATCGACAGCGCGTGTCCCTGCAGGAACGGCACCGCCGGGAAGATCGCCGTCACGCGCCGCCCGAGGATCTCGAGGTCGACGGGCGGTCCGGGCACGTTCGAGACCACGGCGTTGAACGACGCCGCGCGGGCCGCGGTGCGGGCGACGATCCGCCGGGCGCCGCCGGGGAGCAGCTCGGCCGCCTGGGCCAGCGTCTGCAGCGGCGCCGCCGCGCGGTTGGCCTTGCGCGCCCGCGTCTGGGCGCGGATCTCGCGCAGCACCTCGACGTGGTCGGCCGTGCCCACCGGCAGCGCGACGGTGACGAAGGAGATCTGGTTGCCCAGCGCGCCCGGCTTGCCGGCGCGGACGCTCACCGGGACGAGCACCTTGACGGTGCTCGGGCGCTCGCCGCGCCGGCGCAGCGCGCGCCCGATCGCCAGCGTCGAGGCGGCGAGCAGCACGTCGTTGATCGTCGCGTGATGGCGGCGTCCCGCCGCGCGCACGGCGTCCAGGCGCACGACTCCGAACGCCATCGCGCGCCGGCGGGTGGCCGATCGGTCCAGGCCCGTCGCGGGGGCCGGTGTCGTGAGCTGGCGCACCGCGCCCGGTACGTCGGTCCCGCGGGTCACCGTGGCGGCGGCGGTGCGAGCCGCGCGCCGCGCGCCGGCGACACGGCCGAGCGCGAACGCGGCCGCGCTGGCCCCCGTCGAAGGCAGCGGCTGCGGCAGCCACGGCACCGAGGGCGCCGCGAGCATCGGCGGATGCCCGGCGGCGTCGAAGAGCAGCATCGCCACCTCGACGGCGGCGATGCCGTCGACGAGCGCGTGATGCGCCTGGCCGATGACGGCCCAGCCCTCGCCGCGCAGCCCGGAGACGAGGTAGATCCGCCACAGCGGACGTGCCTGGTCGAGCGGCTGCGACAGCAGCGCGCCGGCGAGCTCGCGCAGCTCGCTGCCGCCGGCCGGCGGGGCCGGCGACACCGCGTGCACGTGGTTGGCGACGTCGAAGCCGGCGTCGTCGGCCCAGTGCGCGTCGCCGATCCGCGGGCGCACCACGCGCCGGCGGAAGCGCGGCACGTTCTCCAGGCGGCCTTCGATGTTCCGGCGCAGCGCCGACAGCGAGGGCGGATGGCCGGCCACGCGGATCATCCAGCCGATGTGCAGCGGTGCGTGCGGGCTGTCGAGGTCCAGGAACGCTCCGTCGAGCGCGCTGAGGCGATCGATCGCCGGCACGCTGGCATGATCCCACGGGTGACGGGCGCCGAGGGTGTCGATCTCGTTGGGCTCGGCTGATGGACGACGTCGAGCAGATCACCGCCGACAACCCCGGCCCGTTCACGCTGCAGGGGACGAACACGTGGCTGGTGGGCCGCGACCCGTGCTTCGTCGTCGATCCGGGGCCGCTCATGGATGCCCACCTCGCGCGCGTCGTCTCCGACGCCGCCGACCGCGGCGGGATCGGCGGCATCGCGGTGACCCACGACCACCTCGACCACGTCGAGTCCGTCGAGGAGCTGCGCTCGCGGGCGGGCGGCGTCCCGGTCGCCGCCGCGGGCTACGAGCACGCCGACGTCAGACTGGCCGACGGCGACCAGTTCGGCCCGCTGCGAGCCATCGCGACGCCCGGCCACGCCTCCGACCACCTCGCCTACGTCGCCGGCGGCGCGTGCTTCACCGGCGACGCGGTTCTCGGCGAGGGCTCGGTCTTCGTCTGGCCCGACCCCGGCGCCCTGCGCGCCTACCTGCGGGCGCTCGAGCGGCTGCGCGAGCTGGACCTCAGCGTGATCTGCCCCGGCCACGGCCCGATCGTCCTGCATCCGGCGGCCAAGCTCGACGAGTACATCGCCCACCGCCTGGAGCGCGAGCGCAAGCTCGTGGCTGCGCTCGACGACGGCCTGCGGACCGCCGACGAGCTCCTGGACCGCGTGTGGAGCGACGCCCCGGCGGCGCTGCGGGCGCCCGCCACCGTCACGCTGGCGGCCCACCTCGACAAGCTCGACGAGGAAGGCCGCCTGCCCGACGGGGTCGAGCGCCCGCAGCTCTCGCTGCTCGGGGAGCCCTGAGGGGTGCCGAAGGCGGCCGACGTGGCCGTCTGAGGCGGGCCCCAGACCTAGTACGCCTCTTCCACCGCTGTCCTGGGCAGCGCCAACGACAGCAGCGCGCAGAGCACGTAGCCGCCGGCCGCGAACGGGGCCGTGTGGATGAACGCCTCGGTGAAGCCCTGGCTGCCCAGGCGATCGAAGAAGATCGTCCCGAGGATGGCCACACCCAGCGCGCCGCCGAGCTGCTGGGCGGTGCTGAACACGCCCGAGGCCTCGCCCGCCTCGTCGGCGGGGACGGCCGCGAGGACGACGTTGACCAGGGGCACGACGAGCAGCCCGAGGCCGGCGCCGGCGATCGCCAGGCCGGGCACGAGCGCCCACGAGCTCACCTGCGACCCGGCGTGGTGGGCGGCGATCTCGCAGCCGACCGTCCCCGCCGCCATCAGGATCGCGCCCGCGACGAGCACGTAGCGCCCGAATCGCGGCGCCAGGCTGATCGACACGCCGGCGGTCAGCAGCGCGCCGACGCTGAACGCGACGGTGGTCAGGCCCGCGTGCAGCGGCGAGAAGCCCTGCCCGGCCTGCAGCCAGAGCGTCAGCGTGAGCACGAAGCCGAGCATGCTGCCGAAGAAGATCATCTGCACCACCACGCCGGCGGCGAACGCCGGGTAGCGGAACAGCCGCGTCGGCAGCAGCGGCGCGACGCTGCCGTGGGTGCGCCGCGCATCGACGATCCCGAGCACGGCGATGGCCGCGATCCCGGCCGCCAGCAGCGCCCAGCCCCACGCGGGCCAACCCAGCCGGCGGCCTTCCAGGAGCGGGTAGACGATCGCCACGAGCGCACCGATGAGGATCGTCGCGCCGAGCAGGTCCGGCCGCTTGGCCGCCCGCTCGCGGCTCTCGGGCACGACCGCCGCTGCGGCGACGAGCACGCCCAGCGCGACCGGGACGTTGACCACGAAGATCGTCCGCCAGCCCCAGCCGAAGACGTCGGCATCGGTCAGCACGCCGCCGAGGATCAGGCCGAGGGCCGAGGCGATCCCGCCCATCGCGCCGTACAGCGCGAAGGCGGCGCCGCGCTCCTTGCCCGCGAAGATCGTCCGGAAGGTGGCGAGCACCTGCGGCACGATGGTCGCCGCCGCGACGCCCTGCAGGGTGCGGGCGCCGATCAGCCAGCCGGGGCTCTGGGCCACCGCGCACAGCAGGCTCGCGATGCCGAACATCGCCACGCCGCCCAGGAACATGCGCTTGCGCCCGAGGATGTCGCCGAGCCGCCCGGCGATGATCAGCGTCGACGCGAAGGCCAGCAGGTACGCGGAGACCGTCCATTGCACCTGCGTCGCGCTGGCGTGCAGGTCGCGCTGGAGCGTGGGGAGGGCGACGTTGACGATCGTCCCGTCGATGAGGTCCATGAGGGCGGCGATCACCATCACGACGGCTGCCGCCCAGCGCCGTGGGTAGGCCGCGATAGAGTCAGTGGTCCCCTTGGGGACCTGAGCAACTTGGTAGTCCGAATAACTCGACATACCAAGATATTAGGCAAATCGAGATAATCTGTCCAGAGCATGAGCGAGACGTACGAGCCAAGCCGCATCGAGCTGGCGGTCCGGGCCTTCATCGCCAGCGCGATCCTGTTCAACCACCAGGTCGCCCAGCGCTTGGGCCTCGGCGCCAGCGACGGCCAGTTCCTGCACCTGCTCCAGCTCCACGGCCCGCTCACGCCCGGTCAGCTGGCCGAGCTCAGCGGGCTGACGACGGGGACGGTCACCGGAGTGCTCGATCGCCTCGAGGGCGCGGGCTTCGTGCGCCGCGAGCGCGACTCCTCCGACCGGCGCAAGGTCCTCGTCGAGCTCGACGCCCAGCACCTGGGACGCCAGATGGCGCCGCTGTATGCCGGCCAGGCCGAGAGCCTGGCCGAGGTTGCCGGCAGCTTCGACCCCGATCAGCGCGAGGTCATCGCCGAGTTCCTCGAGCGGCTCGTGGCCGAGGCGCCCGCCTCGCTTCCCGGGTGATCGTTCTCAGGCGCCTGTAAGCCGATCCTTAGGCTGCGCTTCGCTACGGGGCGCAGCATGTGCGGCGTGACCCTGCCCGCCTTCAACCCCGCCGTCGCGACCACAGTGGTCGTCCTGGTGGGCGCGGGTGGGCTCTCGGTGGCTCCTGCATCGGGCGCGCCACTGCCGTCCCCGCGCGCGACGCCTTCTCCCGCGTCGCACCTCCTGCCCGCGGTGGCACCGGCGGCGGCCAGGCCGGCGGAGCCCGGCGCCACCGCGGCGCGCGAGCACGGCGCAGGCCAGGCCGGGCTCGCGGCGAGCAGCGCCGCAGGCGCCACGAACGGCGCCGGGCGCCCGGCGAGCGGCGAGAGCCGCGGCCCCGGGCGCTCGGGCGCCGGCACGGCGCGGATCCGGGCGCCACCGCAGTGAGGCGGCGGCAGCGCCGCCTCACCTGACGAACCTGGCCTGTGCGCGCGTGCAGAGTGCAAGACTGTTGCCTGTGCAACCGATCACGCTGACGCTCTTCTCCGATCCCGGATGCCCGTGGGCCTACTCGGCCTCGCCGGCCCTCAGCACGCTGCGCTGGCGCTACGGCGACCAGCTCGACTGGCGATTGGTCCTCATCGGTCTGACCGAGCGAGCGCAGCAGTACGTCGACCGCGGCTACACCCCTGAGCGCCAGGCGCGGGGGTATCGCAACTTCCGCCGCTACGGGATGCCGTTCGCCACGCAGCCCAAGCCGCGCGTCGCAGCGACGTCGCGCGCCTGCCGCGCCGTGACCGCCGCGCGCATGGAGGACCCGGCGCTGGGCGACGCCGTCTTCCGCGCGCTGCAGCTCATGCAGTTCACCACCACGCTGCTGCTCGACGACGACGCCGACCTCGCCGCCGGCCTGCGGCGCGTGAAGGGCCTCGACGCCGTCGCCACCGTGGGGCGCATCGACGACCGTGACGTCGTGCGCGCCTACGAGGCCGATCGTGCGCTGGCGCGCACTGCCGAGGGCTCGCCGACCGCGGCCCAGGGCAAGGCGGCCTCCACGGACGGGCCGGTCCGCTACACCGCGCCTTCGGTGGTCTTCGAGCGCGACGGGCGCCGGTGGGAGGCCGGGGGCTTCCAGCCGTTGGACGCCTACGACGTGATCATCGCCAACATCGACCCGGCGCTCGCCCGCCGCCCGGCGCCGAGCGACCCGCTCGAGGCGCTGGAGCAGGCACCGCTCGGCCTGGCGACCGCGGAGGTGGCCGAGATCATGCGCGCCAGCCCGCACCCGGCCGACAAGGGCGCGGCCGAGGAGGCCCTCATCGCGGCGGCCGCGCGCGGCGACGTCGTCCGCGTGCCGACCGGCGACGATGCGATCTGGCTTGCGGCCAGCTACGTCGACGACTCGGCGAGGTTCGTGCGGGCGAGCTCCATCGCGGCCGCCAGCGGCGTCGTGCCGTCGGTCGCCGCATCGTAGATCGCCCGCAGCGTGTCGCCGATCCCGCGCACGCGCCGGCGCGCGAGCGTGGGGTCGTAGCCTCCCGGCGCGAACTCGACCGAGATGTTGATGATCCCGCCGGCGTTGGCGACGAAGTCGGGCGCCCACAGGACGCCGCGGCGGACGAGGACGTCGGCCACCGACTCGTCGGCGAGCTGGTTGTTGGCGGCGCCGGCGACGATCGGGGCCTGGAGGGCGAGTGCCGAGTCGTCGTCGAGCACGCCGCCCAGCGCGCACGGCACGACGATGTCGACCGGCGCGAGCAGCGCCTTCTCCGGCGTGGCCCAGCGCGCGCCCAGCCGTGCCGCCTCGTCGCGCTTGGCGCGGTCGATGTCGGAGGCGACGAGCGTGGCGCCGCGCTTGGCCAGCAGCCGCGCGACGCGCAGCCCGACGTGGCCCAGGCCGATGACCGCCGCCGAGCGGCCCTTGAGCGAGCTCGACCCGAACGAGCGCTCCAGCGAGGCCAGCACCGCCGACTCGACGCCCAGCGCGGTGTACGGGCTCGGGTCGCCCGAGCCGCCGCGCGCGCGCGCCAGGCCCGAGACGTGGCGCGTGCGCTCCGCGATCACCGTCATGTCGCGCGCCGACGTCCCCAGGTCCTCGGCGGTGATGTAGCTGCCGCTCAGCGCGTCGACGGTGTCGGCGAAGTCGAGCAGCACGGCGCGGCGCGCGGCGCCGGCCGGCGGCCCGTCGCGCAGCATGATCACGCCCTTGCCACCGCCGAGCGGGAGGCCCGCCGCGGCAGATTTGTACGTCATCGCGCGCGAGAGCAGCAGCGCGTCGCGCACGGCGGCCCGGCTGTCGCCGTAGCGCCACATGCGGCAGCCGCCCAGCGCGGGCCCGCGCACGGTGGAGTGCACCGCGACGATGCAGTACAGCCCCGATCGCGAGCCCCGCCGGACGAGCAGCTGCTCGTGCTCGAGGGTGGCGAGGTAGCGGTCCATCGGGGGCGCGACGATAGCGCGCGTGCGCGAACGTCCATCGCGTAACCGCTAGAGGCGTAGGCGGTGGACGTTCACTCACCCGGT
>Ga0081540_1003758_pt1 | contig 11901 bp, 10 predicted proteins | sample TabmetS2T1R1_FD_71024 | JGI IMG/M metagenome (GOLD analysis project Ga0081540, IMG submission 71024) | Tabebuia heterophylla rhizosphere microbial communities from the University of Puerto Rico - S2T1R1 | ecosystem: Host-associated > Plants > Roots > Rhizosphere ...
TGGGTCGCACCATCAAATCGAGATCCGGAAACAGCGCCCGGAGACCGCTCGCCTGCGCCTCGGTGGTCACAATCCCCGCCGCGGCATGACGCCAGAGGAAGGTCTCGGCGGACCTGGCCCGCCGCAGTGACAGGCGTCGCTGCCACGGCGGGGGCGCCGGCTCGGTCAGTACCCAGGGGTCTCCAACGTCGACCACGTAGGGAATGCCGGCGGCGACGAGGCGCGTCGCGGCAGCGTAGATCGGGGAATAGGGCCACGCGATCAAGAGGGCTCCTCTTCCCGCAGGTCGCCAGCCCCGCAGCGCGACTCCTGCCGGGATCTCGAGGTGGTCGAGCAGCAGTGGGCTGAGCGCCTTGCGGGCGAGACCTCTCGGCAGTGATCTGCGCGCCCTATGGACGGCCCGCCCGAGATGGTCGGGCACTCGTGCCACCCGCAACCCGAGCTCGTGTTCGAGGGCGGCGGTCAGGTGCGCGGTGCGCTGAATCCGAGGGGAGATCGGGAGGTCACCGGCGAGCTGGGCGAACGAGACCACGATCGCCTCCCGGTCGGGCGACGTATCCCGAGTGTCTGCAGGACCGCGTCCAAGTGCATAGCCGGCCACAGCCCTCACCGCCTCAGCCTGGAGACAAGGCGCCGGCCATCGGTCGCCTCCAGTCGCCCGTCGAACGTGTAGGTGTGCGCGCAGAGGTTGTTCTCTCCGGCCCAGCTGGCGTCGAGGGATCCCACCGGTGCTTCCTCGTATTCGTCGGGAGTCAGCGTCTTGACGGCGTTGAACACCACCCGTGAGCCATAGCGGCCGGTGCCGTCCTGGCCCGGTCGGATCACGACGTCGTCGTGGAGGAACGGCCGGCCCGCCGGACGAGCGCAGCGAGCGTCGGATACGACCGGGTTGCGCGGATGAGCCGTCCAGCCGGAATCGAGCCGGTCGCTGAAGTAGAGAGACGTCTCGTCGCCGAGACGACCGTCGCCGAAGGGATGGCTCACCCACATCCAGTAGAGCCCGCCGTGGTGCAGGACGCTCGCATCGACGGCCTGCACGCCTTCGAGCAGCGCGGCAACCCGGGTCCAGCCGGTCGGGAAGTCGGTGGCGGCCCAGAGCTCAACGCGGTGAGCCTCCCCGGACTCCGGGACCATGAAGGTGTCCGCCCCGTCGCGGAAGACGTAAGGGTAGGAGAGGTGGTGAGGGGCGCTCAGAATCGGCTCGGGGTCGCTGAGCTCGGCGTCCCGCTCCAGCCGAGCCACAGCGAGCTCACCCCTCGCGCCGGGATGGCGGAGCTGCTCGAAGAAGACGAGCGTCTCGCCGTCCCGCTCGAAGACGAAGGGATCTGCCCACTGGCGGTCGCTCGGCGGGGAGATCACCTGCCAGGGACGCGGATCCTCGTGGGGGAGGATGTCTCCCCGTCGCCGCCGAACGCCGAGGAACCATTGCCGGCGATAGGCGGCGCTGCGGAGCCTGCGCCTTGTGACCCGCCCGGCGATCCTGGCCATGTGCCTGGCCGCATCGCGATTCGAGGGTGCTCGCCCCTGCCGGGGCCGGCGATCCGCCGGCTCCGCCTCCGGCGTCCATCGCCCGGCCGCGAGGTCCTCGAGCCGCCGGAGGACGAAGCGGGCGCTCTGCCAGTAGGCGGCGTTCCGCGTCCGCTGCAGCGAGATCGGGTCCGTCGGGGTCGCCGACCGGTAGAGCACCCGGCGGCCTTTCTCCGTCGCATCGGCGGCTTCGAGCGCGGTCTCCGAGGCGGGCTCGGCCGAGAAGACCTCCCAGAACAGCTCGGATTCAGCGCCGTTCCGCCGCGGGTCGCCGAGGTGCAGGTACCAGATGCCGTGTCGGGCGCTGAGGGGGAGGTCTCCGGGGGCAGGCCGTGCCCCGAGGCAGACGAGAACGTCGGGCGGGAGCCCATCGGATGCCAGGTCCGCGAGTCGCGAGCGGGGCACGCCTTCGAGCGCTGCCGAGACGTTCACCTGCGCCAGCGCGTCGGACGCGTCGCGGAACAGTCGGCGGTCCAGGGCCTGATAGAGCCTGAAGAGGATCGGATCGCGCCTGGTCTCGACCCGATCGGAGATGACGGCCAGCGCCAGCTCCAGCCTCTGCTCTGCGCGGATCGCGTTCAGCGTGAAGGCCGCCCAGGCAGGCGCCTGCATCCCATCCAGGACGACACCGATCCGCAGCGCTGTCCTCGGCTCCGCGATCCTCATCGCATGGGAGCCCTTGCCGGCGATCGAGTTGCCGGGTGGCCGTTCAGCCCCGGATGCAGCTCCTCGTAGAGTCGCTGCAGGTTCTCCACGGTGCGGCCGAGACTGAACTCGCGGCGGCAACGGTCGCGGGCCCGGGCACCCATCTCGCTTCCGCCACTCGGATCGGCGAGCACCCCGCCGATGGCTGCCGCCAGAGCCGCCTCGTCGCGGGGGGGTACGAGGACGCCGTGAACCTCATGCTCGATGGCCTCCGGGATCCCGCCGACCGCCGAAGCCACGATCGGCTTGCCGGCGTCCATGAACTCCAGGATCGAGCGTGGGCTCCCCTCGTAGTCCGAGCAGATCACCGCGACGTCGATTGCGGCGAGGACATCGTGCACGTCGGTTCGGGGGCCCGTGAAGTGCACGCGGTCGGAGAGCCCGAGTTGCGCCGCGACCGCCTCCACGCGCTCACGGTCGGGCCCGGTTCCGGCGATCACCACGCGCACGCGGGGAAAACACCGGGCCAGGAGCGCCGTGGCCCGCACGAGGACGTCTAGCGCCTTCTCCGAGCGGATGATGCAGACGGTGCCAACGACGGGGTCCTCGCTGCCGATCCCGAAATCCGCGCGCAGTGCGCGTCCGTCACCGCGCGGAAGTGCCTGGACCCCGTTGGGGAGGAGCACCAGGCGCTCGGGTGGGACGCGCTCCATCTGGATCATGCTGCGTCGGGCCTCTCCCGAGACGACGATCATTGCCCCCGCGCACCGCGCGATGAGCTCTCGGTCGATCACCGCGTGCATCGCGCGCCCGTTGAAGTTCCGGTTGTGCTCATGGGCGATCACGACGGGCACGCCGGCGAGCCGGCCGAGGACCGATCCCCATGCGTTCTGGCCGAAGGCATGCGTGTGAAGGACGTCGACACGCTCGCGCCGGAGCGCGCGAAGCAGCGGCCACCACGCGAATGGATCGAACTTGAAGCGGCGTTTGAGAAAGCGGACGTCCACACCTCGTCGGCGCAGATCCACCACGACCTCCTCGCCCGTGCGGTCACGGGGGGGACGGCTGACGAACAGGATTCGCTCGAACCGGTTCGGATCGAGCTCGACGAGCAGGTCTCGGGCCACGCGCTCGGCTCCCCCGCCCCCGGCGGGACCGATCTCTCTGACGAGGGCCACGACTTTGAGCCGCCGCTGATCGAACATCTAGCCGGACCTCACCGTTGCCGAAATCCCGGGCGACACGCGCGGGCGGTCGCTGACCTCGGCCTCCGGTCTGGGCCGCTTCCAGAGCCTTGCGACGAGACTGCGGAACTCCGCCAGGGCGCCCGGCACGAGCACATGCAGGATCCCCGCGTAGATCGCGAAACCGATTGCCCCCTCCAGTGCCACCAGCAGGAGCCCGATCCCCGTGCCTCGATCACCGGCCTGGACGAGCAGAGCCTCGAGCGGGACGAGGACCGCCACCATCGCCAGGGAGGCGATCAGCGGCGCCCGGATCGCCTCCAGCATCCGGGGCAGCGGGAGGCCGACGACACTGTGCGCGCGGCTGAATGCGTACGCGGCTCGCACCACCGCCCCGATCGAGATGCCGATGCAGACGCCGATGAGGCCGAGAGGAAGCAGCGCCACCATCGCGGCGCCTCCGACGACGAGCTCGACGACGTTCATCCGGGTGACCACGTCCGGTCGGCCGTCCGCTTTCAGCGTCTCCACGACCAGCGAGCTGACCCCGCGGGCGGCGGTGAAGACGCCGAGGGCCATCGCCGCCTTCCCCGCGTCCGCCCAGATTGCGCCGAAGGCGAGTGTGGTCAGGGGCTCGCCGAGCGGGATCATGATCAGGCCGCCGCCGAAGGCGAAGATCGCCATCCACCGCAGAGCCCGCAGCGCGCTCGCCTGAAATCGCTCCCGCTCGGTCGCGATCCTCGCGAAGGCCGGGAAGAGTACGTAGGAGGCCGCAGCCATCAGCATCGCCAGCGGCAGGGAGGCGATCCGGCGGCCGTATCGGAACTGGCCCAATGGAGCGGCCCCGGTGAAGCGCCCGAGGAGGAGCACCGGGACCTCCTCGCTCACCCGAATCACCGTGGTGGCGGCGATCGTGTGCCGCCCGTAGGAGATCAGGTCCCGCCACATCGAAAACGAGGCGAGTCGCAGCTGAGGTCGCCAGCGCGCCAGGCTCCAGGACAGAACTGCACTGACCGCGACCGAGGCGTACTGGGCGAGCACCAGCCCCCAGACACCCATCCCGCGAGCAGTCAGCACGACGCCGGTGATGCCGAAGGCGAGAACCCCCGCGGGCTCGACGATCGTTCGGCGGAGGAAGGAGAAGCGACGCTGCATCAAGGCGTCCGGGACGATGGAGGTCGCGCGCACAAGGGCGATTCCGGAGGCCCCGGCGGCGACCGTGGCGATGGTCTCACTGCCGAAGAACGAGCCGATCACGGGAGCCGCCGCGAGTAACAGGAGCGAGACCAGCAGGCCGCCGAGGACGGTTGCGACCACCGCGGTCGCCGCGGCCTCCTCGACCTGGTCACGCCTGTAGACGAGGGCCGACAGCATGCCGGACTCGGTGTAGAGCTGGGCCAGCGCGAGCAGGACCAGGCCCGCGGTGAACTGGCCGAACTCCGTCGGCGTCACGAGTCGCGCCAGGACGAGATAGGACGCGAGAGTGAGCGTCTGGCTCAGGGCATATCCGGCTCCAGCGAGGGCCGTGCCTCGGACCACCGTCCCAGTGAGGCCCTTGGCGGCCGCGGCCTCAGCTTCGCGGTGGTCAGGTGGGCGATCCACGTCTCGACCGGGCCCAGGTTCTCAGCGGCCCGCGCCCAGCCGGCTCGCGAGTCGTCGCGCTCCGGCTCTGGGTCGTGCAGGCAGCGTTCGCCACGCCCGCCGGAGGCGATCCACAGCCGCCGCATTGATGTGCGCTGGATTTCCCCGGGGCGCAAGGAGGATGGTCCGCACGGCGCGTGAGGAAGTCGCGAAGCGGCGCTTGAATGCCTCGTCTCCCCGCAGCATGTCGTACTCCGTCGCCCCCTCCTCGATCGCCCCCCTGATGGTCTCCCCCAGCAGAAGGAACCCGGGGCTGTGGTGGGACCAATCGGGATCGAATCCCGCCTGGTAGTAGGAGAACCGGCCGCCGATCAACCAGCCATAGAGCGCCGCGATCGGGGCACCGTCCACCTCCATCACGCAGAGCCGCAGCCATCCCCGCTCGAAAGCGGCGCTCGCGAACTCGTGGTGAAACTCGCGGATCTCCGGATCGGCGATCGCGGAGCTCTCGGGGCGATCGGCCCAGCGCGCGTCGTGAAGCCTGAAGAGGGTCGCGAGGTCGTCCGCGACCTCGTCCGGGCTCCGCGTGCGGCGAAACCTCACGTCGTGCTCCTTCCGCAGGGAGCGCAGCTTGCGCCGGAGCTGGCTGCGGAGTTGCCGGCTCCGACCCGCCAGGTATTCCTCCCAGCCGATCCCGCCCAGCTCGACGAACGGCAGGGTGGCTTCCCCCCGGTCGACGGTGGCCAGCGGAACCGAAGATGCCCTGGCAAGCGCCCGCCACCATTTCCCCTCCGCCTCGACGTTCTCGAGCAGGAGCGAGCGGAGGCCTTGCTCGGGCGTCGCAATGGCGGGCGCGACGGCGATGGCCACCTCCTCCTCATCCGCCGGATCCGCGACCGGCTCAAACCGGTCCCCGATCGGACAGACCCGAAGGTCGCGAGCGCCTTCGCTCTCGGAGCTGACGAGCGGGAGGAGCCCTCGAAGCCTCCCGTCCGGCGTGCGCACCACCGCCACATGCGGCTTCCAGCCCCGACCGCAGTGGCGCAGCCAGGCCAGGAACCATTCGGGCGTCAGGAACGCATCTCCCCGCCTCTCGGCGAGCGAGCGCCATTCTGGGGCGAGGGCGGCAACCTCGCCGGTGTCGGTGGCCATCTCGACGTGGTCGGAAGCGAGCACTGAGCCGATGGGGGTGTTCACGCGACCCCCGTCCGCCGGATCAGGACCGGCACCGTCCGGATCAGGATCCCGAGCTCACGCCAGAGCGACGTGTGCCGGAAGAAGCTGATCTCGAGCCTGCAGCGCTCGGTGAAGTCCATCGAGTTCCGGCCCATGACCTGCCACGGCCCCGTCAGCCCGGGCGCGAAATCCAGCCGCTCCGTCTGCCAGGGGAGATAGGTGTCCGATGCGAAGCTGGTCGGACGAGGGCCCACCAGACTCATGTCGCCCCGGAGCACGGACCAGAGCTGGGGAAGCTCGTCGATGCTCGTCTGCCGCAGCATGCGGCCCAGGCGAGTTACCCGCGGATCATGCTCGAGCCTGAAATCCGGCCAGGAGACGGAGCTTCGCTCGCGCAATGACTCCTTGAGCTCATCCGCATTGGGAATCATGGTGCGGAACTTGGCGATCTGGAACCGGTGCCCCAGCCTGCCCGAACGGGACTGGCGGAAGAGAACGGGCGCGTCGCGGCATTCGAGCTTGACGGCGAGCGACACCAGCACCAGCAGCGGTGTGAGCAGGATCAGTGCTGTCGCGGAAACGACCATGTCCATCGCTCGCTTGACCACCGCATACGCCAGATTGGGGGGACCCAATGTCGTCATCCCGTTCCCGCACAGATCTCGCCGGCTCGCTCGGGCCAGGCATCGCTCTACTCGAAATTAATCGTCCGCGGGATGGCGGTCTGGGGGAAGATCCCCCGCAGGAGGGGGGGTAGTTTTCTCCCCCAGGCACGGCGCCCGACAGGCGATCGCGTCAGCAGATCGCTCAGGATCCGAGCGTCAGCCTGACGGGGGTCCCCGGGGGGACCTCGGTGCCGGCTGGTGGCTTCTGTCTGGTCACCCTCCTGGCACCTTTCTTCTTCACTTTGAACCTGCAGCCGACAGCCCGCCACCTGCGCTTAGCCCAACCCACGGTCTTGCCCTTGACGCTGGAGACGATCAGTTGGAGGCGATCGTCACGTTGAAAGCCCAGCTCTCGGGCGGCGGCGCTGCTCGGGTTTCTCGCCGCGGCGTGTCGGTCAGCGGCGGAACCCGCAAGTGCGGCCTGCCGAAGTGTCGCCGAGACCGCGATCGTCCTGCTCGGGAGCGGGTTGGTCAGTGGGCTGCCGAGTGTGACGGTTCGCGGCCTGAGTGGCCGAAGCGCCGAGTGGCGAGCGGGGCCGGGCCACCCCAAGAACGAGGTTTTCGGCCTGCTCGACAAGGGAAGCGCCAGGCCGGCTAGCGCTTGATCAGCTTCACGCCCACCGACCTGGTGACCGACTCCCCGCCCCTCGGGGTGTAAGTGATCTTCGGCTTGACCTTGACCTTGCCGGTCGAGTTCAGCTTCATCTTCTTCTTCTTACTCTTCGCCTTGACCAGGAATTGCACGCTGCCCGCTCGGGTTAATGGCTGGCTGATAAAGGCGACCTTGAGGCCCCTGCCTGCCCCGGTCAGCACGCCGGCATGCGCGACGGTGACAGTGAGCGTCGCCGTTCCCTTCCTCTTGTTGTGCGTGATCGCGTCGACGGTGAACGTCGAGGTGATTTCGGCGTTGACCGCGACCTCGTAGAGGTCTGTGCTGGTCGGTGGCCGCCCCGGCCCGCCGTCCGCGAGGCTTGCCTGCCACTCGTAGCGGATACCGGGGCCCGTCACGAAAAACTCCGCGCCGGGCGCTCCGGAGCTGCAGCAATCGATGCCTATGTAATCGCCAATCCGGATCGGAAGCTCCGTCTTATAGAAAGTTGTTGAATTGGTGGGTGGTACTACCGAGGCCGAGGTGCCCGCTCCGGTGAAGTAACCGCCCCCCAGCGGCCTGATGATCCGGAGGTTGGTGGCCCGCGTAGAGTCCCCGACGCGAATCCCCCACTGCACGACTGTCCCGTTCACGGGCGAGGCAAGCCCACCCGGAGCCTGGCGGTCGGACGCGAGCGAAAGGTTGCTGAACGTTGGGCGGGGGCTGAAGTTTGCTGAGGAGTTCGGCACGCGCGCCAGATTGCTCCCGATCGTCACGGCCGCCCCCGCCGGGGAGACGCCGGCCGCGAGCAGGGTGGCGACCACTGCCGAGAGAGCAAGCCGCACCGGGCGCCGTGCCTGCCTACGGCCCGTCATTGTTGTTGGCGACCGTGATTGGGGGCTGGACCGGCTCTGGGGGGGTGGGTTGTGGCGACACCGGAGCCGGCGGCGGTGACGGTGTTGGCTTCGGCCGGGGTGACGGCGTGGGGCTCGGGCGCGGTCGCGGCCGGGGCTCGGGCTGAGGTGTGACCGCGGGCGGGCTCCCACCGGCACCCGGTTCGTCCGCCGGCGCTTCGTCCGACGACCCGCTACCCGCAGACGTCCTCGATGTTCCCGAGCTGACGCGACTTTCGGCGGGAGGTTGGCCGTTGGACCGCAGGTTGAGGTCGTCCCGCGGTGCCGCGGTGTCTGGGCCGTCGCCGTTCTCCTGGGCCTTGAAGGCGAACCCAGGAGCCAATGCGGCCTGGGTCGACCCATTTGAGGAACCGTCGTCAGTGCCTGAAACCACTCCGACCAGGATCGCCACCACTCCGACCAGGATCGCGCCGATCCACGCGATCCGTATGAAGACAAGGGCAATCGATGGGGTCAACGTCCACCTCCATCCTCAGACGGGTACGCGCAGCCGTTCGGCGACCTCCACCGCCTCACGGCGCGAATGCACGTTCAGCTTTCGCAGCACGCTCTTGGAGTGGCTGTGGACGGTCTCCTCCGAGAGGACAAGCGTCTCGGCGATCTGCTTGGTGTCCTTGCCCTGGCAGAGGAAGTCCAAGATCTCCCATTCGCGCTCTGTCAGCGGGCTGTGTACGGGGCGCATTCCGATCCCGCCTTCCGGGAGCTCGCGCAGACGCTCGATCAGCCGCATCGTGAGCTTCCGCGAGAAGGCGGACTCACCGCCGACCACGCATCGCACGACTCGGGCCAGAGTCTCGAGCGGCACATCCTTGGAAAGGAATCCGGATGCCCCGGCACGCAATGCCTCCAGCTGGGTCTCCTCATCGTCGTGCTGCGAGAAGACCAGAACGCGAACCTCCGGGGCCTCGTCACGGAGCCGGCGCGCCGCGGTGAGCCCGTCGATCCCGGGAAGAGAGACTTCGATCAAGGTGACATCGGGGCGGTAGTGCAGCGAGAGCTCGACCACCTCGAGACCGGTGGATGCTTCGCCCGGAATCACGAAACCCGCCTGGTCCTGCAATGCGTCCCGAATCACCCGTCGAGCGATTGGATCCGCATCGCCGATGACGACGTGAATACCGGAAACCTTGAGCTTTGCTCTGCCGGGCATCCCTTCCCGGTGCCTTTCCTCATGATTTCCCGCCGCGGCGGTTCGCGAGTCACTTACCCACGCAAAAACAGTTCTAACCGACAGGCTTCTCCGCCGTCAACCCTCTCGGGCCCGGATCTCATCCACCAAGCGCCCGGCAAACTCTCGGCTTACGGCCGCTTCGCCTGCTCGAACGCCGCGGAGGACCCGCGGCAGGACGTCGAGTTCGACGGACTTGGACAGAAAGCCGACCGCTCCCGCTCGTAGGGCCTGCAGCTGGGTGGTCTCGTCAGCGTCGGCGGCGAGCACTATCACCCGGCTCTCTGGACAGATGTCCAGGATCTCGCGAATCGCGTTGTTGCCGCCGAGATCGAGCAGCCCGAGATCGATCAGGATCAGTTCCGGTCGTTGGTCTCTGATCAGCTCGATTCCTCTCGACGCATCCCTGGCCTCGCCGACAAGCTCGATGTCGTCTTCGGCGGCGAGCCGCATGCGCATCGCATGACGTGACAGAGAATCGCCGTCGACGATGACGACGGTGATCGCGCAAACTGCTCTCGACGGACCCGGAACCATTCGAGATCAACAGAAGTTAGTACGCCCGAGGCGAGGACCGCAGTCAACTACGAACCCCCCACCGCGGGTACAAACCTCCCCCAGACAGCGCCCCGAGCAGGATTCGAACCTGCGGCCTACTCCTTAGGAGGGAGTCGCTCTATCCAGCTGAGCTATCGGGGCCTCGGCAGTGGAGGTTAGTGTCCAGGCATGTCTCGACTCCGATGCTCGGCACTGGTCGCCTTCGTTCTGTGCGTGGTGCCTGTTGGCGCGGTTGCGCCGGCCTCGGCCAGCGCCGCGGGCGTCGAGACCGCCGCGGCCAGCGACTCGCCCCTGATCAGGCCCTGTGACCTCGGCGCCGGCCCACGATTTCGGTGCGGGCGGATCACCGTGCCGGCGGTCCGTGGCGAGCCGAGCCTGGGCGAGCAGTCGATCTTCTTCGCGGTACGGCCGCGCGATGAGGCGAAGAAGCCGCCGCTCGGGACGGTCTTCGCCGTCGAGGGGGGGCCCGGGTACGCGAGCACAAACTACGACTCGGCGAAGTCCTACCGGGCGGTCTTCCGGCCGCTGCTGCGCCGCCGCGACCTGGTCCTGATCGACCAGCGTGGCACCGGGCACTCGCAGGCCGTCGACTGCCCGCAGCTGCAGCGGGGGATGGTCCCGGAGGTGATCGCGACCGCCTCCTGCGCGAACCAGATCGGCGGCCGCTATCAGGGGTTCACCTCCGCCGAATCCGCCGCAGACATCGAGGCCGTCCGCACCGCCCTCGGGGTCGGGCCGATCACCCTCTACGGCGATTCCTACGGGACGTTGCTGGCGCAGGCCTACTCGGTCCGCTACCCGGCCAGCCTGCGCTCGATCGTGCTCTCCTCGGCCTATCCGGCGGACGATCCCTTCTGGCGGACGATCTACACCTGGGCCATGCGGGCGGTGAAGCTGAGCTGCGCACGGACCTCGGCCTGCCGCGCCCGGGCCGCATCCCTCTGCGGTGGGAAGGAACTGCGTTGTTCGTGGGACGCCGAGCAGCGCTTCAAGCGCGCGCTCGCCAGGATCCAGCGAACCGGCGGACCGCTCAACGGCGTCCTCGCCTTTCTGCTCGAGGCCGGCACCTGGGCGCCCAACTCCTATCTCGCCCTGAACCGCGCTGTCAACGAGTACCTGGCGGGTGAGCCCGAGCGCCTCGAGGGCATGGCCCGGGAGGGAAGGCCCGGCGATGGCCACTTCCACTACTTCTCGACGGGGATGGGCACCGCGGTCGAGTGCAACGACTACCCCGCGCCCTGGGATCGCTCCTCCGACTTCGGCCAGAGGACGGCGCAGCTCGATCAGGCGATCGCCGCGTTCCCCCAGCGCAAGCTGTTCGCGCCCCTCACCGTGGCGCAGTGGATGACCCTCCCGTCGATCGGCTTCACCGGCTGCCTCGCCTGGCCCGCTCCGACGGCGCGGATGCAGCCGCCCGTGCCTCCCGGTGCCAGTCAGCCGGCGAACGTCCCGGTACTGGTGCTCTCGGGCGAGTTCGACGACATCACAACGGTCAGCGAGGCACGCAAGGTGGCACGGCAGTACCCGTCGGGCAGGGTTCGCATCGTCCCCAGCAGGGGACACGCCTCGGATCTGTACTACCCGTACCGCTCGCCGGCCGTCCGCTGGATCCGCCGCTTCGTCGCCAGCCACTAGATAGGGCTCAGTGCCTAATAGATCCGGCGTCGGCGGCCGATGTGAACCGCATGGGCGTGAGACTCGTGCGTGGGGCCTGGGGTGCCGGGATCCTCTCCGCCGTCGCGCTGACGCTCGCGGCCTGCGGAGGCGGCTCCTCGACGCAGGTGAGCTGTCAGCCCTCCCTCTATCCGCACTTCACTCCCGGAACCGGTCCCAATGCCTACACGATGGGGATCCGGGTCAACAAGGACAGCGAGGTCGACCAGCTCCGGCAGCT
>Ga0081540_1003759_pt1 | contig 11899 bp, 8 predicted proteins | sample TabmetS2T1R1_FD_71024 | JGI IMG/M metagenome (GOLD analysis project Ga0081540, IMG submission 71024) | Tabebuia heterophylla rhizosphere microbial communities from the University of Puerto Rico - S2T1R1 | ecosystem: Host-associated > Plants > Roots > Rhizosphere ...
GCCACCCCCCGGGTGGGTACCCCCTGGACGCCGGAGGCGGCGGGGTGGAGCGCCCTCCCCTGTTCGTGGCCAGGGGACAGCGGCGAAAGGTCGTCCCCGCCGAGCCTGAACGCCTCGCCCGTCTGGCGTAGGCGCGAGGCGAGCCGGGAGAGAACCCGGTCGCCGGCCGGGTGGCCGAAGCGGTCGTTGATCCGCTTGAAGTCGTCGACGTCGACGAGGCAGAGGGTGAGCGGCAGACGCTTCTCCTGGGCGTGCCGCAGCTCCTTTTCGAGCCGTTCGTGGAAGTGCCGGTGGTTGCCGAGGCCGGTCAGCGGATCGGTCAGCGCCAGCCGCATCGCGCGCAGCGCTCCGATGATCGCGCGCTGGTAGAGCTGGATCGCGAGCAGCGGGCCCACGAGCGCGACGGACAGGAAGGGCGAGCGCTCCCAGAGCACGACCAGCATCAGCGCCGCCGAGGCCATCAGCGAGAAAGGGACGACCGTGACGCGGACGTTCGTGCGCGCCAGCGCGAAGAGCGAGCGGCGCGCGCTGACCGCGACGATCGCGGTGATCAGGATCAGGTTGACCGCGTACTGCGCCGAGGCGGCCGCGCCCACCCGGGCGAGGACTCCGCCGGCGCCGTCGCCGTGCAGGGGCGAGGAGACGGCTCCCGCGGCGGTCGCGGCGAGCGCGACGACAGAGACGTTGTAGGCGACGCGAACGGGCGGCCGCTGCTCCAGCACCTGCGTGATCGCGGGGGCGAGGCAGACGACGAACAGGCCCGCGGCCCAGCCGAACAAGACGATCGAGGCGACGCCGAAGACGAACGAAAGCGAGACCCCGCCGGTGTCGATTCCCTCCACCGGGACGGGGAAGCGGTCGGCCAGCGTCGAAGCGGCGAGCAGCGCAGCGAGCCCGACGAGCGTGGTCGTCTTGTGCGGCGCGACTGCGAACGAGAGGGCGGCTGCGCACGCCACGCCGAAGCCGGCGGCGCAGACCGGGGCGATGACAGCAAGGACGCGCGTCGGCGGCAGGACGCGGTGTGTCATGGCCGGCTTACCAGTACAGGTTGTAGGTGAGCTCTTCGGCCAGGCCACCGAGCGCGATCAGGACGAGCGCGAGGACGGCGACGAGGGCGACGAGTCGGGGGCTCCAGTGCAGCAACTTCAACCTCCCCAGGAAGCTTGCAGGACGCCGACTAGTCTCGATCTTCGTGCGCCTCGTCACATCACCCGGAAGGGTGAACCTCCATTTGGGTCAAATTTTCCCCTCTAGCGGCTGACGATCAGGCCGGCTTCGGCCAACGGGCGGCGCGCCCAGGCGAATTGCTGGCGGTACCAGCCCGTCAGCGGCGTCAACGCCACACCCTGGCCCGAGGAGTGGATCATCCAGCCCGAGCCCAGGTAGATCCCGGTGTGGCCGACCGAGGCCGGCTTCGAGCGCGGGCCCGCCGGGCCGAAGAAGAGCACGTCGCCCGGCGCGAGCTTGGCGAAGGCGATGCGCTTCGCAGGCGGAACCTCGCCGCTCATCTGGTACGTCGTGCGCCCCTTGAGCGTCGAGGCGAGCGCCGCGCCGCCGGGGTAGGCCTGGAGCTTGTAGACCCGCCAGACGAAGCCGGAGCAGTCGAAGCCGCCGTGCGCCTGAGCGCCGAACGGCGACTCCTGCTTCTCGCTGGTGCCGCCCCAGACGTAGGGGTAGCCGATGAAGCGGACGGCCGTGTTCAGCACCTTCGTCTGCCAGGCGGTGAGCGCGGGCAGCTCGAAGTCCGCCGCGGCGTCCTCGACCGACTGGGTCTCCCAGCCGTTCAAGCGCAGGATCCGGGCGACCGAGTAGGCGGTCTCCGCGCGGGTGACCGGCTCGCTCGGCAGCAGCTCGAGGTCGTCGTGGCCCGTGGGGTGGTTCGTCCGTAGCCCCAGGAGGCGCGCGACGGTCTCGGTGCCGAAGCGGGAAGGCGTCGCGAGGCCGGCGGCCTGGGCGCCGGCGTTGAACGAGGCGGCCTCGTCCGAGAGCTCGAGCGCCCGGACGAGCCGCGCGTCGAGCTGCGTGACGGTGACCGGCGCGCTCGGATCGGCGACCACGGCGGCCGGCCGCTTGGTCAGCCCGGCGACCAGGGTCGAGAGCTCGCCTTGCGTGAGCGTGGCGTCGGCGCGGAAGGCCGCGACCGACTTCGCCATCAGCCCGTGCTGGACGACCACGCGGATCTGGGGCTGGGCCCACGAGACCGTCGAGTCGCCGCGGGCCAGGGCCGAGGGCGTGGCCAGGAGCGCGCAGCAGCCGATGAGGGTGAGGAGACGGCTCATCCATGGTTCGTATCGTCCCGGTGCCGCCGCAGCTTTAGGCTGTGGGCGTGGAGGTCCGGATCACGCCCGAGCCAGAGGAGCGCGATGCCGTGCTGGCGGCCGTTGAAGCCTTGCTCTCGCGGGATCCGCTGCCGGCCGCCTATCGCAGCGGCTGGCGCCTACGCGGGGTGCTCGAGAACCTCTGCGAGGACGACGATCAGGACGAAACCGGCCGGCCGCGCAGCAGCTGCGGCGCGACGCGCGCGTAGTCGAGCCCCGACAGCCACGTCAGCGCGAGGGCGACGAGCAGCGCCCACCACGCGACGCTGTTGTCCCACGCGCCTGCGGCCGCGAAGCCGCCGACCGCCGCGGCCGTCGCCTGCGACCAGGTCTTCAGCTTGCCCAGGTCGCGCGCGTGCATGACGACCCCGCGCTCGAGCGCCGCCAGCCGCAGTCCCGAGACCAGGAACTCTCGCGAGACGATCAGGGCGACCATCCAGCCCGGGAAGACCCCGTCGCCGACGAGCAGGATCAGCATCGTCAGCACCAGCACCTTGTCCGCCACGGGATCGAGCAGCGAGCCGAGCGGTGAGGAGTAGCCGTACCGGCGCGCGACCTGGCCGTCGAACCAGTCCGTCGTCATCGCGGCGATGAAGACGCCGGTCGCCCACCAGTAGTGACCGTCGAAGTCCGCGACGAACAGGACGATCACCACCGGCACCGCGAGGATGCGCGCGAGCGTCAACTGATCGGCCAGGCTCATGCGCAGGGAGAATACGCGGGCGATGCCCGTCTTCTCGAAAGTCCTCGTGGCGAACCGCGGCGAGATCGCCGTGCGCGTCTTCCGCACCCTGCGCGAGCTCGGGATCGGCACCGTCGCGGTCTACTCGGAGGTCGACCGCGGCTCGCTGCACGTCCGCGTCGCCGACGAGGCTTATCTCGTCGGGCCGGGGCCCGCGGCACAGAGCTACCTCGACCAGGAGCGCCTGCTCGAGGTCGCGCGGCGCGCCGGGGCCGAGGCCGTGCATCCCGGCTACGGATTCCTCGCCGAGAACGCGGGCTTCGCGAGGGCCGTCGCCGGCGCCGGCCTCGTCTGGATCGGGCCGCCGGCCGAGGCGATCGACGTGATGGGCTCGAAGACCGCGGCGCGCGAGCGGATGAGGGCGGCCGGCGTGCCGGTCGTGCCGGGAACGACGGAGCCGGTCACCTCCGCGGAGGAAGTGCTGCGGCTCGGCGACGAGCTCGGCTGGCCGCTCGCGATCAAGGCCGCGTCCGGGGGCGGCGGCAAGGGGCTCAAGGTCGTGCAGGGCCCCGACCAGGCCGAGCGCGCCTTCGAGTCGGCCCGGCGGGAGGGGCAGGCCTACTTCTCCGACCCGACCGTCTACGTCGAGCGCTACCTCGAGGACCCGCGTCACGTCGAGGTGCAGGTGCTCGCGGACGGCCACGGCAACGTGATCCACCTTGGCGAGCGCGACTGCACGATCCAGCGCCGCCACCAGAAGCTCGTCGAGGAGACGCCCTCGCCGGCGGTCGACGAAGAGCTCCGCGGGCGGATCGGCGCGATCGCCGTCGACGCCGCGCGCGCGGTCGGCTACCGCAGTGCGGGGACGATCGAGGGCCTGCTCTCGCAGGAGGGCGAGTACTTCTTCCTCGAGATGAACACCCGCATCCAGGTCGAGCACACGGTCACCGAGCTGGCGACCGGGCTCGACCTGATCCGAGAGCAGGTGTCGATCGCCGCCGGCGAGCCGCTCTCGCTGCGCCAGGAGGAGGTGCGGCTCGCCGGGCACGCGCTCGAGTGCCGGATCAACGCCGAGGATCCCGCCAACGGCTTCCTGCCGAGCCCGGGGCGGATCACGAGCTACCGGGAGCCGGCCGGGCCGGGCGTGCGCGTCGACTCGGGCGTCGTCGCAGGCTCCGAGATCCCCGACCTCTACGACCCGCTCGTCGCGAAGCTGATCGTGCACGATGTCGACCGCGAGCACGCGCGCCGACGCATGCTGCGCGCGCTCGGCGAGTTCGAGATCGGCGGGATCACGACGCTGCTCGGCTTCCACCGCGCGCTGCTCGAGCACCCGTGCTTCGTGGCTGGAACGACCTGCCACGGCGTGGTCGAGTCCGAGGAGCTGGCCGAGCGGGCGCAGGAGCTGTCCGCGCAGCAGGACGCAGTCCCGGCGCAGGCCGACGGCGCACCGAGCCGGGCCCGCCGCCTGTCGGTCGAGGTCGACGGCCGCCGCTACGAGGTCGAGGCGCTCGTGCGGGAGCCGCCCTACGCCGAGCTGGCGCGCCGGCGGCGGGAGCGTTCGGCCGCCGGTGCCCACACGGGCGCGAAGGATGCGGTCGTCACGCCGATGCAGGGCACGGTCCTGGCCGTCGAGGTGGCCGAGGGCGACGAGGTCGAGGCCGGCCAGGTGATCTGCATCGTCGAGGCGATGAAGATGGAGAACGAGCTAGCCGCGCATCGCCCGGGCGTGGTCAGAGGGCTCGCAGTCGAAGTTGGTCAAGCCGTCTCGAGCGGCCAAGTCATCTGCATCGTCGAACCTGAAAGCTGAGCGCGGCTAGCCGCAGGTCACGCGCGCCAGGGCCCAGTCGCCGTGGTCGTAGTTGGCGCCGTCGCCGCCGTTGGTGATCACCAGCCGCAGCTCGCTCTTGCCGGTCGTGTCGAGGTCGACGTCCTTGGTCGCGCTGGCGCCGGTCATCAGCCCGCTGTCGTAGGCCTTGACTCCGTCGAGCCACACCTGGAAGACGATCGAGCCGGCCCAGTTCACGGCTTCGTCGTCGACCCCGACCGAGGCCTGGAAGCGCGTGCAGCCGCCGATCGCATAGCGGACGTCGGAGGCGGCGTGGGCGCCCAGGCCCTTGGCGTAGGCCTGCCCGTTGAGCGTCAGCGGCTGACCGTCCCCCTGCGCATTCTCGCCGTTCGAGAGGTCGCGCTCGACCGGCCCCCAGCCGTTCGTCATCGAGGCCCAGGACCGGTCACTCAGGTAGGAGCCGCCGGTTGGCAAGATCGGAGCAGGCGGCACCACGAAGCGTGATCGCCAGAACAGCTCCTCCTTCTTCACCCAGGCGCGAGTCATGCCGCAGGTCCCGTCGCCGCCGGCTCCACATCGAAGCTGGCTGGCGTAGCTCGCGATCACCTGCCATTTGAGGTTGGTCGACTCCGTCGGTGCCTGCATGGCCGGAGAGGTTGGGTCGACCTCGTCTGGAGCACCCCACGAGCCCCAGTTCGTAGACGTCGCATTGCCGCAGCGCGGATACGGCGGCGCCGTCAGCGAGAGCCCCGGAGTAAAACGTCCGAGCGGATCGCCGCCGACCGAGGCCAGCGAGGGATTCGGCCACTCGTCGATCGTGCATCCGAGCGAAGAAGCGCCCTCGGGCCAGATGAGCGCCTCGTGGATCGTCGGAGCGAAGGCGGTCCGGCGGACGGCGTCCCAGACCTGCTTTGACAGGGCGGCATGATCGGGGTGGGAGTCGATCTCGCTGAGCGTGTAGACGTCCGTCGGGTGAGTCAGAGCGAGCAGGCTGTCCAGATCGGCCTTCAGGTTGCTCGCGGTCAGCGACGAGTGACGGCCGCTCAGCTGGTAGCGAAAGTCGCCGTTGCAGGTGCTGGTGAGGCCGTCGCCGTCCTCGCCGTAGGTGTGCCCCAGTCCGGTGTTGTCGCTGCCGCTGCCGCCAGCGATCGAGCTCAGCTGCAGGTTCGGGTAGCCGAGGAAGAAGATGTCGCTGGTGTTCGGATCCTGCGTCCGCGAAAGGCCCAGGAGCCCCATCCCGGCGACGGTCTCGCTGTCACGCCGCAAGCCGAGCTTTGCGGTCGTCGACGGGTTACCGGCCGCAGCGCCGCAGTAGCCGGTCTCCGAGCCCGAGACGACGTAGTCCCCGTTCGTGACGACGGCCACGTAGACCCGCCGCCCGACGGCGCGCGCGTTCGCGATCACCCCCGTCATCGTCAGCGCCTCGTCATCTGGGTGCGCGACGACGACGAGTAGCGGGCCGACCTCGGTCGCGCCGCTCTCCGCGGCGCCGACGAGCAGCACCAGCGACCCGCTGATGAGAACCAGCAGGAGCACCACGAGTTTCCGACCCACGCCAGTCGCGCGCCGCACGCCTAGCCCCATTCGCCTTGCACCTCTCTACCCGTCCCGGTTTTCGCCGCAGTTCGACCGCGTCGCCCATCAAGTCGTAGCACGGCGATTCAGCGCGCGCAAGCCTCGATCCTCCACGGTCGCGAAAGCCCGGTTCGCGCTCGCTAGAGTCCCGCCGGCGTGGATCTCTACGAGTACCAGGGCAAGGAGCTCTTCCGGCGCTTCGGGATCCCGACGTCCGAGGGGCGGCTCGCGGCGACGCCGGCCCAGGCCCGGGCGGCCGCCGAGCAGCTCGGCGGCCAGGTCGTCGTCAAGGCGCAGGTCCTGACCGGCGGTCGCGGCAAGGCGGGCGGGGTCAAGCTCGCCGACGATCCGGACGACGCCGAGCGCGAGGCCGAAGAGATCCTCGGCCTCGACATCAACGGCCACGTGGTGCGGAAGCTCTGGATCGAGCAGGCCTCGGAGATCGCGAAGGAGTACTACCTCTCGATCACCTTCGACCGGGGCAGCAAGCAGTCGCTGTTCATGCTCACGACCGAGGGCGGGGTCGAGATCGAGGAAGTCGCGGAGCGGAACCCGGACGCGCTCGCGCGGCTCCACGTCGACCCGTTCGAGGGCTACCAGCCCCACCAGGCACGCCAGCTGATCTACGGCGCAGAGATCGAGGACCCGAACGAGCAGAAGCAGCTGCTCGACATCATCGGCAAGCTCTACGGCTGCTTCGTCGAGAGCGACGCGCTGCTCTGCGAGATCAACCCGTTGATCGTCACGCCAGCCGGCGAGATCCGCGCGCTCGACTCGAAGTTCACGGTCGACGACAACGCGCTCTACAAGCATCCCGACATCGCTGAGATGCGCGATCTCGAGGCCTATCCGCCCGAGGAGCGCGCGGCCCGCGAGAAGGGCGTCACCTACGTGAAGCTCGACGGCGAGGTCGGGATCCTCGGCAACGGCGCCGGACTCGTGATGTCGACGCTCGACGTGATCGCGCTGGTCGGGGGCCGCCCCGCGAACTTCTGCGACCTCGGCGGCGGAGGCGACGCGCAGGGCGTGGTCGACGCGCTCGAGGTGATCACGGCCGACCCCCAGGTCCGCTCCATCCTGTTCAACATCTTCGCCGGGATCACGCGCTGCGACGTGGTGGCGCGCGGGATCCTGCAGGCCCTCTCGCAGATCGAGATCTCGCTCCCGATCGTGGTGCGCTTCGACGGCACGAACGCCGAAGAGGGTCGCGAGATCCTCGCCGAGGCCGCGCCCCCGAACCTGCACGTCGAGGCGACGATGCTCGAGGCGGCGCGCCGGGCGGTGGAGCTGGCCGCATGAGCGACGTCTGGTCCGACCGCGCCGCGGCGTATGCCGAGAGCGACACCCACCGCGAGGGTCGCGATCTCGACCTCCTCGTCTCCTGGGCGGAAGGCGAGACGGCGCTCGACGTGGCGACCGGTGGCGGGCACGTGGCTCGGCGGCTGCGCGAGGACGGTTTCCAGGTGACGACGCTCGACCCGGCGCCCGGGATGCGCGCCGACGTGCTCGCGCCGGCCGAGCACATCCCGTTCGCGGACGGCAGCTTCGACACGGTCGCGACCCGAATCGCGCCGCACCACTTCTCGGACATCCGCTCGGCGGTCGCCGAGATGGCGCGCGTCGCCAGGCGGGTCGTGCTCGTCGAGGACACGCTCTACGACAGCGACCAGGTCGAGGAGGCCGAGCGCCTGCACGACCCGAGCCACGTCCGGTCGTACTCCGAGCAGGAGTGGCGATCGTTCCTCGGGGACGCGGGACTCGGCGTCGAGGAGGTCGAGCTGCAGGAGAAGCGGCGCGACTTCGGCGCCTGGTGCGATCGCACCGGCTGCAGCGGCCCCGAGCGCGCGCGAGTCAGGGAGCTGCTCGGCGACCGGGTCGACGGGCAGGGCGGCTATACGGACACGAAGATCCTGATCCGTGCGAGGAAGGCGGCCTAGTTGGCGATCATCGTCGACCAGGGCACGAGGCTCGTCGTCCAGGGCGCCACCGGCCGGGAAGGGTCGTTCCACACGCTCCGCAACCGCAGCTACGGCACGAACGTCGTCGCCGGCGTGACCCCCGGCAAGGGGGGCACCGACCTCGAGGGGATTCCGATCTTCGACACGGTCGCGCAGGCCGTGGACGAGACGGGCGCGAACACGACGATGGTCTTCGTGCCGGCCCGCTTCGCCGCCGACGCCATCTACGAGGCGGCCGACGCGGGCATCGAGACCGTCATCTGCATCGCCGAAGGCCTGCCCGCGCACGAGATGTTGCGGGTCTACAACTACATCCGGCCGAGGGAGATCACGATGCTGGGGCCGAACTGCCCCGGTGCACTCTCACCCGGCAAGGCGAACGTGGGGATCATTCCCGCCGAGATCTTCCGCGAGGGCCCGATCGGGGTCGTCTCGCGCTCGGGCACGCTCACCTACCAGATCGGTCACGAGCTGACCCAGCGCGGCCTCGGCAACTCGACCATCGTCGGAATCGGCGGCGACCCGGTCGTCGGCTCGTCGTTCGTCGACATCCTGGCGCGCTTCCAGGCGGACGTCGGCACCGAGGTGATCGTGATGGTCGGCGAGATCGGCGGGGACGAGGAGGAGAAGGCGGCCGAGTTCATCGAGGCCGAGGTGACGAAGCCGGTCGTCGCGTACATCGCCGGCTTCACCGCTCCGCCCGGCAAGACGATGGGTCACGCGGGCGCGATCATCTCCGGCTCCTCCGGCACGGCGCAGGCGAAGAAGGACGCGCTCGAGGCCCGGGGCGTCCGGGTCGGCACGACGCCGACCGAGGTCGCGGAGCTCGCGGCCGAGATCGCCGGGCCTGTCGCCCGGTAGAGCAAGATCGCATTCCCGCCTGTTCGTCTTCGGGCAGCCCTACCGAATGCGGATCGCAGCGCAGACGAGCGGGCTGCGGTTGCCCGAGCCGTCGGTCGCGCGCACGCAGTAGCGGTAGGAGCCGCGGGTCGAGAACCTGAAGCCGACCCAGTACGCGACCGAGTCGTCGGTAGTTCGCAGCGGTCGCGTGAAGCTGTTCAAGACCTTCTGCCTGCGGTAGACGAGCAGCCGTTCCGAGGTCCGGCCGCTCTCGTCTCGCACGCGGTAGCGCAGGCGGAGCGCCGTGCGGCGGCGGCCACTAGCGGCGTAGGCGCGCACCGTCGGCGCCTGCTTGTCCGGCGCTGCGGCGGCCGGCGGGGGCGGTGGTGGGGGCGGCGGAGGAGCCGGCGGCCCGGGTGGGGGAGGCGGCGGAGGCGGGACGGCCGTCGAGAGCGCGCGCTGCACGTTGATTCGGCCGTAGCCGTAATGCTGCTCCCAGGTGCAGCCCATACAGAGCGCGTACGGGTCGGCGCCGTAGGCCCACGCACCCATCTTGTCGGAGCTCAGCGCGAGGATCTCGCGCACCTGGTCGACCGACGCCTCCGGGTGCAGGGTGCGGATCAGCCCGACGAGGCCCGCCACGTACGGCGCCGCCATCGAGGTGCCGTCGAGGTAGGCATAGGCACTGCCGGGCCAGGTGGAGAGCACGTCGACGCCTGGGGCGGAGACGAAGACGTTCGGGTTGCCGTAGTTCGAGAAGCTCCCGGGAAGATCGCTGGAGTCGGTGGCGGCGACGCCGATCGCGCCGGCGCAGGCGGCCGGCCAGGTGGGCGTCGCGGTTGGAATCCCGGGCGGGTCGCCGTTGCCGGCCGCCGCGACGACCACGGCGCCGTACGAGTTGATCGCCAGTTGGACGGCGTTGCAGAGCGTCGTCGGGTAGGGCCCGCCCGTCGCGCCGAGCGAGAGGTTGATCACCTTCGCGCCGTGGGAGGCGGCCCAGGCGATCCCGTTTGCGATGTCGGAGTCGTAGGCGCCGCTGCTCGCGGTCGCGAAGACCCGGACGACGATCAACGGCGAGGCGTAGGAGAGGCCGGCGACTCCGACACCGTTGTCGGTCTGCGCGCCGGCGATCCCGGACACGTGCGTGCCGTGGCCGTTGTCGTCGGTCGGCAGGCCCTGCGTGCAGATGCTGCCGAGGCAGGTCGCGCTCAGCCCGGAGACCCGCGCGGACAGGTCCGGATGGGTCGCGTCGACGCCGGTGTCGACGATCCCGACCGGGACCGACGGGGTCGCGGAGAAGGTGCCGGGGAAGATCGACCAGCCGGCGAGCGCGGAGATCGCCGGAAGCGCCCACTGGTCGGCGTACCCGGGGTCGCTGGGGGCGGTCAGGTCGAACAGGTGGAAGACGCGGTTGGGCTCGGCGTAGAGCACGTCGGGCCGCGCGCGGTACTGGGCGAGGGCGTCGGCGACGCTCTCGCCGGGCTCGGGGTCGACGACCTGGACGCCGCCGACGGTCTTGCCGGTCACCTCGTCCCCGAGCGCGGCCACCTTCGCTTCCGCGCCCGTCGGGGAGGCGAACTTGACCAGGATCGTCGGGCTCGCCCACGCGGTCGCGGGCAGGGCGCAGACGACTGCGGCAGCGGCGGCGGCGAGCGCAAAGCGGCGGATCACGATCTTCCTCTCGGCACGAGTGGCTGCCTCCTGCACCCCCTAAATCGCCAACGGGCAGCGCGGCCGAGTGTGCCCCTACACTGGCGCCGTGGACGTGATCTCGTTCGCCAGGGGAATCCCGGCGCCGGAGTGCCTGCCGGTGTCGGAGGTCGCCGACTGCGCGAAGAGGGCGGTCGAGCGCGACGGCGAGGTCGTGCTCTCGTACGGCAGCACGCTGGGGTACGGCCCTCTGCGCGAGTGGCTGGCCGAGCGTCACTCGGTCGAGCCTGCCCGCGTGGTCGTCACCAACGGCTCGCTGCAGGCGTTCCACTTCGTGCTCGACTCGCTGCGCGGCCGCGGCCGCGTGCTGGTCGAGCGCCCGACGTACGACCGCCCGCGCAAGATCCTCGTCGCCGGCGGGCTTGAGCTGGGCGAGATCGGCCTGGACGAGGACGGGCTCGACGTCGACGAGCTCGAGCGTGAGCTCGACGGCCCGGCCGCGGCGTTCCTGTACACGATCCCGACCTTTCAGAACCCGACCGGCTCGACCCTTTCTGCCGAGCGCCGTCGAGAGCTCGCCGAGCTCGTCGCGGAGCGCGGGCTGCCGGTGCTCGAAGACGACCCGTACGGGCTCGTGCGCTTCGAGGGCGAGCCGCTGCCGTCGGTCTTCGAGCTCGAGGGCGGCGAGCACGTGATGTACTCCTCGTCGTTCTCGAAGACGATCGCCCCAGGGCTGCGCGTCGGCTACGCGATCGTCTCGGCCGCGCTCGCCGGGAAGCTCGAGGAGCTCGTCGCCTCGACGTACATCACGCCGGCGCTGCTGGCACAGGCGACCGTCTTCGAGTTCCTGCGCCGCGGGCTGTTCGAGCCCAACCTCGAGCGCGTCTGCGGGCTGCTGCGGGCACGACGCGACGCGATGCTCGGTGCCCTCGAGCGCGAGCTGTCGGGCCGGGCGCGCTGGAACCGGCCCGAAGGCGGCTACTTTCTCTGGCTCGAGCTTCCAACGGAGGTCGACGCGTCGCAGCTGCTCGCGCGCGCGAGCGAGGCGGGCGTGACGTTCGTGCCCGGCGCCGCCTTCGGCGGGCCA
>Ga0081540_1003760_pt1 | contig 11893 bp, 9 predicted proteins | sample TabmetS2T1R1_FD_71024 | JGI IMG/M metagenome (GOLD analysis project Ga0081540, IMG submission 71024) | Tabebuia heterophylla rhizosphere microbial communities from the University of Puerto Rico - S2T1R1 | ecosystem: Host-associated > Plants > Roots > Rhizosphere ...
TATATGCTGACCCAGCCGCCGGCCTATGCCGGGCCGAAGCAACCGGTGAATCCCGAGCCGGAGGAGGAAAAGCCGCCGCGTGAACGCAAGCCGATTCCCGTCGTCGCGGATCTGCTGAAAGCCGCCGCCGAGCATTTCCAGTTCACGCCGGAGCGGCCGGCAGCGGAGATCGACTTCAAGCGCGCCTATGCGCGCTACGCGCTCGCCTCGGGGCTGACGCGCGAGCAGGCGGTGCGCGTCTATTCGTTCGAGACCGGCGGCACCGGCAATCACGACATGCAATCAGGCCTGAGCGCCTCGCGGCCGGGCTCGCGCGCGATCTCGACTGCGATCGGCTACAACCAGTTGCTGACCACCAACAGCGTCGAGCTGATGGCCGAGCAGGGCCACGAATTCATCAAGGAATTGACGGCGAAAGCCGCGTCGGCGTCGGGCCCGGCACGAAGGGTGATGGATCACAAGCTGGCCGTCCTGAAGAAGATGGTGGCGTTTACGCGCACGGTGCCGGACACCTGGTCGGACCACGAGAAGCTCGCGAATACGCCGCAGGGCTGGGCGGTGCACGCCATGGTGCTGGACATCGATGTCGGGCCGATGCTGCAGACCCACAAGCTGCTGACATCGGTCATCTTCGCGCGGGCCAAGGGCTACAATCGCCCGCTGACGGCGGCCGAACTCGAAATGATGAACCTGACCGGCGACGGCACCGGGCTCGACATGGTGACCATGCCGCAGGCGATTCGCGAGCAGGTGCCGACCTCGAATTTCTTCCAGCGTGGCGGCTACGACCGCAACCCGGTCGCGATCCGCCACAACACGGTGGCGAAGCTGCTCGCGGTGACCGACGAGCGGATGGATTTCAACAGCGGCAAGCCCGGCGCGAAGGAACTGGCAGCGGCGTTTTAGGGGGCAGGTTTCTTCAATCCGTCATGCCCCGCGAAGGCGGGGCATCCAGTGAGCTGCGCTGCCCGAAATACTCACGAACGGCGCGGCGTACTGGATCATCCGCCTTCGCGGATGATGACATCCAGTTCGTGGCCGATTGCCCGTCAATTCGATCCGAACATGAACCGGCCGTCACTCTCGAGATAGGGGGCGGAGCGCATATAGAGCTGTCCGTTCTCGCCGATGAAGAACAGCGTGCCCTTCGGCACCTTCTTGGCGCCCTTCAGCAGCAGGCCGGCATTGTTGGTGCCCATCTTGTAGGAGAGCGTCTTGCCGTCCTTGCCATAGGCGTAGCCCATGTCCGCCTTCAGCTCCCAGGGCGTCGGCGCTGCGGCCTGCGCAAACGCGGACGTGGCCAGCCCCAGCAGCGCGGCCACCGCCAAAACGGTCTTCGTCGAAACGCTCGTCATCATCATCCTCCCCGCAGCCATTCGGCTTTTTGCGCCACGATTTTGAACAAATCACGAACGATGTTATTCCGTCAATTGCCACCTTCGACGCATCACGTCGCACTTGAGCCTTTGTGATTTCCCGGCTTCGCGACTATGTTCCGGTTTCCGGCTACAAGCACCGCATTGCGAAAAACGTCATAGGATGATTCGGATGAGCCACGTCATGAAATTCGGTTTTGCTGCCGCCTTGTCGTGCATGACGTTGATATCCGCGGCAGAGGCCGACGAGTTCAAGCTCTCCAACAACCAGCGGATTGCCTGCAGCCGGGGCTTGAGCGCGGGCAAGCTCAATACCTCGACGTGCAAGTCCTATGCTTATGTGTTCAACACCAAGACCTCGGAATATTACCGCTGCCAGGTCTCGCTCGCGCTGACGCGGGACAACAAGGAGGTCATCAACGTGCAGGCTGACGGCGGCTGCGCCAAGAAGCCTCGCATCTTCGATGCCGACTCCAGTTATTCATTCGACGCTACCGAAACCGAGGCCCCGAACACCAATTCGTTCTTTGGGCCCGGCGGCTACTCGGTGTGGGCCAGCGACAACACTGCATTGAAGGTGCGCGGCTGCATCATCATCTCGTCGGGCCTCGGTTCCGACATCTCGAAATGCATCGACATGAAATTCGAGTGAGCCTCGTCTGACGCTGGCCGGACCATGCCCTAGCCGCTACCGCGGACACTCTTGTCCCGTGCATGCCGCAGTGTCTCCGGCATCATGGTGCAAAATCCGATCAGGCCCGCGCCGGCGACGGCTGCGAGAAACAGAAAAGCCGCGCTGTAGCCGGCCTTGACGACAATGAGCCCGGCGGCAGCGGTGCTGAGCGCGCCGCCCAGACCGGCGGCGGTCGCGATCGCACCCTGGCTGACATTGAAATGCCCGGTGCCGTGGGTGAGGTCGGCGACGACGAGCGGAAAGAGGGCGCCGAAAATGCCGGCGCCGACACCGTCGAGCAGCTGGACCGACAGGAGCCAGTAGGGATTGTCGGAGAACGGATAAAGCGCGCCCCGCAGGGTCAATACGGCCAGCGCGACCGCGAAGATCGGCTTGCGTCCCCAGCTATCCGCCTTGCGTCCGACCAGCATTGCGACCGGCACCATCACCATCTGGGCCGCGATGATGCAGACCGACATCAGCGTGGTGCCGAGGTTACGGTTGACCAGCGCCAGCTTCTGCCCGACCAGCGGAAGCATCGCCGCGTTCGCGAAGTGAAACGCCACCGTCGCGCAGGCAAAAATCAGCAGCGGCCTGCAGGTCAGCAGCACCCGAAACCCCGATGGCTTGTCGTGCACGGCAACGCCTTCCGTCGTATCGTCGAGCCCACGCGCGACATGATGATCGATCGCACCGGCCGGGATCGAGAGAATGGCGAAGATGCTCGCGATTGCCATCGCGGCCAGCAGCCAGAACACCACGATCGGCCCGAACGAATAGGCGGTGACGCCGGCAATGGCGGCCGCCACGGCATTGCCTGCGTGGTTGAAGGCCTCGTTGCGGCCGGTGCGCCGTGCGAAGGCCTTGGGGCCGACAATGCCGAGCGTGACCGCCGCAATTGCGGGCGCAAAAATCGCGCCGGAAGCGGCTGCAAGCGCCTGCGTCGCCGCGACCAGTTCAAAGCGCTGAATCAACGGCAGCAAGGCACAGGAAAGCGTGACGAGGATGGCCGCCGTCACCATCAGCGCGCGCTTGGCGGTTGAGCGGTCGATGAGCGCGCCGGCAGGCGTCTGAGCGACGATGCCGGCAAGTGCCGCGACCGACATCACGGCTCCGATCGAGGCTTCGTCCCATTTTTGTTCGGTCAGCAAATAGATGGCGAGATAGGGACCGAGACCGTCCCGCACGTCGGCGAGAAGGAAATTCACGGCATCGAGTGCTCGCTCGATTTTCCCTGTCCTGTTAGTGCCCAAAGCTCGCTCTCGCAGTTCGAACCTTTAGCCAACGGGTTCTCACCGGGCAAGTTCCCTGCGGATAAGCGAAACAGCATCGTGCCATCACGAGAGATGGCCATGCCGGCATCTCGAAATGCATCGACATGAAGTTCGAGTGAGCTCAGGACTCTTTTGAGCCCGATGCGAGCTGCGGACGCGACCGGGCGAATTTCCTGACCGCGACCGGCTTGCCGAACAGGAAGCCCTGGACCAGGTCAAACCCCATGTCGTGCGCGGCGAGATAATCGGCGCGGTTCTCGATGCCCTGCGCGACGGCGCGGGCGCGGTGCTCGCGGGCCAGCTCGACGATGCGGCGGCACACGGTCTGCTTCAGCCGGTCATCCGCGCAGCCGATGACGAACTGGTGGTCGACCTTCAGTTCGACAAAAGGAAAGCTCCGGAGCTCCAGCAGCGACGGCCACTCCGCGCCGACATTGTCGATCGTGATCGCGACATTGCGCAGGCGCAGCTGTCTTGCGATGTCCACCGTGAGCTCCGGATTGCCGATCACCTCGCTGCAGTCGATCTCGATCAACAGTCCGCCGAACGCGGGATGGGAAGGCATGGCGCGGCAGAGATCGCGTACCGCCTGATCATCCCCGAAAAACGACAGCGGCAGGTTGATCGAAAGGTCGACCGGACCCTGGCTCTCCAACAAATAGCGCCAGTCCTCGATGGCGCGGCCGATCACGAATTCCGACAGCTTGCGAAAATGCGGATCCTTGTCGTCGGGAATGAAGCAGGCCGGCGGCACCACGCCCCAGGCGGGATGGCGCATTCGCACCAGCGCTTCCGCGCCGCTCGGGGCCAGCGTGCGGGCGTTGATTTTTTCCTGATACCACAATTCGAGCCAGCCGGCCTTCAGCGCTTCGGCCACGTCCACCGCGGGACTCGGGGGCGGCTCCGCAGGCAGCAACGATGCGACGCTTTCGCGCAGGCTGCCGGCGCCGAAGGGCGTCTGCAGCGAGGGAAGCATGGCAATGCTGTATTCTTCGCCAATTTGCCGGACCGCCTTTACCATAATCGAGTCGGGCTGGCCGATGACGAGCACTTTCCCCGCGAAATTTTTTCTGACAATCGTATCCAGAATTTCACCGATATTGATGCCGTCGACGCACACGCTGAGCACAATCAGGTCCGGCTGTTGCTCGTCCAGAACGCCCGCCAGATCGCCGGGCTGACCGCATTCGCTGGTGACGAAGCCGAGATCCTCGAGCGCATCAGAGAGGAATAATCGCAGGTGTTTCTTGCTGTCTACGACACAGGCGCGAGGCGTCAGCCTGCGATGTCCGAAATGCGTGGCGCGCGAATACTCGTTGAGATCGATGTGTCTCATGGCCGCCCTCCCATCAACTACCCCGCCTCAGTCGTACATCGTTCCGTGGCGCCAATGGTGGAGTTTTGAGGACGCGGCAATGATTACTTCAGTAAGGTTAAAGCCGCCGGCAAGACTAAAATTTTAGCGAAGATACAGGGGCATAGGGAGACATACGCGGAAAGCAGCGACGGCAAGACGGCGCCGTGCCGCGTTCTCATTTCGCACTCGGCTCATTTAGTGAGCAGGTCATCGGTGCTGTTGCGATGCAATGCCTCGCCTCGCGCATTAATGCCTGTGATGGCATCGTCGATGTCGCCATGATTTCGTTGCCGAGAACGCTTCGATGCGGCGACGACGCGAGCCTTGCAATTCCTGCCGGCAAAAGAAAAAGACCGCGGTCTTCGACAGACCGCGGCCCCATTCGTCTTGCATTGCTCGATCTCGCCGGGCGGCGGATCGTGAAAGATTATCCGCCGATGCCCTTTTCCTTGAAATATTTCAGCGCGCCGGGATGGAACGGGATCGGCGAGCGCTCCTGCACCTGGTTGTCGAGCGAGAAGCTCTCGGCCTCCTTGTGCACGGCGACGATGTCGGCCTTCTTCTCCACCAGCGTCTTGACGATGGTGTAGGCGTCCTCATTGCTCATCTTGTCGTTGGTGACGATCAGATTCCAGACTTCGGTGATGGAATTATCCTTGTCGTAGCCGGGATAGGCGCCTGCCTTGATCGTGCTGGGGCTGTAAAGCTTGCCGTACTTGGCGTTCATCTTCTCGGCCAGATCGCCGTGATCGATCAGCTTCATCTTCAGCCCCGGCGTCGCCGCGAGATCGGTGACGGCGGCGGTCGGAATGCCGCCGACCCAGAAGAACGCGTCGATCTTGCGGTCCTTGATGGCGTTGACGGATTCGGCAACGCCGAGCCGTTCGCGCTTCATGTCCTTGTCCTTGTCGAGGCCGGCGGCCTCGATGACGCGGAACGCCATGACTTCGGTGGCGCTGCCGGGCGATCCGGTCGAGACGCGCTTGCCCTTCAGGTCCGCCATGGTGTTGATGCCGGTGCCTTCCACCGTCACCACATGCATGCGGTTCGGATAGACGACGAGCAGCGCCTGCAACGGCAGCTTGCCGCTCTTGAACTTGTCCTCGCCCTTCAGCGCATCGAGCGCGGCATCGGCCATGGTGAAGCCCATCTCGCTCTTTCCGGCGCCGATCAGCTTCAGATTATCGACCGAGCCGCCGGTGACTTCCGCGGTGGCTTGCACATTGGGAAGGCTCTTCGACAGCACGTTGGCGACGGCGCCGCCCAGCGGGTAATACACACCACCGGTGCCGCCGGTCCCGATCGACATGGTCTTCTGCTGCGCGTGGGCGCTGCCTGCAAAGGCGAGTGCCAGAGTCATCGCCAGTATGGCTGTCGTCTTCTTCATTTTTGTCTCCTCAATCGCTTCTATGTTGTGAGCGCAGGCCGCTCTGGCGACCGTGTTCTGGCCTGCCACAGTACGACGCCGAGGCCGATAATCAGGCCGGGCACGTAGGTGTAGCTGATATCGCGGCCGATGATCCATTCGACGATCGCCTCGATCAGGCTCGGGAACACCAGCAGCAATCCGGATAGCAGAAGCAGGCCGCGCTCGACCGCTGTATTTTGTCGCAGCGCCCAGTTCTGGGCGAACGCCGCCAGCGCCAGCAGGCCGAAGGTGGTCTTGATCGTGATCTCGATGATATCGACCCACGATCCGCCCTTGGGGATCGACATCAACAGGCCCGGGCCCTGCGGATCGAGCACGAACACGAACGGCACCAGGAACGCCGGCAGCGTGTATTTCCACGACTGCAGCGTCGTCCGGTAGGGATCGCCGCCGGTGATGGCTGCCGCCGCGAACGGCGACAGCGCCGTCGGCGGCGACACCTCCGACAAGACGGCATAGTAGAAGATGAACATATGCGCGGCGTAGTCGGGCACGCCGAGCTTGATCAGCGCCGGCGCCGCGATGACCGCGCAGATGATGTAGGAGGCGGTCACGGGTACCGCGAGGCCGATGATCCAGACGATCAGCGAGGTGTAGATCGCCGTCAGCAGCAGGCTGCCGCCGGCGTAGCTGATGACGATCGACGAGAATTTCAACCCGAGACCGGTCAGCGTCACGATGCCGACGACGATGCCGGCGCAGGCGCAGGTGGTCGCGGCATTCAGCGCGCCGATCGAGCCGTCGGCCAGTGCCTTGACCAGCTTGGACGGCATCAGCGCGGTTTCCCTGCGCAGGAAGGAGAGCGCGAAGGTGACGACGATGGCGTAGAACACCGACAGCGACGGCGAATAGCCGATGATCATGAAAACGACCACGGCAAGCAGCGAAATGAAGTGGAAGCCGTAGCGCTTCGTCATCTGGCCGAGCGACATCTCGGGCGTGAAAGTCACGTCCTTGGCGTGGAATTTCTTGGCGTCCAGTTCGACCATGAACAGCAGCGACATGTAGTAGAGACAGGTCGGGATGGTCGCCATCCAGATCACGTCGAGATAGCTGATCTTGAGAAATTCGGCGATCAGGAACGCGGCGGCGCCCAGCACGGGCGGCGACAGGATCGCGCCCAACCCGCCGGCTGCGAGCAATCCGCCAGCGGCGTTCTTCTCAAAACCCGCCTTGGCCATCATCGGATAGGCCACGGTGCCGATCATGACCGTCGTGGCGACGCCCGATCCCGAGGGGCCGCCGAGCAGGAACGACGACAGCACCACGGTGCGGCCGGCGCTGTTCGGCTTTCCGCCCATCAGGGCCAGCGAGAAATCGATGAAGAACTTGCCGGCGCCGGATTGCTGCAGGAATGCGCCATAGATGGTGAACAGGATGATCAGCGTCGCCGACACATCGACGGCGACGCCGAAAATGCCCTCCAGCGTGATGAAGAGGTGACCGACCAGGCGGGGCAGGTCGTAGCCGCGATGGGTCCACGGCGCCGGCAGATACGGGCCGAGCATCGCATAGGCGATAAACAGCAGCGACACCACGGGCATGATCGCGCCGGTGGTGCGCCGCGTCGCCTCCAGCAGCAGCACGATGAAGACGACGCCGACGATCACGTCCCAGTGGTCGGGCGTGGTGGCGCGGTCGGTAAAATCCTCGCCGCCCCACAGCGCATAAACAATGGTGGCGACCGCAACGATCCCGGGAACGACGTCCCACCAGCGTACGCGGTTGCGAAAGCGTGTCGCCAGCGGAAACAGCAGGAAGCTCAGCACCAGCGTGAAGGCGACGTGAGTGTAGCGGAGTTCCTGCGTCGGAACGATGGCGTAGGCCGCGTAAAGGTGAAACAGGCTCATGACCACGGCGATGGTGGTCGAGATTCGTCCCGGCCATCCCATCAGGCGGTTGGCCGCGCCTTCTTCCGCCTCGACGAAGGATTCCGCCTTTTGCAGGGCTTCGTCCGATACTGCTACGACCTCGTCATTGGGCGGCGTTGTCTTGTCTTCTGCCATGCGTTCCCCGGGCACCCCGTTAACTCCCAGACCCGGTGTCCCCCGAGCCTTTCGCGGGCGCATTCAGTCCAATTTGGGTAACCGTGGCAAGGGCCTTGTGAGCCTATATCGGGGCCGTTTCCTTAACTTATCGGACGGCTTGACCCGGAGCCGCCGCCAATCCGTAGCCCGGATGAAGCGAAGCGCAATCCGGGGAAACTGCCAAACAAGAATCCCGGGTTGCGCTTCGCTTCACCCGGGCTACAAGAAAATAGTTTGAAAGGGAGAAGAAGTCGATGGAACGGCTCAAGGGCAAGACGGCGATGGTGGTGGGCGCGGGCTCGATCGGGCCCGGCTGGGGCAATGGCAAGGCGACCGCGGTGACCTTCGCGCGCGAGGGCGCGCAGGTGTTTTGCGTGGATCGTAATGCGGCGGCGGCAAAAGAGACCGTTGATATCATCACCGGCGAGGGCGGCAAGGCAACTGCCTTCACCGCCGACGTTTCCCGCGAGGCCGAGGTCGAGGCGATGGTGGCGGCGTGCCTGAAGGCCTATGGCCGGATCGACGTGCTCGACAACAATGTCGGTATTGCCGAGGTCGGTAGCGTCGTCGAGGTGAACGAAGCGAGTTGGGACCACGTCTTCGCGGTCAATCTCAAGAGCGCCTATTTCGCAATGAAGCACGTCATTCCGGTGATGGCCAAGCAGGGCGGCGGCTCGATTATCAACATCTCCTCGATCGCCTCGATCCGCCATGTCGGCATTTCCTATGTCAGCTACAATGCGAGCAAGGCGGCGATGAACCAGATGACGCGCACCACCGCGGTCGAATTCGCGCCAAAGCATGTGCGCGTGAACGCGATCCTGCCGGGGCTGATGAAGACTCCTATGGTCGAGCATTCGGCGGGTCTCGCGCAGAGCTACGCCAAGGGCGATGTCGAGGCGATGTGGCGGGCGCGCGACGCGCAGGTGCCGATGGGACACATGGGCGACGCCTGGGACGTCGCCAATGCCGCGCTGTTTCTCGCCTCCGACGAGTCAAAATACGTCACCGGCATCGAGCTGGTGGTCGATGGCGGCATTACCAGCAAGTCGGGCGCGTGACGCGCTAAAGCGTGATGACCTTTCTTCGAATCGCCATCCCGCTTTATCTTTTGTTTGAGCATGATCTTTTCGGAAAACCGCTACACACTTTTCCGGATCATGCTCGATTGCTCCGTCATGCCTGTGCGCTCAATTCGGCGCGGTCGAGCTCTTCTTCCACCTGGTGAAAGGCGTCATCGCCGATCTCCTCGAAATTGCGCATCCTCAGCAGCGCTTCTCGCGCCGCACCGATGGCGCGGCGCCGCAGCGGATCGGCCGGCAGCTCGCTGGTCATGATGCCGATTTCGGGTTCGGTTTCGGCGCGCAGCAGCACGGCGCGGTATTCGAGCCGCAGGATCTCGGCCTCCTCAGACGGATCGGATTCGATCGCCCCGAGCGCGGCGCGATAGGCGATGCAGCGGGCCTGAGCGGCCTCGCGCGCGACCGGATCGTCCTCCTCGAATTTCAGCGCGAGGATCAACGGCCGCAGCGTCAGCCCCTGGATCACGAGCGACCCCAGCACCACGGCAAAGGCCGTCAGCAGGATGAGATCGCGATACGGGAAGCTCTCGGGCAACGCGAAGGCGGCCGCCAGCGTGACGATGCCGCGCATCCCGCACCAGGACACGATCATGCCGCGCTTCACTGTGGGTACCGCGGGAGACACATACGAAGGAAGCAGGCCGTGCGCGTTCAAGGCGCGCAGCAAGGCGCCATATGGCATCACCCAGGCGATGCGGGCGAGGATCACCACGGCGAGGATCGCGGCGGCAAAGCTGCAATACTTGAACCGCACCTCGTCGTCGAGCCCGGACCAGATCGGATTGAGCTGCATGCCGATCAGCATGAACGCCAGCACGTTGAGCACGAACACGACGGTTTCCCACACCGTATAGGAGGCCACGCGCAGCCGCGCCGGGGTACGCTCGGGCGCGGTGCGGGCGATCGTGATCGCATAGGCGACGACGGTGAGAATGCCGGACAGCCCGATATGCTCGGCGACGATCCACACCATGAAGGTGCCGGCGAATTGCGTGATGATTGCGCTCGGCGCCTCGGTGATGCGGCGCGTGATCAGCGTCCAGACCCGCGCGAACAGGAAGCCGGCGATGAGGCTTCCGAACAGCGCCAGCGCAACGGACGGCACGAACTCGTGCACCTTCATGTGCTCGGCGGCAACCAGGCCGACCGCAACGCGGTAGATCAGGAGGGCGCTGGCATCGTTGAGCAGGCTTTCGCCCTCGAGTATCTTCTGGATGCGATAAGGCAGCTTGACCTGGCGCAGGATCGCGGTGGCCGCCGCGGCGTCGGGCGGCGCCACGATCGCGCCGAGCGCGATCGCGACCGCCCATGGCATGTCCGGGCGAAGCCAGTGCGCGACGACAGCGACCGCGGCGGTCGTGACTCCGACCGCGACCAGCACCAGTGTCGAGACCGGCAGCCAGTTGTTGCGGAGGTCGCGCAGCGAGGTGTCGAAAGCGGCGTCCAGCAGCACCGGCGCGACGAACAGCGCCAGCGCCAGCTCAGGCTGCAACGTCCACGATGGACCGGAAGGCACGAAGGCCAGCAGCATGCCGCCGATCGCCAGAAATGTCGGATAGGGCACCTTGAGCCGCCGCGCCAGCGCGGAAAGCAGCACCGCGCCAAGCAGCAGTCCAATAATCCATTCGAAAGCTAGCAAATCCGAAAATTCCTGCCGGTCGAGATCGATGTCGCCATCAATCTACACTAATACCGGCAAGTCCCCCCGACTGGAAAGTCTATCTTGGTCCGAAAGGCCGTGCTCGTTTGCTACTGCGCCATCGCCAGGATGCCGCCGGCGAAGGAATGCCAGGCCGGTGAGACGCTGATCGGCCAGTTCAGAAACTTGATGGCGATCAGTGCGAGGCCGCCATAGACATAGACCGGGTGCGGCCGGCCACGCGTGCGCCAGTCGTGGACGATGGCGACCACCAGCAAGAGATAGGCGATGATGGCTGGCGGGATCGTGACCGGCACCGGCGGCGGGCCGACTGGGCCGGGCGGCGCGAACAAGGTGATGAACCAGCGCGCGACCGCGGCGTCCAGCAGCGAAATGCCGGCCAGCAGCATCAGCCGCTTGTGTGTTTCCGGCTTGCGGACAGCCGCAATGGCCAGCGCAAATACCACGGCGAAGAACAGAATTCCGCTAAGCGGGACAATCGAAAATGCGATCCCGTCGTCGGTCATTCCCGCCGCCGCAGCGCGCTTCATCGAATTGACCGACACCAGGAAACCAAAGATCGTCATCGCGGTCGCCAGCGACACGCCGATCATCCCGATTGTGCGATGCCGGGCAATCTTGCCCGACGCGGCGAGCCAGCTCTGGAACGCGAAGTAAAGCGACCAGGAGAAAAACAAAAATCCATGACAATGAACGACGGGCGAGGCCGAAAATGATCGCTTCGCCAGTGGCAGCCAGTAGGTCGGCGCGAAGCCGAGGAAGGCGACGGCCATGCAGGCCAGCGCCATGTAGAAATAAAAATATCCGGTTTGGGATTGCGCGATGGAGCGCGAGGAATGGTAGTCGATCAATGTGGTCATGGATATTGAGTCCGCGAGCGCCACGAAAGGTTCAATACAAATTTTTTCTCAACCAGAAATATTCTGTCCGCGTGCAGAAGGCTTCGATTTCCCGCGCGTCACGATTCAGGCTGAATCCGTTCTGGTGCGACAATGAAATTTCGCTCGCGCCCGTT
>Ga0081540_1003761_pt1 | contig 11892 bp, 10 predicted proteins | sample TabmetS2T1R1_FD_71024 | JGI IMG/M metagenome (GOLD analysis project Ga0081540, IMG submission 71024) | Tabebuia heterophylla rhizosphere microbial communities from the University of Puerto Rico - S2T1R1 | ecosystem: Host-associated > Plants > Roots > Rhizosphere ...
CGAACTTCGTCAGCAGGAAGTAGAGCGCGGTCTGCTGCTGCTCGCGGTCGGCGGGGCTCGGCCCGTGCGTCGAATCGATCCAGTCGCGCACCATCTTGGGCAAGGTGCGCACCTCCTGGTTCGATGGGCCGATGCACAGCAGCATCGCGGTCAGCTCCTGCTCGGCGCAGTAGCGCTCGAACAGGTAGGCGACCTTGCCGCGCAGGTAGAGGCTCTCGAGCGCCACGTCGCGCTTGAGGAACTGGCGCACCTGCTGGATGCGCTCGCGCGAGCGCGCGCCGGGGAAGTCGAGCAGGTCGGTCGCGTCGAAAAAGTCCCACGGCTTCTCGGCGACCGTGATCTGCAGCTCGGCGATCAACGCCGTCATGTCGCTGCGGCTGAGCTCGGCGCGCGTGCCGGTCGAGCCGACGATGCCGATCTTCTCGCCTGCATCGGTGCCGAGGCCGCGCAGGGTGTCGACGTTGATGATCGACTTCTCGCGCGGCATCAGCGCGTCGATGCCGCAGAACGCGGCGTCCGCGAAGGCGAGCGCCTTGAGCGAGCTCGCGAGCCGCACGTAGAGCCTGGTGAAGTCCTCGATGTTGTTCCAGATCAGCGCGAACAGCTTGCCGCGATGCGCGATCGGCAGCTTGGGCGCCAGCGCTGCGGCGCGCGGCCAGTAGTTCTGCCCCAGCGCGCGGATGCCGGACTCGGCCTTGAAGTAGCGCTCGAAATACTCCTGCAGGTCGTAGACGTCGTCTTCGGTCATGCCATCGACCGGCTGCGGCGAGGCGAGCGACTGCAGCTCCTCGAAGCGCTTGGCGATGTCGGCGACGGTGGGATGCTGCTCCTCCGCCTGATCGCAATCGGAGTAGTAGCTGTTGCCGATGATCTTGACGATGTCGGTCTGCGACAGCAGGCGCAGCGCGACCGGCAGGCCCTGCGGCGTCTTCGCGCGGCGCAGGGTGAAGCGGGTGACGAGGCCGGTCGCCTCCTTGCCGCCCTCGGGATTGAGGTCCTTCACGAAATCGAGCAGCGTGCCGGCGAAGTCCGCCATCAGCGGCGACGTGCCCTTGCGCGCCAGCGCCGAGATCAAATACGACTTGCCCGCCTGGCTCGGCCCGAACACCGAGACCGACATCGGCCGCTCGAGCGCCGCTTCGCATTTCCTGGCGGCGAGCGACCACTTGCGGAAGTCCTTGTCGAGGCTGGCGCGCTCGGCGCGCACCTTCTCGGTGTTGCCGGCGAACCAGGCGAGGGCGCGCTGCGCTGCTTCCGAGGTGCGCGCGGCGACCTCGCGGCTGCGCTGGTCGGCGGCGCTCATCGCCCGCCTCCCGCCGGCGCCGCCGCCCGCCCGGCCCGCCGCCAGCGCTTACCCGACCCGCTTGCGGCGTTCGGCCGGCTCCCGCAGGCCCAGCACGGGCTGGCCGCCGCGCACGCCCTGGTAGCCCTGGTCCCAGGGCCAGCGCCCGCGCTTGTCGGCGTGCACGAGCTGCAGGCCGCGGATCCGCTGGCCGTAGAACTCCACGGCCATGTTCAGGTGCGCCCACGGCGCGGTCACCCTGACCACCTCGACCAGCGGGCCGTCGAGCAGCGCCGCCTGCGTCCCCGGCTCGGGTGCCGCGTCGTGCAGCAGATGCGCGGCCACGCCGTTGAGCACCTGGGTGGCCCGGGTCAGGCCCATGCCGGTGATGACGAGCTCGGGCCGGCGGTGCGGGGTGAGCCCGACCGTATAGGCCCACGGCGGGTGAATGCCGTCGCGTTCCACGCCCTGCACGGCCCAGCCGAACGTGGCGATCAGCCGTCGCAGGTGGTCCTGGTAATCGAGCTCGGTGGCACCAGGATGGTCGCATACCCAGCACACGCTTGCCTCCTCGGGATGGCCTGACTGCCACCCACTATGCCGGCGGGCACTGACATTCCGGATTATCGCAGCTCAGCTAGTGGAAAGTATTTGCATTCCTGTTCGAATGAACTTATATTCGATCGAAGTTGCTGACTCGATGCTGCCCGTCTTCCTCCGCGGCAGCGACCGGCTGGGCGGCCCGGCTCGCCCGGCCGCCACTGCGTGCGGGGCAGGAGGGCGGTTCGGCATGAGCGGGACGTACGGCGAGCCTGTCCAGGTCAGGGCCAGGCCCGACGGCAGGCCGGTCAGGTTCGTCTGGCGGAGCCGGCTCTATACGGTCCGCGCCATCTGGGAGCACTGGGTCATCAACCGGGAGTGGTGGCGGGAGCCGGCCGATTCCGGGGAGGCCGGGACCGGGCCCGGCCAGCCCGAACTGATGTTCTGGCGGGTCGAGGCGGCACCGGGCCAGGGCACGACCCCGGGCGTCTACGAGCTGCGCCAGGACGTTGCTACCGGCGCCTGGACCATCCGCCTGAACTAGCCCTCAACCAGACCGGACCGCTAAGCCGTGCCGCGCAGGTGCTCGATGTACCGCGCCGCGGACCGCCGTACGGTCTCCCAGGCGTCCGTGCGCAGCACCGGCGCCCACCAGCCGCCGTAGATCCGGTCGAAGCGGTACGGCCGCACCGCGTCCCAGACGCCGGTCACGGCGGCCTCGGACAGCGGCAGCCGGTTCGGCGCCGACCAGACGAACGTCACCCGGTCCTCGCCCGGCGTCACGAAGATCGTGTCCCCGGACAGCAGCACGCCGCGGCCCTCCGCGCCGGACGCCCAGTGCAGCACGGCGCTGCCCGGGAAGTGCCCGCCGCACTGGATCAGCGTCACCGAGGGCAGCACCTCCAGGACACCCGACCAGGTCCGGACCGAAGCACGGGGGCCGGGCCGCAGCCACCCCGCGTCGTCGGCCGGCACCAGGATCTCGGCGCCGAACGCGCCCGCCCACTCGGCGATCGCACCGTAGAAATGCGGATGGCTGGCGGTCACGAAGCTCAGCCCGCCCGCCGCCCGGACCGCCGCCACCGCGGTGTCGTCGATGAACCCCGACGGGTCCCACAGCACGTTGCCCGCTGACGTGGTCACCAGCAGCGACCGCTGCCCGATGGCGACGGGCGGGTCGGCGCCGATCCCGGTCAGCCCGGGCTCGACCTCGCGCACGTCCGACGCGTGCCCGGCCGCGGCCAGTTCGGCCAGCGTCGTCCAGCGCTGCCCGCCCGGCGGCAGCCACTGCCGTTCGTCCGCGCACACCACGCAGACGCCGGGGCGAGGATCGGGGAAATGGTTCCCGCAGGCCGCGCAGACCGAGGTGACCATATCGAACGCCGGTCAGCCCGGGCTGGGCTTGCGCCAGTCGACCGTCGGCCGGAGCGCCTCCAGCCGGACCCGGTGGGCGTACCGCTTGGTGATCTCGAACAGCGACTCGATCAGCGTGTCGGACAGCAGGTGCGGCTCCAGGCCGAGGTCGACCAGCTTGGTGTGCTTGACGTTGTAGTAGTGATCGGGCGCCTCGACCCGCGGGTTGTCCAGGTGCTCGATGGTGACCTCGGCCGGGTAGGCGCGGGCCACGGTGTCGGCGATTTCCTGGACCGACATCGACTCGGTCATCTGGTTGAACACCCGGAACTCGCCCCGGTTGGCCGGGTTCTCGCAGGCCAGCTCGATGCACCGGACGGTGTCCCGGATGTCGATGATGCCGCGGGTCTGGCTGCCGGGGCCGTACACGGTCAGCGGGTGGCCGATGACCGCCTCGATGGCGAACCGGTTCAGCACGGTGCCGAACACCTCGTCGTAGTCGAACCGGGTGGCCAGCCGCTCGTCCATCTGGGTCTGCGGGGTGGCCTGGCCGTAGACCACGCCCTGGTTCAGGTCGGTGGCCCGCAGGTCCCAGATCCGGCAGGCGAACTCCATGTTGTAGCTGTCGTGCACCTTGGACAGGTGGTAGAACGAGCCCGGCCGCTTGGGGAACAGCACCTTGTCCAGGCGGCCGTTGTGCTCGAGCTCGAGCCAGCCTTCCTCGATGTCGATGTTGGGCGTGCCGTACACCCCCATCGTGCCCAGCTTGACCAGGTGGATGTCCGGGTTGGTCTCGGCGATGGCGTAGAGCACGTTCAGCGTGCCGACCACGTTGTTCTGCTGGGTATAGACCGCGTGCCTGCGGTCGATCATCGAGTACGGCGCGGCCCGCTGCTCGGCGTAGTGCACGACCGCGTCGGGCCGGAAATCCTCGATGACGTGATACGTGAACATGGCGTCGGCCAGGTCGCCGATGTACATGCCGATCGTGCAGCCGGTCAGCTCCTGCCACACCGCGATCCGGGTCCGCAGCGGCTCGATCGGCACCAGCGACTCGACCCCGAGCTCGTCGTCGTAGTGCCTGCGGGCGAAGTTGTCGGCCACCGCCACCTCGTGGCCGGCCTGCGACAGGTGCAGCGCCGTCGGCCAGCCCAGGTACCCGTCCCCGCCCAGCACCAAGATCCTCATGGTCCGGTCCTAACCTCTCCGTTGTCCCTGTGATCGGCCCGTCGTGATCGGCCTGACTTTTCGCCGCCGCCCAGCGGGTGCCGCATGATGACGGTAACGTGCTCTGAGTGCGGATACCGAAACATCCGCCGCGCGGACCGCATGGCGCGGTCAGGCCAGGGTAGTCCCACTGGCCTCACGGCTTTTGTACGGTGTACGAAGTAGTCCTGCATGCTCGGCCAGCTAACCTAGGGAATCAATGGCTCTGGTAACCAACCGGCTCGGCGACACGCTGGTCCAGAAGGCGCGCAGCAAGCTCGGTATCCGGTTCGGCCGCTTCACCGTCGCGGCCATCGCGGCGTTCGCCACCACCGAGGTGGTGCTCACGATCTGCGCCGGGCCGCTGGACCTGACCGCCACCTGGGCGAGCATCATCAGCTGGTTCTCCGGAGCGCTGGTGAGCTACGTGCTCAGCCGCTGGGCGTGGAAGCGGAAGGGCCGCCCGAGCCTGCTCAAGGAGACCCTGCCGTTCTGGATCGTCTCCGCGATGGTCGTGGTGATCCTCCTGCTGGCCACCAAGTTCGCCTACCACTCCGCGGGCTGGATGAACCTGACCGGGGTGGAGCGCGTGCTCTACGTGGACGCCGTGTACGGCACGGCCAACATCGGCACGTTCCTGCTGCGCTTCCTGTTCTTCCACTACGTCCTTTTCGCCGCATCCGTCGTCACGGACCCGCCCGGTGCCGCCGAAGAGGCGCTCGCCTCGACCGACCCCGGCCCCGAGCCGTTCGCCCGGGCCACCGAGCCCGGTCGCCGAGACGACGAGGACTTCGAGCGCTGACGCTCGCGCCACCAGGTGCCGTAGGCCACCCGGGCGAAGCGCACGCCGTAGAACAGGTTGTTCACCCCCGGGATGTGCAGCTTGTACAGGGGGTTCTGGCCCTTCTTGCTCTCACCCACCCGCCGCCGGTGGATGGTCGCGGGCACCTCGGCGATCTTGTAGCCGTGGGTGATGACGCCGATCAGCAGCTCGGACGCCTGGTACTGCGGCTGGGCGAGCTGGACGGCGCCGGTGACCTCGGAGCGCATGGCCCGCAGCCCGAACGTCGTGTCGCTGATCTTCTGCCCGGTCAGCACGCTGATCGTGCTGGCGAAGAACCTGACCCCGGCGCGCCGGATCATGTCCTTGGTCTCCTGGCTGCCGAGCTGCCGGGAGCCGGTCACGAAGTCCGCCTCGCCGGCCACCACGGGCCCCAGCACGGTCGCCATCTCGGCCGGGTTGTACTGCCCGTCCGCGTCGGTGGTGATGATGTAGGCGGCGCCGCCCTCCCGGGCGATCCGGTAGCCGAGCCGCAGCGCGGCGCCCTGGCCGCGGTTGACCGGCACGTCGGCGACCATGGCGCCGGCCTCGGCCGCCTCGGCCACGGTGCTGTCGGCGCAGCCGTCGGCGACCACGATGGTGGCCGTGGCCAGCCCGCACACCTCGGCCGGCAGCGCCTCGACGACCGGCCCGATGGCTCCGGCCTCGTTGTAGGCGGCGATCACGATCGCGACCGGCGGAAGGCTGGTCACGCGCTCGCCGTAGGCGCCGGTCAGCGCCTTGATGGCGGCGTCGTCGACCGCCTGGTCCCGCGGGTCCTTATAGATCATGCGCGCGCCTCTTCCGGATCGAAATCGGGCCAGACCGTCGCCATGCCGGCTTCCAGGTCGTAGGCGGGCCGGTAACCGAGCGCCGTCGCCGCCGCGATGTCCAATACCACGGCTGGCATCTCGCCGCTGCCGACCGGCACGTTCTCGGCCGGAATGGGCGCGCCGGTGACCTTGCGGGCCGTCGTCACCATCTCGTTCACCGTGACCGAACTCCCCGAGCCGAGGATCAGCGGGCCGTTGTGCCGTCCCTGCCAGGCGGCCAGGATGCCCTGCACGATGTCGTCCACGTGCACCACGTCACGGAGCATGCTGCCGTCGCCGCGGACCTGGACGCCCTCGCCGTCCCGGGCGGCGCGCATCAGCCGGGGGATGAAGCTGTCCTTCTCGCCCATCCCCGGGCCGTACACGTTGGAGAACCGCAGCGCCGCGCCGGTGATGCCGTAGCAGTTGGCGTAGCTGCCGAGCAGCATCTCCGCCGCCGCCTTGGTGGCGCCGTACGGGGTGAGCGGGCGGAGCACGGTCCGCTCGGTGATGACCTCGCCGGGCGCGCTGCCCGCGCCGACGACCGCGTTGGTCGAGGCGAGCAGGAAGGTCCCCACCTCGTTCTCGCGGGCCAGCTCGAGCAGCCGGGCGGTGACGTCGACGTTGAGCCGGTGGGTGCTGACCGGGTCCTGTACCGACGCGAGCACCGAGGTGATGGCGGCCAGGTGGATGATCACATCGGTCCCCGGGCGGACGGCCCGGCCGGGGACGTCGCGTTCGCACAGGTCTCCGACGACAGAACGCACCGCCGTGTCGGGGAACGCCCGCAGGTCGGCCACTGTGACCTCATGGCCCTCGGCCAGCAAAGCGCGGACCACCCTGCGGCCGATGAACCCGGCACCGCCGGTCACCAGGACACGCGAATTCGCCATGCATGCTCCGTTCAGCGTTTAGAGATATCTGTCACATGTCGGTACATGCCATCTCGCCAGGCCCGAGGCCCGGGGCGCCGGGTGTCGCCAGTGCGCTCACGCTACCCGTGTCAGCTGAGAGTTACCTGCCGAATGGCTGGCAACGTGCGCCCCAGGCGAACTCACAAGGCCGGGGCTAGTGTACCCGGCGGGTAAGCCGGTACCATCCGGCACCACGTCCGGCGGGTGTGTCATGCTGTGCTGAGGTAACGACGCGGAGGAACGCCGGTGCGAATCCGGGGCTGTCCCGCAACTGTGACCGGGGGCGACCCGGGAGCCAGAGACTCCGGTTACCTGACGTTCCGGACTTCGGGCGAGGAAACCCGGGAAGGACTGGCTCCATATGGCGACGACGGCCGGGAAAAACCAACAGAGCGCCTATCCGTTCGCCGGCATCGTCGGGATGGCGGATCTGAAGCTGGCGCTGCTGCTCAACGCGGTGTCCCCGGCCATCGGCGGGGTTCTGGTCCGCGGCGAGAAGGGCACCGCGAAGTCGACCATGGTCCGCGGGCTGGCTGCCCTGCTGCCGCCGGTGCCGGTGGTTCCCGGCTGCCCGTACTCCTGCGATCCCGCCGCGCCCGATCCCGCCTGCCCGGCCGGCCCGCACGGCGCGGCAGGACCCGAGCTGCGCCCGGTCACGCTGGCCGAGCTCCCGGTCGGGGCCACCGAGGACCGGCTGACCGGCTCGCTGGACATCGAGCGCGTGCTGACCGCGGGCACGACCGCCTTCCAGCCCGGGCTGCTGGCCGCGGCGCACCGCGGCGTGCTCTACGTGGACGAGGTCAACCTGCTCCACGACCACCTGGTCGACCTGCTGCTCGACGCGGCCGCGCTGGGCGTGAACTACGTGGAGCGCGAGGGCGTCTCGGTCCGGCACGCCTCGCGTTTCCTGCTGGTCGGCACCATGAACCCGGAGGAGGGCGAGCTCCGCCCGCAGCTGCTGGACCGGTTCGGGCTGACGGTACAGGTCACGGCCAGTCAAGATTGGGCCGAACGGGCCGAAGTGGTCCGCCGCAGGCTCGCCTTCGAAGCCGACCCGGCGGGTTTCACAACCCGCTTCTCCGCGGACACCGCAGCCCTGGCGGCCCAGGTGGCCGCGGCCCGCGACCGCCTTCCCGGCGTCGACCTGCCGGACGCCGCGCTGCGCCAGATCTGCGCGGTGTGCGGTTCGTTCGGCGTGGACGGCATGCGCGCCGACCTGGTGACCGCGCGGACCGCGATCGCCCTGGCCGCCTGGCACGGGCGCGACGTGGTGACCGAGGAGGACATCCGCATCGCGGCCCGGCTGGCCCTGCCGCACCGGCGCCGCCGCGACCCGTTCGACGCCCCCGGCCTGGACGAGCAGGCCCTCGACGAGGCGCTACGCGAAGCCAGCTCCGAGCCCGACCCCGGCCCCGAGCCGCCCGACCCCCGCGGCCCCGAAGACCCGGACGACGATCCCCCCGGCGGCCTCCCAGATACCGACACCTCTCAGTCGCCTCAGCAGACCCAGCAGTCCCAACAGCTCACCGACGCCCCGCCGAGCGCACCGGTTCCGCCAGCGGCCCCGTTCCGGGCCCGGCTGCTCACCGTGCCGGGGGTTGGTGAGGGTGCCCCGGGCCGTCGGTCCGCGGCCCGGGGCCCGTTCGGCCGTACTGTCGGCGCCCGCCTCCCGCAGGACCGGTCCTTCGCCCTGCACCTCCCCGCCACCGTCCGCGCCGCCGCCCTCCGCGGACCACGCGCTGCGGCCTCCGGCACCACCACCCCCTTTCTCCGGCCGACCCCGGCCGACCTGCGCGAGGCGGTCCGCGAGGGCCGGGAGGGAAACCTGGTGCTCTTCGCCGTGGACGCCAGCGGATCGATGGCGGCCCGGCAGCGGATGCGCGCGGTCAAGGGCGCGGTCCTGTCCCTGCTGCTCGACGCCTACCAGCGCCGGGACAAGGTGGGCCTGGTCACGTTCCGCGGTGCCGGGGCCGAGCTCACGCTGCCGCCCACCTCCTCGGTGGAGGCCGCCGCCCGCCGGCTGGCCAGCCTGGCCACCGGGGGCCGGACCCCGCTGGCCGCGGGCCTGGCCCGGGCGGCCCGCGTCCTGGCCGCCGAACGCCTGCGCGATCCCCGCCGCCGCGCCCTGCTCGTCGTGGTCACCGACGGCCGCGCCACCAGCGGCAGCGACGCCGACCTGGCCCGGGCCGCGGCCCTGCTGACGGGGCCGGGGCTGGCCGGGACGGCCAGCGTGGTGGTGGACTGCGAGGCGTCGGTCCTGCGGCTCGGCCTGGCCGAACGGCTGGCGGTCCAGCTCGGCGCGACCCTGCTGGGCATGGACGAACTCGAGGCGGGTGTCGCGCGCCAGCTCAGCCGGGGGCCAGGGCAGGGGCCAGGGCATGGGAAGGTGGCCTGATGCCGCAGGGAACCCCCGGGCACGTCCCGGACGACGGCCTGACCACCCGGCAGCGGCGGAACCGCCCGCTGCTCATCGTGCACACCGGGCCGGGCAAGGGGAAGTCCACCGCCGCGTTCGGCCTGGCCCTGCGGGCCTGGAACCAGGGCTGGCCGGTCGGGGTCTTCCAGTTCGTCAAGTCGGCGAAGTGGCGGGTCGGCGAGGAACGCGCGCTCCGTCTGCTCGGCGAGACCGGCCAGGGCGGCGCGGTCAGCTGGAACAAGATGGGCGAGGGCTGGTCCTGGATCCAGCGCGACGCGGGCGACCCTGCTTTCAACCACGGGGCGGAGCAGGCCGCCGAGGGCTGGGCCCAGATCAAGCGCGACCTGGCCGCGCAGACCTACCGGCTGTACGTGCTCGACGAGTTCACGTACCCGATGAAGTGGGGCTGGGTGGACGTCGACGAGGTCATCGGCGTGCTCGCCGCCCGGCCCGGCCAGCAGCACGTGGTGATCACCGGCCGGGACGCCGACCCCAGGCTGACCGGGGCGGCCGACCTGGTCACCGAGATGACCAAGGTCAAGCACCCGATGGACGCCGGCCAGAAGGGCCAGAAGGGCATCGAATGGTAGCCCTCCCGCGCCTGGTCATCGCCGCCCCGGCGTCCGGCTGCGGCAAGACCACCGTGGCCTGCGGGCTGATGGCGGCGCTGCGCGCCCGTGGCCTGGCGGTCTCCGGGCACAAGGTCGGCCCGGACTACATCGACCCCGGCTATCACGCCCTGGCCACCGGCAGGCCGCCCAGGAACCTGGACCCGTTCCTGTGCGGCGAGGAGCTGATCGCGCCGCTGTTCCGGCACGGCGCGGCCGGCGCCCAGTTCGCCGTCGTCGAAGGCGTCATGGGCCTGTTCGACGGGGCTAGCCGGGAAGACGACCCCGATTTCGGCTCCACGGCCCACGTGGCGCGGCTGCTGGACGCGCCCGTGGTGCTGGTGATCGACGCGGCCCGGGCCGGGCGCTCGGTGGCCGCGCTGGCGGCCGGCTTCGCCGGCTTCGACCCGCGGACCCCGGTGGCCGGCGTGATCCTCAACCAGGTCGCGTCGGACCGGCACGAGCGGCTGCTCCGGGACGCCCTGGCCGGCACCGGCCTGCCCGTCTACGGCGTGATCAGGCGGGCCGAGGGGATCGTCACGCCGTCCCGCCACCTGGGCCTGATCCCCGCGGCCGAGCGCGCCGCCCTGGCCGGCCAGGCCATCGACCGGATGGGTGCCCTGGTCGCCGCCTCCTGCGACCTGGATGCCCTGCTCGCCCTGGCGGCCCGCGCGCCCGCGCTGCCCGGCCCCGCGTGGTCTCCGCCGCCGGCCACCGCACGCACCACCCCAGCCCCCACGATCGCGATAGCCGGCGGCGCGGCCTTCACCTTCGGCTACACCGAGCAGGCCGAACTCCTCGAGGCGGCCGGCGCCCGGGTGGCCCGGTTCGACCCGCTGCGAGACGAGGACCTGCCCGAAGGGACGGCCGGGCTGATCCTCGGCGGCGGCTTCCCCGAACTGCACGCGGCTAGCCTGTCGGCCAACGGGCGGCTGCGCGACCGGGTCGCCGCGCTGGCCGCCCGGGGCGCGCCGGTCGCCGCCGAATGCGCCGGCCTGCTCTACCTGGCCCGGACGCTGGACGACCGGCCCATGTGCGGTGTCCTCGGCGTGCGGGCCACGATGACGACGAAGCTGACCCTGGGCTACCGGCAGGCGGTGGCCGTGACGGATTCGGTGCTGGCCCGGGCGGGTGACGTGGTGCGCGGCCACGAGTTCCACCGCACCGCGGCCGTGCCCGCGGCCGGCGACCAGCCGGCCTGGCAGCTCGGCCCGGGCGCCGTCGAGGGCCACGTGACCGGATCGGTCGTGGCCTCATACCTGCACACCCACTGGGCCGGCCACCCGGCCGCGGCGGCCAGGTTCACCGCCGCCTGCGCGAAAGTGCCCTCTCTATGAAACGACAGAGCGGCGTGAAGCGCCTGATCGGCGTGGGGGTCGGGCCCGGCGACCCGGAACTGGTCACGGTCAAGGCCGTCCGGGTGCTGCGCGAAGCCGAGGTGGTCCTCGTCCCCGTGCTCGCCACCCAGGAGCCCGGCCGGGCGGAGACCATCATCCGCGCGTACATCGGCGCGGACCGGATCCGGCGGCTGGAGTTCGCGCTGAACGACACCGGCGGCGTCACGCCGCAACGCGCCGCGGCCTGGCAGGCGGCCGCCGCCGCGGTGGCGGAGGAGTTCGCCGCGGGCGCCGCCTCGGTCGCGTTCGGCACCCTCGGTGACCCGAACCTGTACTCGACCTTCAGCTACCTGGCCCAGACCATCCGCACCCTCGTCCCCGATGCGACGGTGGAGACGGTGGCGGGCATCACCGCCATGCAGGACCTGGCCTCCCGGGCCGGCATCTCGCTGGCCGAGGGCACCGAACCGGTCACGCTCGTCCCGCTCAACGGCGGCATCGCCGCCCTGGACCAGGCGCTGGCCCGCGGCGGCACCGTCGTCGGCTACAAGGTCGGCGCCGCCGCCAGCCCCGCCCCCGCCGTCCTGGCCGCCCGCCTCCACGC
>Ga0081540_1003762_pt1 | contig 11888 bp, 10 predicted proteins | sample TabmetS2T1R1_FD_71024 | JGI IMG/M metagenome (GOLD analysis project Ga0081540, IMG submission 71024) | Tabebuia heterophylla rhizosphere microbial communities from the University of Puerto Rico - S2T1R1 | ecosystem: Host-associated > Plants > Roots > Rhizosphere ...
TGCTTCGCGCGCTCGACGAACTTCTCGGCCGGCTTGCCGACCTCGTCCGCGGCCAGCTCGGCCGTGTAGCGCGCGCGCTTGCCGAGGATGCGGGCCCGGTGGAGCTCCTCGTCGGTCGAGTCGGGCCCGAGGCGCGTGGCGACCTTCCGCAGGCGCTTGAACTCGCGGGCCGCCAGCTTGCGCAGCGAGACCTCGCCCCGCTGCACGCGCGGGCCGCGGGCGGCGGCCTCGAGCCCGTCGAGCAGCCAGTAGTAGCGCTCGCTGGTCAGCGCGTCGAGGGCGATCGCCTGGGCCGTCTCGCGCTCGGCGGCGAGCAGCTCGATGAGCGTCGCGGCGGCCGTCCGCTCGGGTTGCTCCAGCTGCTCGATCTCGCGCTGGAGATGGCCGACGAGGACGTCGATGTCACGCCGCCGGCCGAGCGCGCTGCCCAGCCAGTGCAGCTCGTCGCGTAGCGGCTCCGACCAGGAGGAGTCGAGCACCGGCCGCGCGGCGCGCAGGATCGCGCGCGACCGCCGGACCGCGACCCGCAGGCGGTGCACGTTCTCCGGGTCGAGATCGAGGCGGACGCCCGGGTCGTGCCGGAGGATCTGGGCGTATTGCCGCTCGAGCATCGCCCGCAGGCGGCCGATCGCGTCGTCGTCGTCGATCTCCACGTGGCCGTTGCCGGCCGCGGGGTCGACCCGCTCCGGGTTCACGCCTCGCAGGAACGCCGGCAGCACCCGGGTCACGTCGGCCGGCGGGGTGACCGGGCCGCCGAGCTGCTCAACGACCAGCGGCTCCTCGTCGTCGCGCGGCAGCTCGAGCCGCCAGATGCCCTTGCCGTGCTCGAGCCGGCGCGAGAGCGACACGCCCGCAAGCGCAAGCCGGCGCTCGGGGAGGTCGTACTGGGCGATCTCGGCGCTGCCGTTCTCGGTCACGGCCGGGGATGCTACGAAAGATCCGCGGGAGAGGCACCAGGCCTCTCCCGCGCTCCGCGGTCCGCATCCGGGGGAGAGGGGAAAGGGACGCGTCCGCCGTTGCCTTGTGCAGGACTCAGACGCCGCAGCGGCCGTGCGGTTAGCGGCTCTTACGAAATCCTCACCAAGGCGGCGGGTTGTACGTCCACGCGCCGCCGAGCATCGTCGCGACCACCTGCACCTCGGCCAGCTCCTCCGGCTCGCAGGCGAGCGGGTCGCGGTCGAGCACGACCAGGTCGGCGAGGTAGCCGGGGACGAGCTTGCCGCGGCGGCGCTCGTCGCGGGCGAGCCAGGCCGGCGCCACCGTCGTCGCGTGCAGCGCCTGCTCAACGCTGAGCGCCTGCTCGGGATGCCAGGGCTCCCGCTCGTCGAGTGTTCGCGCGACGCCGGCGCGGATGCCGAGCAGCGGGTCGAGCTCCTCGATCGGCGCGTCGGAGCCGTTCGCGAGCACGGCGCCGGAGTCGAGCAGCGAGCGAAAGGCGTAGGGCTCGCTCTCGAGCTCGCCCCAGAAGCGGTCGGCCAGGTCGCGGTCGGACGGCGCGTGGCTGAACTGCACCGAGGCCGCGATCCCGAGCTCGGCGAAGCGCGGCACGTCCTCGGGCGCCAGCAGCTGCGCGTGCTCGATCCGCTGGCGCAGGCCGAGCGGCTGCCAGGCCTCGCGCGTCGCCTCGAAGGCATCGAGGGCCTCGCGGTTGGCCAGGTCGCCGATCGCGTGGACGGCGACCGGGAAGCCGGCGCGCGCCGCCTCGCGGATGTACTGCTCGAACTGCTCGCGGCTCGTGATCTCGACGCCCGAGCCGTCGAGCATCCGCGCGGTCTGCGAGCCGAGCGTGCCGTCCATGAACGCCTTCAGGTAGCCGACCTTCAGCAACGGGCCGCCGAGGCCGCTGCGCACGTCGACCCGGGCGAGCTCGGCCGCGAAGTCGGCCGGCAGCGACTGCCAGACGCGCAGGCACAGCGCCCCCTCGGCCTCGAGCCGCTGCCAGAAGCGGAGCGCGCCGAGCCAGCCGTCCTTGTCGTGCACTGCGGTCACGCCGCGCGAGGCGGCGAGCTTCACGCCCGCGCGCATCGCCTCGACGTACTCGTCGTCGGTCGTCTCGATGTAGCGGTCGCGGAAGTGCCAGCACGACTCCTCGCGCAGCACGCCCGTCGGCTCGCCGCGCTCGTCGAGCTCCACGACGCCGCCGGGCACCTGCAGGTCGCCGTCGGCGCGGGCGAGGGCGGCCGAGTTGAGCCAGACCGAGTGCGAGTCGCGCGCCATCAGCGCGACCGGGCGGTCGGGCGCGATCGCGTCGAGGTCGGCCTTCGTCGGCTCGACGGCCGGCGACCAGTCCCCGCTGCGCCAGCCGCGGCCGTGCACCCATCCGCCCGCGTCGTCGAGCGAGTCGCGCACGCGCGCGACCGCCTCCTCCAACGAGCTCGTCCCCTCGAGGCGAACCTCGCCCTGGGCCAGCGCCCAGGTCGGAAAGTGGACGTGCGAGTCGGTGAAGCCGGGGACGACGCAGCGCCCGCCGAGGTCGACGCGCTCCGGCCCCGGCAGGGCGGTCTCGTGCGCGGAGACGCCGCCCGCGACCAGCTCGCCCGCGACCGCCAGCGAGCGCGCCAGCGGCAGCGAGGGCTCCATCGTCCTGACGACGCCGTTCTCGAGGATCACTGAGACAATCTTGCCGTGTTGGACGTGTTCGATCACGTCGGCGTGGCCGTCGACGACTTCGAGTCGTCATTTCGCTGCTACGAGCTCGCGCTCAGGGAGCTCGGGTACGACGAGCCGTACCGTGGGGAGTACCGAGGGGAGAGCCTCGTCGAGTGGGAGGATCTCGCCATCGGGGGTGCGTCCGAGGACCGGCCGGCGACGAGGAATCTCCACCTCGCCCTCCTGGCCAGCTCGCGTGAGCAGGTGGACGCGTGGTGGCGGGCGATGACGGCCGCCGGGCATCCGGGCGACGGCGCGCCGGGGCCGCGTCCGGAGTACTCGCCGACTTACTACGGCGCGTTCGTACGCGATCCGGACGGCAACAGCCTCGAGGCGGTACACCCCGGCGAGCCGCGCGAAGGCGAGAACGTGCTCGACCACCTCTGGATCCGCGTCCGCGACCTGACCGAGTCGCGGCTCTTCTACGAGACGGTCGCGCCGACGGTCGGGCTGCGGGTGCGCGACTGCGACGAGCACCACTTCCACGTCACGGGCCGCAGCCGTTCGTTCGCGCTCGCCCAGGGCGGGCCGGTGACCGAGAACCTGCACCTCGCGTTCCCCGCGCCCGACCGCGCGACGGTCGAGGCGTTCCACCGCGCAGCGCTCGACGCCGGCTTCCGCGACAACGGAGCTCCCGGCGAGCGGCCCGAGTACCACGCCGGCTACCAGGCCGCCTTCGTGCTCGACCCGGACGGCAACAACATCGAAGCGGTCTTCCACGACCGCTAGCGGGCGGCTGGAGCGCTGCCGGGCGGGCGTACACTCCCCGCGACCGGTTGGTGGACGTCATCGTTCCGAATCTCGTGGGCAGGGAGGAGGAGCTCGCCGCGCTCCTCGCTCTGCTCGACGCGCCCGCAGAGCCGCCGCCCGTCGTCGTGGTCGCCGGCGAGGCCGGGATCGGGAAGACGGCGCTCTGGCTCGCCGGCGTCGACCTGGCTACCGAGCGGGGGTTTCGCGTCCTGCGCTCGCGGCCCTCGGAGGCAGAGGCCGGCTTCTCGTTCCTGGCTCTGACGGACTTGCTCGGCCGGGTCGCCGACGACGTCCTGCCCGAGCTGCCGCCGATCCAGCGCCGGGCGCTCGAGGCCGCGCTGCTGCTCGGCGAGTCGGAGGTTCGCGCCGATCCTCGCGCGGTGGCGGCCGCCCTGCTCGGAGCGCTCCGGCTGCTTGCCGGCGAGCGCCCGCTGTTCCTCGCCCTCGACGACGTCCAGTGGCTGGACGCCGCTTCGCTCTCGGCGCTTCGGTATGCGCTCGCGCGCCTCGACCACGAGCGTGTCGTCACCGTGCTCGCGGTTCGCGGCGACGTGCCCGAGTGGGTCGGTCGCGCCGTGCCCGAGGGCCGGCTGCGAACGATCCGGGTCGGCGGCCTGAGCCTCGGCGCGACCCACGAGCTGCTGCGCAACCGCCTGGCCGCGACCTTCGCACGTCCGGTGCTGATCAAGCTCTGGGAGGCCTCGGGCGGGAACCCGTTCTTCGCGCTCGAGCTCGCAAGAGCGCTGCAGCGCCGCGGGGGCACGCTCACGGCGGGGGAGGATCTGTCGATTCCGACCGCGATGGACGAGCTGCTGCGGGCCAGGCTCGACGGCCTCGGATCCCCGGCGCTCGACGTCGCCTCCGCGGTCGCGGCGCTAGCCGAGCCGACGACGGCCCTGGCGGAGTCGGTGGTCGGCGCCGGCTACGAAGCCGGGTTGGCGGAGGCCCTGGCGGCAGGGATCCTCGAGCTCGACGGCGAGCGCCTGCGGTTCACGCATCCGCTGCTCGGGTCTGCGGTCGCGCTGCGGCTGACCCCGACGCGCCGGCGGCTGCTGCACGCGCGCCTCGCCGAGGTCGTCCCGACCGCGGAGGAGCGAGCCCGCCAGCTCGCGCTCGCGGCGGCCGAGCCGGATCGCGCGACGGCGGCGATCCTCGAGGACGCGGCGCAGGCGGCGCTGGAGCGCGGTGCACCCGCGGGGGCGGCCGACCTGGCCGAGCAGGCGCTCCGGCTGACTCCGCCCGCTGACGTGGCGGACGCGCGACGGCGTCTCCTGCTCGCCGCCGAGCGGCACGACCTCGCCGGAGACACCGACCGCGCCGTGGCGCTGCTGAAACGGGCGCGCGACGAGGCCCCTGCCGGCCCCGACCGAGCGGAGGCGCTCGTCCGGCTGGCCGACGTCCAGGACGATCCCCGGGCCTCGGTGCCGCTGTACCGGCAGGCGCTCGCGGAGGCGGCGGGGGACGACGCGCTCGCGGCGACGATCCACACCATGCTCGCGCTGACGATGGCCTGGGACGAGGGCGCGGAGCCCGGCCTCGCGCACGCCGAGCTGGCGGTTGGCGCCGCCTCGCGGACCGACGACCCCGAGATCCTCTGCCGTGCGCTCGGGGCGTACGGGGACTGGAGCTTCAGGGCCGGACGCGGCATCCAGCGCGAGGAGATGAGCCGCGCGATGGCGCTCGAGCGGTCGCTTCCCTCGTGGCCGCTGGACCGGGGCCCGACCGACCTCTTCTCACGGCAGCTGGTGCTGGCCGCGGATCTCGACGCCGCCCGTGGCCTGCTGCACGAGCTCCACGCGGCGCACGTGCGGGGGGACAACGCCGACGGGGCGTCGACGACGACGTGGTGGCTGAGCGTGCTCGAGTGGCGGGCCGGCGACTGGGAGGCCGCCGAACGGCTTGCGGCCGAGTCGTTCGAGGTGCGGACGCAGCTCGGGCAGGTGATGCCCGGCGACGGGTTCCCGGTTGCCCTCATCGACGCGCATCGCGGCCGCGTGGACGAGGCGCGCGCCGGCGCAGAGCGCGACCTGGCGGAGGCGGAGGCGATGGGGATCCGGATCTCGGTCTCCGGCTCGGCCTGGATCCTCGGCTTCCTCGCGCTCTCGCTGGGCGAGCCGGCCGCCGCGCTCCCGCACCTCAGGCGCTCGTACGAGCTCCGGTCGGCGTTCATGCTCGAGCCGGCGCAGCGCCTGGAGCTCGGCGACGTGCTCGAGGCCCTGGTCGGAGCCGGCGAGCTCGACGAGGCCGAGGCGATCGTCGCTGCCTGGCGCGAACGGGCCGAGCGGCTCGACCGGGCCTCGACGCTTGCCGTGCTCGCGCGGAGCCACGGCCTGATCCTCGCGGCGCGAGGCGAGCTCGAGCCCGCGTTCGCAAGCTTCGACGACGCCTTGCTTGAGCACGCGCGAGCACCGGATCCCTTCCAGCACGCCCGCACGCTGCTCGCCCTCGGTGCGACCCAGCGCCGCGCCAAGCGGCGCGCCGCGGCCCGCGAGACGCTGGTAGAGGCGCTGGCCGCGTTCGAGCGCCTCGGCGCCCCGCTCTGGGCCGAGAGGGCTCGTGACGAGGTCGGCCGGATCGGCGGCCGCGCGCCTTCGCGCGACGAGCTGACGGAGAGCGAGCGCAGGATCGCGGCGCTCGTCGCCGAGGGGCGCAGCAACCGTGAGGTCGCCGCGGCGCTCTTCGTCACCGAGCACACCGTTGAGGGCGCGCTGACGCGGGTCTATCGGAAGCTCGGCGTGCGCTCCCGCGGCGAGCTCGCCTCGCGGCTCGGCCGTGAGGGGGTCCCGCAAAAACTGTAGGGATTCCCAGCTTTCGCGGTGGCGCACAGGCTGCGACCCTCGGCCTGTTGAAGCGATCGGGAGGCCGAATGAAGCGCTACCTCGTCGAGACCTACCTCGCCCGCGGCGCGGCGGCAGAACGCCAAGCCCAGGAACGGCGGGCGCGGGCCGCCGCCGAGGAGCTGACGCGAGAGTCCAGGCGCGTCCGGTTCGACCGCTCGATCCACGTCCCCGAGGACGAGATCTGCTTCTACGTCTTCGACGCACCCTCGAGCCGGGACGCGGCGCTGGTCGCCGAGCGAGCCGGGCTCGATCCCGTCCGCATCGTCGAGGCGATCTCGTCGTGAGAGGAGAGTCATGAAGAAGGCACTCTGGGCGCTCGCCGTCGTGCTCGCCGGGCTCGGCGCCTACGCGGCGAACGTCCTCGCGACACCCTCCGTCGGCCAGTCCACCACCACCCTCGGCAAGGCACTGGCCGTGGGCCCCGTGAATCTGTCGGGGCACGCCAAGCAGCCGGGCGGGGGCTGGCGTGCGCGCCTGCGCACGCACGGGATCTCGGACTTCTATGTGATCGACAACAAGTTCGAGCTCGGCGGGACGTCGGGCTGGCACTCGCACCCCGGGCCGAGCGTGATCTTCGTCGTGGCCGGCCAGATCACCAACTACCTCGGGGACGACCCGAGCTGCACTCCGCACGTCTACAGCGCCGGGCAGTCGTTCACCGACGAGGGCGGAGACGACGTGCACATGCTCCGCAACAACGGCACGGTGCAGGCCGAGACGATCGCGGTGCAGTTCCTGCCGCAGGGCACCGACCGCAAGATCGACAAGCCGGATCCGCTGAACTGCCACTTCTGAGCCCGTAGGCTCCGGGGAAACGACGCTACGCCGGGAGAGCGCTCCCGGCGTAGCGCTCGAAGGAGGGGCGATGATCGATCACGTGGCGATCGAGGTGCACGACTACCGGCGGAGCAAGGACTTCTACCTGGCGGCGCTCGCGCCGCTCGGAGTCGAGCTCGGACGGGAGTTCGAGGGACGCATCGGCGGCTTCGCGCGCGACGGCAAGCCGTGGTTCTGGATCCGCGAGGGCGAGCCCGCCGCCGCCATCCACATCGCGTTCGCGGCGCCGGACGCGGACGCGGTCGACGCGTTCTACGCGGCCGCGATCGGCTCCGGCGGCCAGGACAACGGCGAGCCGGGCCTCCGCGCGCACTACCACCCCGGCTACTACGCCGCGTTCGTCCGCGACCCCGACGGCAACAACGTCGAGGCCGTGCACCACGGCACGGACTAGGCTTCCGCTCGTGCCCAGCGACCCGCTGACTCCGGAGCAGCGCGAGATCCGCGACCTCGTGCGCGACCTGGCGCGAGAGCGCGTCGCGCCGCGGGCGGCCGAGATCGACAAGTCGGCCGAGTTCCCCTGGGACATGGTCGAGCTGATGCGCGAGCACGACCTCCTGGGACTACCGTTCGAAGAGGGCTACGGCGGCACCGGCACCGGGGCGCTGATGGTGCTCGTGGCGATCGAGGAGCTCTCGAAGGTCTGCGCGACGACCGGGCTGATCCTCGCCGTGCAGGAGCTCGGCTCGCTCGGGATCAAGCTCGCCGGCTCCGACGAGCAAAAGGAGCGCTGGCTGCCGCGGCTGGCGAGCGGCGAGTGGCTGCCCGCGTACGCGCTGACCGAGCCGGGCTCGGGCTCGGACTCGGCCGCGATGCGCACCGAGGCCCGGCGAGAGGGCGACGGGTACGTGCTCAACGGGGGCAAACGCTTCATCACCAACGCGGGCGTCGCCCAGCTCTACGTCGTGTTCGCCAAGACCGACCCGGAGGCCGGGCACGCGGGCATCTCGGCCTTCGTGGTCGAGGCCGACGCGCCCGGGTTCGAGGTGGGCCGCATCGAGCCGAAGATGGGGATCAAGGGCTCGACCACGGGCGAGATCTTCTTCGACGACTGCCGCATCCCGGCCGACAACCTGCTCGGCGAGGAGGGCGAGGGCTTCCGGCTCGCGATGCGGATCCTGGACCGGTCGCGCCCGGGCATCGGCGCGCAGGGGCTCGGGCTCGCGCAGGGCGCCACCGACTACGCGCTCGAATACGCCACGAGCCGCGAGACGATGGGCAAGCCGATCGTCCAGCACCAGCTGATCGCCGGGATGCTGGCCGACATGGAGACGAAGTGCGAGGCGGCGCGCGGGCTGCTCTACAAGTGCGGCCAGCTGATCGACGAGGGCGCGGACGGGCAGGAGCTGTCGAAGATCTCCGCGATGGCGAAGCTCTACTGCACCGACGTGGCGATGGAGGTCACGACCGACGCGGTGCAGATCCTCGGCGGCTACGGCTACATCCAGGAGTACCCGGTCGAGCGGATGATGCGCGACGCGAAGATCACGCAGATCTACGAGGGCACGAACCAGATCCAGCGGCTCGTGATCGCCCGCGAAATGGTCAAGGAGCAACGCAGCTCCCTGCTCGCAGGCGTTGGCTAGAGAGGCGCCGCCTGACGCCTTCGGGCGCACCGCGCGCGAGTACGAGCTCGGGCGGCCGGGGTGGCCCGAGGAGCTGCTCGACCTCGTCGTCGCCGAGCTCGGCCTGCCTGCGGAGGCGGAGGTGCTCGACCTCGGCGCGGGCACCGGCAAGCTGACGCGACTGCTTGTGCCGCGCTTCGCGCGAGTGGTCGCCGTCGAGCCGGACGACGCGATGCGGGCGGTGCTGGAGGAGGTCGTTCCGGGCGCCGAGGCGTTTGCCGGCCGGGGCGACGCGATCCCGCTCGCAGACGGCGAGCTCGACGCCGCCTTCTCCGCGGAGGCCTTCCACTGGTTCGCGAGCGACGAGTCGGTTGCCGAGATCGCGCGCGTCCTGCGTCCGCGCGGCGCGCTCGTAATCCTCTGGAACATCCCGGTCGAGTTCGCGCACCTCGGTGACGAGGCCGAGGCCGTGATCGACGAGGCGTTCGAGCGCGGAGGCGTGCCCGGCCTGCCGCGGGTGCTCTCCGGCGAGTGGCGGCGGCCGATCGAAGACGGCCCGTTCGAGGAGCTGCGCGAGGCCCAGGTCGAGCGCGAGGTCCTCAACACGCGCGACGAGTGGATCGCCAACCTGCTCTCGGTCAGCTCGATCGCCCACCAGCCGGAGGAGGACCGCGCGGCGTTCGCGGCCCGCCTGCGCGAGCTCGTGCCCGCCGACCGCGAGGTACGCCGCCGGATCCGGACCGTCGCCCACTGGACGCGGCGTGTCTGAGCTCGCGTTCAGCTTCGGCCGGATCGCCGCCGAGTACGACGACGTCCGCCCCGAGTACGACGCCGAGGCGCTGCGCCGCGCCGAGGAGGTGCTTGGCCTCAGCGCCGACTCGGCAAGGGTCGTCGACCTCGCCGCCGGCTCGGGCAAGCTCACGCGCCCGCTGGCCCGCCGGTTTCGCGACGTGGTCGCGATCGAGCCGAACGAGGAGATGCGCGCGGTGCTGGCGGGGCGCTCGGGCGGGATCAAGGTGCTCGCCGGGACCGCCGAGCGCATGCCGCTCCCGGACGACTCCGCGGACGCGGTCTTCGTCGGCGATGCGTTCCACTGGTTCGACGGCCAGGCCGCCGTCGCCGAGCTCGCCCGCGTGCTGCGGCCGCACGGCGGAGTGGCGCTGCTCTGGAACCACTGGTGGAGCGATGGCGACGACCGGATGGTCAACACGCTCGACCCACCGCTCCCTGCTGATGCGCAGGCCCTGTTCGACGAGGTCTACTTCAGCTCGGGCCGCGCGGCCGCGCGCGCGGAGATGGCCGCTCCGCTCGAGGCCTTCGCCGGGGACGTGTTCGAGCCGCTCGTCGAGGAGGCGTTCTCGCGCTCCACCCGCCTCTCCGGCGTGGAGGTCGTCGATCTCTACGCGACCGTCAGCGCGGTCGCCTCGCTCCCGCCCGCCGAGCGCCTGGAGCTGAAGCGCAAGGTGCTGGCGCTGCTCGAGCCGTCGTACCGGCTTGAGATCACGACCGTCCTTCAGTGGACGCGCCGTGCCTGACCAGGAGCTCCACGTCGGCCGCCGGCACGTCCGCCTGACGAGCCCGGACAAGCTCCTGTTCCCGGCCGACGGCGTGACGAAGCGCGACCTCGCCGACTACTACGCCGAGATCGGCGAGGCGATCGTGCCGCACCTGCGCAACCGGCCGTTCACGCTCAAGCGCTACCCGTACGGGATCACGGGCGCGCCGTACTTCGCCAAGCAGGCGCCCAAGGGCAAGCCCCCGTGGGTGCCGACGCGGCAGTTCCGCACCTGGCCGCGCGAGGGCGACTCGCGCCTCGTCGACTTCGCGCTGGTGAACGAGCCGGCGGCGGCCGTCTGGATGGTGCAGATGAACTGCATCGACATGAACGCCTGGTACTCGCGCGTGGACAAGCCGGAGCGGCCGGACTTCGTCCTCTTTGACCTCGACCCGCCGGAGTCGCGCAACGGCTTCGTCGAGGCGATCCAGGTGGCCCACCTGATCAGGGAGGCGCTCGAACGGCTCGAGCTGCGCTCGTACGTGAAGACGAGCGGCGCCGACGGCATCCACGTGCTCCTGCCGATCACGCGCCGGTCGACCTACCAGGACACGTACGACTTCGCGGAGCTCGTGTCGCGGCGGGTCGAGTCGGAGAACCCCGGGCTCGCGACGACCGAATGGCTGAAGAAGAAGCGGCACGGCGTGCTCGTCGACCACCGCCAGAACGGGCACGGCAAGACGATCGCCTCGGTCTACTCCGTGCGGCCGAAGCCCGGGGCGCCGGTCTCGACGCCGCTGCGGTGGGAGGAGCTCGGCGAGCAGGTGCGGCCGCGCGACTTTGGCCGGCGTGAGGCGCTCGACCGCGTGCAGAAGCACGGTGACCTGTTCGAGCCGGTGCTGCAGGGCGGGCAGGCGCTCGGGCCGGCGCTGCGGTCGCTGCGCAAGTGACCCGCGCCCTGGTGGTCGGCTCGGGGCCGAACGGCCTCGCGGCCGCGATCGTCCTCGCGCAGCACGGGGTGGAGGTCGAGGTGCGCGAGGCCGCGGGTCACCTGGGCGGCGGCCTGCACACCGAGGAGCTGACGCTGCCGGGCTTCAAGCACGACGTCTGCGCGAGCGTGCTGCCCCTGGCGGTCGGCTCGCCGTTCTTCCGCACCCTCCGGCTGCCGGTCGAGTGGGTGCACCCCGGCGCGCCGGCCGCCCACCCGCTCGACGACGGGACGGCGGTGCTGCTCGAGCGCTCGCTCGACGCGACGGTGGAGCAGCTCGGCCGTGACGGCGAGGCCTACCGGAGGCTGGTCGAGCCGCTCGTCGAGGGCTGGGACGAGCTCGCGCCGGCGCTGCTCGGCCGGATCCCGCCGCCGCCGCAGCGGGCACTGCGGGCGCTGCGCGCCGCCGGCTTCGGGCCTGTTCGCGCCGCGTTCGGCGAGGCGCGTGCGGTGGCCGAGTCGCTGTTCGAGACCGAGCGGGCCCGCGCCTGGTTCGCGGGGCACTGCGCCCACTCGATGCTCCCGCTCGAGCGCCGCCCGAGCGCCGGTTACGGGCTCGCGCTGGCCGTGCTCGGCCATGTGGCCGGCTGGCCGCTCGCGCGCGGCGGCTCGGGAAGCGTCGCCGGCGCGCTCGTCGAGCGCCTCCGCGGGCTCGGCGGCACGCTCGTGACCGGCTCGCCGGTCGACGAGCTGCCGCGGGATGCCCCCGGGCTGGCCGACGTGTCGCCTCGCGAGCTCGTCCGCCTGGCCCGCGGACGGCTGCC